>QFCS01002206.1_pt1 | contig 10433 bp, 15 predicted proteins | sample 3576561 | NCBI WGS metagenome assembly QFCS01 | reverse complement strand
GCCGTGTTGTCACAAAGGGTTCAAATATCCTGTCACGGATGTGCTCAGGAATGCCGCATCCATTGTCGAAAACCTGGACGACCGTCATTCCCGGAAGTTTGCTTGCAATGCGGATCACCAACCTTCGCGCCGAAATCTCTGGCATGTCGAGTGCCGCGACGCTGTTGATCAGGAAATTGTGCAGTGCGGCTTCAAGCAAGGCTTTGGACCCATTGACCTGAGTTTGCTCAGTGCAAACTCTCATCTGGACCTGGATCTGTTTGACCATAGCCAGGGGGCGTAGCCGCTCGATGGCTGTCTGGCACACGTCGGTCAGTTGAACGATAGACCTTTCTGTCGGTCGGCGTTCGGTCAATAAGCGCAAATGCCTTATGATCGTTGTCGCGCGAACCGCCTCCGCCTTTATGCCCTTGATTTGCTCGTCGATGTCCTGAGGCTTGATCACAGGCTTGGCGAGCTGCCTGGAGAGCGTGTTCGCGAGATTGATGATGGTTCCCAGGGGGTGATTGAGCTCGTGTGCCACATATGCCGTCATCACACGCAGCGTCGCTTCGCGTTCCCACTGGCGGCCTAGACTGTTTTCGGCAGTTTCACCCATCTGCGTCGATCCTCCGATTTTCGGCTGCCCGAGGAGGAGGAGTTCTTGCAAGGCATGCGGCGGCATGGCTGGCTATTGTGGTCGAACAGCCCGAGGGCGGGATCACCATTCTCGACACGCCCGGGCTTGCGACAATTCCGATTGGGATGGTCGACGCGTGCAGCGCATTAGATAAGTCGCGCTTGCCGGGATGATGCTGAGCCACGACCCTCTCCACACTTATCCAGACATGCTGCATGTCGCTTGCCGAGCACATCGCCCAACGGGGCGCCGTTCCATCTGCGTGCGGTAGCCACGGCTCAATACAGCGATGTTTCCGTACATGCATCATAAGTTTCGACTTTTTTAGGTGTGTCTAACTTCAATTGCGATGCAGCCTTTTCAGAAGTCGGCGAGGGCATCAAGCCTAATGGAGGTGCGCTTCGCCATGCTTCTGGGTCGATACAAAACCAGCGCTGGCGGAATTATCAATCATGAAGGCTCAAGCGGGATTGCTGGCTATGGACGTCCGCCCGGATGACTTGGAAGCGTGGCTGACGCCTTCGATGTGTTCGCCTGTCGCCTCTCACCTACTCGGCGATCGCATCGACAACGACATTGTATTGGCGAGGGCACTCGGTAGGGTGGCGACGGCACGGTACAGGCCTGCACGTCGAGAACGCCGTGTCGCAATCTAAAGCGATATTATTACGATCTAGTGTCGGACGTGATTGACGCCGTTGCAACCTAGAAGAGAAGCGTGGACGTCATGCCTGGATGCTCCATGTGACATGGCCTTGCTACAGGTAGACATGCGGGCAAGGAAAGAGACTATGGGCAGTGCCGCGAAATGAGCGCTCTTTGGCCTTCGTGTGCGCAGTGATCGACATCGGCACGCAAGTCATCGCAGCGAGACGAGCGGATCAATGTGCGTGTGCGGGGGAATCCTCCGTGGAGGGGTGTGTTCTCCCTCGTTGACGAGGAACTCACCCGCCGCAAAGGAGTCTCCTTGATGGCGGGCCGACGCGAAGTTTGCGACGTTGGCCATGTCACGTGAAGGCAGGTTTTCGCGTCACGTGCGGGCGAAATTCCTTCGCCCGACCAGTCCCAGAGGGGGATCCCACATGGCCATTGAGAAAATGAATGCCTCGAGCAGCCTCGCCGAGGTCGTCGACCGTATCCTCGACAAGGGCATCGTCATCGACGCGTGGGTACGCGTCTCGCTCGTCGGCATCGAGTTGCTGGCGATCGAAGCGCGCGTCGTGGTTGCCGGCGTCGACACCTACCTCAAGTACGCGGAAGCGGTCGGCCTGACCGCCGGCGCCGAAGCCGCCTGACGGCACGGTGCCCGGGGAGGGGCCAACGACCCCTCCCGGGCGCCGCATCGGAACATATTGGTAGACGCCAGCGCTGCTGAAGAGGAGATGGAGCCATGTCTTTAACGAGCGAGATGTCCCGAACGACGGCTGAAATGGCTGCAGCACAGAGAGAACGGTCGGCTGCAATCGCGAAAATCAGTTCGGAGTTGCGGCGGAAAACGCATCGAGACGAGACGGCCCTGAAGTCCGCGATGGCCGCACATCGGGCTGGCACGAAGCGAAGCCTGCGAGACATCTTCGGCAGAGCGGCCTTCACGCGCGGCGCGGCCGAGGAAATGATCGAGCGCTTGAGGAAGGAGCGCGAAGGTGTCGCCAGTGAACTGTGGCCCAAGCTGAACGCCTATGCCGCCAATATTCGCGACACGGTCAGCGAGGAAATTGCGCAGATGGCGGCGGCACGTGCTGACATGGCCAGCCGGCAGCGGCGTATGCGTCGTGACCATCTGGCAGAGTTGCGTCAGCAGGTCGGGGCGCTCATCGCCAGCTCCCAGAAGCTGATCGAGGATCTGAACCACGATCGCGAGCGTGCGGGCCAGGTGTGGGATCAGCACGTGCGCAACGCTTCGCGGCAGAGGCAGCAGCGGGAGGCGAAACGTGCGGCGGCGAAGCGCACACCCGCGCCGAAGCCGCGCGCGGCGGAGGCAAGCACGGCGATGCGGCAGGCAAGCAGGCCGGTCGAAGTGCAGCCGGCGGCAACTGTAGTCACCCCCGTTTCGGAGTAGCAGGCCGGCGGCCTGTCCAGTATCGGAAGCGCCGGTGGCAGCTGATGGCCAGCGGCACGACGCGTGGAAATCGCGGACCAGCCTTCTGCTAGAAAAAATGGAGCGCCATCTGCTGGCTGCGGATCTGTTGGTGAAGTGCAGAGCAACGATCCGGCGGCCGTCGATCGAGGTGTGAGATGTATTTGGGAGAACGGAGAATCCGCTCGGCGGGGCGCAAAAGTGGCAGCGTCGAAATCACGTTGCCGATCGAACTGGCCGTCCTGGAGGGCGTCCCCTGTCGTCTTCACCTCCGCGATGGGCTCGCGCTGGAGATCGTGCTGCGACCGGATCTTCAGGCCGTCGTGCCGATCTTCGAGAATTTGTGGGCTCTACTGAACACCGGCTTGGCAGAGATCGGCGAGATCGGGGATTTCGCCGAAGCTGACTATGTCTTCGGGCTCTGCAGGGTCGCCAAAGCGGACCGGAGGCCATCGCTTGCCTACGCGGATGCTCTGGTGATCCACCGCGGGCTCGGCGCGGCAGCTGAGACAACTCCACAGGAACTTGAGGCTTTCGCTCGCATCATCGAGAGCATGGCGGCAGTCGCTGGTGGGCGCCTGGGGCTTAACAGCGAACTCTCCGACATGTTTGGCAACCAGGTCGCCTACCTCGTGAGCGGCGAGATGATCGGGGCGTCCGATCCCTTTGCCCGCAATCTCGTGTTGCGGACCGCGAGCGTGCCGCGTGACCCCCGCTGGTGCCGCAGTGCGCCGTTCAGCGTCGACAATTGGCGCCGGGCGCAGAACGGCCTGACGGCGGTGTACGACCAATTCGGATCCTGGAGCCGTGATCCTGCTGCATTCGTCAAGGAGCGGGCCCTCTGGTACCGGGCCCGGCATTTCGACACCCGCCTTCGTGCTGGAGGTGGCTGAGCAGGTTTCACGACGATGACGCCAAAAGCAGGAGATCACATGAGCATGTCGAATTTCAAGCATTCTGAAGAGAATGGCACGGTGACGACGATCGAGCCCCGACCGCGCGCGGATTTTGTCCGCACACAGCATGTCGAGGCGACAACGAAGCGGGCTCTTGCCTATCTGCAGGCGGGATTTTCCGTCCACTTCCGCGGACCTGCGGGTACCGGGAAGACGACCCTGGCCTTGCACTTGGCGGCCCTGCTCGGGCGTCCGATGGTGATGATCACCGGTGACGAGGAGATGGTGACGTCGACGCTCGTCGGGACGCAACACGGATACCGCTACCGGCGCGTCGTCGACCGCTTCATTCATACCGTCACAAAGACGGAAGAGACGGCCGACAAGCGATGGGCGGATCATCGGCTGACCACGGCCTGTCGCGAAGGCTATACCCTCATCTACGACGAGTTCACTCGGTCTCGTCCAGAAGCCAACAACGTGCTGCTGAGCGTGTTGGAGGAGGGGCTTCTCGTTCTGCCGGCGCAGAATCAGGACGAGCCCTATATCAAAGTCCATCCGGACTTCCGTGTGATCTTCACCAGCAATCCCCAGGAATATGCCGGAGTCCACGAGGCGCAGGATGCGCTGGGCGATCGGCTGGTGACGATCGATGTGGAGCATGCGGATCGCGAGCTGGAGCTCGCCGTGGCGGCAGCCCGTTCCGGCCTGCCGCCGGCGAAGGTTGCGCCCATCGTCGACATGGTCCGCGAGTTCCGCGAAACCGGCGAATACGATCAGACGCCGACGCTCAGAACCACCATCATGATCTGCCGCATGATGACCCAGGAGCGGCTGACCCCTTCGATTGACGATCGACAATTCGTTCAGGTCTGCCTCGATCTTCTGGGCGCGAAGTCGCTGCCGGGAGGCAAGGGCGATGGCAAACGCGCCCAGCAGCAGAAGATGCTGCTCAGCCTCATTGAACACCATTGTCCCGCTCGCGATGTGCCGATCGTCGTCGCCACCTAGCGAAGCCACTGATGCCGCGTGATTGGGCGGCGAAGGAGAACGCCATGTCGAGAGAGAGGAAGACAGCCACGAGCAGCCTTCGCAAGGCTGTCACGCTGCAGACGCTGGTTCGTGGTACCAAGCCCCGTGGACGCCCCCAAGTAGCCAACCGCCTCGCTCGCCTGGAGAACGAGCGCGCCCGGCTCGAGCATGAAATGGGGATGTGGGAAAACTGCCGTCAAATGGCGGCGAGCAAGCTGCAAAAGGTCCGCGACGAAATAGAGTCGCTGAGGCCGCTGCTGAACGAAGCGCCGTCGAAGCGGGCCGTTTACCGAAAGGGTCGCGGGCGCCAGCGTGCTCCGGCATCACTGGACGCGCCGGGCAGCACTCTCGTCGTGAATCGCACCGCAAACCGGACAATGCAGCTCGAATACTAGGCGACGCGCGCGCAGGCGTCCAAGGGCCTGCCAATCCGACAGCCGACATTGAGAGGAGAGAAGCATGGCGAAGAAGACCGGAGCCGGCGGCAAAGACAAAGACCCCGAAATCGAAGTCGGCGGGCTCTTCCGTCAACTAGGGGAAGCGGTGGATCTGCTGGGCAAGCTCGTCGAGGTCGGAGGCGTGCATACCCAGCAGCGCGAGTTTCGCGTCAAGGGGCTGGGGGACAAAGGGCGCGGTGTCTACGGCTTCAGCATCCGGTCGGGGGTCGGGAGAGAAGCCGGCACGCAGGTCGAGCGGTTCGGCAACGTTCATCCCAGTCGCGAGGGTTTTGTTGTCGATGAGGTTCGTGAGCCACTGGTCGACGTGTTCGATGAAGGCGACGAGTTCGCAGTGACCGCCGAACTCCCTGGCGTGAAGGAGGCGGAACTCGTCGTGGAACTCAAGGCTGACAGGTTGACCATCGAATCGAGGGGCGAGCGACGCTACGCGAAGGAGGTCATCCTTCCCGGCGAGGTCGACACGGACAGCCTGCACAAGAAGTACAACAACGGCGTCCTGGAGATGCGAATGCGGAAGAGGGCAGGCTCATGAACGCGCCGGATGCGGGCGCCTTGGGCCGACCGGTACAGAGGCAGCCCGAGGACAGGAAGATGAAGAGCAAGGAACTCGCCAAAGGCAAGTACGTCTATGCCATCATCGCGTGTCCCGAGCCGCGCGAGTTCAGGACTCGCGGGATCGGCGAGCGTGGTGACCTGGTGTACACGATCAACCATGGACGTCTCGCGGCGGCTGTCAGTGATTCGCCCGTCGTCGAGTACGAACCGAGCCGCCGCAACATGATGGCGCACACCAAGGTGCTCGAAGAGGTGATGACGGAGTTTGATCTCCTTCCGCTGCGCTTTGGAACGGTGGCGGCCAGCGCGGAGGCAATCGAGGGACAGTTGCTCGGGGCGCGCCATGACGAGCTTGCCAGCATGCTTGAAGGGATGCGTGGTCGAATAGAGCTCGGGCTGAAGGCCTTTTGGCACGAAGGTGCCGCCTTCGAGGAGGTCGTGAGGGAGAATGCCCGGATCCGCAAGCTGCGTGATTCCCTCCAGGGGCGATCTCTGGAGGAGAGCTACTATCAACGGATCCAGCTGGGTGAGGAAGTCGAGAAAGCCTTGACTGCCATCCGAGTGCGCGACGAGGAGTTGATCCTGTCACGGCTGAGGCCTTTTGCTCGTGACATCAGAATCAACAAGATCATAAGCGACCGCATGGTTCTGAATGCAGCGTTTCTCGTTGATCGCAATGACGGCCCGGCGATGGACGAGGCGGTCAAGCAGCTGGATGAGGAATGCAGCAGCCGGCTCATGTTCAAGTACGTCGGGCCGGTGCCGCCCTACAATTTCGTCAACATCGTCATCAACTGGAAGGCGTGAGGGCCATGGGCATTCTCGGTCGCATTCTGTCATTGCCCGTTCGAGGGCCGCTCGAAGGCGTCCTCTGGGTCGCACAGAAAATCGAGCAAGAGGCCAACGCCGGGCAATGGGACCAGGGCAAGGTCATCGGAGCCCTGAGTGAACTCGAGCTCGAGCTCGATCTCGGGAAGATCGATCTCGATGAGTACGATGCACGCGAAGCGTCATTGCTACATCGGTTGAAGGAACTACAGGAGGCGAAAAATGACCAGTGATACACCTCCACCTGCGGTCACTCCGGAGGCAACGGTGCCAAGCAGGAGTTCGCCGGCGCGGTCCAACCGACGTCAGACATTCTCGGCATCGGTTTCCGTCATCGCCAGAGCACGTGAGGAACTGCAGCACCTGACGGGATACAAGGTCGACAGCGTATCGGCGTTCGAGCGAACGGATGACGGATGGAAGCTCTCCGTCACGGTTGTCGAACTGCGCCGCATTCCGGTGGCGACCGATGTACTCGCCACTTACGAGGTCATTCTCAACGAGGCAGGCGACGTCGTTACTTATCATCGCGGCAGCAGATATCTCCGCGGTCAGGTGGGCCAGGATCAATGACATCCAACCGCTCTTCGCCGCACATCGATTGTCCGATCGGCCTTTTCGAAGGTGTCGAAGAGGAAGTCGAGCGGCTGACGGCGGGCATCAATCGCGCCACTGCTCCACGGGAGAAGAGCCGGCTGGCGCACGAGATCATCGAAAGAGTGACGACATTGCTCGACTGCAGGTCGTACGACGCGAACAACACCAATTGCCGACTCTGTCGCGACTTTTCGACGTTGCGCCAGAAGACGGCAACCGTGATCGAAAAGGCGACGGCATTAGGCCTATAGCCAGTTCTCGCCGATGGAGTCGAAGGATGGCGATTGCAAATGGACGTATGGAACATTCGATACAGGGCTCGTCCCTGGCGGATATCCTCGATCGAATCCTCGACAAGGGAGTCGTGATCGCCGGAGACGTGACGATCTCGTTGGTTGGGGTGGAGCTTCTCAACATCCGGCTGCGCCTGCTGATCGCATCGGTCGACAAGGCCATCGAGATGGGCATCAACTGGTGGGAAACTGATCCGCACCTGTCGTCCCAGGCGAAAGCAGCGACAGAGCAGAATCAGCTGCTGCAGGAGAGACTCGAGCGTATCGAGACGCTGCTCGCGAGACAGCCGGTCGTGGAGCAGCCGCAATGAGCACTCCAGACGGCGGTCGCTGGAATGCGCCCATCTACGTCTACGCGATCGTTCCCGTTCGGCCGGGTGTCGACGAGACCTTTAGTGGGGACTCCGCCGCCGACCGGCTCGGGACTATTGCCACAGGTCCGTTTGCCGCCGTGGTTTCGAACAGCCCACAGGTGCAGAGTCATGGGCGCAGCAGGGAGGAGCTGGTTTCCCAGCTTCTTGTCCATCAGAAGGCGATCGAGCGGATCATGCTGGCGACGCCCTTGCTGCCGGTCAAGTTTGGAACGGTCGCCTCGGACGAAGCGAGTGTGCGGGTCATTCTCGAGGCGGGTAAGCCGGCATTTGAAGCCGCCTTCGATCGGCTGGACGGCTGCGTGCAGATGGAAATCCTGGTCAGATGGGACCTCAAGGAAATCTTCGCAGAAATTGCGGCCGAGGATGCCGTGATCCGCCTCAAGGGACAGCTCGAACGGGCCGGTGCCTCAGTGGATCAGGCAGCACGCGCCGAGTTCGGGAGGCTCGTCAAGGAGGCGTTGGAGCGTCGCCGAACGGCGCTTGCGGCGCCTCTCGTCGAAGCCATGCGCGCGGTTGCCATGGACATGATCGTCTACCCGAGCACGGCCGACCAAGTCGTTGTGCATTTGGTACTGCTCATGAAGGAGAGCGAACGAGGGCGGCTCGACCATTGCCTGGCAACACTGGACACCGCTTATGGCGGCCAGCTGGCCTTTCGCTGCGTCGGCCCGTCTGCGCCTTATAGCTTTGCGACAGTGGAAGTCGAGGTCGTCGACGCGGCTTCGCTTGCCAGGGCCAGGCAGCTGTTGGGAACCGACGCGGACGCCAGCGCTGCCGACGTGCGCGCGGCCTACTACCGCCTGGCCAAAGGTATCCATCCCGATCTCGCAGGTTCGACCACAGACGGCGGCTCTGCCTTGGCTGCTCTCACCGAAGCCTACAGGCTCCTTGTGCGGAACGCCGAGGCCGACAAGCCGTGCCGTCAAAGCGAGATCGTACCGGCAGGTCCCCCGGCATCCGTTGGCAGCGCGGTTCATGTCTTCGTGCGACGGCAACCGGACGCGGTCGATGTCACATCTTGAAGCTCGCGGGGACCGCCCTATGCCGACCGCGGTACAGCGGATCTACGTTTATGGAATCATCCGCTTCGAGGAAAAGAGCGGCGAGCCAAGCGTGTTGTCGACGGAAGGGCTGGCAGGTCAACCCGTGGGTACCGTGGCAAGAGACGGTCTGGCAGCGATCGTCAGTGTATTGGCTTCGTCGGCTGAAGGCTTGCCGTTCGAAGAGCAGCTCAAGGAGCCCGAGCGTGCCCGGAGCCTGGTCCTCGATCATCACCGTGTTCTGCGACAAACAATCGATGATCGCACCGTGCTTCCGGCGAGATTTGGCGCGCTCTTCCTGAGCGAGACGAGCGTGGCAGAGGCCCTCGCAGAACATCGCCACGATCTCGTCGAGGCACTCGAGCGGGTCGAAGGCGCACGGGAATGGGGAGTGAAGATCTTCTGCGATCGAGCCGCGCTGTCCCGCCATCTCGGTGAGGAAGCGCCGGCGATGCGGGAGATCCGCACCGAACTGACCACGGCCACGGACGGTCGAGCCTTCTTCCTGCGGCGGCGGCTCGATCGCCTTGGCGAGGAGGAAACCCAACGAGCCATCGACCGGCAGGTGACGGCAAGCCGGCGGAGTCTGCACCAGGCGGCTCGAGCGGACGCCGCCATGAAGCTTCAGCCGACGTCCGTTCACGGACGCGTCGACGAGATGATCTGGAACGGTGCCTTTCTGGTGGCCAGGCCCGACGAAGGGCGCTTCTTCACTCTTGTGGACGAGTTGCTGCAGGCCCATGGGCCGATTGGCTTCGACTACGAGGTCACCGGGCCATGGCCTCCGTTCAGCTTCGCTGATTGCCGGTTGGGAGGATGAGAGGATGACTATCCGAACGGCACATGACGATGAGCTGGCGCTGTCCGACCTTCTCGACCGCGCCTTGGCGAAGGGCGTGGTTCTGTGGGGCGAAGCGACGATTTCTCTGGCAGGCGTGGACCTTGTCTATGTCGGCTTGAGAGTACTCGTTGCTTCCTACACGACAATGGAACGATTCCGGGCCCTGAACCGGGACGGCCAAGGCCTTCAGGGCGACGGAAGCTGAAGATGCTTTACGTGTATGGAATCGTGGATTCATGCGACTTCGATGTCCTTCGAGGTGAAGGGCACGACGGAAGCGATGTCGTGTCGGTTCCGGCCGGCGGTCTCGCAGCTGCCGTCAGCGGCCTGCCCGTATGTCCCATCAAGGCAACGCGGCAAAGTGTTTGGCGCCATGAGCAGGTGCTCAGGCGCCTGATGGGAGATCACGCCGTCCTACCATTGCGTTTCGGCACGATGTGTCGTGAACCGGAGGCATTGAGGGACTGTCTTCTGCATTCGGCTGATGGGTTCGTGAGCGACCTTGATCGTGTGCGGGGCAAGGTCGAGATTGCTCTGCGCATCGTCGGAGATGATGGAGGACGGGAATCATCTGTTCGCTGCCTGGATTTCACCGGTACGCCGGTTGGCCGCGGCACCGCCTATCTTCGTGCCAGACAGCAGCGGCAGCACAGTCTGATGGCGAAGGAACATGACGGGAAAAAGCTCGAGGAAACGCTCCGGCAGCACCTTGGACCGGGTGTGACGGATCTCGTATTCACGCTTCCGCAGGAAGAAGTGCCCGGCTTTCGCATCTCATGTCTGGTTGACCGGGATCTGGTCACATCATTTGCAGATTCGCTGG
>QFCS01001026.1_pt1 | contig 10434 bp, 8 predicted proteins | sample 3576561 | NCBI WGS metagenome assembly QFCS01 | reverse complement strand
TATTCCGGTTATTTTTATTTTTATGTTTATTGGTTTTAAAGGATTGATAAGTTTTTATAAAAAGCAATCATTAAAAAGCAATTAAAAATGAAAGGAATTATTTTGGCCGGCGGTTCCGGAACAAGACTTCATCCGTTAACGCTGGCCGTGAGTAAACAATTAATGCCGATATACGATAAACCGATGATTTATTATCCGCTGTCCACCTTAATGTGGGCAGGGATAAGCGAAATCTTAATTATATCCACACCGCATGATTTACCATTATTTCGTCAACTTTTGGGTGATGGAAGTAAACTGGGTTGTCGTTTTGAATATGCAGTTCAAGAGCATCCCAACGGTTTGGCCGAAGCTTTTATAATCGGCAGAGAGTTTGTCGGGAATGACAAAGTTGCTTTGATTTTAGGCGATAATATATTCTACGGAACCGGTCTGGCCGAATTGCTTCAGGCCAACAGTGACCCGCAAGGCGGAATCATTTATGCTTATCATGTGCACGATCCGGAACGGTATGGTGTAGTTGATTTTGATACCAATGGCCATGTACTTTCCATCGAAGAAAAACCAGCACATCCTAAATCAAATTATGCAGTACCCGGAATTTATTTTTACGATAATGATGTGTTAGAAATTGCGGCAAATATACAGCCAAGTCATCGGGGAGAGTTAGAAATAACCGATGTTAATAAAGAATACTTACGCCGGGGTAAACTTAAGGTCAGTATTTTAGACAGAGGTACGGCCTGGTTAGATACCGGTACGTTTCAATCGCTTATGCAGGCCGGTCAGTTTGTACAAGTTATTGAGGAACGACAAGGACTAAAAATAGGAGCCATTGAAGAGGCCGCCTACAGAATGGGATTTATTGATGCCAATGAATTAAAAAACCTGGCTGAACCGTTGTTAAAAAGTGGTTACGGAACTCATTTAATGGGATTAATCTAAATTGATATATTGACTAATTGTCAATTTGATATATTGACTATGAAATTTACAGAAACTAAACTCAACGGTTGTTTCATCATAGATCCTAAAGTAATTCAGGACGAAAGAGGTTATTTTATGGAGAGTTTTAATGAACGAACTTTCCAGAATAACATAAAACAGGCTGTACATTTTGTGCAGGACAATCAATCGTTTTCATCCAAAGGGGTTTTAAGAGGATTGCATTATCAGACCGGCGAATTTGCACAAGCTAAGCTGGTTCGTGTTATTCAGGGAGAAGTGTTGGATGTGGCGGTTGACATCCGGCCGGAGTCAGAAACTTTCGGAAAATACGTAACAGTGGTTTTATCTGCAGAAAATCAAAAACAATTTTTTATTCCCAGAGGTTTTGCACATGGGTTTCTGGTGTTGAGTGAAACAGCAACATTCTTTTATAAATGTGATAATTTTTACAATAAAGAATCAGAGGGAGGTATTCTTTTTAACGATAATTCAATTGGAATCGATTGGAATTTTGACCCTGAAAAATTAATTATTTCCGAAAAGGACAAGTTTTTACCCACGTTAGAAAACGCAAAAAAAGTATGGTAGTTTTAGTCACGGGTGCCAGTGGACAAGTAGGACAGGCTCTTCAATTTATTGCTTCAAACCATTCTCACATTCAATTTGTTTTTTGTAATTCAAAGCAGCTGGATATAACAAACTTAAACAGTATTAAACAACTTTTCGAACAATTTAAACCGGATTTTTGCATCAATACGGCTGCCTATACTGCTGTTGACAAAGCAGAAAGTGAACCGGAGAAAGCACATTTAATTAATGTTGAGGGAGCAAAAAACGTAGCGGAAGTTTGCAGGGAATTCAACACGGTTTTACTTCATGTTTCTACCGATTTTGTCTTTGACGGTACAAAAACGGTTCCTTACACCGAAGAGGATATTCCAAACCCGACCAGTGTTTACGGTCAAACCAAATTAGACGGAGAAAAATCTATTCAGGAAACCTGGCATAAATACTTCATCATACGAACTTCTTGGGTTTATTCACAGTTTGGCAATAATTTTATGAAAACGATGCTTCGTTTGGCCTCTGAACGGGATAAATTATCCGTTGTAAACGATCAGGTCGGCACACCTACAAATGCGGTCGATTTAGCAGAAGTTTTGGTTAAAATAATCCAATCACCCATCACCCATCACCCATCACCAAATACTTTCGGGATCTACAACTTCTCCAACGAAGGTCAATGCAGCTGGTATGATTTTGCTGAAAAAATCTTTGAATATAATAATATCAATATTAAATTAGAACCGGTTCCAACAACAGGCTACCCTACACCGGCTAAGCGTCCGGCTTATAGTGTTTTGAACAAGTGTAAGATTAAAAATAAATTTGGACTTGAGATAAGAAATTGGGAGTCAGCTTTAAGGAGTATAATATAAATCAAAAAGCCCAAAGAATTTACTATTCATCGGGCTTTTCAGCAGGGTAATTTTTTGTTTATTTCTTTACAATCTTTTTAATTTCTTTTTTTCCATCTGTTTCAAGTTGAAGTATATAAAGACCGTTCTGAAGATCGGAGACATTTATTTTTAATCCGTATACTGAACCGTTTTGGACTAATTTTCCATCAATGGAAAACAGTTTATAGTTAACATAATCATATCTGTGAACAATGTATAAGTCATTTGAAACCGGATTTGGATAGATGTTAAACAGTAAGGGGTATTCATAATCGCTTGTATCAAACGTTTCTGTCATTCCTTTTACACTAAAATTATTGAACGTTACTCTGTCGCCGTTATCCTGTGTCATATTTTCGCCATCAAACCGCAAACGGATCTTAAAGTTGGGATTACTATTTACAGCTTCAAGGGAAGAGAAATCAATTTCATACAATTGGTATTCGTCAGACAGATCAAAAGAAGTGGTTGCTAATCCCTCGGTACTCCAAACAATACTTTCTGACACCGAATAATCAATCAACATTACATCAGCTGCATTTTCATCTTTAGCCGCAAAACCAAACACAATATCTTTATAACCCGATGTTGAAAATTCAAAAATCAGTTGGTTCTCCAAATCGTTTTGTTGAAAAGGCTGTTTAATTTGTAAACCGCGGATGTTAGCTGATTCAAAAGGAATATCCTCGTTTGCTTCCGGAATATAATTTAAATCAGTCGGACTGTTTCTGCGTTCCATCGAAGCTTTTCGCCAATTGGGATGAGCACTGTTAAACGGATAGCCTTCTAAGCAGGATTCAAAACGGAGCAAACCTTCGGCAGAAATTTCAAAAGACGAATTGATTTCGGTTAAAGCCGTATCATTGGGAACAGAGTTATCCACTAACCAAAAATATATTGGAACTTCTTCCTCTTCTTCAGACGGAATAAAATGAGCCGTTAGTTGAAAATTGGTCTCCGGCACAAGAGTAATTTCGTTTTCTGAGCTGTTGGAAGCACCTGTCCAATGACTAAAAACAAACCCGGGCTTGGGAATAGCTTTAAGAGTAACCGGAATACTTTTAAAATAAACCCCGGTCCAGGGATAGGGATTTTCCGGGACACCGGGAGTTGTTGGAAGAATTTCGATGGAGTTGATTTTAATATAACCGTGTTCAGGGTGGCTAACATATAAATAAGTATTTATATTCTCTGAGATGTTAAATTTTTCCCGAATGTGGTTGCGTTGATAGGCAGGGCGTTGATAGGCAAAGGTTTTCATGACTTCAACATTTGTATTCCATTGTTCCAGAGAACCGATATGATTCCATCTTGAACTGTGAGAATTGATTTCTGACTCAATTTTATTTTGCATTTGAGTTATCAGGTCATTTAATCGGTTAGGTAAAAAAGTAGTGTTTAATAAATCAGCAAAACGAGTGATAAAATAGGCTTTAAAATTTTCGTTTTCCAATAAGTTCCTAAATAAAAAGTTAGACCACGTCTGGTTATTGAAACCAACCAATGCGGAACAATATTCAAGTGAATTAAAACTTTCCATATTTGTACCTCCCGCTCCATTAAATCCAAAATCGGTGTCTTTAAGTAACCAACGCCACCGACCATCCTGACCATATGGGGCATCCGGTTCATATTGAGATGTTCTTTTTCTGAAAAATTCTATATTATTGTGAGGCCAATCCGTATTTGCAATAAAAATATTTGTGATAAAGTAATCAACATAATTTTCAATATCCATCTGTGTCCGGATATACTCGTAGTTTTCTTCTTCTGCAAGTGTATTTTCTTCTATAAAACCCAGCATATTCATATAATGATTATTATCGCCTTCACTAACAACATCTCCGCCTGCCTCCAAGAAATCTAAATCTTCTGTTTCTATTCCAAACACCCGATTAAAATATTTATCATCAAATCGTTCACGAATATTAAAAATACCCCAATATTCCGTATTTATAAAAACAACAGAAGGCTGATAGGATTGAGTTTGAAAGTTCAGATGTTTTACACTCTCTTGAATAAAAGCATCCCGAAACATGGTGAGATAAGTATCACCTCCCGAATTTCGAAGTATAAGTCTTTTGAAAAAATCGAAATTATTCCCTTCAAAAAAAGAGTAATTTAAGTAATCATTTCCATATTCTGATCGTGCATAAATCCGCATCGATTTGTTGGGGGTAATTCTGGATTGACTTCCATTGATGCGAATCCCGACATTTTGATTTAAAACAGAATTTTGATTAACAAAATAGTTCAGGTTTCCTTTAACTTCCCATTCTTGTCCCGATCTGTTATAGTTTGCACCTGCGTTACCGTCCGGAATTTCATCCGGATTTTCAGTTCTCCAATCATCAAAATCTTTCCCCGCAACGTAAATTCCATGTTCATAATCAAAGAACCTGTCTTCGTCGATGTTAATGGCAATAACGGGTAAATCATACTGGTGATTAGAATTGTTTTTAACAAAAAAGTCATGAGTTACAACAGGACTGCTGAGAGCTCCTTCTTTTATTGTTTTAGCTCTGATTGAGGTTGCTTTTTGGATAGAAATATTAGGAATAGAATAAGGAATAAAATTATAGGTAGTGGAAATAGCAGAAATCTTATTTTCTTCGTCACTTCTGTCGGCTATTAAAATAGGTTCGCTGTATGAGTGTGTTGTAAAAGTGTTGTAAAAAAAATCTCCCGTAACGTCTCCCGGGCTGTAAGGGTATTGGTTTTTGTAGCTATATGTTTTTCCGGACAAATTATTTTCGTCAGGTTCTGAACCATCCAATGTGAATATAATTGTTGCTTCGGAATCAGATGAAGAAAGAGTTAAGTAGAATGAATCGTCGTAAAAACCCGATTCTGTTGAAAAATGAGGAGAATCTAAAACGGATGAATAACCTTGCGTTATGTTAGAATTCCCTGGAGTCGGTTCCTGAAAAACCACAAATTCTGTATGACCATCCGGTTGTCTTCCGTATGAAAAATTTTGAGGGATAACGATGGCCGGAACCTGATCTGCAATAGTTCCGTCAGGAAAAGTAAGTGTAATGGTCTCTCCTCCGGCACTAATAGCAAAGTTGGTGTGTAACGGAAAGCCCGGATCAGTTCTGTTTTTGTTAGAACACCAAACCAGCAAATGCTCACCGGGTTGAATAGAATAGTCAGGAAAAATCCATTTAAACAGATTGTCGTTGTCTGACAATCCGTAGCCTAAAAGATTAATGCTTTCCGTTCCGGTGTTATAGAGCTCAACCCAATCTTCATAACTTCCGTCATCATCAGTGTTAATGGTTGAGTTGGATGTAATAATTTCATTAATAACAACGGTTTGGGCATTAGAACTTAAAAAAAGAAGTAAAAAGCCCACCAGAAAAATTGTTTTTTGTGTTTTCATGTGTAGGTTATTCATTGGTAGGAATTATGCAAAAATAGATAAATTATATTTAATGATAATTTATAACATAATAATGACAGCAAAATGTATATTTGAAAGCGGTAATTTTTATACTAAAAAAATGGTAAATTTGAATTGTTATTCTGACCATAATTTTTTTTGAATAAAAATTAAAGAGAGTTATTTTCATTTAATTCATTAAACTTTGGATAATATACAAATTTCCATAATTGTGCCCCTTTATAATGAAGAGGCTGTATTTGATAAACTTATAGAGCGGTTAACAGGGGTTATAAATTCAACTGAATTTTCTTGTGAGGTAATTTTAATCAATGACGGAAGTGCAGATAATACACCTCAATTGATTGAGCAACTTTGTTTGCAAGATAAAAGATTTACAGGAGTTTTATTATCCAGAAATCACGGGCATCAATTAGCCGTTACTGCCGGGTTACGTTATGTGAGAGGTACAGAAGGTGCGATGATAATAGATGGCGATTTACAGGATCCTCCAGAACTGGTAAATGATTTTTATTTGTTAATGAACAACGGTTATGATGTGATTTATGCTGTTCGTAAAAACAGAAAGGAATCTGCCTTAAAAAAGGTTGCTTACTGGTTATATTACCGATTACAGCAAAAAATATCAAACTTTACCATTCCCATTGATAGTGGCGACTTTTCTATGATTAGCAGGCGGGTTGTAGACACCATGAATGAAATGCCAGAACAAAGCCGATATTTAAGAGGTATGCGTTCATGGGTTGGATTCAAACAAAAAGCTTTTGAATATGACAGAGATGAAAGACAAGCGGGTAAAACAAAATATAGTTGGAAGAAATTATTTGAATTAGCATTTAACGGCATTTTCAACTTTAGTGATTTTCCTGTTAGAATAATTACCAGACTAGGATTATTAACCATTTTACTTTCGGTTTTTTATTTTATGTACATAATTTATAATAAAATAGTAAATCATAATGTCCCTCAGGGTTTTACAACTTTGATTTTTGCAATAATTCTTTTTAGTGGAGTACAACTATTATCATTAGGATTAATAGGAGAATATGTTCTGAGAATTTACAATCAAGTTAGAAACAGACCTTTGTATATTATTGATAAAATTATTCAAGAGGGAAAACAAAAAAGTAAAAATGAATCACGATTACTATAAAGAGTACTATTTATTAGAGCGAAATCATTGGTGGTTTAAAGCCAGAGAACGGATAATATCAAATCTGATAAAGAAATTAATCTCTGAAAGTGATTATTCTTCGGGAGAAATTTCAATATTAAATATTGGATGTAGTACAGGTCGAAGTTCTGAATATTTATCAGGGTTTGGTCAGGTTACATCAATAGAATATGATGAATTTTGCTGTGAATTTGCCAGAGAAAAAACAGGTTTGGAAATCATTCATGGGTCAATTACCGAATTACCTTTTACAGAGAACAAGTTTGATTTGGTATGTGCATTTGATGTGATTGAACATGTTGAAAATGATCAATTGGCAGTAAACGAAATGAAAAGAGTTGTAAAAGAAAACGGCATAATTTTTATAACGGTTCCTGCATTTATGAGTTTGTGGAGTCATCACGATGAAATTAATCATCATTTTAGAAGATATAAGTATCAAGAGATAAATTTATTGTTTGAATCGGATAAAAACGGAAAGAGGATTTTTTCATCATATTTTAATTTTTTTCTTTTTATACCGATTTATTTATTCAGAAAGTTAAGCAACATATTAAAATTAGGCGATAAAAGAAAAGGAGCCGGCAGTGATTTTGAAACATTTAATCCTGGTTTAGTGAATACTTTGCTTTATTGTTTGATGAAAACAGAATCCTTTTTTATAAATTCAAAAATACGTTTCCCGTTTGGTGTATCAATTTTATTTACTTGGAAAAAAAACAAATCAAATGAAAATAGTTCCGTTTATTAAAGAAAACAAATGGCTTCTTTTAATTTTAACTTTAGCCGCATTTTTAAGATTTTATAGAGTTGATTTTCAAAGTATATGGCTTGATGAGGTTTTAACAATGAATAATACTGATCCAAGTTTATCATTTTTGGAATTTTACAAAGGAATTTTGTTTTGGGAGTATATTCCTCATCTGTATTTCTTTCTGGTTAGAGTTTTATTTGAAATTTTTGGTTATACAACTTTAGTTGCTAGAGTTTTTTCTGCAGTAATAGGGGTTGTTGGAGTTTACTCGATGTACTTGCTTGGTAAAGAGTTGTTTGATAAAAAAGCAGGATTAATTTCTGCAATTTTTTTAACGGTTAATATTTTTCATATTTCTTATTCACAAGAAATTAGACCATATGGAATGTTGTTTTTGTTTACTGTATTAGCATTTTACAGAATGGTTATTTTGATAAAGGAACCAATTCTAAAAAATGCAGTTTATTATGGTATTTTTGCAGGACTTATTTTAAATTCCCATTTTTTTGGATTTATTACGCTTTTTTCTCAATATTTAATCTTACTTTTCTTTTTATTAAAAAAGAAAAAAGAAGATAAGAAGAAATTTTTTAATAAAATCTTTATTTCAGGAATTGTTACCTTAATTGTTTTTTCTCCCGTTTATGAGGCATTTGTTAGAGTGTCTGAAATAGAATCATTTTGGTTACAGAAACCTAATCAAGATGCTATAACAAGATTGTTTGGTGAATTCTTTGGCTATTCAGAGCTAGTTTTATTTATGGTTCAGTTTTTAGTTATATATTATGTAATTGAGTTATTCAAAGAAAAAGAACAAAAACTAAATTTTCATAATTTAATATCTAATAAATTAATTTTCAGTTTTATTATTTTAATATTCTGGTTGGGAGTTTCCATTATAATACCATTATTACGTTCTCATTTGGATGTTCCAATGATTTTAAGTCGATATTTTATTAATATTTTGCCCGCTATTGTCTTGGTGATAGCAATAGGGTTATATATGATAAAAAACACTTTAATTAAAAAAAGTGTTATGATTACCTTCACACTTTTTTCACTAATTGATTTGTTTGTAATTTCAAAATATTATCATACGGTGAGAAAAACTCAATTTAGGGAAATAACAACAGAATTATTAAGTAAGAATGAAAATAACGATAAAATTGTTTCAAAGTGGGCATGGTTGTTCAATTATTATTTTAAATCAAAAACACAAAAAAGCACAACAGAAGCTTCTTTAGAAATGTATGTCCAAGATATGATAAATGGCAAAGTTGATAACGGTTCTTTTTGGTATATTGATGCTAATCAAAGACCGTATAGCATTTCTCCGGATTTAGAAAATTATTTAAATGAAAATTTTATAATCAAAGAAAATCTAGAATATTTTGATACTTGGGCAAAGTATTATGTAGCGAAAAATCAAAACAACTCTTTTTTAAATTTAAATAATTTTAAACCCTCTCTGTTTGATGGAAGCGGAGCAATGATATTTGTTGAAAATATGACTTCAATTTACCCCATTTTCAACTTAGAAAAAGGATTATATACCATTACTATTAATGGTGTAAGTTTACCGGCCGAGTCATTAAATAATGAAAATGCTCATTTTAAGTTTTTAATTAATGGTAAAATGATTAAGGATTTTTATTTAGATAATAATCCTTCAAATAAAGGAGTAAGTTTTACCTATGAACATGAAGAAAATAGCGATGTTAAAGTTGCCTTAGAGTTTGATAATGATGCATTTATTAACGGAATTGACAGGAACGCGATAATTAATTCTGTTAAAATTGAAAAATCTGATTAAGATTAATTTTGATTAAGAAAAAACACTAATTTTACAGCTTAAAAATTTAATTTAAATGAAAACTAAGATTTTTATTATCGCTACATTAATTAGTATTTCTCTTGCTTCTTGTAAAGGAGATAAAAATGATGAAAAAGTTGATTCTTCAAATGAACCGAAAATTGAATTACCGGAAATCTTTTTTGTAGAGATGGATGTTCAAGTTTCACAAAAAGACGATTTTTCAGTTTATTATACAGAAGATGGCACTGATAAATTCACAGGAGAACAAGCTACTTGGAGAGGTGTAAAAGGAGGAACAGATTTTGAAAAAATTACTTTTCAACTTCCTGAACCTGTTTTACCAACTCATATCAGATTAGATTTTGGAATGAATAAAGAGCAAGGAAATGTTGTTGTAAAAAACATTAAACTTATTTTCAAAGATCAAACATTTGAAATTAAAGGGTCAGATTTTTTTAATTATTTTATCCAAAATGAGCTTTTTAAAACTAATGTAAGCACAGAAAAAGGAACGCTAGAAATTTTAAAACAAGAGAAAGAATTTATTACCCCTTATTTTTATCCAAAGCAAGAACTTGTAGATCGCATAGCAGTAATGACCGGTCAAAAGTAAAACAAATACAAAAGAAGATTTAGTTGTTTGAGTGGTAAAAAGCTTTTAAACATAAATTCAAAAGTTCAAAATACATATATTTTGAACTTTTTTATATTTAATACATTGAAAGGTCTAATCATTCGAGCCAAAATTGAAGAAACTCGATTAAAATAAATCACATTTGGTTGAGTTCAAAAAAAGGTTATAATTATTTAAATTTTAATATAATTTGTTTGCACTTATCAACTGATATGTTTCATTATAAGTTACTCCGCTAATTG
>QFCS01002205.1_pt1 | contig 10445 bp, 3 predicted proteins | sample 3576561 | NCBI WGS metagenome assembly QFCS01 | reverse complement strand
GTGCTCGATCAGGCCGGCGCACTCGAATCCGAGGTGATTCGGCTGACCGAGGCGATTGCCGCGATCGCCGCCACCGACGAAAAGGTCGGGCTCATCGAGGACGCTATCACTGAGATGTCTGCCGCCGAGGCTGCGGCAAATGCTGTCTCGACTACGGTCTCGTTCGAGGTTCTCGATGATTCGCGCCGACGCATTCAAATTGACCAGCGTCCACTTGGCTGCGAGGAAAACGCGCTCGCAATCCTCGAACCGACGGCCATCGCGATCGAGGGGATTGGATCGATCGTGGTGGAGCCGCAGATCAAGAATCTCTCGGCGCTGCTCAAGCGGCGTCAGGATGCTGAGGACTCGCTCGCTACGGCCTTGAGCGCGGCCGGCGTCTCCGATCTTGCTGCTGCGCGCACAGCCGCCGCGCGGCGCAGGGAGCATGAGCGCGCTCTGGCTCAGATCCGAAAGGAATTGTCCAATGTGGCCCCAGGTAACAGGCAGAAGAAACTCGCGCCGGGACTGGAGGCACTCAAAACCTACGTTAGCGCGTTACGCGGCGGACTGAAGTCCGAACTCGAGGCGCTCGCGCTTGAGATTCTTCCGCAAGACGATGCCCTCGCCGCAGAAGTCGCGACAGTGCGCGCGGAGGACGATCGACTGACCTCAGAGATCGCAACGCAGGAGGCCGCGCTTTCAGGGCCGAAAACGGCACTTGCAGACGCCGAGAAGCTTCTGCGCAAGCACGAGGATCGTTCGACCGCGTTGATGGCGACGATTGGTACCCGCAACTCTGATCTCGCTGCCGCACGCGCGAACCTCAGTGATGACACGCTGGCCGAGGACGCAGCGAAGCTGGAGCGCGACGCCGATGAAAAGGAACGCGATCACACCGAAAAAGATAAGTCGCAAGGCGAGAGCGTCGAAGCGATCGACGCGCGCATCAAACGCCTAGAAGCCGCCGCCGCCAATCACCAGCGTGCGGTGGCGACGCTGACCAACGAAGTCACGCGGCTGACAGCGCTCATTCAGGCCCAGGAAGGCCTTGGCGTCGAAGAGCTGCTTCTGACCAAGCAGGCAGAGCGTGATCGGATGCGGGAAGCCGTCACTGGCTACGAGCAGGAAGCTGCCGTGCTTCAGCTGCTGCTTGAAACCCTCGAGGACGCCGAACGTGAGGCCAAGAACCGCTACTTGGCGCCTGTCGTGCAGCGTGTGCAGCCCTATCTCAAGATGATTCTGCCAGACAGCGACATCGTCTTCGACGAGAATCTGGGCGTCGCCGGCCTGAAGCGCGAAGGGCAAACTGAAGACTACGGCGTCTTAAGCGGCGGCACGCAGGAACAGCTCGCTGTCCTTTCCCGCATCGCCTTCGCAGAACTTTTGCTCGGTCAGAACCGCCCGGCAGCTGTGATCCTCGACGATGCCTTGGCGTTTTCCGATGACGACCGAATCGAAAGCATGTTCGACGTCCTGATGCGGGCAGGCGAGAAGGTCCAGATCATCGTTCTCACCTGCCGGAAGAAACTCTTTGCTCGCCTCGGGGCTGCCCCCCTTGAGATAAGAAAAATAAGCTGACTGTACATTCGCGATCATCGACGCATAAGGACCTTCGCACAGACGCGTTCCAAATTCTGTACGGGACCGATTATCAGGCTAGAAGGCAAAGTTGGGTAACTCAAAACTGAGCAGCCTGTTGTCCATCGTCGTTGTCCCGATCCAGTCCATTCGAGCAAGGATCACTGGGCGAACTTTGATCGCAGGTACTTCCTGCAATGGCCAGTCGGCCGCCTACAGACGCTGTGGCCTCCCGAGGCGGTCCTTCGGTTACAGAGGGTTGCGCCTTTGGTGACGTCCCTTGCGCAAGAAGAAGGCGGACCGGCGCCCCTTCCACTTTGCACTCCGCCGGGCGCCGAGAGCGAGAGGGCTGCGCCGGTTTCGTGACGGATTGGAGGTCGAGAGAGAGTCTCCCGACCGTCCGTCGCGGAGTAACCACATGGTAAAGACCGTTCAGAAGATCACCCTCAGCGCCTCGCGCGACATCCCCTTCAACAAGCTGGCGCTCAGCCAGGCCAACGTCCGGCGTCTGAAGGCGGGCGTCTCGGTCGAGGACCTGGCCGAGGATATTGCCCGGCGCGGGCTCCTGCAGAGCCTCAACGTCCGGCCGGTCGTCGATGCAAATGGTGCCGAGACCGGCCAGTTCGAGATCCCGGCCGGCGGCCGCCGCTACCGGGCCCTCGAACGCCTGGTCAGGCAGAAGCGCCTGTCGAAGACGGCGCTCATCCCCTGCATCGTGCGCGATCCTGGCGTCGAGGTGTCGGCGGAAGAGGATTCGCTGGCCGAGAATGTCCAGCGCGTCGCCCTGCATCCGCTGGATCAGTTCCGCGCCTTCAAGACGCTGTGCGACCAGGGCGCCGGCGATGAGGAAATCGCCGCACGCTTCTTCGTCGCGCCCGCCGTGGTGAAGCAGAGGCTGCGCCTGGCAGCGGTGTCCGAGAAGCTCCTCGACGTCTACACCGAGGACGGCATGACCCTGGAGCAGCTCATGGCCTTCACCGTCACCGCCGACCACGCACGGCAGGAGCAGGTCTGGGAGGCGCTTCAGCAATCCTACAACAAGGAGCCGTACCTGATCCGGCGTCAGCTCACCGAAAGCGCCGTCAGGGCCTCCGACCGGCGCGCGCGGTTCGTTGGGCTCGATACTTACGAGTCAGCCGGCGGTGTGGTCTTGCGCGATCTGTTCGAGGACGACAACGGCGGCTGGCTCCAGGACGTTGCTTTGCTCGACCGCCTGGCCACCGAGAAGCTGGCAGCGGAGGCGCAAAAACTCGCCGCGGAAGGCTGGAAGTGGATCGAGGTGGCTGTCGATTTCCGCTACGGCCACACGAGCCATCTTCGGCAACTCGACGGCGTGACGCTCGAGCTCACGCCGGAGGAGCAGACGACCTTCGATGCGCTGACCGCCGAATACACCAAGCTCGAAGGCGAATACGAAGGCGCCGAAGAACTGCCGGACGAGGTTGATACGCGGCTCGGCGAGATCGAGGAGGCGCTTGGGGCCTTCGAGAGCAGGCCGGTGCGGTATGAGCCGGCCGAGATCGCGCGCGCCGGAATGTTCGTCAGCATCGACGCCGACGGACACCTTGCTGTCGCCCGCGGCTATGTCCGGCCGGAGGACGAGCCGTCAGTGCCAGTCGGCGACGAAAGGCCGGTGGAAGGGGAGACCCATGAGGCCGGCGGGACAATACCTGCCGCTTCCGATGTGCAACGCACCGTCATCTCCATTGGCGGGGGCGAGCGCGATGATGACGACGACGGCAGCGACGCCGCCATCAGGCCACTGCCCGAGAGGCTCGTGGGTGAACTGACGGCCCACCGTACCCTGGCGCTACGCGACGCGGTAGCGAACAACCCGCAGGTCGCCCTGACGGCCCTGCTGCACAAGCTTTGCCTCGACACCTTCCAGCACAGCGCTCCCGGCGCATGCCTGGAAGCCTCGGTGCGGCATGTGTTCTTCCCGGTCCAGGCGCCCGAGCTGAAGGACAGCCCCTCCGCCAGCGCGGTCGCCGAGCGGCACGAGGCCTGGAAGGCCGAGCTGCCCAAGGACGACGACGCGCTTTGGGAGTGGCTCACGACCCTCAACGACACCCGCCGTGCCGCGCTGCTCGCACATTGCGTCTCGTTCGGCGTGAATGCCCTCTACGAGAAGGGTGACCGCTACGGCGGGCCAGGCGTCTCGGCGCACGGTGTTCAGAACCGTATCGCCCAGGCCGACCGGCTCGCCCGAGCTGTCGGTCTCGACATGGTCGAGACCGGCTGGCGGCCCACGGTCGACAACTATCTCGGCCGCATCACCAAGCCCCGCATCCTTGAAGCGGTGCGGGAGGCCAAGGGTGAGCAGGCGGCGCAGCTCATCGATCACCTCAAGAAGGCCGAGATGGCGAAGGAGGCCGAGCGGCTGCTCGACGGCACGGGCTGGTTGCCCGAACCATTGCGGCTCGTCGACAGCGTAGACGTGTCGGCCACGTCGACCGACACGGTCGAGGAACTTCCCGCCTTCCTCACCGACGGCGAAGGACGGGATGCCGCCTCGGACGAGTCGGAGGCGCATCCCATCGCCGCCGAATAGAGCGGACTCCGCGGGGCGGCTTCGACCGCCCCGCGTTCTCGCCGCCAATCGTTGAATAAGCCCGGCCGCGGTGCCGGGCTTTTTCCATTGAGAGATCCACCATGACCGATCCCCAAGGGAGAGGGAGAGGACGGCCGGGACGGGTTTGAGCCGGCGGGGTCGAGAGAGCGTCCCCTGGTTCGGACCGTTCCCGCTCTCCGAGGTCTCCTCCATGTCGAATGTTTCCATCTCGGCGGCCGTGCCTGCGCCGCAACGCACGCCCGCCTCCGCTTCGGCCGATCCGTCCGCCGGTATTGCCGCGGCAGCACACCTTCTTCTCCCTCACCTCGAGCGTGGTCGCCGCATCGATGCGGTCGCCCTGCGTGCCGCCATGGAGCACGCCTTCGGCGGCTCCGATGCCGCCGGCGCCTGGGACTGGAAGACCGCCTATGACGCCTGCGAGGCGGCGACCGTGCTGTTCATGCGCAAGTTCGGCCCGGTCATTCGCGCGCGGGCTGGGTCGCCGACTGCCGAACTGTCCATGCTCGGCAAGATCGCGGCGCTTCTTCCGACACATACGCGACGCTCCGAAGAGAGCCAGACGCTGCAGCAGTTCTCGACGCCGGTCGATCTGGCCTTTGTCGCCGCCACGGCCGCTGTGATTACCCGGGTCGATCTCGTGCTCGAACCCTCGGCCGGCACGGGCCTGCTCGCCATCTTCGCCGAGCTCGCGGGCAGCGGGCTGGCCCTAAACGAGCTGGCGGAGCCGCGCGCAGCTTTGCTCGGGCAACTCTTTCCCAGGGCGGCGACGACTCGCTACGACGCCGCTCACATTCACGATCATCTCGACGATGCCGTGCGTCCGAGCGTCGTGCTGATGAATCCGCCGTTCTCGGCTGCGGCGCATGTCGATGGCACTGTCGCCGACGCCGCCCTACGCCATGTCGCCTCTGCATTGGCCCGCGTCGCCGAGGGCGGACGGCTGGTCGCGATCACCGGCGCCAGTCTCTCGCCGGACCATCCGTCATGGCGCGAGGCTTTCGTCCGCCTCCAGGAACGCGGCCGTGTCGTGTTTAGCGCTGCCGTCGATGGGCGCGTTTATGCCCGCCACGGCACCACGGTCGACACTCGGCTGACGGTCATCGATCGCGTGCCCGCCGACGATCCGAGTTGCTTTCCGGCATCACCAGGCATGGCGCCCGACGTCGCCACGCTGCTTGAGTGGGTGACCACCTGTGTTCCGGCGCGCTTGCCTGTTGACGGGCCAATCGCGCTTCCGGTGCACGTCCATCCCGTCGCGGCCAGACCGAGCCGCAGGCCCGCACGACAGCCGCTCGCCGTTGCGGGCAGTTCGCTCGAACGAGCGGGCACCGAACTCGCTTACGAGACCGTCGACTGGAAGCCGGCCGAGGGCGGCAGCCTCACCGAGGCGCTGTACGAAGCCTACGACCTGCAGTCGATTCGGATCGCCGACGCACGGCCGCATCCGACGCGGCTCGTGCAGTCGGCGGCGATGGCCTCGGTCGCGCCGCCCAAGCCCACCTATCGGCCTCACCTTCCAGCCAATGTCGGCAGCGCCGGCCTGCTGTCCGATGCCCAGCTCGAGAGCGTCATCTATGCCGGCGAGGCCCATGCCGGCCATCTCGCCGGATCGTGGGTGGTGGACGAGACCGGCGACGTCGTCTCGGCCGCGCCCGATGACGCCGAGAACGCCGTGCGCTTCCGGCGCGGCTGGATGCTGGGCGACGGCACCGGCGCCGGCAAAGGCCGCCAGGTCGCTGGCATCCTTTTGGACAACTGGCTAAAAGGCCGCCGACGGGCGGTGTGGATCAGCAAGTCCGACAAGCTGATCGAGGATGCCCAGCGCGACTGGTCGGCGCTCGGCATGGAGCGCTTGCTGGTGACGCCGCTCGCCCGCTTCCGCCAGGGCGCCTTGATCTGTCTGGAGCAGGGCATCCTTTTTGCCACCTACGCCACGCTACGGACCGACGCGCGCGAGGAAAGGGTTTCGCGGGTCCGGCAGATCGTCGATTGGCTGGGATCGGACTTCGACGGAGTGATCGTGTTCGACGAGAGCCATGCCATGGCCAACGCGGCCGGGGGCAAGGGTGAGCGTGGTGAGCAGGCGCCTTCGCAGCAGGGCCGGGCGGGGTTGCGGCTGCAGCACGCGTTGCCTAATGCGCGGGTCGTCTATGTCTCCGCCACGGGTGCCACCACGGTGCACAATCTCGCCTACGCCCAACGGCTGGGCCTCTGGGGCGGTGAGGACTTTCCCTTCGCCACGCGCGCCGAGTTCGTCCAGGCGATCGAGGCCGGTGGCGTCGCCGCCATGGAGGTGCTCGCGCGCGATCTCAAGGCACTCGGCCTCTATGCCGCCCGCTCGCTGTCCTACGAGGGCGTCGAATACGAGTTGGTCGAGCACGCGCTCACGCCCGAGCAGATCCGCATCTACGACGCCTATGCCGGCGCCTTCCAGATCATCCACAACAATCTCGACGCCGCCCTGCAGGCCGCCAACGTTACCGGCGAACGCGGGACGCTCAATGCGCAGGCGAAGTCGGCGGCACGCTCGGCCTTCGAGTCGGCCAAGCAGCGCTTCTTCTCCCACCTCATCACCTCGATGAAGACGCCGACGCTGATCGGGGCGATCGAGCGTGACCTCCAGGCAGGACATGCCGCCGTCATCCAGGTCGTCTCCACCGGCGAGGCCCTGATGGAACGCCGGCTTTCCGACATCCCGACCGAGGACTGGGGCGACGTCCAGGTCGACATCACGCCACGCGAGTATGTGCTCGATTACCTGGCGCACAGCTTCCCGACCCAGCTCTTCGAGCCCTTCACCGATGGCGAGGGCAATCTCTCCTCGCGGCCGGTCTATCGCGACGGCCAGCCCGTGCAGTGCCGGGATGCCGTCGAGCGCCGCGATCGCCTGATCGAGCGGCTGGCCTCGCTCGCGCCGGTCCAGGGCGCGCTCGACCAGATCGTGCAGCGCTTCGGCACCGAGCTGGTCGCCGAGGTGACGGGCCGGTCCCGGCGTATCGTGCGCAAGGGTGACCGGCTCTGCGTCGAAAACCGTCCGGGCTCTGCCAACCTAGCCGAAGCGCAGGCCTTCATGGATGACGACAAGCGCATCCTCGTGTTCAGCGATGCCGGCGGCACGGGCCGCTCCTATCACGCGGACCTGGGCGCCCGGAACCAGCGCCTGCGCGTCCACTATCTGCTGGAGGCCGGCTGGAAGGCCGATACCGCCATCCAGGGGCTTGGCCGCAGCAATCGCACCAACCAGGCGCAGCCGCCCCTGTTCCGGCCAATCGCCACCGACGTGAAGGCCGAGAAGCGCTTCCTGTCGACCATCGCCCGGCGGCTCGACACCTTGGGCGCCATCACCAAGGGCCAGCGCCAGACCGGCGGGCAGGGCCTGTTCCGCTCGGACGACAATCTCGAATCCCCTTATGGCCGTGCGGCCTTGCGCCAGCTCTACCTCCTGCTGTTCGCCGGCAAGGTCGAGGGCTGCTCGCTAAAAGCCTTCGAGGAGGTCACCGGCCTGCATCTGACCGACCAGGACGGCAGCCTGCGCGAGGAGCTGCCGCCGATCACGACCTTCCTCAATCGGCTGCTGGCGCTCACCATCGAGTTGCAGAACACGCTGTTCGGCGCCTTCGAGGATCTTCTGCGGGCGAAGATCGAGGGGGCGCAGGCCTCTGGCACATACGACGTCGGCGTCGAGACACTGACAGCCGAGAGCCTGGTCGTGACCGACCGGCGCTCGCTCTATGCCCATCCGCAGACCGGCGCGGAGACCCAGGTGTTCACCATCCGCCGACGGGAGCGCAATCGGCCGTTCACGCTGGCCGAGGCGCTGGAGCGTGCCGGCGATCCCCGTGCCGTGCTGCTGATCAACAGCCAGTCCGGCCGCGCCGCGGTGCAGGTTCCAGCGCCGAGCGTCATGCTGGACGACGGCGAGGTCGAGTGTCGTGTCCGGCTGCTCCGTCCGATGGAGCGCACGGCGATGTCCTTGACGGCGCTGGCGCAGACGCATTGGGCACCGGTGGACCGCTCCGTCTTCGCCGAGGCTTGGGAGCGCGAGCTCGCCGAGGTTCCCACCTTTACCGAGAGCGACCTTCATATCGTCACCGGTCTGCTGCTGCCGATCTGGAAGCGTCTGCCGGACGAGTCCATGCGGGTCTATCGCCTGCAGACCGACGCCGGCGAGCGCATCATCGGCCGGCTGGTCTCGCCGGCCTGGGTGGCACAGGCCGTCAGTGCCGATGGCGTGAGCATCGCGCCGGCCGACGCCTGGACCGCCGTGCTCGACGGTCGAACCATCCTCGAGCTGCAGGACGGGCTGAGCCTGCGCCGCGCCAGGGTGATGGGCCTGTTCCGAGTGGAACTCTACGGCTTCACCGACGGCATGGTCGATCGCCTGAAGGCGATGGGCCTCATCTCCGAGATCATCGCCTGGAAGCTGCGCCTGTTCGTGCCGACCGGCGTCGACGGTCTCGCGATTCTCGCCGAGTTGATGGAACGCTACCCGATCGTGCGCATCGCCGATCGGGTCACGTCGTGAGGGCGGGCCATGTCGTCGCCCGCCGCCGACCTGGCCCGCCGTCTCGCGCGCAATGCCGAGGCGGTGTGCCGTCACTATCTCTCCAGCGGCCGTCGCGAGGGCCGCTACTGGCTGGTCGGCGATGTTGCCAACACGCCGGGCCGCAGCCTGTTCGTCCGGCTCAGCGGTCCGGATCGCGGCAAGGGGGCCGCCGGGCATTGGACCGACGGCGCAACGGGGGAGCATGGTGATCTGCTGGACCTGATCACCCTCAATCGCGGTTTCGACCGCCTGCGCGATACCTTGAACGAGGCGCGTGCGTTTCTCGCCTTGCCGCCAGACCAACGCGCTCCCCTGCAGGATCGACTTCCTGCGCCTCGCGGCTCGCCCGAGTCTGCCCGGCGGCTCTATGCCATGTCTCGCCCGATCGCGGGCACCTTGGCGCAAACCTACCTGCACGGCCGCGGAATCACGACTGTGCCTGACCGCGATCCGCTCCGCTTCCATCCCCGCTGCTATTACCGGCCCGACGAGCACAGTCCGACCGAGACCTGGCCGGCGCTGATCGCCGCCGTCACCGATCTTGCCGGCGCGATCACCGGAGCGCACCGCACCTGGCTCGATCCGTCAGGCCGCGACAAGGCGCCGATCGCTTCACCGCGACGGGCCATGGGCCATCTTCTCGGGCACGGTGTGCGCTTCGGCGTGGCCGACGACGTCATGGCCGCCGGGGAAGGGATCGAGACCATGCTGTCGCTGCGCATGATCCTGCCGACTCTGCCGATGGTCGCCGCCCTCTCGGCCAACCACCTCGCGGCGCTGCTGCTTCCGCCGACACTGCGCCGTCTCTATGTCGCGCGCGATGCCGACCCGGCCGGTGATGCTGCGATGGCGAGCCTGTGCAACCGCGCCGAAGCCGCTGGGATCGAGCCATTCGTCCTGTCGCCCTGCTTCGACGACTTCAACGACGATCTCCGACGCCTCAGACTCGACAAGCTCCGAGTTACCCTGTGCCAGCAACTCGTCCCGCAAGACGTGGAGCGCTTCCTGACCTTGGCCGTGACGGGATGAGCACGGGCACGGGCACGATGAATCGCTTCGTCGTCCGTCGCTCTGCTGCCCTTCGGACCGGACGGGAGCGCGCCCTGGCCTTCTAGAGGGGCGATCGGACGGCAGGCCGCCCGGTCCCGCAACGGCGGCCCTGCGGCTTTCTTCCCCTGCCGGCTGCGCCGGCATTCCTCGCGAGGCAAGAAAGTCTCGGCCCGCCGTCCTCCGCTGTGCTCCGGCCGCAAGCGGTGCGGGACCGGTCCGCCCGCCGTCTGTCGACGCCCACGAAGGCCGCGATGGGCGCGGCCGATCCGACAAAGGACAGCATCATGGCAACCGACCGCGATCCCGACTTCGAGCCCGTGCACGCCTCATCCCCGACCGATCACGTCCTCACCGAGCTGCAGCTCCATGGCCACCGTCCCTTCCAGGACGAGCCCGATCCCAGGCCACTGCCGGAAGCCAGCGTCATCACCGGCGCCGTCGTCGACATCTTCGACGCTCTCGTTGCAACGCTGACCGATACTCGCCTTGAACCCGATCTCGAGGATCTGCTGTGGTCGACCGTCAACTTGTTCCATCGCGCCGTCGACCGTATCGAGCGCGAGCTCGACGGCAATGAGCAGGCGCAGCGGCGCAGCCAGAAGGAGCAGAACGGCTCGGAGGTCCGTTCGGTCGAGCTGGAGCGTCTCGTCACCGAGGGCCTGACCCTGATCGAGCGTCGCAATGCCATGGAGCTCTTCCGCGATCAGGCCGCCGAGC
>QFCS01002447.1_pt1 | contig 10510 bp, 21 predicted proteins | sample 3576561 | NCBI WGS metagenome assembly QFCS01 | reverse complement strand
GTCCTCTTCAGGCACAGACACGTCGAATTCGAGGTTTCTTGGCTCTTCAACGGCGAAGTCCGCAGCGCCTGGGTCGCCAGCTTTAGACTGGAGCGGCTGGCGTGAAACTCTGGCTGACCTCCTCCGAAATCGCCGATTACGCGCTGCCAGGAATGCCCACCACGCGTCAGAACGTGGTCGAGCTGGCCAAGCGCGAGGACTGGGCGCGCTTCTCAGCGCTTTGCCGCCAGCGGTCCGGTCGCGGCGGCGGCTTGGAGTATCATGTCCAGTTGCTGCCGGCTGCGGCGCGGATCGCCTATCTCGGGGCGGCAGCGCCGGCTCCTGCAGCCGGTGAAGCGATCCAGTCAGCCGCAGAGCCCGCAGCCGGCACCACCAGCGCCGCAACTCTGCAGCTGGATGCTCGGCTCGCCGTCCTCGGCGCGTTGAAGGCCTTCGTTCGTGCGAGCGAGATGAAGCAGACCTTGGCGATCAGCTATTTCGTCGACCTCTACAATCTGGGCCGGATCGAAATGCCTGCCTGGGCGGCGGGTATCCTGCCGCGCCTGTCCACCCGCACCGTGCTGCGCTGGCTTTCGATGTCCCGAGAGGGCGAGAGCGAACGCCTCGCGATCGACAAGGGCGCCGCCCGGCGCGGCCAGGGCGTGCTTGATGCCGCCTTCGACGGCGAGATCAAGCATTTCGCGCTGGCGCTTTACAGCTTCAACGACCTTTACACCGCCCGCCAGCTCTATGAGGCGGTCGACGGCAAATTCCGCGCCCAGCTGGCCGCCATCGGCCAAAAGCTGCCAGGCCAGCGAGCTTTCGAGATCCGCTTCAACGCCTGGCGCGATGAATACGCCGCCGGCCTGCTGCAGATGACCGATCCGGACGCCTTTAAGTCGAGGATGCGCGTTTCCGGCTCCTACGACTACATGGCGCCGCATCTGAACGCGCTTTGGCAGATCGATGCCTCGCCCGTCGACGCTCTCTGTGTCGATGGTCGCCCTTCGATCTATGTCTGCATCGACGTCTGGTCGCGCCGCCTGATCCTATACGTCTCGAAGACGCCGCGCTCCGAGGCCGTGCAGCTCCTCATGCGCAAGGCCATCCTCGTCTGGGGCCTGCCCGACGCGGTGAAGACGGACAATGGCTCCGATTTCACGGCCCGCGCCACGGTGCGCTTGCTCGACAAGCTCCAGATCGAGACCATTCTCTCGGCGGCGTTCTCGCCTTGGCAGAAGGGCTACGTTGAGCGGCATATCCGGACGTTTCAGACGGATTGTTCTCGCACGCTGCCCGGCTTCATTGGTCATAGCGTCGCCGATCGAAAGCGCATCGAGGGCCGGAAGGCATTCGCCCAGCGCCTCGGGCAGCAGCAGAACGACGCCTTCAGCGTCACCATGACCGGAGCCGAGCTCCAGGCTGAATGCGATGCCTGGGCCGAGCGGCTGTATGCGATGCGCGAGCATCGCGGCATCGGTAAGCTGACCCCGTTCGCTCGCGCCGCCTCGTCGACGCGCACTATCCGGACCGTCGATCCCGACGCCCTTGCGTCGTTGTTGATGCAGGCCCCCGACAAGGACGGCATCCGCACGGTCGGCAAGAAGGGCGTGCAGATCGGCCAGTACCACTACCTCGCGCCGGGCCTCATCGTCGGCGAGCGCGTTTTCGTGCGGCTCGATCCCCACGATGCCGGCGTGATCTGGCTCTTCGATCCGGACAGCGATCGGCTGTTGGCTCGCGGCATCAATACCGAGCGTGAGGGCGTCGACCGCGCTGCCTTGGTTGCGGAGACCCGCGCCCTCCAGAAGCGCGCCATCGACGAGAAGATGAAGGAGGTCCGCGCCGCGAAACGCGAGGTCACCGAGCGCACCGTGCTCGACCTCCGCCATCAGCGCGCTGCCGAGCTCGCCGGCAATCTCCTCGCCTTCCCGCCGCGCACCGAAGCCCATTCCAACCCGGCCCTTGAGGCGGGGGCCGAAGTGGCCGCCATGCGCCGCGGCGATGCGCCCCTGCAGGTGCCACCAACCGCGGAAGAGCGGCGGCTGCAGGCAGAGATCGAGGCCGATCTCGCCGGCACCGCCCTTCCGGCCGTGGTCACCCCGCTACGGCGCGAGGAGACGCCCGCCCAGCGTTTCCGCCGGGCGCAGGCCATCGAGCGGCAGCTTGCGGAAGGCGCGCCGGTTTCGACGGCGGATGCGATCTGGCTCGGGGGCTACCAGGCGGGGCCTGAGTACCGCGCCCAGAAGACGATCGCAGAGGATTTCGGCGAGGCGGCGTTGCGTTGACGCCACCGGAAACAGAGCGGCCCGCCGTTGCAGCGGCGGGCCGATGAAGAAGCAAAACAGACTGAGGATTGCGATGAACCAACCCGAAAAGGCCCGCTTCGCTCCGCTGAAGAACGTGACTGCGCTGATGACGCTCGTCAACCGGCTTCAGTCGCGCAGCGTGGACCTGCCTGGCTTCGGGGTCTTCCACGGGCCCAGCGGCTACGGAAAGACCAAGGCAGCCATCTACGCCTGCAACAAGACCCGCGCGCCGATGGTCTCGATCGGTGACAGCTGGACGCGCCGGAAGTTCCTCGAGCACGTCCTGCGCGAGATCGGCATCGCCAATCCGCGCGGCACTGTCGCCGATATGACGGAACGCGCGATCGAGATCCTGGGCGAACAGATCAACCGCCCCCTGATCATCGACGAGGCTGACAAGGCGGTCGACAAGGGCTTCATCGAGCTCATTCGCGAGATCCACGACTACAGCCAGGCGCCGATCATCCTGATCGGAGAAGAGCAGCTTCCCAGCAAACTCATGCAGGTCGAGCGCGTCCATAACCGCGTTCTCGACTGGCAGCCCGCTCAGCCGTGCGACCTGGACGACGCCGCCCATCTGGCCGCTGTCTATGCGCCGCAGCTGACTATCGACGATGCACTGCTCGACCAGGTCCGCAAACAGTGCGGCGGCGTCGCCCGTCGCATCTCGACGACGCTGGCGGAGATGACCGAGTTCGCGCGGAACAGCGGGCTCAACAAGCTCGATCTCTCGAATTTCAGCGGCCGCGTCCACACCGGCCAGCCGACGAAGCGGAGGGCAGCGTAATGGTCAGCGCCGTTCGCCTCTCGGACGACGCGCACGCCGCGGCTTGGCGTGCCATGACTGTCCTCACCAAAGACTACGGGCGCTTCACGGTCGCAACCGTCGCCAGCCTCACCCCGCAGGCGAGCTATCCCGCGATCGCGGAGTGGCATGGTTGGCTCGCACGCGAGATGGTCGTTTCCTCCGAGGGCGCGGCTTGGCGTGTCGAAGTCGCCGGAGAGGCACCGCCACGCAACCGCGGCACGAACGGCCGTGGATCGCAGCAGCAGCGCCAAATCTGGACCGCGATGCGTGCCTTGCGCACGTTCTCCTCCGCAGACTTGGTCGAAGCGGCAACGACCGATGATTGCGACGTTACTGCGTTGGCGGTCAGCCGGTTCGTCCGGCCCCTGGAACAAGTCGGATATCTCCAGCGCAATGGCAGCCGCCTGCGCCTTCCCCCTCTGAAGGATACCGGCCCGCGCGCGCCGATTCCGCTGTCCGGCGGCGGACTGTTCGATCTCAATATCGGACAGACCGTTAACCTTAACGGTCTGCGGAGATCGGCATGACGGCTTCCCGCGTCCGCATGACGGCGATCGAACGCGCCACCGCGGCTTGGGGGGAGGCGATGCCGGCCGAGATCCGGGCCCTCGCCGAGGCGTGCATGCGTTCGACGGGGCGAGAGGTCGCCCAGCGGCTTGGCTACAGCGATGCCGTGGTCTCTCACATGTTGTCACGGCGTTATCCGGGCGACGTGCAGGCGGTCCTCATCCGCATCCGCGGCGCGCTCCTGGGCCAGCAGGTTGAGTGCCCGGTCCTGGGCCCGATTGGCAAGGACCAATGCCTGCAGGAGCAGGCCAAACCCTTCTCGTCATCGAACCCGACGCGCGCTCGCCTTTTCCGCGCCTGCCGGGTCTGCCCCTCCAATCGCAAGAACGCAGGAGACGCCTGATGTTCGTCGCTCTCATGAAACTAGCCGCCGGCGCCGCCGCCATGATCGGGCCTTTCGCGGTCGGCGCGGCCGCGTCCTTCGTCCGCGATCCGGAGGCATTCGCCTTCTTCCTCGTGGCCGGCATGGGGATGGGCATGGCCGGCCTGTTCGGCTTCGCCGCGCTCGATCGCGGTGAGTTGCGGCGCCACGTCCGCAACGTCCACGGGATCGAGGGCTGAGCCATGTACGCCAGCCCTCTCTCCCTCGATCTGCGCCGCCTGTCCGGTCTTCTGCGCGACCACAGCCGCAGCCGCATTGCACTTTCGCCCGAGGCCTGCGGCCGGATCTCGGCGATGCTCGCGGCCGCGGCGTGGAAGGCCGACGATCTCGAGGCCCGCTCCGGCGAGGCAGAGGAGCTCGAAGACGAACTCCTGGTCGTCGCCTGCGCGGGGGGTTCCGAACCGGCGCACCCTTACCAGGTCGCGCTGAAGGCGCAGCAGGCTGAGATCCAGCGCCAGCTGGACCGCGGCGGGCCGGAGCATGTCTCGCGTCCCGGCCTCGCCGCCCTCAGCGCCCGCATCGGCGACAGCAATGTCTTCAGCTTCCCGCGAGCGCCGGCGCCAGCGGCGTTTGATGATGGAGGCGACGCGGCATGAGCGACCGCCTCGTCAGGGTCGACATGATCATCGCGGTGGTCGAGGCCGCGACAGGGCTCCCGCGCCGGGTGATCCTGTCCGATCGGCGGGATGCCGAGCACGCCCATGCCCGGTTCGCGATCTGCTGGTTGGCCAGGCAGCTGACGCTGCTGAGCCTGGTCGAGATCGGCGCCCAGCTGCACCGGGACCATTCCTCGGTCCACTACGGCATCGAGCGCTGCGACGAGCTGCGCGCCGCCTACGCAGGCTTTCGGGCGGCCACGGACGCCATGCTGGCGATCCTGCAGGTCGCTGACCGTGCCGGGCATATCCGCATCGCCGCGGCGACCGACCCGATCGCCGCCGCCCGCCGGGTCCTTGCCTGGCCGGAGCGCGAGGCCGTGCGCGTCTCCACCGCCGAGATCATTGCAATGGCCCGCGAGCTCGTCGCGCTGCACGGGCCCGATGACGAACCCACGCCTTCCCCGTTTTCAAAGGAGCTTGAAGATGCAGCCTGAGACTACCGATCCCATCCTGCCCGCCGGCACCCGCGTCGATTTCATCCCGGGCCGGTGCGCGCCGGTCGTGACCTCCGGCATCATCGAGCTCGCAGGTCAGCGTTACATGCGCAACGCCGAAAACCACCTCCTTCCCGTCGAGGTCGTTCCGGCGGACGAGCAGCTCGAGGACGAGCAGGTTCGCAAGATCATGGCTTTCGCGGAGGACCTCTCCGCCCAGGTGGCCCGCTTCAAGGAACACACCTGCGCCGACCTCAACGCCGTCCAAGGTATCTATCGCCAGGAGTACGGCACCGAGAAGGGTGGTCAGAAAGGCAACGTCACCTATCAGACCAAGGATGGGCTGATGCAGGTGAAGGTGCAGATCGCAAAGCTGATCGAGTTCGGCCCCCAGTTGCAGGAAGCCAAGACGCTGATCGACGAGTGTCTCGTCGAATGGGGCGCCGAGAGCCGTGCCGAGATCCGCGCGCTCGTGAACCGGGTCTTCAACGTCGAGAAGGCCGGTCAGATCAATAAGGCCGAACTGTTCTCCCTGTTGCGGCTCGAGATCCGTGACGATCGCTGGGTGCGCGCCATGAAGGCAATCAGGGATTCGATCCGCATCACCGGCACGAAGGAATACGTCCGGTTCTACAAGCGCGAGCACGTGGCCGCGCCGTGGCGCGCCATCACCATCGACCTTGCGGCCGCGTGAGGCCGAAATGGCGACGTTCAGCCACGAGGCCCGCCCGGCCTCGGCCTATCCCGTCGAGGCACCGGTGCGGGTCCGCACCTTCGGCGAGCGATTCCAGCCGCTCGATTTCACCGCCCGCGTCATCGGGCCGAGCTCCGAAAGCCACCTTCGCATCCGCACGGATGACGGCCTCGTCTTCGCCGTCCCGGCCGCTGATTGCGAGCTGATCGAGGGAGAGGACGCATGAATTGGCTCTTGCCCAAATCGACCGAACTTGAAGCGTCAGAAGAATTCGTCTCGATCATCTTGGAATTTCGGTCGGTGGAAGAGGCTGACCGGGCCTTCGACGAGATCGCCAAGGCCATACAGGCGGGGAAGTTCACCCTTTCGTGCGGCAAGCCCGATCCGGCGCCGGCAGGGGAGACGCTCCAGTGAGCATCCTCCTGTCCAAGGCGAGCGCCGGCCAGTGCCGCTGGATCGTATGCGATGCCGTCGACGGCAGCCGCGACGCCTTCGGTGGTCGGCGCATCTGCGGCGCGCCCGTCTCCTGGCCGACCAGCTACTGCCTCGGCCATCGGCTCGTCGTCTACGAGCGCTCCCTCCGGGCTCCAGGACCGCCGCAGGAATTCACGCGCCTGCCCAGCCAGCCTGAGCCGGAGCCTCGCCCCGAACTGACGGAGGTGTTCGGATGACCGCACCCCGCTTCACCTTCGATCAGCTCGCTGCGGCGGCCGAACGCGAGGTCCGCTTGCGCGAGCGCGTCTATCCCCGCCGCGTCCAGGCTGGAAGGATGACCCGAACCAAGGCCGACGAAGAGACGGCCATGATGAAGGCGATCGCCGAGCATCTGCGCGCCCAAGCCGAGCGCGACAGTCTGTTCGGGAGCGTGAGCCAATGATCGCCCGCACCCTTCTCGCCGCGGCTCTGCTGGCCGTCACGCCCGCCGCAGCCGAGACCATCTCCGGCTCGCGCATCGTGATCATCGACGGCGACACGGTCGCGCTGCCCGGTGGGGAGCGCCTTCGCCTGCTCGATATCGACGCTCCGGAGAGCTTCCGGTCGAGCTGCGAAGACGAGCTCGTCGCCGGCCTCAAGGCGAAGGAGCGGCTGGCGCAGCTTCTGCGCGGCCAGGACGTCACGATCGAACGCAACGGACGGGACCGTTTCAAGCGCACGCTCGGCCGGCTTTTCACCGAGGACGGCGACATCGGCGAGATCCTTCTAACCGAGCGCCTGGCGCTGCCCTACGTCCCCGGCCGCAAGGCCGATCGCGATGCGCATTGGTGCGGGGGGCGTGTCCGCTGATGGTCGCCTATTCCTTCCAGAAGCGGTTTGCCGAGGCCATCGCGACCGGCCATCCTGCCACGGGCATCGTGAAGCGCCAGACCATCCGAGCGCCCCGTAAGCGCCATGCCCGGCCGGGTGAGCCGCTGCAGCTCTACCAGGGCATGCGGACGAAGCACTGCCGCCGGATCATTGCGGATCCTATTTGCATCGCCGTTCGCCCGCTCGAGCTCTTCATTGCCCTCGGCTATATCCGCTTCACTGATACTGGTGAGGCGTTCGGCATCACGACGATGCTCGACGACTTCGCCCGCCAGGACGGTTTCCTGCACTGGGCCGACATGCAGGCCTTCTGGCAGGCGGCGCACCCCGAGGCGTCCGACCCGAATTTGGCTTTCACCGGCCTGCTAATCCGCTGGGAGCCGGCGCGGTGAGGGTCCTGGTCGCCTGCGAAAGCTCCGGCATCGTGCGGCGCGCCTTCTCCGCACGCGGCCACGACGCATGGTCCTGTGACCTGTTGCCCGCCGAGGACGGCAGCAACCGGCATCGCGTCGGCGACGCGCGCGATATCCTCGGCGACGGCTGGGACTTGCTGATTGTCGCGCACCCGCCCTGCACACGCCTGTGCAACTCCGGCGTCCGTTGGCTGTCCGCGCCACCGCCGGGCCGGAGCCGTGACGAGATGTGGGCGGAGCTCGATGAGGGCGCCGCGCTGTTTTCCGACTTCTGGAACGCGCCCATCGAACGCGTCTGCGTTGAGAACCCGATCATGCATCGTCATGCCAAGGCGCGGATCGTGAACTACGCGCCGCCGGCGCAGATCGTTCAGCCGTGGTGGTTCGGCGAGCCCGTGTTCAAGGGGACCGGTCTGTACCTCCGGCACCTTCCCGAACTTCGGCCGACGAACCGGCTGATGCCACCTGCCCCGGGGACGGCAGAGCACAAGGCGTGGTCCACCATCCACCGCTCGACGGGCTGGAACCCCGAACGCGCCCGCGAGCGCTCCCGCTTCTTCGTCGGCATCGCCGAGGCGATGGCGGATCAGTGGGGCGACCTCGACGGCATGACGCCAACGCAGCGCGATCTTTTCGAGGTTACGGCATGACCCAGCGCGCCTTCGCCTTCTCGCCGGCGGTGGCTGCGCAGCGCGCCGAGCCGGCCGACTCCCTCGACTTCTTCCCGACGCCGCCCTGGGCGACGCGCGCCTTCGTGCGCCATGTGGCGCTGCCGGTGCTCGGCGCGCGGATCTGCGACACGGTTCTGGAGCCGGCCTGCGGAGAGGGGCACATGGCTGAACCGCTCGCCGAGACGTTCGTCAGCCTCGCGGCCAGTGACATCCATCCTTACGGCTACGGCGCGGTGCTGGACTTCATGCTCGACGCGCCGGCCCGCTTCGATCCTGCGGACTGGATCTTCACGAATCCGCCGTTCAACCAGGCTGTAGGCTTCGCCTGGACGGCTCTCGGCATGGCCCGTCGTGGCGTCGCCCTGCTTGTCCGGACGCAGTGGCTGCACACGGAAGAGCGGTTCCTGCTGTTCCAGAAGCATCCCCCTTTCTTGATCGCCTACTATGTCGAGCGCGTCCCCATGCACCGCGGCCGTTGGGAGCCCGGCGGCGACACGATGTCCGATTACTGCTGGGTCTGCTGGAAGCGCGCTGCCGAACCGCGCGCGCCGCTCTGGATCCCGCCCGGCCAGCGCAAGCTCCTGACCCGTCCCGCTGACGCTGCTCGCTTCGCCAAGGCGGCACCGGCGCCGTTGCTCGAGCTCGGGGCCTGACCATGCGCCGCGCCTCGTCCCGCCACGCTCCGTCCGACGCCGCGCCCCTGATGGCGCTCCTGGCGTCGAGTGAACTCGCGGAGATCGACGCGGAGCGCCTGCGGCTGGTGGCGGTGATCGAGAGCATCCGGCCGCGCCGCTCCACCATCATTGAAGGCCGTTTGAAGCAGCTCACCCGCAAGGCGGTGGAGCTGCGCGTCGCGATCGCGAGGTGCACCCGATGAGCCATCCCGCCATGCTGGCGAAGATCCACATCGCCCGGAAGGAACTGGCGCTGGACGAAGAGGCCTATCGCGGCCTGCTGCGCCGCGTCGCCGGCGTCGAGAGCTCGCGCGATCTGACCGATGCCCGCGCCGCCGCCGTCATCGCCGAATTCAAGCGCCTGGGTTGGCAGCCGAAGGCCTCGACCAGGCCGCCGGACGAGCGCGCCGAGATCCGCAAGATTTACGCGCTCTGGTCGGCGCTGCATGCCGGCCCGCTCGATCGCGCCGCGCTGCGCAACTGGGTGAAGGGTCGCTTTTCCGTCTCGGCGCCTGAGTTCCTCAAGCCGCTCCAGGCCCGCGAGGCGATCGAGCAGCTCAAGGCCTGGCAAAAGAGGGTGAAAGCATGACGATCGAGATCAGCGACCGCGCCCTGGTCCGTTTCCTCGAGCGCACCGGCGCAGCCGAGCTCGCGCCGCTGAAGTGCGCCATCGCCGCGTCGCTCGAGCGGGCCGAGCTGGCGGCCGCGCGTGCCGGCCTCAGCGACTTCGCCGTCGTGGTCGACGGACTGCGCTATCTCGTGCGCGACGGCGTCCTGGTCAACGTCCTCGACAGCCGCGTGAAGCTCGGCCCGCGATGACCGTATTCGCCCCGCCGACCGAGGACGTGCAGAAGCTTGTCGGGCTGCTCGGCGAGGCGGCGGCCTTGCGCCTGATCGAAGCGCGCGGCGGGACCAGGATCTATGTCGCCGACCCCGCACCGGAAACCGAGCTCGCCCAGCTCGTCGGGCTTGACGGCGCGGCCGCGATGCACGACCGATATGGGCGCGGCTGGTATCGCGTTCCGGTCGCCCGCCCCTGGCGCGTCCTGTGTTACATCGCGCAGGGCATGAACCGCACTCAGGTAGCGCTGAAGACCGTCTGCCACGAGAACACCGTGGACGACATCATCCGGCGATACGGCCGGCCCAGCTCCCCCCAGCTCGATCTCTTCGACAAGGCGTTCTGACGACCCGAGCTCGGGTCGTGTCTCGCGCCGGCGCTGGCGCGCATCTTCGGCCGACCTGCCGGGCTGATCCCGGCCGTCCCGGAGATCGTCATGTCGAGGCTGGCTCTCGCCCTCCTGTTCGCCCTTTCGACCAGCGCCTGCGCTGGCCGCTATGACGACGGCGCCGGCGACGTCTGGAAGGCTCCGGCCTGCGTCCACCAGGGCGCGTGCTGATGCAGCTCGTCCAGGGCGTCGGCGCCAATACCCTGCGGGCCATCGCGCCCGCCGTCACCGGTTCGAAGAAAGCCAAGCAGGCCGCCATCATCGCGGCGGTCGGTCCGGCGATGCCGGAAATGTTCACCCGCTACGACCTCACCACGGCGCGGCGCATCGAGCACTTCATTCCCCAGGCGGCGCATGAATCGGACGGATTCTGCACGACCGAGGAG
>QFCS01002204.1_pt1 | contig 10535 bp, 11 predicted proteins | sample 3576561 | NCBI WGS metagenome assembly QFCS01 | reverse complement strand
CGCGGGTGCGGCCGCCGTCTGCTGCGGCTGGCTGTCGGCCGCAGGCTCCACCGGCGGCGCCCGGCGCGGCGCAGGCTTGGCCTGCTGCGGACGCGGCTTCGGCTTGGGAGGCGTTGGCTTGGGCGGCTTGGGCTCGGGCGGCTTGGGCTCGGGCGGGATCTCGGGCGGCGGCAGCTCGGGGGGTGGCGGCAGCTCGACCTTGGCCAGCGGGATCTCCGGCGGCGGCACTTCCGGCGGCAGCGGAATGTCCGGCATGGCCAGCGCAAACTCCGGCGGCGGCAGGTCGGGCGGCGGCGGGTCGATCACGATGGCGACCTCCGGCGGCGGCGGCGGTGGCGGCTGCAGTTCCGGTGGCGGCGGCGGCTCCTCGGACGGCAGGTCGGGCTGCGCCGGCTCCTCGGCCGCCACCATCCGTACCTCCATCGGCGCGATGTCGCCCACGATCAGCTTCACCGGCTCGACCTGCGACAGCGCCCAGCCCGCGCCGACATGAAAGAAGACAACCCCCGCCAGAAGACAACGCTTCACCGTCGGCGTCAGAGGCGCTGAAGACGTGGCTGGCGGGGGATCGTGAAGCATTGCGATCGTGTTGCCGTCCTTGGGTCAGGGGCCGCCGGGCAAGGGAAAGGTCATGGTTCCTCCGCCTGACCGCTCGTGTGCTGCGCGTCGCGAGCCTCGTTCTCGTTGACCAACAGCAGAAGGATCAGCATGCCGAGGCCGAGAAAGGCCACCGGCCCGGCAAATTCGAAATTGCCGAGATTGACGGCGATGACCGCCAGTGCGGCGACATTGGCGAGGCCGAGCGGCGTGGCGACAGTCTGCCAGAGGGCGGCCGTCGCTGCGCGGATGGCGGTTCGCACGACGTCCGCAGCGAAGCGGAGGAGCAGTGCGGGCGCCTGCAGGCGCCGTGAGGCCACCCCGAGCACATCTGCAATCGGCAGGACGATGGCGGTTGCCAATCGTACCGCCGCGCTGCCGATCTCGTGCGCCACGAATCGCGGCAGGCTGTCGCGACGCGCGAGCCAGTCCGACATGATTCGTGCTGCGATCGGCAGCACGGCGAGCAGAAGGCCCACGACCACTCCGGTCTGGGCGCCGACGACTCCGCCCGCGAGGCCGCCGGCGGCGGCGCCGAGGCCACCGTTGATGAAGGACGTCTTGATGAGCGTCCGTTCGGAGGAACCGAGTGACGGCATGATGCCTTCTCAGTGCTTGCCGTGGCCGGCCTGGCCGGAGCCCATTTCCTGCACGGCCAGCACGACGTCGACGCTTCCGGCCTTCTCGAACACCAGGGTCACGGGGATCTTGGCGTCCTTGGCGAAGGGCGCCTTCAGATCCATGAACATGATGTGATAGCCGCCTGGCTTCAGCGCTACCGTCGCGCCCGGCGGGATCTCGAGGCCGTTCTCGAGTTCGCGCATGCGCATGACGCTGCCCTCCATCTTCATTTCGTGGATCTCGACCTTCGCCGAGGCCGGGCTGCGTGCGGCGATCAGCCGGTCAGGTGTCGTGCCCTTGTTCGTGATGGTGAGGAACCCGCCGCCAGCCTTGGCGGTCGGTGGCGTCGCCCGTGTCCAGGGATGATCGATCTCGAGCGACCCGATCTTGTAGTCGTGCGCTGCCGCAGCCGAAGCGAACATCGCTCCGAAGAGAAAGGCGAAGGTCGCAAAACGATTGGTCATGGCTTGAACTCCTCAGTGGGTTTGGGGTGAAGTCGTCCTGGGCTGTGCGTCGAGCCAGGCCCGGACCGTGGCGAGGTCCGCGATACCCGGCAGAGTGGTGGTCTTGCCGGCAGGATCGATCATCACGGTGCGCGGCAGCTCGCCTCCCCATCGCGGATCGATTTCGTAGCGCAGGCGCTCGTAGAACCTGTCGGTGAAGCTCCAGCTCTCGCTGCCTGCGAGGCCGGCACGCGCCAGTGTCGCCTCGAGCCGCTCGGGATCCTGCGGCAGCGGATCCGCGGCCACCAGCACGAGGCGCAAGTCGGGGCGGTCGGCTCTCAGCCTGCCCCATTCCGGCAACTCGACGAGGCAGGGACCACAGGTAAGTCCCCAGAAATGGATGATAGTCGCCTGGCCGGCATGTGCTGCGCGAAGCTTCTGCCAGCTGCCCCGCTCGAACGGCCGGGTCTCGGCCTGGGCGCTCCAGATCCCGGCCATCGTCAGCAGGGCGGCGAGAATGATCGACAGCCTCATGGGCCATCCTCCAGGGGGATCAACCGGTAGCCCTCCGCTTGCGTGAGCCATGACAGGTAGGTGCGGGCGGAGTCGGCGACCAGCAGTGGATGGTCCGACGCATCGACCGTCTCGGCGACCGTACGCGGAGCGTTCCAGTTCCTGCCCGAGTCGCTGCTCCTCTGCCAGCGCACTGCGACCTTGTCGCCGTCGAACTCTTTCCAGACCAGATGGAGCGTGCCGCGGCTCTCCAGCAGGTAGGGCCGAGCCGGCTGGCGGTCCGGCGACGACAGCGCACGCGGAGGGCCGAACGGCGCGCCTGCGTTGTCGGCGCGAGCATAGAAGAGCCCTTGCCGTGCCGTGCCGTCGGTGAACCATGCGACGTGCTGGCTGCCGTCCGCTGCGATGGCGATCGACGGCCCATGATGCGGGCAGGCATCTATTTTCCAGTCGTCGACGCTCACGCGGCGCAACGGGCCTGGGGTGGCGGGATCACGAAAACCCAGGACCGCATGATCGCGAACCGATCCGGGGAAGACGTTCCGGAATACGATGGCAGGACGGCCGGCACCATCAAAGGCGACGCCCAGCCGGCAGCATTCGCAGGAATTGTCGAGCGCGATCGAGGTTTTGCCGAAGCCGCCTTCGCCATCAGCCCAGGCGAAGGCGAGGGCGGCGCCGGGATAGGTCTGCCGGGCAGTCCGGGCCTTGGCCGCGTTGCGCTTGTCTATCCAGGCTGCGAATACGCGGCCGCTGGGATCGACGGCGGCCGTCTCGAAGCGCTGGCTGGTCGGATCCGGCGTGATCGGCCGCGGGCGCGTGAAGGTCGTTCCATTGTCTTCGGAGCGTGCGAAATAGGCACGGCCGTTGAAGTCCTTGTCCTGGAAGATCGCGAACGTGACGATCAGGCGGCCATTCTGGTCTGCGACGACGCGCGCGCGCGCGTCCGGCCCCCAGTCGAGGTTCATCGGCTCAGGCGTCACCGCGACCGGCCTCGAGAAGCTGCGGCCGAGATCGTTCGACTTCATCACGAAGACCCGTCCGTCCTTCGGCCTTGCCAGCCACAGCGTGCCGTCCGCGGCGAAGGCGGGGGACGCGGTGAAGGGTTCCGGCGCGGATGCAGGCCTGCCGTGCTGATGCTGGGCCGCGGCAATGCCGCCCAGCAGGACCAGCATGGCCGATGCGGTCGCGAGACGATGCATCAGAACCTCACTCTCATGCCGGCGACCGCGGTCAGCGGCATGCCGAGCTGCGGGATGGACGAAGCATTGATCGTCGATCCTTCGAACGACGTCCGTGTATAGCCCTGCGCCAGGTACTGGACGTTCGTCAGGTTCTGGATACTGCCGTAGATGTCGACGTCCTTGACGGGAGACCAACGCAGGCCCAGGTCGATCAGCGTGGCGCCGTCGTTCAATGTCGTGTGATTGGTGTCGTTCCAGTACTGCGGGAACGACTTCATCGTGGCGGTGATGAGCAGGTTCTCGATCGGCCGCCATTCGATACCGGCCGTGAACATGTAGTTGGGGACCTGGCCGAGCTGAACGCCGGTACGCACCAGCGTCGGATTGGTAGAGCTGGTCAGATAGGCCACGGTATTGGTGAAGCTGCCGATCAGCCGGAGCTGTTCGACAGGCTGCCAGGTGGCAATCAACTCGAAGCCCTGGAATGTGGCGTTGCCGACATTCTGATACTGCCGCACCGAGGTGAAGGCGGGGCTCAACCCAGCCGCCGTGATGTACGGGGCGGCGCAGACCGGATTGGCGTTGCACACCGTGATGTAGTCGATGAAGTTGTTGAGGTTGTTGTTGAAGTAGGTGCCCGACACGGTGAAGCCCTTCCAGTCGAAGTCGAAGCCGACCTCCTGACCTAAGTTGGTCATCGGCTGCAGGTTGGGGTTGATCGTCGTATAGCCCGTGCCGCTGGCGAAGACCCGGTACATCTGGTTCATGCCGGGTGCGGAGAAGTTGCGGTAGATCGCGCCGCGCAGCGTCAGTTCGTCGGAGGCATAGAATTTCAGGCCGACTCGCGGATCGAAGCTCGACGCACTGGCGTTGGGCACGACGTTGAGCGTGCTCGAATTCTGCGTGAGCACGCTGGCATTGACCGCCTGCCAGAAGTCGCCGCGTACGCCCACGGTGATGTCGACCGGCACACCCGTGAAGCGGTACGTGCCCTGCCCGAACACACCCTGCAGTCGATGCTCGCCGTTGACGACGAACGTCGTGGGGTTCGCCGATGCGCTGGCGAAGAGGTTGTTGTAGTCGGTAACCAGCATCCGACGCGCGTCGACGCCGATCTTGACGTCGCGCAAAGGACCGAAGTTCGCCTCGTAGAAGATCGACCCGCCCTGGTCGGCATTGGGCGAGGCCTCGATCTGGCTGACGAACTGGTTGGTCGCGTTGATGTTGTTCAGCGTGTAGGCGCCACTGCCGACGTTGATGGTGCCGAACGAGCCGCCGGCGATCCAGCCGCTGGCGTTGATCGAGGACCGGTCGTCGATCTCGTAGGTGCCGCCCAGAAGAAGCCTGTAAGTCGACCAGTTGTTGTGCGCGTAGGTCCAGACCAGCCCATCTTCCCAGGTCTGGTTCCAGTAGCCTTTGGCGAAGACCTTCAGTTTGTCGCTGGGTGTCAGGAACACGCTGGCGGCGACGTTGTCGGCCTTCGACGCCGTCGGCACGAGATTGACATTCTGGTACTGCGCCGGCGTGAGATTGTAGCCTGAGCTTTGGCCGTGATTGTAGCTCATGCCGATCTTGATGTTGTCGTTGACGATGACGCTGCCGGCGACCTCGGCGCTGGAGGTGTTGTAGCTGCCATAGCTCGCGTCGGCCGACGCGCCTGTCTTCGTGGGTTCTCGGGTGACGATATTGATGACTCCACCCATCGCCATGTTGCCCCACAGGCTGGTGGCGCCGCCGCCGCGAATCACCTCGATGCGGTCCACGGAGTTCTTGGGAATGGCGCTCCAGTTGATGGTGCGGAAGTAGGGATCGTTGATCGGCACGCCGTCGACCATGACGAGCGTGTTGATGGTCGTGCTGGTACCGAAACCACGAATGTTGACGGGTTGGGCGGTTGGATGCAGCTGGCCGGTCGGGATGTTGGGTAGCCAGACGCCCGGGATACGATTGACGATCTGGTCGACGCCGGTCTCGGGCAGGGCCTGGATCTGCTCGCGCGTCAGGACGGTCGTGCTGACATCGAGCTTCTCGAGGCTGGAGCCGCGTCCGGCGCTGACGGTGATGGCAGGCAGGGCGACCGGCGACGTCGTGGCGGGCGTCCCGGATGCTGTTGGTGTTCCTGGCACAGCTAGTGGTGCATCTTGGGCTTTGGCCAGTGCCGGAACGCACGCCAAGCCTACAAAGGCGGCGAACGTCGCCGCGCGAACCGAATACATCGAATCCTCCCCACAAAGACGAACGAACGCGACGCACGGCGAGGTGCGTCGCGGTGTTGGACGTCAGCTGTGGGAGGGTGGCGCTCGCGGTTGACTGGGCCCGTCGCGGATGCCGACGGTCGTCAGCACTTCCGCAGCCATGAGCGGCCGGTCGATCGTGGCCGGCAGCTCGACGATGTCGAAAGAGGCCGACGGCCCGGTGAAGAACGGGGCATGCGCCAAACCGAGGCAACACTCGTGTACGCGCCCTTCGGTCGGCGCCTGCTGCCCGTCGTCACCAGCATTGGGCATGCATATGGCCGCCCAGTCTGCGGGTGCACCGCCGCGCATAAGCGCGGCATGGGCGAGCGGCTGCAGGAAATTGATCGTGATCGCAACAAGCGCCATGGCAAGGACCACGGCGCGACAGCCTTCAGTATGGCTATTGCGGATCATGCAAAATTTAAGCACGAACGCCTCTTCACAGGAAGCGGCGGCTTGCCTCAGGTCCCGACACGGGAGGCTCGTGCGGCGATCGGCAGGTCATTCGGGCCTTGCCGGCGATCGCTCCGCGGTCGCGTGGTTTCGTTCCGCGCGCCGATCTCGGCGTTCGAGGCGGTTCAGAAATGCGCGCCTGAATCGTTACCGTTGACGAGGTCTCCGCTTGAAGTCGTTGCTGTGGCCGGCGAGCTTGCGCGGTCCCCTTGCACCGGCAGCTGATTTCCCAATCCATGAGGGCCGGGTTGATCACGGCGCATGTCAGCGGCGGGAAGAGGCACGGTGTGAGGTTGCTACGTGGTCGCCGAAGGCTTCGCGTGCTGCGGCAAGGATCTCCTGGGCGAGGTCCGGGTCGTCGACGGCACGGGCGAGGGTGAGAGCGCCCACCATGCCGGCATAGGTTGCCATGGCTCTCCGGTGACGGGCCTTGGAAGTGCCGTCCTTCAACAGATCGGCAATACGGTCTATCTGCGCCCGTACCCCGTCGGTCAGTGCGCTACGCAACGCTGGACGCTGGCGAACGGCTTCACCGCCCAGGGCGGCGACGGCGCAGCCGTTGGCGCGATCCGCGCAATGCTGCGCCGAAAGGTACCGAGACACGAGTTCGTCGATATCGGCGAGCCCATCCTGCCAGCGGAGGCTGTCCTCGATGGCACGCGTCATCGCCTCTGCCGCGAGGGCATCCTTGGAGGCGAAATGGCCGTAGAAGCCGCCATGGGTGAGGCCGGCCTTCTTCATGATGGCGTCGACGCCTATGCCGTCGAAGCCTTTGTCACGGAACAGCCGTGCCGCAGTCGCGACGATCCGTTCGCGATTCTTCTCCGCCTGCTCCCGTGTCACTCGCATGAATGTCTCCTGGGATACCGCGAGGAAATTATATATGACGATCGTCATTTAAGTAAATATATGGACGGTCGTCATCGTCGCAAAGGAGACCTTTCATGAAGAAGCGTACAGCTCTCGTCACCGGCGCTTCGGCCGGCATCGGGGCCGTCTATGCCGACCGCCTGGCCCGCCGGGGGCACGATCTCGTGCTCGTCGCACGCGACAAGGCCAAGCTGGAGACGCTGGCCGCGCGCCTGGGCGATGAAGCCGGCGTCACCGTCGAGGTGCTGCCGGCCGATCTCACCGATGTCTCCGATCGCGGCCGTGTCGAGGCCCGCCTGAGGGACGATGCGCGAATCGGCATTCTGATCAACAATGCCGGAACGACGATACCGGGCGGCTTTGCGGACCCGGATCTCGATTCGATCGAGAGGCTCGTCGATCTCAACGTCACGGCAGTCGCGCGACTGGCGGCAGCGGTGTCACCGCGCTTTCTCGCCGCGGGCGCGGGAGCCATCGTCAACATCGCGTCCGTGCTGGCGCTGGCGCCGGAGGCTTTCCCGGGAATCTATCCGGCCACCAAGGCCTTCGTGCTCACACTGTCACAGTCGTTGCAGGCGGAACTCGGCGTGCGCGGGGTCTACGTCCAGGCCGTGTTGCCCGGCGCCACCCGCACGGATATCTGGAGCCACGCCGGCCGTGACGTGGATTCGATTCCCGGCCTGATGGAGGTCGAAGAGCTGGTCGATGCGGCTCTCGTCGGCTTCGACCGGAAGGAAGCCGTCACGATCCCGCCGCTGCCCGATGTCGGCCAATGGGATGCCTTCGTCGGCGCTCGGATGGCGATGCTCCCGAATTTCCGTCAGTCGCATGCCGCGGCGCGTTATCGCGCGGCGGCCGCGGTGTCCTAGAGGTCGAGCGTCTCCAGGCGTGGATGCCGTGACTTGCGGGCGAACACTCGCAGCTGCCACAGTGCCGCGAGATGGAGGCCCGGGATCTCGAGCCGGTCCTCCGCGAGATCTTCGACGAACCTGGCCCATGGGACGAGGTGCGTGCGAATGATCTCGCCGGGGTCGGTGTGCGGCTCGGCCGCCTTGTGCGCATCGAGCGCGAGGAAGGCATGGACGCGGTTGTTCTGGCGTGCCGTGTTCGCACTGGATGATCCGAGCGCGTGCCACTCATTGGCGGCAAAGCCCGTCTCCTCCAGAAGCTCTCGCTTGGTCGCTTCCAGCAGATCCTCGCCTTCATGGTCGGGCGTGCCGCAGGGCAGCTCGATAGAGGGCCGCTCGATGCCGTGGCGATATTCCTCGATGAGCACGATCTCGTTGGCGGGCGTGAGCGCGAGGGCACACACCCATTCGGGAAACTCGATCGTGTGGTAGGGCGACAGAACCGTGCCGTTGGGCACGCGAACGGTATCGCTGCGAACGGCAAGCCAGCGGTCCCGGTAGGAATATTTCGAGTCGAGGACCTGCCACGGCTCGATGATGACGGGAGGTTTCGGGTCGCCGGTCATCAGACCGCGGTCCAGCCGCCGTCGACCACGAGTTCGGCGCCGGTCACGTAGGATGATTCGTCGGATGCCAGGAAGAGGATGGCATACGCCACCTCGTCCGCCTCGCCGGCACGTCCCATTGGTACGCCCTCCAGTGTCCTGGCGCGGTTCTCGGGATCGGCAGTGCGGCCCGACGTGCGCATGGGCGGCATGAGACCCGGGTGCACCGAGTTCACGCGAATGCCCTCCTTGCCATGCTGGGCGGCGGCCGCCTTGGTCATCAGCCGGACGGCGCCTTTCGACGCATTGTAGCCGACATGGATGTAGCCCTGACCGACGATGCCGGAGATCGAGGACAGGTTCACGACGGAGCCCTTGCCGCGTTTCGTCATGGCGGCGATGCCGTGCTTCATGCCGAGAAAGACGCCGGTTGCATTGATCCCCATGAGGCGGTTCCAGGCCTGGGTGTCATAGAGATCCTGCTCGGCCGAGCCCGAGATTCCGGCATTGTTGACCAGCACATCGAGGCCGCCATAGGCCGCGACGGTCTTGTCGACTGTCGCCTTCCACGCCGCCTCGTCGCTGACGTCGAGATGGAGGTACATAGCGGTGCCGCCAGCGCGCTCGATGTCGTCGACCACCGCCTTGCCATCCGCATCGAGAATATCAGCGATCACGACCGCCTTGGCACCCTCGCGCGCGAACAGACGGGCGGTTGCCGCGCCCATGCCGCTGGCGGCGCCCGTCACCAGGGCCACTTTGTCCTTCATGCGCATCATTCGCATCCTGTTACGAGAGTTTGAGGCCGACGATTCCCGCAACGATCAGGCCGATCGAGACCATGCGCATGGTAGATGCGGAATCGCCAAAGGCGACAATGCCGACGACGAATGCACCTACGGCTCCGATTCCGGTCCAGACGGCGTAGGCGGTGCCCATCGGAATGGTGCGCTGTGCCCACAAAAGCAGCGCCCCGCTGGCTGTCATGGCGGCAACCGCGAACACGATCCAGGCGGGGCGCGGCCCCTGGTCGGTCCAGCCAAGTTTGAGGCCGACTGGCCATCCGATCTCGCACAGCCCCGCCAGGGCAAGATACAGCCATGCCATCCTGTCCGCCTCCTTGCACGCGTGCGTCGTCGTTGACGACAGCGTTACAGCCTGTTCTGATTAAAGAATTGCACGCATCTTGCAGGATAGCGAGAGCGTCCGAACGGGAATGGCTCGGAAACAGGGTGATGGGAGTTTCTGATGAACGAACGTGAACTGCGCCGACTGATCGGCGAGGTGAAGGCGGGCAAGCTGTCGCGACGCGGCTTCGTCCAGCGGATGGCTGCAGTGGGCCTCATGGCCCCGCTGGCTAGCCAGCTGCTGTCCTTCTCGGGCGTGGCAATGGCCCAATCGGCCTCGCAGTACAAGCCGACCAAGCGGGGCGGTGGCGGAACGCTCAAGATACTCTGGTGGCAGGGGCCGACGCTGCTCAACCCGCATTTTGCCGTGGGGACGAAGGACCAGGACGGCAGCCGGCTGTTCTACGAGCCGCTGGCGGCATGGGATCCGGATGGCAACCTAAAGCCCAAGCTCGCCGCCTCCATTCCCAGCCGAGAGGATGGCACCCTGGCCGCTGACGGGAAGTCGGTGACCTGGAAACTTAAGCAGGGCGTCACCTGGCACGACGGCAAGCCGTTCACGGCCGACGACGTCGTCTTCAACTGGCAATACGCCAAGGATCCCGCGACGGCTGCGACGACCTCCGGCTCTTATGCCGATGTCGTGGTCGAAAAAGTCGATCAGTACACAGTCGTCGTCAAGTTCGCCAAGCCGACGCCGTTCTGGGCGGACGCCTTCGTCGGCGCCCGCGGCGCCCTGATTCCCAAGCATTTGTTCGCCGACTATATCGGCGCCAAGTCGCGCGAGGCGCCGACCAATCTCAAGCCGGTCGGCACCGGGCCGTACCTGTTCAAGGATTTCAAACCGGGCGATCTCGTCTCCGGCACCATCAATCCGAACTATCACCAGCCCAACAAGCCGTATTTCGACGCGATCGAAATGAAGGGCGGCGGCGATGCCGTCTCGGCCGCGCGCGCGGTGCTGCAGTCCGGAGAGTACGATTTCGCCTGGAACATGCAGGTGGAGGACGAGATTCTGTCGCGGCTCGAGAAGGGCG
>QFCS01001342.1_pt1 | contig 10546 bp, 6 predicted proteins | sample 3576561 | NCBI WGS metagenome assembly QFCS01 | reverse complement strand
GTCCCGCACCGTCGGGACCGGCGGTCATCGCGCTGCCCGACACCGCGCTGCTCCCGGCCGACGCGGTCCAGGAGGCGCTGGGCGGACGTGCCTGGCAGCAGGGCGGCACCGCCGACAACTCCTCCGGCAACGGTCGCGTCCTGCCCTGCCAGCCCGACCGGTACGCCGACCCGCAGGGCACCGCGGCGTGGGTGCGGACCTTCCGCGACGGCACCCCGCGCAAGGCCACCCGCTCCGTCGTCCAGTTCGCGGAGGCCTCCTCGGGCGAGCAGCGCGCCGCGCGCACCTACCGTCGCGCCCTGCGCTGGTTCAGCAGCTGCCCGCCGCCCGACGACGGCACCCCCCAGCGGATGCAGCTGGTCAGCACCGCACGGGTCGCCGGCGTCGGCGACCAGTCCGCGCTGCTCGTGCTCCGCTCGCGCACCGACCGCACGACGTACGTCGTCGGGGTGGCCCGCAGCGGCCTGTTCACCACCATCACCTCGCTGTCGACCCAGGCCTCGCCCGCCCGTGCCAGCCGCGACGGCGTCGCCCGGATGCTGGCGACGGCCGTGGGCCGGCTGTGCGCGCTGTCGGACGGCGGCGCCTGCGCGGAGCCGCGGCCCACGGTGGCCGACCGGGCGCCGTACAAGACGGGGAAGGTGCCGTGGATGATCTCGGAGATCGACCTGCCGCCCCTCGCGGTCGACCAGGGGCCGTGGATCGGTACGCCGGCCGCGGACGTCACCGGCGACCGGATCGACGCCGGCGCCATCGGCTGCGACACCGCGCGGCTCTTCGGCGAGTTCCGCGGCCAGGGCATCGAGCGCAACCAGTTCCGCACCTTCGTCTTCGACGACGCGAACCTGCCGCCGCAGGTCGGCCTGACCCAGACCGTCGGGTCGTTGCCGCGGCCCGCGGCCGGGACCTTCGTGCAGCGCTTCCGCGACCAGGTCGCGGCCTGCCCGGACCTGGACGCCAGCGCCGGAACCGAGGTGGTCGAGCTGGCCCGCACCGACCGGGGTACGACGGCCCTGTCGGCCTGGCACCTCACGACGGCGCTCTCGGGCGACCGTGCCGTCGAGTACGACGTGGCGGTGGTGCGGCGCGGGTCGTCGGTGGGCCTGCTGGTGTACGTCGCCGCGGACAAGGCGCGCATCGCGGGGCCGGACTTCGTGGCGCTCGCGCGCCGCGCCCTGGACCGCCTGGGCGAGATGGAGCCCTACGGCCAGGGCTGATCCGCGGAAAAAAGTCGCGGCGCGGTGCAACCTGGCTCCTGCGGACGGCGTATCCCCTCCGTCAGCCCCGCACGGGGCGAGGTCCGGACCGAGAGGAGGTCGTCGTGGAGGCGCACGAGTTCGACGAGTTCTACGCAGCGTCGTTCCGCAAGGTGACCGGCCAGGTCTACGCGATGATCGGCGACTTCGACGAGGCGACCGAGTGCGTGCAGGAGGCGTTCGCGCGCGCCTGGGCGCACCGCCGCAAGCTGGAGAAGGCCGAGTACCCGGAGGCCTGGGTGCGTACGACGGCGTACCGGTTGGCGGTGAGTCGCTGGCGGCGGCGCAAGCGGGGTGAGCGCTCCCCCGACCGGGCGCTGCAGGGCGTCGGGGCCGCCGCGGCGGTCGACGAGTCGCATGTCGCGCTGGTGGCGGCGCTCAAGCAGCTGCCGGAGGCGCAGCGCCAGGCGATCGTGCTCCATCACATCGCCGATCTCCCCGTGCAGCAGGTCGCTGCGGAGGTCGGCGTTCCCGAAGGAACCATCAAGGCCCGGCTGAGCCGGGGTCGCGTCGCGTTGGCGGCGTTGCTGGCCGACGAGACCGGCCTCGAGGGAGGGGTGAGTCATGCCTGAGCACAACGACCCGATCGAGGAGCTCTCGCGGTTCGGAGCCGGCTTCGGTGCCGGCGCAGGAGGTGGCGACATGTCTCGCTCGGCAGCCGACGCGCGTCGGCGTGGCGACCAGATCCGTCAGCGCCGCCGGGCGGTGGTCGCCGGTGCGTCGGCGCTGGCGGTGGCGGCGGTGGCCGTCCCGGTGTTCGCCGTGGTCGGCGGCGACGGGGACCGGAGGGTCCCGGCGGTCAAGGACCCGAACGACGGCTCGCTGGTGCTCGGCCAGCAGGACCTGCTCACCGACGACGACACGGTCTACACCGAGGGCGCCGACTGGTTCGCGACGGACACCTACCCGGGCGACGGGCAGGCGGCCTTCCACCTGTGCGCGCAGGGCAAGCTGACCGGGCTGGGCGCGACGGGGGTCTACAACCGGACGTTCGAGCTGCGCAATGCGCAGTCGGAGGGCGAGGAGCCGCCGCCCGACCCGCAGGGTGACCTGCTGAGCGAGTCGATCGCGCAGTTCCCGGACGTGGCGAGCGCCTCCGCGGCGTACGACACGATCCAGGAGTGGATCCGGGAGTGCACCGAGAACGCCACCGGCGAGGGGCTCAGCGAGTACCGCTACCTGCAGACCTACGACGCCGACACCGGTCTCGGCGGCGACAGCGAGGCGGTGATCCTGGACGCGCAGTATGGCCCCGTCCCCGAGGAGATCGACCCCTCCGGCGACATGGCCTTCATCGCGGAGACCGGCGTGATCCGGGTCGGCGACCGGATCGCCGTGCTCGGCTCGCAGATCGCCGGGCAGGACTACAACTTCCTGCCCGAGGACGGCGGCACGCCGGTCAACCAGATGGTCCCGCGGGCCGCGGCGCTGCTGCAGCCCGGCGTGGAGGACCCGGCGGAGCCCGAGGCGACCGAGACCGAGACCTCCGGGGCGACCGGGAGTCCGGCCGCCGACGACGTCCCGCCGGCCCCGCTGCTGGCCGACTTCGACCTCGTCGCCGGCATGTACACCGCCGACGACGGCAGCGAGGCGGTCGCCAGCGCCTCCGGCGACGGGATCGACGCGCTGTCCTTCTGCGGCGTCGACGCGACGCCGGGGGCCGCCGCCACCGGACGGTTCGCCGCGCGGATCTCGGGCCCGGAGTACGCCGAGGCACGCGAGGTGCTCGTCTTCGCCAGCGAGGACGAGGCGGAGGCCGCGGCCCAGCAGGTGCTCGAGCCGGCGCAGGCCTGCCCGCGCGACGAGGGCGACGGCTCGGCGTCGCTGAACACGGTGACCCCGCAGCCGGGTGAGCCGCTGACCACCGACGTCGTCGTGACCTCCTACGAGGAGGGCGGCAGCCCGAGCCTGGGCCTGCAGGTCCTCGTCGTGGCCCGCTCCGGCCCGGTGCTGCTGCTCGCGTCCCGCAGCAGCGAGGGCAGCGTCGAGGGGGCCGCGGACTCCACTCGCGCCTTCCTCGACGACCTCGCCACCACGTTCGGCTGGGTCACGGACTCCGTCGGCAGCTGAGCCGGCGACCGTCGTACTCCGCCGGGCCGTCCTCCACCTGGAGGGCGGCCCGGCGGCGTTTTCGCCGAAAGTACGGCACTTTCTCCGACTTTCGATGCAACCAGGAGTCCTCCGCCGGCGTATCTCCTGCGACAACCGATCAGCACCACACTCCAGAAAGGGGCCCGCCGTGAACCGCCGGTCCACCCACCTCCTGCTCGCCGCCGCCGCCCTCGCGGCACCCGCCCTCCTCACCGCCTGCGGCGGCGACAGCACCCCCGTCGCCACCGACGACGTCACCCCCGCCGCCGCGCCGGCGCGCACGGTCACCGTCGAGGATCTGCTGACCGATGCCGACACCGTCTACGGCGACGGCGCCGACTGGTTCCGCCGCGGTGCCGGCGAGGACGAGATGGCCGGCGACCTGCCGAACCCGTGCCTGGCCCAGGGCCTCACCGGCACCGGTGCCACCGGCGTGGTGCGCGGCGACTACGAGCTGCGCAACACCGACGACCCGAGCGTCGAGGTCGTCGGTGACTTCCTCACCCAGCTCGTCGCCCAGTACGACGACGCGGAGGCCGCCGAGGCGGCGTACCAGCAGGTGCTGGACGCCGTGGCGGCGTGCGAGGACCGGCCCGCCGCGATCGAGGACTACCGCTCGTTCGAGCCGCGCGCCGTCGAGGTGGACGGCGCGACCGCGAGCGTGGTCGACGCCCACTACGGGCCGCTTCCCGACGCGTTCGAGGACGGCGACGCGGCGTACATCATGGAGACCGGGGTGCTGCGCAGCGGCGACCGGATCACCGTGCTCACCTCGGTGGTCGTCGGCCAGGACTACAACTTCCTCGACGGCACCCCGGTGGAGAACATGCTCGTCCCCGCCGGCGCGCTCCTCGCCGACTGAGCAGGCGCCCGCGGCCGGCCCGGCCGCCCGGGGAGGACGACGAAGGCCCGTCACCGTGGGGGTGACGGGCCTTCGGCCGTTGCAGCGTGCGATCAGCAGGTGATCAGCGGGTGGTTCGGTGCGGTCACAGGGACTGCAGGATCTCCCGCGCCAAGGCGGCGGTCGCGGACGGCGTCTTGCCGACCTTGACTCCGACGGCCTCGAGGGCCTCCTGCTTGGCGGCCGCGGTGCCGGCGGAGCCGGAGACGATGGCGCCGGCGTGGCCCATCGTCTTGCCCTCCGGGGCGGTGAAGCCCGCGACGTAGCCGACGACCGGCTTGGTGATGTTGTCCTTGATGTACGCCGCGGCCCGCTCCTCGGCGTCGCCGCCGATCTCGCCGATCATGACGATGACCTTGGTCTCCGGGTCGTCCTCGAAGGCCTGGAGGGCGTCGATGTGCGTGGTGCCGACGATCGGGTCGCCGCCGATGCCGATGGCGGTCGAGAAGCCGAAGTCACGCAGCTCGTACATCATCTGGTAGGTCAGCGTGCCCGACTTCGACACGAGACCGACCGGACCCTTGCCCGCGATGGTGTGCGGGGTGATGCCGGCCAGCGACTCGCCCGGCGTGATGATGCCGGGGCAGTTCGGGCCGATCATGCGCGTCGACTTGCCCTGCAGGTAGGACCACACCTCGGCGGTGTCCTGCACCGGCACGCCCTCGGTGATCACGACGATCAGCGGCATCTCGGCGTCGACCGCCTCGATGGCCGCGGCCTTCGTGAACGCCGGCGGGACGAAGAGCACGGACACGTTGGCGCCGGTCTCCTTCATCGCCTCCGCGACGGTGCCGAAGACCGGGAGCTCCACGTCGGCGCCCTGGGCGTCCTTGTGGGTGACGGTCGTGCCTGCCTTGCGGGCGTTGACGCCGCCGACGATCTGCGCGCCCGAGTCGAGCATCAGGGCGGTGTGCTTGGCACCCATGCCGCCGGTGATGCCCTGGACGATGATCTTGCTGTCCTTGTTGAGGTAGATGCTCATCTTCTCTGCTCCCCCGGCCTCAGGCGTTCGCCAGCTCGGCGGCCTTGTCGGCCGCGCCGTCCATGGTGTCGACCTGCGTCACGAGCGGGTGGTTCAGCTCGTTGAGGATCGCGCGGCCCTGGTCGACGTTGTTGCCGTCGAGGCGGACGACGAGCGGCTTGGTGGCCTTGTCGCCGAGGAGCTCGAGGGCGCCCTTGATGCCGTTGGCGACCTCGTCGCACGCGGTGATGCCGCCGAAGACGTTCACGAAGACCGACTTGACCTGCTCGTCGTTCAAGATCACGTCGAGGCCGTTGGCCATGACCTGCGCGTTGGCGCCGCCGCCGATGTCGAGGAAGTTGGCCGGCTTCACGCCGCCGTGGTTCTCCCCGGCGTACGCGACGACGTCGAGGGTGCTCATCACGAGACCCGCGCCGTTGCCGATGATGCCGACCTGGCCGTCGAGCTTGACGTAGTTCAGGCCGAGGTCCTTGGCCTTCGCCTCGAGCGGGTCGGCCTCCTCACGGATCTCGAAGGCCTCGTGGTCGGGGTGGCGGACCTCGGAGGCGTTCTCGTCGAGCGAGACCTTGCCGTCGAGGGCCTCCAGCTTGTCACCCGCGAGACGGGCCAGCGGGTTGACCTCGACGAGGGTGGCGTCCTCCTCGACGAAGACCTTGTACAGGTCCTCGATCATCTGCACGGCCTGCTCGAAGACGGGCTCCGGGAAGCCGGCCTCGGTGGCGATCTCGCGCGCCTTCGCCGCGTCGACGCCGGTGCCGGGGTCGATCGCGATCTTCTTGACCGCGTCCGGGTTGGTCTTCGCGACCTCCTCGATCTCGACACCACCCTCGACCGACGCGATGCAGAGGTACTGGCGGTTGGACCGGTCCAGCAGGAAGGAGAAGTAGTACTCCTCCTCCGGCGGCGTCGCCGGCGTCACGAGGACGCGGTTGACCGGGAGGTCCTTGATCGTCAGGTTCAGGATGTCCGTGGCGTACTGGAAGGCCTCGTCGGGGGTCTTCGCGATCTTCACGCCGCCGGCCTTGCCGCGACCGCCCGCCTTGACCTGCGCCTTGATGACCGTCACGCCACCGAGCTGCTCGGCGGCCTTCTTCGCCTCGTCCGCGGTCTCCACGACCACACCGAGAGTGGTGGCCACACCATGCTTGGCGAAGAGCTCCTTCGCTTGGTACTCCATCAGGTCCACTGAGTTGTCCTCACATCTGGGTCAGAGGTGGTGCGCACCGCGGCACACCCCCGGGCACACTAGTCCCGACCCGCGGGTAGGACGAGACCGGGAAGCGAGACGTGACTGGAGTCACGCAGTTTCGAGAAACCCTCTCCTCCACAGGCCCGGCACCGTACGATTTCGGACCAGTGTCGGCATCGGCTATGGTCGGCACGCTTGTTTCACCCGGCCGCCACCCGGCGGTCACCTGGCCAGAGCCTTTCTCGGAGCCTTTCTCGGGCGCCTCGGACAACCAGGACCGGGGTGGAGCAGCCTGCACGAACGTCCCCCACCAGGAGTCAGCAGTCGATGGGCAACCACCGAGCGGATCACCGCGCACCGCGCCGCCGCTCGACCCCTCGCGCCACTGGTAGCGAGAAGTACGTCGGCAAGCGCGTCGCGGGTCGAGCCAGCACGGAGCACACGGAGACGTCCATCACCGACGTCGTTACCCCGCTGTCGCGGATCGAGACCCCCGGACCGGTCGCCGAGTCCGTCGTGGCCGAGCCCGCCGTCACCGCGGCCGTCGCCAGCCCCGTCGTACCGGTCGCCGAGCCCGCCGCCCGGACCGCCTCCCCCACGCCGCTGGTGCTGCCGGTCGACACCGTCCTCGACCGCGCCCCCACCGTCGAGCTGCCCGCCCTGCGCGACATCGCGCTGCTCGACCCGATGACCGACTCCTCCACCAGCCAGCTGCGGGCCGTCCAGCCCGCCGGCAAGCGCCGCGCCGTCAAGCACGCCGGCGCCCGCGGACCGCTGTTCCGCGGCCTGCCCACGCTGCCCGTGGCCGTCGGCGTCGCCACGATCGCCGTCGCCGTCGGCGGCGTCGTCACCTCCGCCGACCCGCAGCTCGCCTCCGCGCAGAGCCGGGTCGCCGCGGCCAACGCCCTCACCGGCTCCTTCGGCAACGCCGCCGTCGGCGAGCGCAGCGCCAACCTGAGCCGCGACTCCGACCGCGACGCCCTCGCCCAGGCCGCCGGCACCGACATCGCCGCCGAGGCCGAGCGGCACGCCGAGGAGCGCAACAGCGCCCTCGACGAGCTCGCCCGCGACGCCGAGAAGGAAGCCGCGGAGATCGCCCTCAACCGCTGGGTGCTCCCCCTCGACTCCTACCGCCTCACCGCCACCTTCGGCGAGTACGGGCTGTGGTCCAGCTACCACACCGGCCTCGACTTCGCGGCCCCCTCCGGCACCCCGATCCGGGCCATCACCAACGGCGTCATCACCTCCGCCAGCTACGACGGCGCCTACGGCAACAAGACCGTCATCACGCTCGAGGACGGCACCGAGCTGTGGATCTGCCACCAGTCGGCGTACGGCGTCTCCGTCGGCGACACCGTGCGCACCGGCGAGATCATCGGCTACGTCGGCAGCACCGGCAACGTCACCGGCCCCCACCTGCACCTCGAGGTGCGTCCCGGTGGCGGTGACCCCGTCGACCCCGACGCCGCTCTGCGCCAGCACGGCGTCACGCCGTAACGCGCCATCGCCCGAGCCCGCGAGGGCGAACCTCGACCCGGATCCGGCGTGACATCGGTGGTCGAGTAGCACGGCGCGACTGAGATACGGCATCGCGTCGGGCAGTGTCGAGACCCGCGCGCGGTGGCGGTCTCGCCCAGCGCCCTCACTCCGCTCGCGCGCACGGTCGGTGGCGAGCATGCGTACCTGACCGCTGAAACTGTCGGTTGACCGACGAAACTTCAGCGGTCAACCGACAGTTTCGCCGGTCGACCGGCGAAACTGTCGACGGCCGCGTTCCGGCTACAGCTTCTCCACCGGCGCGTAGCGCAGCAGCAGGCGCTTGACCCCGTCGGAACCGAAGTCGATCGAGGCGACCGACTTGTCGGCCTGACCCTCGACCGACACGACCGTACCGAGGCCGAAGGAGTCGTGGGTGACCTTGTCTCCCGGCGCGAGGACCGGGATGGCCCGCGACGGCTTCGACTTCGCGGAGGCGTCGGCGCGGGCGGCGGCCGAGCTGAAGTTGCGGCGGCCCGCGGCGGTGGGGGCGCCGAGCCGGTTGCCGGACTCGTAGCCGCGGTCGGTGTAGGCCGGCCGCGACCAGCTCGTCTGCTCGGCCTCCGTGCGCCGCCAGTCGACGAGGTCGATCGGGAGCTCGCCGAGGAAGCGGGACGCCGGGTTGTGCGCGGGGGCGCCCCAGGCGGAGCGGACCACGGCGCGCGAGACGTAGAGGCGTTGACGGGCCCGGGTGATGCCCACGTAGGCCAGCCGCCGCTCCTCCTCCAGCTCGGGACGGTCGCCCAGGGCGCGGGAGTGCGGGAAGACGCCGTCCTCCATGCCGGTCAGGAACACGACGGGGAACTCCAGCCCCTTCGCGGTGTGCAGGGTCATCAGCGTCACGACGCCGGTGTCCTCCGGGGCGTCCGGATCGTCGGGGTCGGGCGCGTCGGGGATGGAGTCGGCGTCGGCGACCAGCGCGACCCGCTCGAGGAAGTCGGCCAGGCCCGGCTCGACCGTGCCGGCGTCGACGTCGGCAGGGTCGGCGGAGGGCCCCGCCACCGGGTCCTCCGCGAACTCGCGCGCCACCGCGACCAGCTCGCCCAGGTTCTCCACCCGGGTCGCATCCTGCGGGTCGTCGGAGTCCTCGAGGCTGACCAGGTACCCGGAGCGGTCCAGCGCGGTCTCGAGGATCACGTCGGGACGCTCGCCGGCCTGCACCATCTGCTGCAGGTCGCTCAGCATCGCGACGAACGCCTCGATATTGGTCTGGCTGCGTGTGGCCAGGCCGGGCGCCTCGCCGGCCCGTTGCAGGGCCTCCCAGAACGTGAGGCGCTCACGGTCGGCGTACATGGTGATCGCGAGGACCGCCCGGTCGCCGATGCCGCGCTTGGGGGTGTTGAGGATGCGGCGCAGCGACACCTGGTCGTCGGGGTTGACCAGGGTGCGCAGGTAGGCCAGGGCGTCGCGGATCTCGCGGCGCTCGTAGAAGCGGACGCCGCCGACGACCTTGTAGGGCATCCCGGTGCGGATGAAGATCTCCTCGAACACCCGCGACTGCGCGTTCGTCCGGTAGAAGACCGCGACGTCGGAGGGCCGCAGCCCCCCCTTGTCGGTCAGCTCGTCGATCTCGGTGGAGACGAACCGCGCCTCGTCGTGCTCGGTGTCGGCGACGTACCCGACGATCTTCTCCCCGTCGCCTGCGTCGGACCACAGCCGCTTCGGCTTGCGGCTCGCGTTCCGCTCGATCACCGCGTTCGCCGCGGTGAGGATGGTCTGGGTGGAGCGGTAGTTCTGCTCCAGCATGACCGTCCGCGCGTCGGGGAAGTCCTGCTCGAAGTCCATGATGTTGCGGATGTCGGCGCCGCGGAAGGCGTAGATCGACTGGTCGGCGTCACCCACGACCATCAGCTCCGCCGGAGGCACTCGGTCGGCCGCGACGCCGTCCAGCGTGTCCGGCGACATCGGCTCCTCCAACGACTGGCCGCACAGCTGGTGGATGAGGGAGTACTGCGCGTGGTTGGTGTCCTGGTACTCGTCGACCAGCACGTGGTCGAAGCGCCCGCCGACCTCCGCGGCGAGGCCCGGGTCCGACATCGCCTGCGCCCACCACAGCAGCAGGTCGTCGTAGTCGAGCACGTTCTGCGCCTGCTTCGCCTCCACATAGGCGGCGAACAGCGTCTTGAGCTCGTCCGCCCAGGCGGAGCACCAGGGGAAGACCGTGCGCAGCACGTCCTCGATCGGCGCCTCGGCGTTGACGCAGCGCGAGTAGATCGCGAGGCAGGTGCCCTTGGTCGGGAAGCGGCTCTCGGTCTTCGAGAAGCCGAGCTCGTGGCGGGAGAGCGCCATGAGGTCGGCGGAATCCTCGCGGTCGTGGATGGTGAAGCCTGGGGCGAGCCCGAGCTCGCCGGCGTGCTCGCGCAGGAGACGGGCGCCGATGCCGTGGAAGGTGCCGGCCCAGCCGAGCGCCTCGATCATCGCCGCGGCACGCTCGCCCATCACTTTTCGCGCGATCCGCTCGACCCGTCGCGCCATCTCGCCGGCAGCGCGGCGCGAGAACGTCATCAAGAGAATGCGGCCGGGATCGGCGCCGTTGACGATGAGGTGCGCAACCCGGTGCGCCAGGGTGTTGGTCTTGCCCGACCCGGCCC
>QFCS01000754.1_pt1 | contig 10553 bp, 11 predicted proteins | sample 3576561 | NCBI WGS metagenome assembly QFCS01 | reverse complement strand
CCAGGCCGGCGGCGTCGTCCTTGGCGGAGTTCACGCGCAGGCCCGAGGACAGGCGCTGCATGGAGGTGGCCAGGGAGTTGGCCGAGCTGCTCAGGTTGCGCTGAGCGGTCATCGACATGACGTTGGTGTTGATGGTGGTCACGGCGGACTCCTGTGAAATGGTTGTGGAAGGCAACCGGCGCCTGAGCCGGATCACGAACCGCGATCCGTGGTCCGTTGCTGGGTGTTTCGGCCAAGCGGTCGATTACTTGAGCCACGCGCCGCCTAAAGCAAAACGGGCGGTGGATACCCACCGCCCGTCATGCCTTGTTGGCCGCGCCTCGGCTCAGCCGCTGTTCTTGTTCCACATCGAGATCTGTTGCGTGATGTAGGCGTTGAGCGAGTTCAGGCGCGCCACGTTGGCGTCCATCGCGTTGTAGTAGGCGAGGTAGCGGGTCTCGGCGCGCGCGGCGCGGTCCACCACCTTGTCCATTTCCTTGTTGGTTCGCTTGATGCTCGCGTTGAGCGAATCGGTGCGGTTGCTGATGGTGCCGCCCGAGGCCACGAGGCCATCGGCGAAGGCATCGAGCTTGAGGCCGAAGCCGCGCTGCGTGGGGTCGTCGCTGGTGGCGCCAAAGAGCTTGCCCAGCTCGGCCGGCTTGTCCAGCGCGGTGTCGAGTTTGGTGCTGTTGATGCTCATCTTGCCGTCGGACTTGATCTCGATGCCGATGTCGAGCAACTGCGTGAACTCGCCGCCCGGCGTGCTGGAGCGCATCATGCTGCGGATGGCGTTGCGCAGGCCCGTGGCGGTGCTGTCGCCCTGCAGCGAACCGGCGACCTTGGTTTCCGGGTCGTATTTGGTGGCCGTGGCCAGCAGGTCCATGACGGCGTTGTACGCGTCCACGAAGCCCTGCACGGTCTTCTTCATCGCGTCCTTGTCGTTGGTCACGCTCACGTTCACCGGCGTGGTGGTGACCTGCTTGAGCTCGAACGTGAGGCCGTCGATGGTGTCCTTGACGGTGTTGCTGGCCGATTCGATGGCCACGCCGTTGATGGTGGCCTGCGCGTTCAGACCGGCCTGCGTGAGGGTGCTGGGCGAGCCGGCGCCCATGTAGGCCAGGCGCCCCAGGTCCTTGCCGTCACCGGCGTCCGCGTCCGTGGCCTCCACCTGGAAGCCCATCTCGGCGCCCGTGGACTTGGAGCGCAGCAGCAGTCGCTCGCCATTGGCGTCCTTGAGCACGGTGGCGGTGATGCCGGCGTCGGAGTCGTTGATCTGCTGGGCGATGTCTTTGAGCGTGTCCTTGCCTTCCTCGACCGTGATCGTGACCGGCTCTTGCTCGCCGTTGGCCACGAAGCTGCCGCTGCCCCAGTTGCCCAGGGTGATGGTGAGGGTGCCCGCGCCCATGCCGCTGCCGGCTGGCACCACGGCGCTGGACGTGTTCTGCGCCGTCGCCAGGCGCTGCACTTCCAGGGAGAAGCCGGTGGGTGGCGTGCCCGCGGCCACCGTCACGCCCACCACATCGGGCAGCGAGGAGGTGGCCTTGACCGCCTTGAAGGCGTTCGCTTCGGCCAGCTTGGCGCCTGCGTCGCCCAGTGTGGTGACGAGCGAGTTGATGGTGCCGTAGATCGAGAGCTTGCTCTGTGCCTTGTTGACCTGCGTCTGCAACCCCGTGAGCGGCGCGCGTTCCAGCGCCACGAGCTGCGCGACCATTTCTTTGATGGGCAGGCCGGAGGCCATGCCGGGAGAAGTGATGGTCGCCATGGGGTTCCTTCGGGGTCAGTGGTTGGTCAGCGGCCCAGCAGCGACAGCACGTTCTGCGGGATCTGGTTGGCCTGCGCCACCATGGCGGTGCCGGCCTGCTGCAGGATCTGGGCGCGCGACAGGTTGGAGGTCTCTTTGGCGAAGTCGGCATCGACGATGCGCCCGCGCGCGGCGGAGAGGTTTTCGCCGGTGATGTTGATGTTGGCCACGGCGCTTTCGAAGCGGCTCTGCAGGGCGCCGAGGTCGGCGCGCGAGCTGTTGATGGCGTCGATGGCGTTGTCGATCACCTTCATCGCGAGCTGGCTGTCGCCGAAGTTCTCGATGTTGATGTCGTCGAGCGTGAAAGGCGTGGCGGTGGGCGCGGTGGCGGTCACGGTGCCCACGTCGGCGGCCGCCCCGGCCAGGCTTTCCAGGTCACCGCCCGCGGCGGTGGTCAGCGCGCGGTCAGAGAAGATCTCGTAGCCGGTCGTGGCGCCGGTGGCGTCGTGCACGGGTCGGGCGAACACGCCGGTGTCGGACGACTTGGCGTTGATGGCGTCGATCACCTGGCCCGTGCGCTGCGCGCCGGTGGTGGCTTCGCCGATGGGACCCAGCGCCACGGCGTTGCCGTCGGCGTCCAGGATCTCCAGCGTGCCGGCGGGCACGGCGGCCAGCACGGCCGGCGCCACGGGATCGGCCACGTTGTTGATGGCGGCGGTGATGTTGGAGTCGGTCGCGCCGATGTCGTCGGTGCGCGCGCTCACGATGGATTCGATGGAGATGCCTTCGCCGGCATTGGCGCCGACCTGGAAGGTCACGTTGGCGAAGGTGCCGTCGAGCAGCTTGGTGCCGTTGAAGGCGGTGGTCTTGGCCACGCGCTCGATTTCCTGGCGCAGCTGCGTCACCTCGGCCTGCAGGGCCTTGCGGTCATCGGCGTTGTTGGAGGCGTTGGCCGACTGCACGGCCAGTTCGCGCATACGCTGCAGCATGTCGCCCACCTTGCCCAGGGCGCCTTCGGCCACCTGCGCGAGGGAGATGCCGTCGTTGGCGTTGCGGGCGGCGACGTTGAGGCCGCGCACCTGGGTGTTCATGCGCTCGGAAATCGCCAGGCCGGCGGCGTCGTCCTTGGCGGAGTTCACGCGCAGGCCCGAGGACAGGCGTTGCATGGAGGTCGCGAGCGACCCCGCCGACGTCGCCAGGTTGCGCTGGGCGGTCATCGACATCATGTTGGTGTTGATGGTGGTCATAACTCACTCCTGTGATGGACTGTGAAAGTTGGCCCGGCAGATTCCGGGTCTCACCGTCACTGATCGCCGCCCTGGCTGGCCCGGCGACGAACTCCATCGGGAAGCTCGCTCCGTCAATTTCGGTGATGACCGGGAATTCTTTAGATTTGTCCGATGGCGAACGGTCGGATAAGCGCCGCCGAACATCGCCAATTCCTGGCTTTTAGAACCAAGGTTGTAGGCATATCGCCGACACCGGGTGCCGGAAATCCCGACAGCACGCACAGACGTTTCCCGATTCAAGTTTGTTCACCGATCGACACAATTCCTCACATCGGGTCCAGCCAAGCCCTGGCGAAGACCCCCAACCGACGACCGACACGTGAAGGAGTGAGTGATGGACAGCGAACAACTTCTGGCCGAGATCCGCGAAGCCAACCTGACCTACCTGATGCTGGCGCAGAACCTGATCCGCAAGGACCGCGCCGAGGCCCTGTTCCGCCTGGGCATGACGGAAGAGGCGGCCGACCTGCTGGCCATGCTCTCCACCGCCCAGCTGCTCAAGATCGCCTCCAGCAACATGCTGCTGTGCCGCTTCCGCGTCGACGACGACCTGGTGTGGAACCTGCTGACCAGCCACAACGTGAAGAAGGTGGACAACAGCACCACCACGCAGCTGCACGCCAGCATCCTCATGGCCGGCAAGTACGCCGAGTCCATGGCCACGACCGCGCACTGATCCCCCCCTCTCTTTCTCGCATCTGGAGTTCGACATGGCCGCAGGCAAAAGCATCCTCAACGAGTCGCGCGACATCGAGCGCGCGGTGGCCCTGATCCAGCTGGGCGCGCGCCTGCAGGTGCTGGAATACGAGACCAGCCTGTCCTACGAGCGCCTGCTGCGCCTGTACAAGGAAGTGGCGGGCAAGAGCCCGTCCAAGGGCCAGCTGCCGTTCTCCACGGACTGGTTCCTGACCTGGCAGCCGAACATCCACGCGTCGCTGTTCCTCAACATCCACGAGTACCTCTCCAAGGCCAGTGCCCTGGAGGACATCGACACCGTCATCAAGGCCTTCCGCCTCTACAGCGAACAGATGACCGCCAGCGCGATCGAGCCGCTGCTGTCCATCACGCGCGCCTGGCGCCTCATCAAGTTCGTCGACAGCGGCATGCTCACGCTGACCAAGTGCTCCTGCTGCGGTGGCCGCTTCGTCACCGAGCCGTACGAGAACGCCCGCCACTTCGTCTGCGGCCTGTGCCAGCCGCCCGCCCGCGCGGGCAAGGGCAGCGCGGCGGGTTCGCTTCGCTTGCACTGAAAACGCCGGTTCAGGCGGTCAAAGCCGGAAAAGGGCCCCCCCAAGGGCCCTTTTCGCGTTTCTGGCGGGCCTTCATCGCCCCTAGAGTCGGTCGATAAGTCCTGTATCCATTCATTCGACCAAGAACATGTTCGTCATCATCGGCTTCGTGGTCTCGATGCTCTGCATCTTCGGCGTGTTCATCGCGCACGGGGGCAACATCGGCGTGGTGCTCAAGGCCCTGCCGTTCGAGATGACCACCATCCTGGGCGCCGCCCTGGGCGCCTTCCTGATCAACAACCAGATGAAGGTGGTCAAGGCCGCCTTCAAAGGCATGGCCGGCTGCTTCAAGGGCAGCCGCTACACCAAGGAGCGCTACCTGCAGCTCATGGCCCTGCTGTACGACCTGCTGCAGAAGGCCCGCAAGGAAGGCCTGATGGCCATCGAGCAGGACGTGGACAACCCGCACGAGTCGGCGGTGTTCCAGAAGTACCCCACCATCACCGCCGACCACCACGTGGTGGAGTTCATCACCGACTACCTGCGCATGATGGTCTCGGGCAACCTCAATGCGCACGAGATCGAGTCGCTGATGGACAGCGAGATCGAAACCCATCACCAGGAAGCGCACGCGCCCGTGGCCGCCATCGCCCGCCTGGCCGGTGGCCTGCCGGCCTTCGGCATCGTGGCCGCCGTGCTGGGCGTGGTCAACACCATGGGCTCGGTGGGCCAGCCGCCCGCCGTGCTGGGGGCCATGATCGGCTCGGCCCTGGTCGGCACCTTCCTCGGCATCCTGCTGGCCTATGGCGTGTTCGAGCCCCTGGGCGGCCTGATGGAGCAGAAGGTGGAGGAGAGTGGCAAGGAACTGCTGTGCGTGAAGACCACGCTGCTGGCCAGCATGCAGGGCTATGCGCCCGCCACCGCCGTGGAGTTCGGCCGCAAGGTGCTGTTCAGCGACGTGCGGCCCACCTTCAGCGAGCTCGAAGGCCACGTCAAAGGCAAAAAGGCCTGAGGACGCGCCATGGCGGGTGACGGCAAGAAACTCCAACCGATTGTCATCAAGCGGGTGAAGAAGGCGGGTCACGCGGCGCACGGCGGCGCGTGGAAGATCGCCTACGCCGACTTCGTGACGGCCATGATGGCCTTCTTCCTGCTCATGTGGCTGCTGGGCTCCACCGCCAAGGGCGACCTGCAGGGCATCGCCAGCTACTTCACCAACCCGGTGAAGGTCTCGCTCATGGGGGGCGACGGCACCGGCAACAGCACCAGCATCATCCCCGGCGGCGGGCGCGACCTGTCGGCGGCCAACGGCCAGCGCGACTCGGGCGACACCGAACGCACCGTCAAGGAACTCGGGGCTCAGATGGCGCGCGCCGAGCTGGCGCGCAAGGATCAGGAGCGCATCGACGCGCTGGAGCGCAAGATCAACGCGCTGATCGAGACCGACCAGAAGCTGGGCGAATACCGGTCGCAGATCCGCATGGTCAAGACCCCCGATGGCTTGCACATCCTGATCGTGGACGACCAGAACCGGCCCATGTTCGACACCGGCAGCGCGCTGGTGAAACCCTACATGCGTGACATCCTGCGCGCCATCGGCGGCTCCCTGGGGAATGTGGAGAACCACATTTCGCTCGCCGGCCACACCGATGCCACGCCCTATGGCAGCGGCGACCGCGGCTACAGCAACTGGGAGCTCTCGGCCGACCGGGCCAACGCCTCGCGCCGCGAGCTGGTGGCCGGCGGCCTGCCCGACGACAAGCTGCGCCGCGTGGAAGGCCTGGCCGCCAGCGTGCCGCTGCTGCCCGACCGGCCCCAGGACCCGAGCAACCGGCGCATCAGCATCATGATCATGACGCGCGACTACGAGGGCCGCATGTTCCCGCCGGCCCTGCCCGCCGCGCCCGTGCTGGGCCTGCCGCCCGCCGCCGCGGCCCCGGCCGCTCCGGTGGCCACCACGGCCCTACAGATTTCCCCCGACCTGACGAAAACAAGCGAGACGAGCACGCGCTGAGCGGCCCGACCTTTCCCGACCCCACCTCTGCGGAGGCTGCCATGTCCACGCCGATGAAATTCCTGATCGTTGACGACTTCTCCACCATGCGCCGCATCGTGCGCAACCTGCTCAAGGAGATCGGCCACGCCGACGCCGACGAGGCCGAGGACGGCGCGATCGCGCTGGGCAAGCTCAAGGCCGGCGCCTTCAACTTCGTCGTCACCGACATCAACATGCCGAACATGAACGGCTTCGAGCTGCTGGCGGCGATCAAGGCCGACGAAAAGCTCAAGCACCTGCCGGTGCTGATGGTGACGGCCGAGGCGCGCAAGGAAGACATCGTGCTGGCGGCGCAAAACGGCGCGGCCGGCTACATCGTCAAGCCTTTCACCAAGGCCACGCTGGAAGAGAAGCTCGCGAACATCTTCAAGAAGCTGGGTCTGTGACCAGCGTCGGGAGAACCAGGTCATGAACCACACCCCCGACACGCAGGACGGCCAGGCCGCCAACCCGGACATGTTCCGCAAGCTGGGCGCGATCACGCGCCAGCTGCACGACGCGCTCAAGGAGCTGGGCTACGCCGACAAGCTCCAGGGCACGGTGGAGCAGTTGCCGGACGCGCAGAGCCGCCTGTCCTACATCGCCCGCCTGACCGGCGAAGCCGCCGAGAAGGTGCTGAGCCAGGTGGAAGAAGGCAAGAAGGAACAGGAGCAACTGGCGCAGCGCGGCCGCGAACTGGCCGACACCATCCGGCGCGTACCGGCGCTGGCCAAGGCCATGCCCGAGTTGCTGGAGTGGTCCACCGACGTGGTCGCGCTGGCCGAGAAGACCGACGCCCGCCTGACCGAGATCATGATGGCGCAGGACTTCCACGATCTCACCGGTCAGGTGATCGCGCGCGTGGTGGGTCTGGCGGGCACGATAGAAGAGCAGCTGCTGGGGCTGCTGCTTGAATCGGTGCCGACCGGCCAGCCAGGCCAGGACAAGGCCCACGAACTGGCCGGTCCGGTGGTCAACGCCGAAGGCCGAACCGACGTGGTCACGGACCAGAAGCAGGTGGACGACCTGCTGGCCAGCCTGGGGTTCTGATCCCAGCAATTCCCCCCGGGGGTTTCCGCGCGGGCGGTCACTAAACTGGCCCGCACAGAGCCGGTACGACAGCTGGCCGCGGGAGAACCCTCATGTATTCCTTGCTCCCGGCCCTGGTCTCGGGGCTGTTCCTTGGCTATGGCGTCTACGTACTGGCGGCCAAGGGATTCAATCGCATCAGCCTGTGCTTCTTCGCGCTGTGCCTGACCACCTTCGTCTGGCAGGCCACCTGGGCCGTGCTGTTCCAGGTGCGAGACCCGTTCTGGACCACGGTGTTGATCCGCCTGGGCTACCTGCTGATCATCTTTCTCCCGACAACTCTGTACCACTTCCTGGTGGAGATCGCCAACCAGCGGCGGGACAGGCGCTGGGTGATGCTGTCTTACGGGCTGTCGCTGGTTCTGGGCGGGTTCGACGTGGCCACGGACCTGTTCGTTGCCGGCTACTACGGGTACTTCTTCGGCCACTACCCCAAGGCCGGGCCGCTGCATGTGGTGCATGTGCTGCAGACGGTGGTGGTGGTGGGCCGTGGCCTGTTCGTTACCTGGCAGGCCACGCGCGGGGCCTCATTCGAACAGCGCGTTCGGCTGAACCTCTGCGTGGCGAGCCTGTTTGTCTACTTTTTTGCGGCGGTGGACTACCTATGCAACTACGGCTTCGAGTTCTATCCGCCCGGGGTTTTCTTTCTCGCTGTTAGCCTGGGGCTGATCGCCGTGGCGGTGACCCGCTATCAGCTTATGAGCCCGGTGGCCGTGGCCGCCTCCGTGGCGCACGAGATGCGAACGCCACTAGCAAACATCCGTCTTCAGGCGGAGGCGCTGATGCAGTGGTTGCCGGAAATGCATCGCGGCTACAGCTTGGCGGTGGACAAGGGTTTGCTCGCGCATCCGCTGAGCGCCCCTGACTTTTCCCGCCTGGCCACCCTGGCAGGCGGTATCGCAAGACAGGTGGACCGCTCTAACGTGGTTATCGACATGATGCTGGCTTCGGCGCGCATCGAACAGATCGACCCATCGACGTTTTCGCGATGTTCCATGGCGGCCTGCGTGCGCGAGGCGCTGCAGGCTTATCCCTTTCGGGAGGCGGAACGGGAACGGGTGGATCTGGTCCTGGTCGAGGACTTTGAATTCATTGGTTCGGAGCCGCTCATGGTGTACGTGATGTTCAACCTGTTCAAGAACGCCCTGTACGCGATGCGCGTTGCGGGTAAAGGCGAACTCGTGGTGTCGCTGTCGAAAGAGGAAGGCCTCCCCTTGTTGACTGTGCTTGACACGGGGAGCGGTATTCCGGCAGACGACCTGCCGCGCATCTTCGAGACCTTCTTCACGACCAAGCGCTCGCAAGGAGCAGGCCTCGGTTTGTCCTTTTGTCGGCGCGTGATCGAGTCTTTCGGGGGGCACATGCACTGCGAGTCCGTCCAGGGGGAGTACACCGCGTTCCACATGCGGTTTCCGCCCCCGAGACCCGCCCCTCAACTCACGAGCCGCAGTGCCTTGTCGGCGACCTCATAGGTACGGATGCGAGCCACAACGGCATCTGGCAGGCGCTGGATGCGCTTGTCAGGCCGAGCAAACACGATCTGCTGGTAGCCGCTGGCAACGGGTTTTCCATCCACCGCGAAGCGGAACAGCAAATAGAACGAGCACTGCTTTACGTCGAAGGTGTTCATTTCACACTCGACCCGCTGGAAGGGGAAGGTCTCCTGCAGGTACTCGGAGTGCGCGCGTTTCGTGATGAACACGCCCAGCGATTGCAACATGTCGGCAGAGACGCATTCGTGGAACCAGCGCTCGCGGCAGACACCTTGCCATTCGAAGTAGCGTGAGAAGTAGGTGTTGGTGTAAGCGTTTGAGTCTTTCAGGTAGATGTCGATGCTGTGCCGGAACGTTTGTGCTTCATCCGGACGCGCGGTGTGCGAGGTCATCGTGGACGGCAAGTCGATGTGGTGTGACAACATGAATGACTCCTTGGAATGGCGGGCAAGGCGTGCCCGGAGCGGCATGCCGATGACCGGCGTGCAGCGGCCAATCTACCCAGGCGCTCCCGGGCGCAGGTGTCTTCGGGCGATGTTCCGCCGCCGGGCATCCACAGAATGGAATAGCCCCCTTTCCCACCGCCTTATCGCCCTTTAGTTTTTCCTTCGGCTTTCCACAATCGGGCTCACTTCCCAGAGCCTGAACCGTGGACTCCTCGAGCCAAGACAAAAACCTGCCAGCGACGCCGCAGCGCCTGAAGAAGGCGCGCGATGACGGCCAGGTCGCGCGCTCCAAGGACCTGTCCAACCTCGCCGTGCTCGGCGGCGGCATGCTGGTGCTGTTTGGCCTTGCGCCCACCGGTTTTGCCCGCCTGCGCGACACGCTGGCCGGCCAGCTGCGCTTCGACAACGCCAGCGTGCGCACGCCCGAGCTCATGCTCCAGCGCCTGTCGGACAACGCCGCCCAGGCCCTGATCGTTTACCTGCCCCTGGGCCTGCTGGTCATCGCCCTGGCGGTGGTGGCCCTCATCGCCGCCGGCAGCGTCGCCCTCAGCACCAAGCCGATCGAGCCCAAGCTCAGCAACATCAGCCCGCTGTCGGGTTTCAAGCGCCTGTTCTCGCGCCAGCAGCTCGTCGAGACCTTCAAGCTGGTCGGCATCACCACCGTGGTGCTGATCGTGGCCGGCCAGTTCATTGCCGGTCACGCCGAGGCCTTCGCGACGCTGCTCATGCGCCCGCTGGAAACCGGCATCGGCCAGCTCGCGCAGTGGCTGGCCATGGGCGTGGGCCTGCTGCTGCTGGTCATCGGCGTGGTGGCCGCCATCGACGTGCCCACCCAGCGCTTTCTGCACAAGCACCGCCTGCGCATGTCGCACGACGAGATCAAGCGCGAGCACAAGGAAGCCGAGGGCGACCCGCACGTCAAGAGCCAGCGCCGGGCACGCCAGCGCCAGCTGGCCCAGCGCCAGAGCATCCGCGCCGTGCCCAAGGCCGACCTGGTGGTGATGAACCCGACCCACTACGCCGTGGCCCTGCGCTACGACGACGCCACCATGACCGCGCCGCGCGTGATCGCCAAGGGAACGGACCTGCTGGCGCTCAAGATCCGCGACGTGGCCCCCGGCGGCCACTCAAAGTGCTCCACTTATGGCCACCCAAACTGCTCCACCCTGGCCGCGGTGATCTGACGCATTGAGTCCATTGCGTCGGGCGCCGTGAGGCCCGACAGGCAGGACGTTACTTTTGCTCCCTTATT
>QFCS01002446.1_pt1 | contig 10584 bp, 9 predicted proteins | sample 3576561 | NCBI WGS metagenome assembly QFCS01 | reverse complement strand
GGTATGGCGAGGATACGGACTGCCCGGCCTGGGGCGAGCCGAGCGGCGACGATTTCCAGTCATCGGCCCTGATCGAGGCCGAGTGCATGCGCCGCCTGCTCGAGCCGGATCAGTTCCTGCCCTGGTTCGACAAGTTCCTGCCGAGGCTGGAGCGCAGGGAGCCGGCGACGCTGTTCCGACCGGCGACCGTCACAGATCGCAGCGATGGCAAGATCGCCCATCTCGACGGGCTGAACCTCAGCCGCGCCTGGTGCTGGCGGGCGCTGGCCGGGGCGCTGCCGGAGGGGGATGCCCGCCGGGCGGTCGCGAAGGCGGCTGCGGCGGAGCATCTCGCCGCGGGAATTCCCCATATCGCCGGCGACTATATGGGCGAGCACTGGCTCGCCAGCTTCGCCGTCCTGGCTCTGGAAGAGGAGCCCTGAGCGCCGAGGGGCTCAGGCCTTGCCCTTCACCAGGATGCGGCCGTCGACGTCCTGGATGTCGCGCAGGCCGCAGAGGGCCATGGTGATGTCGAGTTCCTTGCGGATGATGTCGAGGCAGCGGGTCACGCCTTCCTCGCCCATCGCGCCGAGGCCGTAGAGGAAGGCGCGGCCGATCAGTACGCCGCGGGCGCCGAGCGCCACCGCCTTGATCACGTCCTGGCCGGAGCGGATGCCGCCATCCATCCAGACTTCCATGCGGCCGCCGACCTGCTCGACGATGCCGGGCAGAGCGGCGATCGAGGAGACCGCGCCGTCGAGCTGGCGTCCGCCATGGTTGGAGACGATCAGCGCATCGGCGCCGCTCTGGGCCGCGAGCTCGGCATCCTCGGCGTCGAGGATACCCTTGAGGATCAGCTTGCCGCCCCAGCGATCCTTGATCCACTTGACGTCGTCCCAGCTCAGCGCCGGGTCGAACTGCTCTGCGGTCCAGGACGAGAGCGAGGAGAGGTCGCCGACACCCTTGGCGTGGCCGACGATGTTGCCGAAGGTCCGGCGCTTGGTGCCGAGCATGCCCATGCACCAGCGCGGCTTCATGGCGAGGTTGATCATGTTGGCGAGCGTCGGCTTCGGCGGGGCGGAGAGGCCGTTGCGGATGTCCTTGTGGCGCTGGCCGAGGATCTGGAGGTCGAGCGTCAGCATCAGGGCCGAGCAGCCGGCCGCCTTGGCGCGGTCGATCAGCCGGCCGATGAAGTCGCGGTCCTTCATCACATAGAGCTGGAACCAGAAGGGAGCCGGGCTGTTCTCAGCGACGTCCTCGATCGAGCAGATGCTCATGGTCGAGAGCGTGAAGGGCACGCCGGCCTTGGCGGCGGCGCGGGCCGCCAGGATCTCGCCATCGGCATGCTGCATGCCGGTGAGGCCGGTCGGCGCGAGCGCGACGGGCATCGAGACGTTCTGGCCGACCATGGTCGAGGCGAGCGTGCGGTTGGTCATGTCGACCGCGACGCGCTGGCGCAGCTTGATCGGGGCGAAATCGGTTTCGTTGGCGCGATAGGTGCCCTCGGTCCAGGCGCCCGAATCGGCATAGTCGTAGAACATGCGCGGCACGCGGCGCTTCGCCTGGATGCGCAGATCCTCGATGGTCAAGAGCTGGGCCATGGTCGCCTCGTCCCGCATTGTCGTCGCTGCGCTCGGTCGCATGGAATGTCGCGGGAGGCAACGCCTGCGTCATGTCACGCCGAGATAGCGGCCCGGCTTGTGGTTGATCGCGAGGTTGAGATTGAGCGCGACGGCGCCGACCAGCGACAGCGCCACCTTGTCGAGCGGCAGCACCAGCGCGGCAGCGACGAGGATCGCGGCGTCGATGCCGAGCTGGACCCAGCCTGCGCGCAGGCCGTGCCGCTCCTGCAGATAGGCGGCGAGCACATTGACGCCGCCGAGCCCGGTTCGGTGCCGGAACAGCACGAGCATGCCGATGCCCATCAACGAGCCGCCGGCGATCGCGGCATAGAACGGATCGATCTGCTCGATCCGGATCAGCTGCGGCGTCGCCCAGCTCAGTCCCGACACCAGTGCGACGGCGAGGAAGGTGCGCAGCGTGTAGCCGCGGCCGAGGCGCTGCAGGGCAAGCCAGTAGAAGGGCAGGTTCAGGAGGAAGAAGCCGGCGGAGAAGGAGGGGCCACCGGCCGCTTCGACCAGGAGCGCGAGGCCGGCGAGCCCGCCGGTCACCAGCGTGGCCTTCGCGTAGAGCACGACGCCAAGGCTGACCAGCATCGCGCCGAGCAGCATCGCCAGCGCGTCTTCATAGAGGCGGTGCCGGTTGGTCGCGCCCGTGCCGATCGTCATTTGTGTCATCCGTCGACGCGCCGCGCTTCAGCTTCCATTCATGGCCCGGCGGTGAAGCAATGGTTGAGCCATCCGCGCCGATCCTGTACCGGGCGCCCGACCTTCCGAGCAAGCACAAGGCTTCGACATGATTCTGCGGCTCTTCGCTGCACTCCTGATCTGCGGCTTCGCCACGATCGCTTTCGCCCAGCAGGGGGTCGGCTGGAAAACCGGCCCCGAGGCCGCCGCGATCGAGCGCAAGGTCGATGCGCTGATCGGCAAGATGACGCTGGAGGAGAAGGTCGGACAGCTCCATCTCTCCGGCCGCGGCGAGGGCTTCGACATCAATCAGGTCAAGGCCGGCCGGATGGGCGCGGTGATGAACTTCGTCGTGCCGCAGGAGGTCCGGCAGGTCCAGGAGGCGGTGCGCCAGTCGCGGCTGAAGATCCCGCTGATCATCGGGCTCGACGCCGTCCACGGCTTCTCGACCTACTTTCCGCTGCCGCTCGGCCAGGCGGCGAGCTGGAACCCGCAACTGATCGAGCAGGCGGCCTATTGGACCGGGCGCGAGGCGAGTGCGGCCGGCATCAACTGGACCTTCGCGCCGATGGTCGACATGTCGCGCGATCCGCGCTGGGGCCGCGTACTGGAAGGGGCCGGCGAGGATGTTCATCTCGCGGGCGTCGTCGCGGCGGCGCGGACCCGCGGCTATCAGCGCGGCGGGGTCGCCGCGAGCGTCAAGCATTTCGTCGGCTATGGTGCCGGCGAGGCCGGGCGCGACTACAACTCGACCTGGATCCCGCTGAGCCAGCTCCACGACCTGCATTTGCCGCCCTTCAAGGCCGCCTTCGAGGCCGGTGCGATGACCGCGATGGCGGCCTTCAACGCGCTGAACGGCATGCCGGCCACGGCCCATCGCGGCATGCTGACCGATCTGCTGCGCGGCAAATGGGGCTTTCGCGGCTTCGTCACCTCGGATTTCGGCTCGATCACCGAATTGCGCCTGCACGGTATCGCCAAGGACGACGCCGAGGCGGCGCGCAAGGCGCTGCTCGCCGGCATCGACATGGACATGATGGGCGACGTCTTCCACAAGCACCTCGCCAATGAGGTGAAGGCTGGTCGCGTGCCGGTGAAGGCGCTCGACGAGGCGGTGCGGCGCGTACTGCGGGTCAAGTACCATCTCGGCCTGTTCGAGCGTCCCGACGTCGACGTCGCCGCGGCGCCGTCGCTGATGCAGACGGAAGAAGCCCGCAAGGTCGCGCGGCAGGCGGCGCGCGAGGGCGTCATCCTGCTCAGGAACGACAAGGCGACGCTGCCGATCGCGCCTTCGGTGAAGTCGGTCGCGGTGATCGGCGCCATGGCGGTGCCGGAGGATGAGCGGGTCTGGACCGATCCGGCCGGCCTCGGCCGTCGCCTCGTCCAGCCGCTGCCGGATGCGCTGCGCGAGCAGCTGCCTTCGGATGTCGCCGTCACCTACGAACCGGCCTTCACCAAGAATTGCGGCACCGAATTCAAGGACAAGGACGCGGCAGTGAAGGCGGCCGCCGCCGCCGACCTCGTCGTCGCCATGCTCGGCGAAGATTGCGAGTTCATGGGCGAGGGCGCCTCGCGCACCGATCTCGGCCTGCCGGGCGTGCAGCAGGAGCTGCTCGCGGCGCTGGTTGCGACCGGTAAGCCGGTGGTGCTGGTGCTGGCGACGGGGCGGCCGCTGGTCCTCACCTGGGCCGACAAGCATGTCGCGGCAATCGTCCAGACCTTCCATGGCGGCACCGAGGGGCGCGCCGCCATCGCCGAGGTGCTGGCCGGCAAGATCAATCCGGCGGGGCGGGTGCCGATGAGCTTCCCGCGCTCGGTCGGACAGATCCCGGTCTATTACGATCAGCTGCCGACCGGTCGGCCGCAGAAGATCCGCCAGCGCTATGAATCGATCTTCATGGACGAGGCCAACGAGGCGCTCTACCCGTTCGGTTTCGGTCTCTCCTATAGCCGCTTCGCCTATGCCAATCCGCGTGTTTCTCGCGAGAAGGTGGCGATGAACGGCGTCGCCGAGATCAGTGTCGACGTGACCAACCAAAGCGAGCGCGACGGCCAGGAGGTCGTTCAGCTCTATGTCCGCCAGCCGGTTGCCGAGCGGTCGCGGCCGCTGCGCCAACTCAAGGGTTTCGACAAAGTCTTCGTGAAGGCCGGCGAGACGAAGACTGTGCGTTTCAAGCTGGAAGCCCGAACGCTGGGCGCCCATGACGATGCCGGCCGCTACCAGCTCGATCCCGGCATGGTCGAGGTCTATCTCGGCGGGTCGTCGCTGGCAGAGGCGAAGACGCAATTCGAGATCACGAAACCCTGAAGAGGTCCGCTTTAATTGCCAATGCTTTGATCTCGACAAGATTTCGTTTTCGGTCAATCCTCGATTGGCGCGGCTCCTGGAGAGCTAGTCGCCAAGGCGCGTCGCGAGACCATGAATGCTCCAAAGGATGCGGCGATGGCGACCGGAACCGTGAAGTGGTTCAATACCGAGAAAGGCTTTGGCTTCATTCAGCCCTCCGATGGCGGCAAGGATGTGTTCGTGCACGTCACTGCCGTCAAGGAAGCGGGGATGCTGACGCTGACGGAAGGACAGAAGGTCTCGTTCGAGCTCAAGACCGAACGGGGCAAGACAGCGGCCGGCTCGCTCAAGCTGATTTGAGCCGGCCGAGCGCATGAGAACGGCGAGGCCACCGCCGGCCCGGCCGCAGTGACGGCTGTGCTCGCAAGCGGAAGGCTCGTTGCGGTGTTGCAGGCCGCGCGGACGGATCGCCCCGGCGCAGGTTTCGTCACGACACCCACCGATCATCTCGATCTCGATCATCACGGTATTCCGGGCGACCGCCATCACGGCGCAACGCGGCGTGCCGGCGCGCGCGAGCCTTGGCTGCCGCGGGGAACCGTGCTGCGCAACGATCGGCAGCTCTCGGCGCTGTGCCCGGAGGAACTTGCCGAGATCGCCGCAACGCTCTCGATCGAGGCGCTGCTGCCACAATGGATCGGCGGCAACCTCGCGGTCGAGGGATTGCCGGGCTTCTCGCAGATCGCGCCGGGCAGTCGGCTCGCGATCGGTGGTGCCTGGGGCGGCAAGGGCCGTTTCGACGGCAACGCCGTCCTGCGGGTCGAGGCCTACAACTCTCCGTGTCGGTTGTCGGGGCGGGCGGTCGCGGCGGCTGTCGGTCGGCCGGAGCTCGAATTTTCCTTTGTCAAGGCGGCGGCGCGCTTGCGCGGACTCGTGCTCTCGGTCGATCTGCCGGGACGGATAGCGCCCGGCGATGCAGTGGTCGTGCTGAAGCCGATGCAGGGCTGACCGTCGGCCCGGTCTACCGCGCAAAGCGCCTTGCGCCGGCGACGCAGGCCACCACCGCGATCGAGGTCGCCACCATCTGCCAGCCGACGGTCTCGCCGAGCAGCAAAGCCGCCAGCGACAGCCCGAAGAAGGGCTGCAGCAATTGCAATTGCCCCACCGCGGCGATGCCGCCCTGGACGAGGCCGCGATACCAGAAGACGAAGCCGATCAGCATACTGAACAGCGAGACATAGGCGAGCCCGAGCCAGGCCGGGGTGCCCGCCTGGGCGAATGAGGCCGGCAGCGTCAGCAGCGTCAGGCCGGCCATGATCGGCAGTGACAGGACCAGCGCCCAGGAGATCACCTGCCAGCCGCCGAGATGGCGCGAGAGGCGGGCGCCCTCGGCATAGCCGAGCCCGCAGGCGACGATGGCGGCGAGCATCAGCAGATCACCGACCGGAGAGGCGGCGAAGCCTTGCGTCCAGGCGAACCCGACGACGCAGAGGCTGCCGAGTCCGGCGAAGAGCCAGAAGGCCGGGCGCGGACGCTCGCCGCCGCGGAGCACCCCGAAGATCGCGGTCGCGAGCGGCAGCAGGCCGACGAAGACGATCGAATGGGCGGAGGTGACGTGCTGGAGGGCGAGCGCAGTAAGCAGCGGGAAGCCGACGACGACGCAGAGGGCGACCACGGCGAGCGGCAGAAGGTCTGCGGGCTCAGGTCGCTTCTGCCTGAGCGCGAGCAGGAGTGCGAGCCCCAACAGCCCGGCGATGGCGGCGCGCGCCACCGTCAGGAAGATCGGGTCGAAATCGGCGACGGCGACGCGCGTCGCCGGCAGCGAGCCGCTGAAGATGAGCACGCCGATGAAGCCGTTGAGCAGGCCGTTCGCAGTCTTGTCCATGATGCCTCCTGCGGCTCGTCTGCATGTCGCGAGAGGTCAGAGATTTCCAGAGACAGTCCAATACAGTTCGGGCAAACTGTCCTGATGCTGGAAGCAGTACAGGTTAAGGAAACAGCCGAGCTACCGGGCGCCGACGACACGCTCGTCGGGCGGGTCATGGCCACGGTCCGGATGCGGATCGCCGGCCGGACCTTGGCGCCCGGCGCCAAGCTGCCCTCGATCCGCGGGCTCGCGGAGAGCATGGGCGTGTCGAAATCGACGGTGGTGGAAGCCTATGAGCGGCTCGCTGCCGAGGGTGCCATCCAGGCGAGGCGCGGCTCCGGCTTCTATGTCCGGCGCCTGCCGCCGCTCTCGCTTGCCGATGTCGCCCCGAAGCTCGACCGAGCTGTCGATCCGCTCTGGATCTCCCGGCAATCGCTCGATGCGGGCGAGGGGGCTTTGCGGCCGGGTTGTGGCTGGCTGCCGCCCGACTGGATGCCGGAGGCTTCGATCCGCCGGGCGTTGCGCCGGCTCGGCCGCGCCGATGCGGCGACGCTGGCCGAGTATGGCACGCCGCTCGGCCTGCCGGTGCTGCGTCGGCTTCTCGCCAATCGCCTCGCCGAACGCGGCGTCGAGGCGTCGCCCGACCAGATCGTCCTGGCGGAGTCCGGCACGCAGGCGATCGACCTCGTCTGCCGGTTCCTGCTCGAGCCCGGCGATACCGTGCTGGTCGACGATCCCTGCTACTTCAATTTCCAGGCGCTGCTGCGCGCCCATCGCGCTCGCATCGTCAGCGTGCCCTATACGCCGTCGGGGCCCGATCTCGCCCTGTTCGCGCAGGCGCTGACCGAACACCGGCCGCGGCTCTACATCACCAATTCGGCCCTGCATAATCCGACCGGTGCGACGCTTTCGGCGGCGACCGCGCACCGCCTGCTCAAGCTCGCCGAGCAGGCGGGCCTGACCATCGTCGAGGATGACATCTTCGGCGATCTTGAGCCGGAAACCGCGCCGCGCCTCGCCGGGCTCGACGGGCTGGAGCGGGTGATTCAGATCGGCAGCTTCTCGAAGACGCTGTCGGCTTCGGTGCGCTGCGGCTACATCGCGGCGCGGCCGGACTGGGTCGAGGGGCTGACCGATCTCAAGGTCGCGCTCTCCTTCGGCGGCGGGCGGCTCGCGGCCGAGCTGGTGCTCGACCTCCTCAAGGACGGCAGCTATCGCCGGCATGTAGAGGGGCTGCGCCAGCGGCTCGCCCGCGCCATGGCGGAGACGACCGGCCGACTGGCCGCGCTCGGCATCGAGCCCTGGCTGACGCCGCGGGGCGGCTTGTTCCTCTGGTGCCGGCTACCGGGCGATCTCGATGCGGGGGAGATCGCCCGGCAGGCGCTCGCCGAAGGGGTCGTGCTCGCGCCCGGCAACGCCTTCAGCCTGTCGCAGACGGCGCGGCATTTCATGCGCTTCAACGTGGCGCAGGCCGCCGATCCCAGGGTTTTCAGCGTGCTGCGCGCGACGATGCGGGAGCGCATGCGATAGCAAGCAAGGGCAGGGGGAAGCTCTGCTCCCATGTGGAGGTGAGGACGGGAATGGGCCCGCGCTCGCCAGCAGAATCGCGGTGGCGTTGCTTTGCCCTGGCGATCAGCGGCGGTCCCTTGCCGTGCCTCTGTCCAATCTCCGAGGCGCGCGCGTTTGTTTGATCCGTCTGTATCGACTGGAATATAGGACACTGCAGGCTTGCATCATTCCCGCTTCTGACATAAAGATATCTTTATATCTTTTACAGATTTTCGAGGTGCTCGCCGGTGACCCGCCGCTTCCACCATTCGCTGCCGACCCTGCTGGCCTCGCTGCGTGCGGCGGGTGAGGAAACGCGTTTGCGAATCCTGGCGCTGCTGGCGGAAGGCGAACTCTCGGTCTCCGATCTCACCGATATTCTCGGCCAGTCGCAGCCGCGCATTTCGCGGCACCTCAAGCTGATGGCCGAGGCCGGCCTGCTGCGGCGCTCGCGCGAGGGGGCCTTCGCCTTCTTCCGGCTTGACGATGCGACGCCGGGTGGCGCGCTCGCGCTGTCGCTCGCTCGCGATCTCGATTCGGCCGATCCGGTTCTCGCCGCCGATCGGGAGCGGCTCGCGGCCGTGCGCGCGAGCCGTTCCGCTGCGGCCCAATCCTACTTCGCCAATGTCGCGCGCGAATGGGACCAGCTGCGTTCGCTGCACGTCTCCGATGCCGCGGTCGAGGCTGCGGTCGAGGCCGCGGTCGGCGAGCAGCCGCTGCAGGCCCTGCTCGATCTCGGCACCGGCACAGGGCGCATGCTGGAGCGGCTGGCGCCGAAGGCGGCGCGCGCGGTCGGCGTCGATGCCAGCCACGCCATGCTGGCGGTGGCGCGGGCCAATCTTGAGAAGGCCGGGTTGTCGCGGGTCGAGCTCCGGCAGGGCGATATCTACGCGCTGCCCTTCGCGCGCGGCTCCTTTGACCTGGTGATCGTGCACCAGGTCCTGCATTTCCTCGACGATCCGGCCCGTGCCCTGCGAGAGGCGGCGGCGTTGCTCGCTCCGGGCGGGCGGCTGATCCTGGTCGATTTCGCGCCGCACGAAATGGAGTTCCTGCGTACCGAGCACGCTCATCGCCGGCTCGGCTTCGAGAGGGACGAGATTCTCGGCTGGTTCGCCGAGGCCGGCCTCGAATGCGATCTCGCCGAGGAGATCACGGCCGCCGATGGCGGAAGCGGCCAGCTCGGCGTCATGCTCTGGCGCGGCCGCGACCGGCGCCTCCAGGGCGATTTTCCCCTTCGACAGTTCGATCGTGAGGTTGCGTGATGAACGCTTTCCGCCCCAGCCGGCACGGCTCGCGCCGCCCGCGCGTTTCCTTCGAGTTCTTCCCGCCGAAGAACGAGGAGATGGAGGTCAGCCTCTGGGACAGCGTGCGCCGGCTCGAGCCGCTCGGACCTGCCTTCGTCTCGGTGACCTATGGCGCCGGTGGCTCGACGCGCGAGCGCACCCACAACACGGTGAAGCGCATGGTCGACGAGACCAGCCTGAAGCCGGCGGCGCATCTGACCTGCGTCTCCGCCTCGTGTGGCGAGGTCGACGAGGTCATCCGCGCCTATTGGGCGGCCGGCGTGCGCCATATCGTGGCGCTCCGTGGCGATCCGGCCGGCGGGCTCGGCACGGTCTACGAGCCGCATCCGCAGGGCTATCACCAGACCTCGGACCTCGTCGCCGGCATTCGCAAGGTCGGCGATTTCGAGGTCACGGTCTCGGCCTATCCGGAAAAGCATCCCGAGGCGGCCTCGCTCGACGCCGATATCGACGCGTTGAAGAAGAAGGTCGATGCCGGCGCGACCCGGGCGATCAGCCAGTTCTTCTTCGATAACGATGTTTATTTCCGCTATCTCGACAAGGTCCGCGCACGCGGCATCGAGATCCCAATCCTGCCGGGCATCGTTCCCGTGCAGAACTTCAAGCAGACCGCCGGCTTTGCCCGCAAAACCGGGGCGAGCGTGCCGCAATGGCTGGCCGATCGGTTCGAGGGGCTGGAGGACGATCCGGCGACGCGCCGGCTGGTCGCTGCCGCCGTCTGCGCCGAGCAGGTGCTCGACCTGATCGACCGCGGCGTCTCGGACCTGCATTTCTACACGATGAACAAGGCCGACCTGGTCTATGCGATCTGCCATCTCGTCGGGCTGAAGCCCGAGAAGGCGCAGGCGCAGCAGGTCGCGGCGGAGTGACGTCGTCATTGCGAGCGTAAGCGAAGCAATCCAGGAGCGGCAGAGCTCCATGTTCCCCTGGATTGCTTCGTCGCTACGCTCCTCGCAATGACGGGAAGGGCGCTATCAGCGCCGCAAAGAACCGAGACGAAAGCGTTCCCGATGTCCGACTACAAGCCCACTCCCGCCGACGGCGCCGAGATCGAGCGCGCCCTGCGCCAGGCCGCTTCCGAGCGCATCCTCGTGCTCGACGGCGCGATGGGCACGCAGATCCAGAATCTGAAGCTCTCCGAGGCCGATTTCCGCGGCGAGCGCTTCAAGGGCTGGAACCACGACCTCAAGGGCAATAACGACCTGATCGCGCTGACGCTGCCGGATGCGCTGCGCGACATCCATCTCGCCTATTACCGGGCAGGCGCCGACATCGTCGAGACCAACACCTTCT
>QFCS01003806.1_pt1 | contig 10589 bp, 1 predicted proteins | sample 3576561 | NCBI WGS metagenome assembly QFCS01 | reverse complement strand
TGGGGTAGTTGAAGGTCAGCGTGGACGGCATGGGCTTGCCCGCGCCGCGCTCCAGCCGGCGCTTGAGCTCCACCGCCATCAGCGAGTCCATGCCGAGGTCGAACAGGCCGGTGGCCACGGGCACGGCGGCGGCACCGTCGAGCGAGAGCACGCTGGCGACCTCGCCCTGCACGAATTCGATCAGCAGGTCGTGCCGCATGGCCTGCGGCACGGCGGCCAGGCGCTCGGCCAGCGTGGGGCCGGCCGCGGCACGCGTTGCCTTGTCGTGCGCGGGCGCCGCGGACACCACCGGCGCCACGCCCATGTGGCGCAGGAAGGGGCGTGGGCGGCGCGCCTCGTGCAGGGGCTTGAGCGCGGCCCAGTCGATGGCGGCCACCGCGGCTTGGGCGCGCGCACCGCCCAGCAGGCGGCCCAGCGCGTCGAGCGCGTCCCCGGCGGGCATGGGCAGCAGGCCGGCCTCGGCGTAACCGCGCTGGTGTTCGGCGGTGGCCAGGCGCATCACCTCCCAGGTGCCCCAGTTCACCGACAGCCAGCGGCGCGCCGGCGGCAGTTGCTGCGCGAGCGCATCGAGGAAGGTGTTGGCCGCCGCGTAGTGCGCCAGGCCAGAGGCGCCGAGCAGCGCGGTGGTGGAGGAGAACAGCACCACGAAGTCCAGCGGCAGGCCGCGGGTCAGTCGCTCCAGCCACGCGGTGCCGGCGAGCTTGGGCGCGAGCATGGCGGCCACCTGGTCGGCGCCGAGCTGCGCGAACGGCGCGGCGTTGAGCGCGGCGGCGGCGTGCATCACGCCGCGCAGCGGCGGCGCCTCGCGGGCAAGTTGCGCGAGCGCGGCGCTCAGCGAGGCCTCGTCGGCCACGTCGGCCTGCAGCGCGTGGATGGTGGCGCCGAGGGCTTCGATCTCGCGCAGCCCGGCGGCGTTCGTGTCGGGGCGGCGGCCCATCAAGGCGATGTGGCGCGCGCCGCTGTCCGCCATCCAGCGCGCCACGCGCAGGCCCAGGCCGCCGAAGCCGCCGGTGATGAGGTAGCTGGCGTCGGCCTGGAAGACAACAGGTGCCGCCACGGGCAGTGTCAGGCGGCGCAGGCGCGGCACACGGCGTTGGCCGTCGCGCCAGGCGGCCTGGTCCTCGCCGTCGTCGGCGTCCAGCGCGGCGAGCAAGGTGCCGGCGAGATCACCGCTCGCGGGCAGGTCGATGAGGCCGCCCCAGCGCGCCGGGTGCTCCAGCGCGAAACCCCGGCCCCAGCCCCACAGCGGCGCCTGCCAGGCGGCACCGGGCGCCATGGCGCCACCGGCGTCGCTGTGCACACCTTGCGTGACGAGCCAGACGCGGCCATCGCGCTTCGTGGCCTCGACGAGCCAGCGGCGCGGCAGCTCGCCCGCGAGCGCGGCCGCATCGGCGGGCGCGCCCGCGTCGTCGACGGGCCGTGCGGCCAGCGGCAAGGCGCCGAGGTAGACCAGATCGCCTGACACATCCCCCTGCGCGGGCGCTTCGTCCGCGCCGAGGCAGGTGACGTGATCGCCGCGCGCACGCAGGCGCTCGGCCAGCGCGGCGCCCAGCCCCTGGGGCTCGCCCACCAGCGTCCAGTGCCGGCCACCGCGCGGGGCGCGCGCCACGATCAGCGCCTGCTGATCCGCCGCGCGCGACAGGCCCTGGGCCTCGGGCACGGCGCTAGCGCCCTCGAAACCCAGCTCGGTCAGCGCCGACAGCCAACGCTCGCGCGGCATCAGGGGGTAGCCGGGGCGCAGATCGGTGTCGGTGAAGCGCCACCAGCCTTCGGTCAGGCCGAACGTCAGATCGACCCAGCGCTCCGGCGCCACGCCTTCCAGCAGCAGCAGCATCGCGCCAGGGGCCATCAGGCCCTTCACATGCCGCAGCGTGGCGCGCAGGTCGGCCGTGGCGTGCAGCACGTTGGCGGCGATCACGATGTCGTAGGCACGCGGCGCGAAGCCCTGCTCCGCCGGTTCACGCTCGATGTCGAGCAGCGCGTGGCGCACGAAGGGGAAACGCGCGAACTGCTCGGCCGCGCGCTCCAGGAACAGCGGCGAGAGGTCGGTGAAGGTGTACTCGGTGCGGTCGGCGGGGAGCAAGGGCAGCGCGTAGCTGGTGGTGCCGCCGGTGCCGGCACCGATCTCCAGCACGCGCAGGCGCGCGCCCTTGGGCAGCTTGGCGACGGCCGCGCTCAGTGCTTCGCAAAGCGCGCGGTTGTAGGTCTGCGCATAGGGCGAGTCGACGTAGAGCTGGCGCGCCTCGTCGAAGGAGCCGCCGGGGAACAGCAGTTGCAGCGGGTCCTGCTCGCCGCGCAGCACGCGCGCCAGCGCGGGGCCGCAGCGGGCCAGGGTGCTCAGCTCGCCGGTGACGCCGGCGAAGGCGTCCTGGCCTTCGCCGGGGCGCACCGCCGCGTCCTCGCGCGGCAACGGCGCCACCACCGTGTGGCCGTCGGCGCTGTCGCGCAGCACGCCGTCTTCGCCCAGCATCTGCAGCAGGCGCGCGAACAGGCGTCGATGGCGCGGCTGCACGCCCAGGCGATCGGCCTCCTCGGCGGTAGAGAAGGCGCGGGTGGGGGTGTCGTCGAAGCCGAGTTCGCGCAGCGCGTTCGCCACGTGGGCCAGGCTCAGGCGATCGAGTTCGGGCAGCAGGCGCTCGTAGACCGAGAGGCCGTGGCGCTCGGCGAGTGCGGCAAAGCCCCGGCGCAAGGCGGGCGCCAGCGCGGCGGGGTCCGGCATCGCGGTGGTGGCCGGCACCGGCGCGGGCGCGTCCTCCCAGCCCACTTCGTAGAGCAGGTCGGCTTCTGCGCCGCCGAGCGCATGTCGCAGGGCCTCGCGCGAGGCCTTGCGCAGTCGCACACCGCGCAACTGGCCCAGCACGCCACCCTCCAGCGAACGCAGGGTCACGTCGGCCTGCCATTCGGCGGGCTGCACATCGCGCGCGTTCAACACGCGCACGTGGCACCAGAAGCTGTCGGGCAGCGAGCCGGCCAGCGCGATGCGGTCCACGCTGGAGAAGAGGTACACGTGCTGGTCGTCGTCGCTGACCGGCAGCGACAGGCCCACGGCCTGCAGCGCGCCGTCGATGAGCACGGGGTGCGCCCAACTCAGTGGCATGCCCCGCGCGGCCTCGGGCAGTTCCAGGCGCGCCAGCGCTTCGCCGTCGCGGCGGTGCGCCTCGCGCAGGCTGCGCAGGGCCGGGCCGAGTTCGATGCCCAGGCCCTGGAGTTGTTCGTAGAAGCCCGCACCGGGTGTGGCCGCGCCCAGCGCGTCGCGCGTGGCGGTGAAGTTGGTGGTGTCGGCGCCCGCGATGGCCTGTTCGGCCGTGACGGGCAGCAAGCGCCCGCTGGCGTGCAGGCGCCAGTCGCTGCCGTCCACAGCGCGGCTGTGCACGGTGAAGGCCACCACCCCGCCCTGCGGCGCGGCCAGGTGCGTCTGCAGCACCGTGCCCTCGTCGGGCACGACCAGGGGTTCGTGGATCTCGAAGGATTCGACGGCGCGGTGGCCTTCGCCCAGCGCCTGCCGCGCGGCCGACTGCGCGAGTTCCAGGTACAGCGGGCCGGGCACCAGGCAGGCGCCCTGCACCACGTGCTCGGCCAGCCAGGTGGGGCTCGTCGGCGTGAGCGCAAGTTCGAAGGTGGGCAGGGCCGTGGCCAGGCGCGTGCCGGGCCAGGCCGTGCCTGCCACCGGTGCGGCCACACGTACGCCCGGCGCTTGCGGCGCGATCCAGAACGGGCGGCGCTCGAAGGGATAGGTGGGCAGCGCGAGGCGCTGGCGCGGCAGGCCGCTGTCCACCTTGGACCAATCGATCGGCGCGCCGTGCGTGTACAGCGCGCCCAGGCTGTGCATCAGCTCGCGCCAGTCGTCCTTGCCGCGTCGCAGCGAGCCCAGCAGCACCGTGCCCTCGTCGGGCAGGCCGCTTTGCGCGTAGGCCGTCAGCACCGGGTGCGGGCCGATCTCCAGGAACACGCGGTAGCCCTGCTGGTGCAGCGACTGCAGGCCGTCGGCGAAGCGCACGGGCTCGCGCAGGTGGCGGCGCCAGTAGCGCGCGTCGGGCGCGCCACCGGGCAGCGCTGCGCCGCCCGTGAGGTTCCAGGCCACGGGGATGCGCGGGGCGCGCATGTTCACGCGGCCGGCGCAGGCCTCCATGGCATCGAGCGCGGGTTCCATCAGCGGCGAATGCGCGGCGAGCGAGACCAGGACCTTCTTGCCTTGCACGTCCCGTGTAGCCAGTTCGGCCAGCAGGCCGTCGAGCGCGGTGGCCTCGCCGGCCACGACCACGCTGTCGGGCGCGTTGTAGGCGGCGATGGACAGCTTGCCGCTCCAGGGCGCCAGGGCGCGCTGCACCTCGTCGGCCGGCGCGTACACGGCGGCCATGGCGCCACCGGGTGGCAGGGCCTGCATCAGGCGCCCGCGCTCCGCGATGAGGCGAATGCCTTCTTCCAGCGTGAACACGCCGGCCACGCACGCGGCCGCGTACTCGCCCACGGAATGGCCGATGACGGCGGCCGGCTCCACGCCCCAGGCGCGCCAGAGCTGCGCCAGGCCGACCTGCACGGCGAACATCGCGGGCTGGGTCCAGCCCATCTCGTGAATGGGCGCGCCTTCACTGGCGCCCGCTTGCAGCACGCTCTTCAAGGTGCGGCCCTGCGCGTCGGCGCCGAGGATGGCGTCACAGCGGTCGATGATGTCGCGAAAGATCGGCGAGGCCTCGATGAGGCTGGCGGCCATGCCGGGGTACTGCGCGCCCGCGCCGGTGAAGAGGAACACCACCTCGGCCGGCTGGCCGGGCGTGGCGGTGGCGCGCGACAAGCCTTCGGGCTGGCTGCCCTGTGCGAAGGCCTCCAGCGCGGCACGCGCCTCACCGGCGTCGGCCGCCGCGACGGCCAGGCGTTCGGCGAAATGCGAGCGGCCCACGCCGGCGGTGTGGGCCACGTCGGCGAGCGACACACCCGGCGTCGCGAGCTCGCGCGCGAACGCGCCGGCCAGCTCGCGCAGCGCCACGTCGGAACGCGCCGACAGCGGCAGGCAGTGCACGGGGCGCTCGCTCGCCTGCGCCGCGGTGGCTGGCGCCAGGGGCGCTTCCTCGATCACCAGGTGCGCGTTGGTGCCGCTAAAACCAAAAGAACTGACGCCCGCGCGGCGCACGCGATCGCCGCGCGCCCAGGCCTCGCCATCGGCCGTGACGCGCACGGGGTACTGCGCCCAGGCGATGTGCGGGCTGGGCATCTTGAAGTGCAGGTGGCGCGGGATGCGACCGTGCATGAGCGAGAGCACCACCTTCATGACACCGGCCACGCCCGCCGCCGATTCCAGATGCCCCAGGTTGGTCTTGACGGAGCCGATGCGCAGCGGCGCATCCGCCGCGCGACCCGGGCCCAGCGCACCCGCCAGCGCGCGCACCTCGATCGGGTCGCCGAGCGTGGTGCCCGTGCCATGCGCTTCCACGTAGTCGATGTCGGCCGGCGACAGGCCCGCGTCGGCCAGCGCGGCGCGGATCACCGCTTCCTGCGCGGGGCCGTTGGGCACGGTGAGACCGCCGCTGCGGCCGTCCTGGTTGGCGGCGCTGCCGCGAATGACGGCGAGCACGCGGTCACCGTCGGCCTGCGCGTCGCTCAGGCGTTTGAGCACCAGCACACCGCAGCCTTCGCCGCGCGCGAAGCCGTCGGCCGCGGCATCGAAGGTCTTGCAGCGGCCGTCGGGTGCGAGCATGTGGGCCTTGGTGAGCGCGACCGTGGTCTCGGGCGAGCACATGATGTTCACGCCACCGGCCAGCGCGGTGCGCGACTCGCCGCTGCGCAGGCTGAGGCAGGCAACATGCAATGCGACCAGCGACGACGAGCAGGCGGTGTCGATGGACATCGCGGGGCCCTGCAGGCCCATGAAGTACGAGATCCGGCCCGAGGCCACGCTGTGCGCGTTGCCGGAGGCGATGTAGGCATCGATGTTCTCGGTGCCACGCTCGAGCACGCGGTGGAAGTGGTCGCTGTTGCACAGACCGAAGAACACGCCGGTGGGCGAGCCGGCCAGGCGCTCGGGCGAGAGGCCGGCATGCTCCAGCGCTTCCCAGCTCACCTCCATCAGCAGGCGCTGCTGCGGGTCCATGGTGAGGGCTTCGCGCGGGGAGATGCCGAAGAAGGCGGGGTCGAAGCCGGCGACGTCGTCGAGGAAGCCGCCGTTGCGCACGGACATGCGCGCGGGGGCGTCGGGGTCGGCGTCGAACCAGGCGTCCTTGTCCCAGCGGTCGGCGGGGATGTCGCGGATGGCGTCGCGGCCTTCTTCCAGCAATTGCCAGAAGGCTTCGGGGCTGTTGGCGCTGCCGGGGAAGCGGCAGCCCATGCCGACGATGGCGATGGGCTCGTTGTGGTGTTGACCGCGCGTTGCCGTGCCGCCGGCGGCTTCGAGGGCCTCGACTTTTTCGTGCAGCTCCAGCGCCAGCAGCGCCAGGCGCTTGGGCGAGAGTTGGCTGATGCGGTCCAGGAAATCGCTCATCTTGCTAGCTTGGTTTGGAGGGCTGGGTTGCGCTCCACCTTGGTTGGCGGTGTCAGGCCTGGGCCCCTGGCTGCTCCGGCTTCAAATGCGGCGCCCTTCGCTGCGCGAAGGGTCCCCTGCGATGCTCGGGCGGACGGCCGGCGGCATAACTCGCTGCGCGCGCTTTGCGCGCTCCGCTCAAACAGATGCCGCCAATCAGATGACGAAGCGCGCGGCCGCCCACCCTGCGCTTCTCGGCACCGCATAGGCGCCTGCGCAGCCAGAGGCCCAGGCCTGACAACACATACCTGTGCGTGCCAACGTTGGCATGCCCGCACCTCGGTGGCCAAGGGCTTGGGGCACGGCGTCGGGACGCCTGTGCGCAGCCGAGGAGCGCAGGGCAGCCGGCCCGCGCGCGCAGCGCGCTTCGTTAACTGACTGGCGGCATCTGTCTGAACGGAGCGCGCGAAGCGCGCGCAGTGAGTTATGCCGCCGGGCTGGCTGCCTGAGCACCGCAGGGAACCCCTCGCGAAGCGAGGGGCTGCGCAGTGAAGCCCCGACGCCGTGCCCCAAGCCCTTGGCCTGCCAACCAAGCAGCGAGTGAAGGGCAACGAAAGAAACAACGCCACAACGGTAGTCATCGCTTCCCCTGCGCCCGCAGTGCGAGCAAACGATCGACTTCTTCGTCGGACAGGTCTTCGATCGCATCCACCACGCTGGCGGATCCCTGCTGGGGTGCCACCTCAAGCTCGGGCTCAGGCGCGGGCTCGACCTCGGCCGGCGCCAGCACCTCGCTCATCAGGTGATCGGTCAGCGCGTCGATGGTCGGGTAATCGAACAGCAGCGTGGCCGACAGCGTGACGCCCAAGGCCGCGCCGAGCTTGTTGCGCAGCTCGACGGCGAGCAGCGAGTCCAGGCCCAGTTCGCCCAGCGGCGTGCGCGGGTCGATGGCGCGGGCCGGATCGACACCGAGCGCGCGCAGCGCGCGTTCGCGCACGAAGGCCGCGACCAGCGCGCGGCGGCGGCCGGGCGGCGCTTCTTCCAGTTGCTGCTTCAGGTCCACCGTGGCGGCGGCGCGCTCAGCCTTCACGGCCACGGCGTTCTCGACAGCGCCTGTGGCCACACCGGCCAGGAACGGCGGCGGCGACTCGGCGCCGATGGCCGATAGGTAACGCGACCAGTCGATCGGCAGCACAGCCGCCTGCGCGGTCTGGCGCTCCATCAGGCGCGACATGGCCAGCAGGCCCTGATCGGGCGTGAGCGCCGCGATGCCCTGCCCCGCGAGGCGATCGGCCACGCGGCGGTCCGCGGCGGCGCCCACTTCGGACCAGGCACCCCAGTTGATGCTCAGGCCCGGCAGGCCCTGCGCGCGGCGCGCGTGCGCCAGCACGTCGAGCAGCGCGTTGGCGGCCGAGTGGTTGGCCTGGCCGCGCGAGCCCAGCACGGCGGCCACGGACGAGAACAGCACGAACAGGTCCAGCGGGTCGCTGCGCGTGAGGCGGTCCAGCAGCCAGCCGCCCTGCACCTTGGGTGCGAACACGCGCGCGAAGCGCGAGGCGTCCTGCTGCAACAGGCCCGCGTCGTCGAGCACGCCCGCGCCATGCACCACGCCACGCAGCGGCGGGCCGCCAGCGCGCAGGCGCGCGAGCAGGCCGCGCAGCGCGGCCTCGTCGGACACGTCCAGGGCCTCGGCCAGCACCTCGGCGCCGAGCGCGCGGATCTCGTCGAGCACGGGCGCCACTTCGGGCGTCACGCCGCGCCGGCTGAGCAGCACCAGCCGCCCCGCGCCCTGCTGCGCGAACCAGCGCGCCACCACGGGGCCCAGACCGGCCAGGCCGCCGGTGATGAGGTAGGTGCCGTCGCGACGGACCGGCGGCATCGCGGCGGCGTCGTGCCGCACCACCACCTTGCCCGCGTGGCGCGCTTGCGCCATGAAACGGAAAGCGCGCTCGGCCTCGGCGAGCGCAAAGGCATGGCGCGGCAGCGGCGCCAGGCGGCCTTCGCGCAGGTCCTTCATCAGGCCCTCGAGCAGGCCGCCGATCAAGGCGGGCTCGCGCTCGCCGGTCTCGCCCCAGTCCACCACGTGGTAACGCAGGCCGCGTTGCAGGCCCTGCACCCACTCAGGCGTCTTGATGTCGCGCTTGCCGATCTCGACGAAGCAGCCGCCATTGGCGATGGCCTTGAAGCTGGCCTCGATGGCCTCGCCCGAGAGCGAATTGAGCACCACGTCCACGCCTTGGCCTTGCGTGAGCGCAAGGACCTCGTCGGCGAAGCCGGCGTGGCGCGAGTCCATCACGTGGGCCACGCCCATGGAGCGCAGCAGCTCGCGCTTCCACTCGGCACCGGCCGTGGCAAACACCTCGGCGCCCGCGCGCTGCGCCAGACGCACAGCCGCCATGCCCACGCCACCGGCCGCCGCGTGGATGAGCACGCGCTGGCCCGCGCGCAGGCCGGCCAGGTGGTCCAGGCAGAAGGCGGCGGTGAGGAAGGCGATGGGGAAAGCCGCGCCCTCTTCCGCGCTCATGGCCTCGGGGAGGCGCTGCACGAATTCGGCGCACGCGATGACGTGCGAGGCGAAACTGCCACCGGCCACGCCCAGCACCTCGTCGCCCACGCGCAGTTGCGTGACGCCGGGGCCGAGCGCGCTGACGCGGCCGGCGAATTCGCCGCCCAGGGGACCAGGGTCGCCGGGGTACATGCCCAGCACGTTGAGCACGTCCTTGAAGTTCAGGCCCGTGGCCTGCACGGCCACCTCCACCTCGCCGGGGCCGGGCAGGCGGCGTGTCATCGGCTGCAGGGCCAACTGGTCGAGTGAGCCGCGCGTGGCGGGCACCAGGCGGTAGCTGGCGGGGCGCGGCGCGACCGTCGGCGCGGCACGGCGCGCGCGCGCGAGTTGGGCCAGGTGGCGTTCGCCACCGCGCCAGGCCACGAGCGTGGGCGAGGGCACGGGGCGGGCTTCGCCGCTCACCTGCAACTCGGCCAGCAAGGCGCCGACCTCGCCCCCCTCCTCCAGGTCCACGCCAATGCACCGCAACTCGGGGTATTCGAGCGACGCGGCCTTCAACAAGCCCCACACGGGCGCCTGCGCGGGATTGAGCGTGGCGTCGAGCGCATCGGCGGCTTGCGCGCCGCGCGTGGCGACCCACAGCGGCGGCGGCGAGCCCGCGCCCATCAGGGCCTGCGCGAGGTGCAGCGCGCTCACCGCGCCCAGCGTCTGGGCGCGCGCCAGGCCGTCGTGCGACAGGCCGTCCCAGGGCGCGGCGTCGAGCGACCAGGCGTGCAGCACACCGTGCGGCGCACGGCCGCTGGCGCGCAGATCGGCGAGCAGGCGCTGGTGGTCGGCCGGCGACGCCGGGTCGATCGTGATCGCGTCCTCGCCACTGGTGTATGCGGTACCGGGCCGCACCAGCTGGCAGTCCTCACCACGTTCGCGCAGGCGCGCGGCCAGCGCGTCGGCCACGCCGTGGTGGTCGGCCATCAGCAGCCAGGTGCCTTGAACGTTTTCGGTGCGGCGCGCCAGCAGCAGCGACTGCAGCGCGAGCGTGCCGGTGTGCGACTCGCCCACGGGCAGCGCGGCGCTGTCGGCGAAGCCGCATTCCGCCAGCAGCGAGAGCCAGCGCGCGCGCGGCAGCGTGGCGTAGTCGGTGCGCAAATCGGTGTCGTCGAAGGCCCACCAGCCCTCGGTGAGGCCCACGGTCAGGTCGAACCAGCGCTGCGGCTGGGTCACCTCGATCATGGCCAGCAGGCCGGCGGGCGCGAGCAGGCCGCGCACGCGACCCAGGGTGCGGCGCAGGTCGGCGGTGGCGTGCACCACGTTGGCGGCGATCACCAGATCGAAGGACTGCGGCGCGAAGCCTTGGGCGGCGGCGTCCTTCTCCAGGTCCAGCACCTGGAAGCGCATGAAGCCGTGCTGGCCGAAGCGTTCCTGCGCGCGCGCCACGAACAGCGGGCCGATGTCGGTGAAGGTGTATTCCACGCCCTGGGCGGGCAACAGCGGCGCGATGCGCGCCGTGGTGCCGCCGGTGCCACCGCCGATCTCCAGAACGCGCAGCGGGCGGCCGGGGTTCGCGGCTTGATGGGCGAGCAAGGCGTGCATCACCTCACCGAGCAGGCCGTTGAAGACCTGGGCGGTGGGCGC
>QFCS01000236.1_pt1 | contig 10589 bp, 6 predicted proteins | sample 3576561 | NCBI WGS metagenome assembly QFCS01 | reverse complement strand
CCGTTCAGACGTGTTCGACTACATCGAACGCTTCTACAACCCGACACGCCGGCATTCGACGCTCGGGTATCTCAGTCCCGTACAGTTCGAGAAAGCTCAAGAAGCTTAGGTCGGTGTCAACGGAACCGGCAGCAGCCCAGTTCGCACGCACTTGAGTACCGCTTGGAGCGACATCGGCGCTCTCGCTGTCCTCTTTCTCGCCGCGGGTGCTCGTAAAATTTATGAAGAACTGTTCAGTGTCAAAAACTTCCTCCAAGTACGATTGGAAGCTCCTAAGTGCAGCAGCGGTGGCCGCTCGCATGCCGTTGGTCTTGGAGTTGAAGACGTTTTTGAAGACGGCGTCAAGGTTGATCAAGTCCCAGTTGTCTGGCTCCGCTTCGAAATCGCGAAGATCTTTGCCGAGACTGAGCAAAACTGAACTCGCATACTGACGGATGGTGCTTGCTGCGGGATTTTTCGAACCAACGGTGCCAAATTCGCACATGTAGGCGATCCAACCTACCAACACCACGGTGCTTGGGCTGTTGCTGCTCAAGTTCAGCGGTAGTTTCAATAAGCCCTCGATCCAGTGTCGCTTTGTTAGACCATCTATTCCAGAGGGGTGGCGAGTCTGAAGAATTTCCAGCGCAGACTTCAGCAGGTTCTCGTCGTATTGAGTGCCGCTGACCTCACCAAGAGAGTCAAGCAAAGTGTCGGTCTGGAACTCTGCCGGGCTGTCGTGAGTTTCCAGATTGGAACCAAGGCTCACCGCCAGATGGGTCTCGCTCCGGGCCCATGCTGCGCGGTCGATCGCCGTTAGAACGAACATGCCGGAGCAATGCGAAAAGAGTGGTCCAGGGAGGTACGGGCTGAGCCAGGCCAACTGGTCCGATGCGAGAGCGAGGAGTGGATCGCGCTCCTCTCTGTAGAAATTGTTCTCTCGCAGCCAGGTGAGCAACGGGTCAACTAAATCTACGATCTGAAGCTCGTTGATTGGCGGCTCAAGGATCAACTCGCCGTCACCTGGGGCAGCGGCGATAGGATCCTTCCGCGATGCAGAGACGTCTTGCACGCTTCGCAGTTTGGGCTGACGCGGCCAAATGTGGAGTGTCAAAGGGTGAAGGAAGCGGCGCTCAATCCTTTGGCTTGGCCCTTCGTGCCATTCGAGGGCGACGTGATCTCCGCAGCGATACGGCATCGAAGCCGATTTCACTAGGTGGGGGAGGGCATCTGGACGAATTCCATCTAGGCAAACTAGACGGGCCGCAAGCAGCCCAGATAGCTCATGAACTTGTAGGGCCGAGGAAGATGGGCAGAAGACGCATTGTTGAATGAGGCACTCAAAGCGCCGTGCAGCTGATCGCGTGTGCACGGTGAACTCCCACTGGCTGCCCTCGTGAGGAGACCCATTGATCTTTATGGCGGAGCCGCTGGAGATCGCTTTACGTTTGGTAGTCATGAGAACGCCTTTTCAATCGCAGCCTTGCGTGTCTCTCCTTGGCTAAGCCCTGGCAAAGGTGGGCCAAGCAGCTTCTTGGCAATCTGTTGCTGCGCTTCAGCGGCTCGGAACAGATAGACGCTGAGGGAGCCAGGATCAAAAGCGCTGGCGGGTTCTTGACCCCGCTTGAAGTGGCGAAGAAATGCATCTATGTCACTAGAGCGGACGTTGTGTTCTCGCAGCTCGTTTTCCATGACCTTTCGACCCACATCCGGCGGCAGTGTGAAACCAGGTATCAGCGAGGATGTGAATTCGCGAGAACCGATCGGGTCCACCTCGTTTTCATCATTGACCATCATGAGGAGGCGCTGGTTTTCCCCGGCCGCTACCGCCATACAGGAGCGAGTGAACGGGGTATTTCGACCAAGCAGCGTGTACATGCGCTCCGCGGTCGCTTGGCAGTGCGCCTTGTACAGTTGAACGACCATCGCTACATACGCGCAGATGGGGACGGGCTGATAACCACGATCGTCCTTGGTGAGCTTGTCATGAATCGCCACCCATAGGTCGTTGTGGGTGTCGATGCTGGCTTCGAGATCCAGATGTTGAGTTTCTCGTAGCGCGAGCAGAAGAGACAAGCGCCACGCACACACCCGGGTGTAAGCGTTGTGAAATGCACGGATGCTCTGCGTGGTCGAACGCTTTCCCGGACGGCATTGCTCCGCAAGGTGCGCCAGCGCAGCATCGTGCAGTTTGATGTTGTCGGCTTGAGGGACCACCCGACATCCCATCCCTTCGGTCTGTGGGTGTGGATGAACTGGCATGTCAAAGCCGAGTTCAATGTGAACGCTGCGTTCCACTTCATGGAGCTCGTCAACGGGAACCATGGCGTAGTGCAGCTTGGATCGAGGGATGATGCTCAGGTCGCCACTAACGAATGACGCCAGTAGTTTGTTGACGCCCTGTAGCCGAAGATGCCGTCCTAGGGTGTACCGCAACCTAGACCATGTAGGCTTGAGTTCATCGGTGCTCGGAAAAACACTGCTGTTTGGCGCAGGTGGTAGCTCGTTCGGGAAGAGATCGACCAACGTCTTTGCTTGTGGATGGCGTTCATACCGCGCCTGCAAGTTGATGTGGGTAGCCTGGGGAAAGTGAACGTGCAGGCAAGGGTGCGCTGCAATGCTCCCCGGTAGTGCCTTGCCTGCTTCATGAACGGCAATGCTCAAATCCAGCTTGATCAGACCTCGGTTCAAATCGATATACGAGGTGGCTTGCGGCCGATCAGAATCCCCGAGCTCCAGCATGGGGGCGACCTCTATTGAGAGGCCCGTGCGCAACACGATGAAGCCAAGAACACCTTTTAATGTGTCTTGCGCCAGTTCTCTTGCGACAACTGCTGCGGCCTGTTCGAACTGAGGCTGCGTTAGGAGCCGGTGATTCAGTGCTCCTGCGACATGCGATGCCGTCGCGTTTAGCGCGGACCCCAGCACTTGCGATCGGATGCGCTCAATAGTGGACGGCTGCGGGGCTTCCTGGTTGCCGCCATATTCCCGCATGACTTCTCGCCATGAGCGGCGAAGCGTGTATACCCAGTTAGCAAGCTCGGCTTCTTCTGGAAGATCGTGCCACAGCAAGTGGTGTAGCTGTTCTTCAGAAGGTGGATCACTTGCCCGCAGTTCGACTATGTCATGCGCAATGCTCTTGGGTATGGGCTGATCGAGTCGAAAAGCGCGCAGCACGGCACACCCTGCTAGCACAAGAGCGGCGTTGTCAGCGCTCGCGGTGAAGCCCATGTCAGCGAAGGCCACCCAAACAGGGTGCTTAGTCTTCTTGCCTTTGAGGGTCGATGGCGCCGACCCATGCGCGGTGCCAATGCTTCTTCTGAGGCTTTCCGCGAGCACTTCCGCAGAGCCGAGAAGCCCGTGAATCCGTGGGTCGGCATCAGCGATTCGATTCGCAACCTGTGTGAGGCCACCGATGGCTGTAGCGACCACTTCTAAAGAGCATGGCGCTCCGTCGATTGCGTTGAGCAGTCGCGTGAGCTTTGAATGAAGACCGTTGGTGGTATCACTATGTTCGGCAATCAAACCGATAGGGGACTGACTTGCGAGGCGGGTTTCAACATGTGTGAAGGTCGGCTGCGTTGATGACATGAGACTAGGCGTGAATGGGCCGTAGTGGCGACTCCTCATGCATCGGCAGTGATTTTTTAATCTTTAGGACCTCGCTTTGTTATCGATGTTGGTGTCTGTGTAAGAGATATACACTAAGCAGTGGCTGTGTATGAATAAGTGTTGGCAGACCAATTTGAAGCTTCGGTCATGCGTTTGTCGGTTGTTTTCTGACTTCAGCCGTTCTGAACATGAGGTCATGGGTGCGCCAAGTGAACTCAGGTGCCTTCCATTTGATTTCAACTCGAAAACGCCTCCGAGATGCTTCGCCAGCCTGCCGGCACACGAGCGCATAACTAGGCTGAAAGTTCACGTGAAAAAAAATATTGATTCTTTGCGCGGAAAACAATGTGCGAGACCAGGTTGTCGCAGATTTTTTGCCTCGACTTGGCTTTCATGAGTCTGTCACGGGCTAGGGCCGATCTCAGCTAGCATGGCGGTCATCGTCGCTACCCTGCGCCCGAAGCTTGGTGCGCAGGGCCAAGCGGCCGACAGACCACCGGTGTGGGGAATGCGGTTTCACCTCGTCACTTTGCAGACGAAGATGCAGTCGCTTACATGAAAGATCCGCCATGTCTGAGCGCGAGAAAAATCTCCAGTCCCTCCTGCAAGAGCTGGAGCAAACAGCTGAAGATACGTTTGAGACAAAGGAGGGCGCGGCTCATTGGCTTCAAACACCGCATCCGATGCTTGATGAGAAGTCGCCTCTACAGATGGGGCAGAGTCAGGCGGGAATGCAGCAAGTCAAGGACATTTTGTTGGCCATCAAGTACAGCGGCGCTGTGTAACGCTCTGATATCGCCACACGTTCTCGGCCCTGCGAGCGCGAGATTTCCAGGCGTCCACATTTGGGTCGTAACACTGTCAAGGAGCAACTGCGTGCGGCGATGAAGAGCCCTGCTTGTGTGCCTAACCGTCGATTTCTCATGCACTTCGTAAACAATGCTCACGTTCACTCCGGACACCTAGTGGCCAGCGGGGCATGCCTCGAAACATATCCTGAGTAGTTGACTCCCGCTTCGAATTGCGTGAAGCCTTTTGCAGGAGCGCTACAAAATATGCAGATGTCGTCAATAAATCCTGGTGCGAGATCTCGCTTCTTTCCGCCGCACACGTCGACTGCTTCCCGACTAGAGCAGATGCTTTCACCCAGCGGGTACACAGACTTCTGCGTCCTCCAAGGCCAAGTATGTGCCGTGAAGCAGTTCAACTACACCACCGCTGTGGTCGTTGGGCTCGATGACGTCGGTTATCAGCGTCGATATTGCTATGAGCATCGAGCGGATGCTCAAGCTGCGCTCTCAGCCTGGGATGGTCGCGAACACCCCTCAGGCCCTTGGATCAAGTGCAAGGGTGCGGGCATTGATTTGTTGAACCCTGATTTCTGCTGACTACCTCGAGCGACGCCTTTCGCGAGCGTCGCTCGGCAGAAGTTGCTGTTAGGCAGGGCGCGAGGAGCACGGCAACAGATCGCCCGGGTGCCACTGGCAATCGCGATAGGTCCTGTCTGTCCGCAAAGATCTCGCTTGAACCACTTGACCAAGGTGGGCTGCCGTGCCCACTTTGTCGGTACTTCTGCCCGTATGCGGCATGCCTACGGCGAGGCCACAGAGGCCGGTGATCTGAAAGTGATCGACCAACTCTTTCGGCCGTATCGGTAAGATGTGTTGTCTTCGCTTTGCCCCTTGTCGCCCGCAATGGCCGACTACCCAACGGTCACTTCTAGGCCAATTGCGATTCGAGTATGAGAGGGGCTTTTTGGCGTCACAGGATGACAGGTAGGGCGCGATGGTCTTGCCGTGGGCTTTGATGTTGTCATTCGGGTTCGTCAGGGCACCTTCGGTAAGCTGTTGATTCATATACAATGATCGAAGCTTTAGATGTTGGGGGCCATGTCATCCCTGTTAAAGCCTGGTCACCCCGGCGTATGTACACAGTGGGATTTCGAGGCTCATAACCCAAAGGTCGCAAGTTCAAATCTTGCCTCCGCAACCAAAAAACCAAGCGTTTGCTTGTCATTGAAGCCCACGGTAACGTGGGCTTTTTTGTTTCTGTCGAGGCTTTGAGCGAAGTCGGTGGCACCGCACGGTGCGCCCCGACTTCCATGGTCAACGCACAGACGAAGCGTGATCGTTGCCCGCGCGCCAGCCTCGCAGCAGGAGCGCGTTGCTCACCACGCTCACGCTGCTGAGCGCCATGGCCGCACCCGCCACCACCGGATTGAGCAAACCCGCCGCGGCCAGCGGGATGCCGATGACGTTGTACGCGAAGGCCCAGAACAGGTTCTGGCGGATCTTGCGGTAGGTGCGGCGCGAGATGTCGATCGCATCGGCCACCAGCGCCGGGTCGCCGCGCATGAGCGTGATGCCGGCCGCGTGCATGGCCACGTCGGTGCCGGTGGACATGGCGATGCCCACATCGGCTGCCGCCAGGGCCGGCGCATCGTTGATGCCGTCGCCGACCATGGCCACCGACCGGCCGCCGGCCTTGAGCCGGTTCACGATCGCTGCCTTGTCCGCCGGCAGCACCTCGGCCTCGATGTGGTCGATGCCCAGCGCACCGCCCACCGCCGCCGCGCTGCCCCGGTTGTCGCCCGTGAGCATCACCGTGCGCACGCCCATGGCCTGAAGGCTCTTCACCGCGGTGATGGCGCTGACCTTGGGGGCATCGCCAAACGCCAGCAGGCCCACCAGCACCGGCGACTCCGTCACGTCGGCCAGCCAGGACACCGTGCGGCCCTCTTCCTGGAGTTGCTGCGAGGGCCCGGCCAGCGCGGTGGTGTCCACGCCGAGCTCCTGCATGTAACGCGGGCTGCCCAGGCGCAGTGCGCGGCCCTGCACCTCGGCCGACATGCCGCGCCCGGGCACGGCACTCACCTTGGCGGCCGAGAGCGTGGGCACGCCGGCCGCTTTCGCGGCGTCCATCACGGCGCGCGCCAGCGGGTGTTCGCTGCCGGCCTGGATGGCCGCGCTCCACGACAGCAGCGCCGCCTCATGGCCGGCTGCCGGCAGGGCCGACACCAGCTGCGGCTTGCCTTCGGTCAGCGTGCCGGTCTTGTCGAAGGCCACCGTGTCGATGCGGTGCGCCACCTCCAGTGCCTCGGCGTCCTTGATCAGGATGCCGTGGCGCGCGGCCACCCCGGTGCCGGCCATGATGGCGGTGGGCGTGGCCAGACCCAGCGCACAAGGACAGGCGATCACCAGCACCGCCACCGCGTTCAGGATGGCTTGCTCCCACTGGCCCGTGGCCAGGCCCCAGCCCAGCAGGGTGATCGCGGCGATCACCAGCACCACCGGCACGAAGACCGCGCTCACGCGGTCCACGATGCGCTGGATTGGGGCCTTCTTCGCCTGGGCCGATTCGACCATGCGCACGATCCGCGAGAGCGTGGACTCGGCGCCCACGGCCGTGGTCTCCACCAGCAACAGGCCCTCGGCATTGACCGCGCCACCGGTGACCTTGTCGCCCGCGTGTTTGGCCACCGGCAGGCTCTCGCCGGTGATCAGCGATTCGTCCACCTGGCTGGAACCAATGGTGACGATCCCGTCCACCGGGATGCGTTCACCCGGGCGGATGACCACGATGTCCCCGAGTTTCACGCGCGCCATGGGCACGTCCACATCGCCGTAAGGCATGCGCACCCGCGCCACGTCGGGCTTGAGGGCGTTGAGGGCCGCGATGGCGGCGGTGGTCTGGCGCTTGGCGCGGGCCTCTAGCCACTTGCCCAGCAACACCAGCGTGATGATCACGGCCGAAGCTTCGAAGTACAGGTGTGGGGTGCCGTGCTCGGCGTGCTTGAACAGCAGGTACAGGCTCAAACCATAGCCCGCGCTGGTGCCCAGGGCGACCAGCAGGTCCATGTTGCCGGCACCGGCGCGCACGGCCTTCCAGCCCGCCTTGTAGAAGCGCGCGCCCAGCCAGAACTGCACGGGCGTGGCCAGCGCGAGTTGCAGCCAGCCATTGATCATCCAGTCGGCGCCGAACAGCATGCCGACCATGGGCAGCACCAGGGGCAACGAGAGCGCGGCGGCCAGCGCCACGGGCCACCAGGGTTCGCCTGGGCGGGCCGCGGGTGGTGCGGCGGCGCCTTCCTCGAACGGTGTGGCGTGGTAGCCGGCCGCGTCCACCGCGGCGACCAGGGCATTGGGTGACGTCCCCACCGCTCTCACGGTGGCCCGTTCGGTGGCCAGGTTGACTTCGGCGGCCTGCACGCCGGGCACCGCCTTCAGGGCTTTTTCGACGCGGCCCACGCACGAAGCGCAGGTCATGCCTTCAATCGTCAATTCAAAGGTTTCAGCGCCCATGCTGTACCCGGCTTTTTGCACCGCAGCCGCCAGGCTGGCGCCCGTGGTGGTGGCGGTGGCGTTCACGGTGGCCCGTTCGGTGGCCAGGTTGACGCTGACTTCGCTGACGCCGGCAACGGCCTTCAAGGCCTTCTCCACGCGGGTCACGCACGAGGCGCAGGTCATGCCTTCGATGGGAAATTGGTGCTCGGTGAGCGCAAGGGGGGTGGTGTTCAAGGGGGTCTCCGGTAGGTTGAGACCTCGGATGCTCAGCCTTGACACGGTGGTCAGGTCAACCACCGGCGCCACTTGACCTTGCCTCCGTGGCAATGCCCAGAGTGCGGATTCCCTCAACTTTCACGGAGTCTTCCATGCACGAGTTCCACCTCCCCGAAATGACCTGCGGCCACTGCGCCTCCAAGGTGAGCATCGCCCTCAAGCGCCTCGACGCGGCCTGTGACATCCAGCTCGATCTGCCGCAGCGCAAGGTCCAGGTGCGCAGCGACGAAGACCGCGCCGCGCTGATCGACGCCCTCAGCGAAGCCGGCTACCCACCGGCCTGACGACCGTTCGTCAAGGCCCTCGGTGGGGGCCTTGACCTTCCCACGGTGTCAAGCTGCATCCTCCCTTCATTCCACATTCCATTCCCCACCCGACCTCACGGAACACACCATGACCCCCTTGATGAACATTGGCGAAGCGGCCGCCGCGGCCGGCGTGTCGGCCAAGATGGTCCGCCATTACGAACAGATCGGCCTGCTGCCCGCGGCCGAGCGCAGCGAATCGGGTTACCGCCTGTACGGTGAGCGCGAGGTCTCGGTGCTGCGGTTCATCCGGCAGTCGCGCCGGCTGGGTTTTTCGGTGGCGCAGATCGCCGAGCTCATCGGCCTGTGGAGCGATTCGCGGCGAAGCAGCCGCGAGGTCAAGGCCGTGGCCCAACGTCACCTGGCCGACCTGGAAGAAAAGCGGCACGAGATCGAGCAGATGATGGACGGGCTGTCGGTGCTGGTGCAGGCTTGCCATGGCAACGACCAGCCCCATTGCGCCATTCTCGACAAGCTCTCGCTGCACAGCCCGGCCCAGCACCAGCCAGAGCACAAGCCCCAACTCCGGAAGGGGCGCCTGCCGCGCGACGAGGCCGCCGGCGAACGTTCTTCCAGCCCCATCGACCTCATGGCCTGGATGCGCGGTGTCCAGGTGCACCAGGCCGGCCAGCCCGAGCGCTGAGCACAGGACCAACACCAGGGATTCGAATTTTCAGGAGGAACCGACATGGACCAGCACGCACATCACCACCATCACCACCACCCCGCGGCGCCCGCGCCCGCGCCGCAAGGCAAGCCGGGCACGGTCTACACCTGCCCCATGCACCCGGAGATCCGGCAGGACCACCCGGGCAACTGCCCCAAGTGCGGCATGTCGCTGGAACCCGTCCTGCCCGAACTGGACGACGACGAGAACCCGGAGCTGGTGGATTTCCAGCGGCGGTTCTGGTGGACCTTGCCCCTCACGGTGGTGGTCGCCGTGCTGGCGATGTTCGGCCACAACCTCGGCTGGTTCGACATGGCCACGCAGAGCTGGATCGAACTGGTGCTGAGCATCCCGATCGTGCTGTGGGCCGGCTGGCCGTTCTTCGTGCGCGGCGCGCAGTCGGTGATGAACCGCAGCCCCAACATGTGGACGCTGATCGCGCTGGGCACCGGCGCGGCGTTCGTCTACAGCGTGGTGGCCACGGTGGCGCCGCAGGTGTTCCCCGACTCCTTTGTGTCGATGGGGCGCGTCGCGGTCTACTTTGAGGCGGCGGCGGTGATCATCTCGCTGACCCTGCTGGGCCAGCTGCTGGAACTCAAGGCGCGGTCACAGACCTCGGCCGCCATCCGCGCGCTGCTGGGCCTGGCGCCCAAGACCGCGCGGCGCATCACGGCCGAAGGGCAGGAGGAAGACGTGCCGCTGGCCCACGTGCACGTGGGCGACCTGTTGCGCGTGCGCCCCGGCGAGAAGGTGCCCACCGACGGCACCGTGGTCGAGGGCCGCAGCTCGGTCGATGAATCCATGCTCACCGGCGAGCCCTTGCCGGTGAGCAAGCAGGCCGGCGACAAGCTGATCGGCGCCACGCTCAACACCAGCGGTGCCCTGGTGATGCGCTCCGAGCACGTGGGCTCGGACACCGTGCTCTCGCAGATCGTGCAGATGGTCGCCCTGGCTCAGCGCTCGCGCGCGCCCATGCAGCGCATGGCGGACCAGGTGGCGGGCTACTTCGTGATGGGCGTCGTGGCGGCGGCGCTGCTCACCTTCTTCGGCTGGGGCCTGTTCGGCCCCGAGCCGAGCTGGGTCTATGCCCTCATCAATGCGGTGGCCGTGCTCATCATTGCCTGCCCCTGTGCGCTGGGCCTGGCCACGCCCATGTCCATCATGGTGGCGACCGGGCGCGGCGCCACCCACGGGGTGCTGTTCCGCGACGCCGCCGCCATCGAGAACCTGCGCAAGGTGGACACGTTGATCGTCGACAAGACCGGCACCCTCACGGAAGGCCGCCCGAGCTTCGAACGCGCCGTGGGCCATGGCGGCTTCTCCGAGGACGAGGTGCTGCGCCTCGCCGCCAGCCTGGACCAGGGCAGCGAACACCCGCTGGCCCACGCCATCGTGGCCGCCGCGAAACAACAGGGCCTGGTGCTGGACAAGCCCGAGCAGTTCGACTCCGAGTCCGGCATCGGGGTG
>QFCS01001341.1_pt1 | contig 10599 bp, 14 predicted proteins | sample 3576561 | NCBI WGS metagenome assembly QFCS01 | reverse complement strand
GGCCTGGGCGGGGTCGTAGACACCGCAGGGCAGGTCGCAGTGAGCGGAGACCTCGACGGTGCGTGCGAAGAAACGCATGGGCTCTCTCTCGTCCTCTCAGGTAGGGCGGGCCACTCAGCCCTCGACCGCGCGCAGCGGACGCTGGGCGCGGCTCTCCGGCAACGGTGCCGGGGTCCAGTAGTCGCGGTCGTGGTGGACGAGCGGCGATCCGGGCGCGCCGAGCTCGATCTCGTCGACGGCGAGCACGACCAGCCGGGAGCCGCCGGCGGGCAGCACGTGCGCCGGGCGTCCGCGGAAGGTCGCCAGCGCGCCGGGCAACACCAGTCCGCTCGGCTCTCGCCGCCACCCCTGAGCGTCGGTGAAGCGTTCGGCGTCGCGGTCGGCGAAGACCGCCGCCAGGTCCGCCTGGTCGTCGGCGAGCACGAACACCGACAGTTCGCCCGCCGCCGCGAGCCGTCCCCCCGTCGAGCTCGCGCGCAGCAAGGAGAAGGACAGCAGCGGCGGCTCGACGCTCACCGAGGCCACGCTCGACACGGTCGCGCCGACCGGCCCGTCCGGGGTCTCCCCCACCACGAGGGCCACTCCCGCGGCATGGCGCCGGAAGCCGGCCTTGAAGCGGTCGGCGTTCGAGCGCGGCACGTCGTACGTCATGGGTCTCCCTTCGGGCCGTCGCTGGCCCGCATCCGGTCCGAGCAGGCTAGAACCTCAACTCGACTTGAGGTCCAGCGGAAGCGACCTACCTCACACGATGCTGACGACCAGGTGCCGTCCGCGAGCGGCCGCCGTGCGGTGCGCCTCCACCACCAGCGCGTACGCCGCGGCGAGCTCGGCCCGCAGACCCGCCGCGTCGGAGGTCCACATGCGGGGATAGAGCCCCGCGGCGTCGTACGACGCGAAGTCGGCCTTCAGCAGCGCCCGGTCCAGGTCGAACCCGTCCAGCGCGGTGAGCACCGGCGCCAGCTCGCTCACCTCCGTGACGCCGACGTAGTCGTCGCCCTCCAGCGCGTGCACCCCCACCACCGCCTCGCTGAGCGGGTCGCCCTCCCGCGGTCGCGACGCGGAGCGTCCGGTCAGCAGGAAGTGCAGCCCGTCCCACGTCTTGTCGAGGTAGAAGGTCGCCGCGCCCTGCTCCTCCAGCTCGCTCAGCGCCGCCAGCAGGTCGTCGGGATCCAGGTCCACCAGCCGGTCCAGCGTCTCCTCGTCGACCAGCATGTACGCCGCCTGCATGCCCATGCGCGGGAGCCTAGTCAGCGGGGCCGCCGTCGCGCCGGCCGGCGGGTCGGCCGCCGCGCAGTGTCGAATCCGAGGAGGGGTCAGCCCCGACCCGACGCCCGCTCGGCGTGGAAGTCCTCGGGCCCGATCTCCACCTCGGGCCTGGTCCAGTCGTAGATCGAGCGGACCTCGCCGTCGAACCCGGCGTCGCGGACGATCCGGGTCAGCTCGGCCCGCAGGGCATCGTCGTCGATGTCGCCGTCCTCGTCGAGGAGACCGCGTTCGGCGAGGACGTCGTCGTCCTCGCCGAGGAGCATCTCCTCCAGCTCGTGGGCGTAGAGCTCGGTCACCGAGGTGGCGCCGGCCAGGTGGAACTGTCCCTCGCTGTCGAAGGTCACGACCGGCGCCTGGGCGGGCGGGGTGCCGGCCGGGCCACGCCAGTAGCCGACGGCCCGGTCAGGCTCGACGCTCGCCCACTCGATCAGCGCCGCGGTCTGCGCGATGGCCTCGACATTGGCCATGATCTCCGGGTTCGCCCGGTCCTCGGCGGTGAGGTAGGAGGTGTCGAGGAGGTCGGCGGGGGTGGCTCCCGGCGGGAGGAAGGTCACCTCGAGCGCGGACCAGGGAGTCGGCTCTCCGGCCTCCTGTCGCTGCCACCACAGGTGGGTGTCGGCCGGGCGCGGGTCGTCGATCGTCATGCGGCGCAGCCTGCCCCGATATCGCCCGGTCAATCCCGATCCCTGCCGACGCCGCCAGCGGCGGGGGAACTGCCGAGAAAATGCAGGGGAACACAGCAAAGGGCCCCCTCGTCGAGGAGGCCCTGCTGTCGTTCTTCGGTGGAGCTGAGGGGACTCGAACCCCTGACCCTCTGCATGCCATGCAGATGCGCTACCAGCTGCGCCACAGCCCCCAACCTGATGTCGTCCCGCCCGGGGGCGAAGCGACGTCCGGAATACTAGCCAACCCGCACGCCGAAGATGAAATCCGGGGGTCACCCGCGCGTCATCACCCGTTGTACGACGCCAGCACCCACTGTCCCGACGTGCGCTGCTCGAGCACGGCCCGCCCGCAGTTGCGCAGTCCGCGCAGCTCACCGGCGATGCCGAGCGGCCAGCCGAGGAAGCGGACCAGCCCGGTGCGGGTGGCGGCGCCGTGCGAGACCGCGACACCGGTCTGTCCGGGCTCCAGGGTCGTGGCGAGGTCGGCCAGCGCGGCGGCGTACCGCTCGGCGACCTTCTCGGGGCTCTCGGCGCCGGGAAGGCCGTCCCACTCGCCGGCGCGGAAGCGGGCGAACCGCTCGGGGTCACGGTCCGCGAGCTCGGCGTGGGTGAGGCCCTGCAGGTCGCCGAGGTGGAACTCGCGCAGCCGCTCGTCGGGGACGGGGACGAGCCCGGCCTCCTTGGCGACGTGCTCGGCGGTGACGCGGGCGCGGGCGAGGTCGCTGGTCCACACGACGGCGGGCGCGAGCGCGGCGATCAGCGGCGCGACGGCGCGGGCCTGCTCGACGCCGGTCTCATCGAGGTCGACGTCGGTCTGTCCCTGGATCCGCAGGGCGGCGTTCCAGGCGGTGCGGCCGTGCCGGAGCAGCACGATCCGCCGCGGATCAGCCACCGGCGGGGCCGTGCACCTCGGCGGGCAGCTCGATGACGGGGCAGTCGCGCCAGAGCCGCTCGAGCGCGTAGAACTCGCGCTCCTCGGCGTGCTGGACGTGGATGACGACGTCGCCGTAGTCGAGCAGCACCCAGCGGCCGTCGCGGTGACCCTCGCGGCGGATGGGCTTGGCGTCGAGCTCGCGCAGCTTGTCCTCGATCTCCTCGACGATCGCGCGGACCTGGCGGTCGTTGGCGCCGGAGGCGAGGAGGAAGGCGTCGGTGATGGCGAGCTGCTCGCTGACGTCGAAGGCGAGCTGGTCGGTCGCGAGCTTGTCGGCGGCGGCGACGGCGGCGGCGCGGACGAGCGTCACGGCGTGGTCAGTGGCGGTCATGGTTCTCCGGATCGGTGGATGCGTCGGGACGGGCCGGGTAGAGCCCGTGCTTGGTGATGTACTGCACGACCCCGTCGGGCACGAGATACCAGACCGGCTGCCCGCCCCGCTGCCGCTCGCGGCAGTCGGTGGAGGAGATCGCCAGGGCGGGGATCTCCACCATGGTGACGTTGTCGTGCGGGATGCGCTCCAACGTGGCGGGGTCCATCTCGGAGCCCGGCCGGGTGCAGCCGACGAAGTGGGCGAGCTCGAAGAGCTCGTCGACGTCGCGCCAGCTGAAGATGTCGGTCAGCGCGTCGGCGCCGGTGATGAAGTACAGGTCGGCGTCGGGACGTTCCGCCCGTAGGTCGCGCAGCGTGTCGGTGGTGTACGTCGGACCGTCGCGGTCGATGTCGACCCGGCTGACGGTGAAGCGCGGGTTGGCGGCCGTCGCGATGACGGTCATGAGGTAGCGGTGCTCGGCGGGTGAGACCTCACGGTCGGCCTTCTGCCACGGCTGCCCGGTGGGCACGAAGACGACCTCGTCGAGATCGAACCAGCCCTGGACCTCCGACGCGGCGACGAGGTGCCCGTGGTGGATGGGGTCGAAGGTTCCGCCCATCACGCCCAGACGGGTACGACGGCTCGTACCCGTCATCGCAGGCTCAGCTGTGGTCGCGGCCGCCGCCGAACCACACGAGGCCCAGGAGCAGCAGCAGGAGGAAGGCCAGCACACCGCCGCCGACGACCCACGGGTTCAGGGCGGCCTCCGCCTCCTCCGCGGCCTGGACGACGGCGAGGGCGGTCAGGTTGATCTGGCTGAGCATGGCCGCATGCTATCGAACAGCCGCCCCATCGCCGCACCCGGCGGCCCCGACCGCCTCGGGAGGCCGGCCGCCCTCTCAGTGGAACGCGAAGTCGACGCCGAGGAACAGCAGGGTGAAGCGGAGGGTCCGTCCGACGAACACGGTGGGGATGAAGACCCACATCGGCATCCGCAGCAGTCCGCCGACGGCGGCCATGACGAGGAGGGGCGGGATGCCGACGGAGGCGGCGATGAACATGATGCCGGCGGCGTACCAGCGGCGGCCCTGCATGCGGGCGACCCACTTCTCGTAGCCGGCCTTGATCTTGGGCGAGGACAGCTTCTTCTGCGCCCAGGCGGAGTCGACGCCGCGGCGGGCGGCCTCGTACCAGATGATCTTGCCGATGGTGGCGCCCGCACCAGCGGCGACGCCGAGGGAGATCGCGGCCGGTACGCCGGGCTCGGCGGCACCGGCGCCGAGGATGTAGACCTCGATGGGCAGGAACGGGAGGAGGGCGGACGCGATGCTGAAGGCGAACGTCGTCAGCCACAGGATCATGCCGGGGCTGCCTTCTCGTCCGCGGGGTCGCGCTGAGGGACGGGCATCCCGAGCTGGAGGAGCCAGCCGAGGGAGATGCACTTGAGGACGAGCAGGGCGAGGGCGATGACGATGCCGAGCCACACCCAGCCGGTGACGAGGAGGATCACGGCGAAGGCACCGGAGTTGGCGGCCTTGCCGATGCGCGACCAGTTCCACAGGTAGATCCGCCGGTCGATGACGTGGAAGTAGTTGGGGCTGCGGATCGGCCAGGCGAGGAAGGCGAGGGAGAGGTACATGTCGATCACCATGAACTCGAACAGGTAGATGGCGATGGGGATGCCGATCCAGGTCATCGGCTCGTCGCTGATCCAGCCGCCGGGCTGGAGCCAGATGAGGCCGACGTACAGGGCGCCGCAGCTGAGCCGGTCGCACATCATGTCGACGACGGCGCCGATGCGGGTCTCGCAGTCGCGCCAGCGGGCCCACTCGCCGTCGATGCTGTCGCCGACCCAGTAGACGACGAGCCCGACGACGATGAGGGTCAGGCTGCTCTCGTAGGCCGCCCAGACGGCGATCGCGAGGGTGATGACGGTGCGGATGAAGGTGATGTTGGTGGCCCCGGTGAAGAGCCGTTCGACCGAGGGATCCGCGTAGATCCGGTCCGGGGAGCCTGCCATGTCGCGAAACCTACCGCGCCGCGGGCGGGACGCCGACGCCACTCCCCCGCGGCCAGCGGCGATTCACCGGCCGTCCACCTGCGGGACCTAGCGTCGCGGCGTGATCTGGCTCGCGGTGCTGTTCGCGTTGGCGAGCGCGGTGACGGCGGCGGTGTCGACGTCGACGCAGCACCGGGCGACGGGCCGCGCCCCCCGGTCCGCGGGGACGGCGGACCTGCTCCGGCACCTGGTCCGCCGGCCGGAGTGGCTGCTGGCCCTGGCGCTGGGCCCGGTGGGATTCACCTTCCACGTCCTCGCCCTGCAGCACGGCCCGATCGCGCTCGTGCAGCCGATCGCCGTCACCGGCATCGTGCTGGCGGTGCCGCTGCGGGCGGCGTGGTCGCGCGCCTGGCCGGAGCGCGCCGAGATGAGCGCGGTGGCACTCACGGCGCTCGCGATCGCCGTACTGCTGCTGACCACCGACGTCCGGGACGCCGGAGGCCCGCCGCTCCCCTCGACCCTGCTCACGGCGTGCGCCGCCGCGGCCACGGCGGTGGTCGCGGCTCTCCTCGCCGCCCGCACCGTACGACGCCCCGCCGGTCGAGCGCTCCTCCTGGGCTGTGCGGCGGGGGTGCTGTTCGGCCTGATGGCCGTGCTGATCGAGGTCACCCAGCTGATCCGCGACGCGCACGGCCCCACGGCGCTGGCGACGTCCTGGGCGCCGTACGCGGTGGTGGCGGCCGGCGTCGGGGGGATCGCGGTGAACCAGCTGGCCTACCGCGAGGCGCGGCTGTCGGCGTCGATGCCGGCGCTCAACGTGGTCAACTGCCTGGTGACCCTGGGGTTCGCGCACCTGGTGCTGGGCGAGGTGGCCGCGCCGTCCGCCACCGCGGCGACGATGTCGCTGGTGGCGCTGGCGGCGATGACGTGGGGGCTGTGGCGACTGGCCCGCCTGGAGCCGGCGCCCGCCGGCTCAGCGGATGTGACCGTCGCCGATCACGACGTACTTGGTGGAGGTCATCTCGGGCAGGCCCATGGGGCCGCGGGCGTGCAGCTTCTGCGTGCTGATGCCGATCTCGGCGCCGAACCCGAACTCGCCGCCGTCGGTGAACCGGGTGGAGGCGTTGACGAGCACCGCCGCTGAGTCGACCTCGGCGACGAAGCGCCGCGCGGCGCCCTGGTCCTCGGTGAGGATGGCGTCGGTGTGGCCGCTGGACCAGGTGCGGATGTGGTCGAGCGCGGCGTCGAGGTCGGGGACGACGCGGGCGGCGATGTCGAGGGAGAGGTACTCGGCGGCCCAGTCGTCGTCGGTGGCGGCGACGACGCCGTCGTGGGCGCCGAACGCCTCGTCGCCGTGGAGGGTGACGCCGGCGTCCTGGAGCGCGGCGACGACGCGCGGGAGGAAGGTGTCGGCGACGTCGGCGTGGACGAGCAGCGACTCGGCGGCGTTGCACACGCTGGTGCGGTGGGTCTTGGCGTTGAGGACGATCGGCAGCGCCTTGTCGAGGTCGGCGGCGCGGTCGACGTACACGTGGCAGTTGCCGACGCCGGTCTCGATCACGGGCACGGTGGACTCGTTGACGACGGACTGGATGAGCCCGGCCCCGCCGCGCGGGATGAGGACGTCGACGAGGCCGCGGGCCCGCATCAGGGCCTTGACGCTGTCGTGGGTGTCGCCGGGGACGAGCTGGACGACGTCGGGGTGCAGGCCGCTCGCCTCGACGGCGTCGCGGAGGACGGCGACGACGGCGGCGTTGCTGGAGCGGGCCGAGGAGCTGCCGCGCAGCAGGACCGCGTTGCCGGACTTGAGGCAGATTCCGGCCGCGTCGGCGGTCACATTGGGCCGGGCCTCGTAGATCATGCCCACGACGCCGAAGGGCACGCGGATCTGGCGCAGCTCGAGCCCGTTGGCCAGCACGCTGCCGCGGACCACTTCCCCGACGGGGTCGGCGAGGCCGGCGACGTCGCGCAGCCCCTGGGCCATGCCGTCGAGCCGGTCGGTGGTGAGCCGGAGCCGGTCGATGATGTTGTCCGGGGTGCCGTCGCGCTCGGCGCGCGCGACGTCCTCGGCGTTGCCGGCGAGGATCTCCTCCGCGCGGGCGACGAGGGCGTCGGCCATCGCGTGCAGCGTGGCGTCCTTCTGGGCGCGGGTGGCCAGGGCGAGGCCCCGGCTGGCGACACGTGCGCGCTGGGCGACCTCGCGGACCTCGACCTCGGCAGTCATGACCCCAGGATAGGGCGATCAGGCGCAGGGGCGGCTGGTGGGCTTGACGCCGGTCGCATGGGTGGCCCGCCGGCTGCTCCACATCCGCTGGAAGGTCGCGTCGTACGCCTTGAGCGCGGCCCGGTCGTGGATCTCGAAGGTGACCTCGTCGCTGCTGAGGCCGGGTGCGGACCAGTTCTCCGAGCCGGTCCACACCACGCGGGTGCCGCGGCCGCGGAACGATCCGTCGACGGTGACGTACTTGAGATGGGAGTAGCAGCGGGAGCCGAACACGATCTGGTCGCCGCTGGTGGCCGGCTTGTCGCCCCAGTCCCAGTCGGCTGCGCGCACGGGGATCCCGGCTCGCTCGAGGATGGAGACGACGGGGGCGCTGATCACGGAGCCGATGACGCTGACCTGGCAGCCTTCGCGGCGCAGGGAGGCGACCTCGCGGGCGAGGCGCTCGCCGCGGGCGCCGTACCAGGCGTACATGTTGATCTTCACGATCGAGCGTCCCGCCGTACCGAAGCCGGCCGGGGCGGCGCAGCGGACCTTGCGCAGACGCTGGAGCTGCGGGTCTCCGGCGCGCCGGGTCGCGACCCGGCCGCGGGCGGTGCCGTGGAGCCGCTGGAAGCTCACCGCGAGCGCATCGGTGGTGTAGGTGACGTAGCGGGGCGTGGCGGGCTTGTCCCGCTTGAGCTGGTCGAAGATCGCCACCCATGCGGCGAACAGGGTGTCGTCGCCGTACAGCGTGTAGGCGTCGTTCCACTGCCCGTCGGCGGCGGCCCGTCCGAGATTGCTGGAGGAGTTGATGACGACCGAGCGCGCGGCGCCGGACTGGGTGAAGGCGTAGACCTTCATGTGCAGATTCCCGGTCGCGGTGCCGTTGCGGCAGGCGGCCTTGCAGATGACGAGGAAGTTCCGGCGTGCCGGGTTCTTCCCGAGGCGGCGCTGCAGGCGCAGGATGACGGGGTTCACCAGGTTGTCGTTGACGACGATCTGCACGCGCACGCCGCGCTTGCGTGCAGCGAGGAGCAGGTCGGCGGTGTCGCGCCGGTCGATGTTGTACGTCGCGATGCGGATGGTGGCGCCCGCGGGGGTGTGCCGGATGGCCTGGTGGACGCGCTTGATGATCCGGCGCCGGTCGGCCGGCTTGCCGGTGGGGTCGTTGAACTCGGGTCCGGTGACCGGCAGCCAACCCGGACCGGCGGCCCGGGCGGACGGCACCGGCGCGTCGGCCGCCGCGACCGGTACGGCGGCCGGCACCGCGACCGGCACGGCGGCGATGAGGGCGGCAGCGAGGGCGAGCACCACGAGGGCCGTCGCCTCGAGCACCAGGAAACGACGGAGCCTCGACACCAAAGCAACGTATATCAGTTGACTTACTTTGATCAACTTCGTCGCGGTGTGGTGCAACCGATCTGGGTCGCCGAGCGTCGATCCTTCGGGGGCTCGGCGCCCCCTCCCCCACACCCCTAGGAGCTCGACGTGAAAATGCACCTCGGAGCCGCCGCGATCGCCCTCGGCCTCGCCGCCCTCACCGTCCCCGGCACTCCGGGAAGCGCCGCACCTGCCGCGGCCGAGCCCGCTCCCGGCTCCCCCGTCGTCCTGCAGGGCCCGGCGCGCGCCGTCGTCTTCAGCTACGACGGCTATGTGTACGGCGACCTGGGCGTCCGGCTGAGCGCTCCCGAGCGCGCCTTCGAGCTGCGCACCGTCCGCCCGGACTGGAACAGCGCGCTGCGCACCACCTGGGAGTCCCCCAGCGGCCCCGTCACCCTCCCCGCGAGCCTGCAGACGTCGTGGGGCCACCTCGACAAGCTGGTGAAGGTCACCGTCAGGAAGCCGGGATCGAGCAAGGTCGTGCGCAAGAAGCGCATCGACGCCTGCCTGAACTCCTGGAACACCCAGCGGCTCACGCCCGCCGCACCGCTGCGCTCCCCGTACCCCGAGAGCTGCCCCTACCACCCGTTCACGATCGGCTCGGTCCAGGGCATCCAGCAGGGCTGGGGCACGACCCTCGACACCGAGGTCGCCGGGCTGCGCCTGTCCCCCGGCAAGTACGACATCACCGCGGACCTGCGCCCCGCCTTCGTGAAGGCCGTCGGGATCAAGCCCGCCGACGCGACCCGCACCTACCGGCTGGTGGTCAAGAAGGCCCGCGTCGACGAGTAGGAGGGCCACGGCCACGCCGCGGGCCGCGGCCGCGACCCGCTCGCCCGCCCCGCCGCCAAGCCGAGTGCCGCCCGGGCCGGCGCTCCCGGAGACGCCCTCCCGGACCTGAAGTCGCTGCCCGCGTTCGGGATGGAGATCTCCCCCAACGGCAAGCGGCTCCGCTTCTCCGCCACGGTGTGGAATGCCGGCAACGGGCCGATGGTGGTCGACGGCTTCCGGCGCGGCACCTCGGACGTCATGGACGCCTACCAGTACTTCATCGACTCCGACGGGAACCAGACCGGCTACCAGAAGGTCGGGACCATGATCTGGCACAAGGCCAAGAGCCACAACCACTGGCACTTCCAGGACTTCGCCCGCTACACCCTGCTGAAGGCCGACGGCACCGAGGCGGTCCGCTCACGCAAGGAGTCCTTCTGCCTGGCCAACACCGACGCCGTCGACTACACCGTGCCGGGAGCGGACTGGAAGCCGGAGAACACCGACCTGCACACCTCCTGCGGCGACCGGTCGACCCTCTCGCTGCGCGAGGTCCTCGCCTCCGGCTCGGGCGACACCTACGCGCAGTTCCGCGCCGGCCAGGCCTTCCGCATCGACAACCTGCCGAACGGGATCTACTACGTCGCGGTGGAGGGCAACCCGAACCGCAACCTGGTCGAGTCCGACACCACCAACAACGTCGCGCTGCGCAAGATCAAGCTCAGCGGCAAGCCCGCGAAGCGACGGCTGACCGTCTTCCCCGTCGGCGTCGTGGACGACTCGCTCTACGGCTCCGTCGAGCACTGAGACCCGGCAGGCCCCCTGCGGCCAGAACGCGGAACGCCGCGGCGACCGACTCGGTCGCCGCGGCGTTCCGCGTTGCAGATCCCGGGCGAAGCCCGGACGGGCTCAGCCCTTGCGCTTCTCCACCTCGGCGGTGACCGCCGGGAGGACGGTGTGCAGGTCGCCGACGACGCCGAAGTCCACGAGCTCGAAGATCGGGGCCTCCTCGTCCTTGTTGACCGCGACGATGGTCTTCGAGGTCTGCATGCCCGCACGGTGCTGGAT
>QFCS01003805.1_pt1 | contig 10613 bp, 10 predicted proteins | sample 3576561 | NCBI WGS metagenome assembly QFCS01 | reverse complement strand
GTGCCGCCCCGCGAACACGGCGGCAACTGCGACATCAAGGACCTCTCGCGCGGCTCAAAGATCTTCTTCCCCGTCTACGTGGATGGTGCGGGCCTGTCCGTGGGCGATCTGCATTTCAGCCAGGGCGACGGCGAGATCACCTTCTGCGGCGTCATCGAGATGGCCGGCTGGGTGCACATGAAGGTGCAGATCATCAAGGGCGGCATGGCCAAGTACGGCATCAAGAACCCGATCTTCAAACCCAGCCCCATCAAACCCACCTACGACGACTTCGTCATCTTCGAAGGCATCAGCGTCGACGAGAGCGGCAAGCAGTACTACCTGGACGTGAACGTGGCCTATCGCCAGGCCTGCCTCAACGCCATCGAGTACCTCAAGAAGTTCGGCTACTCGGGCGCGCAGGCCTACTCCATCCTCGGCACGGCGCCGGTGCAGGGCCACATCAGCGGCGTGGTCGACGTGCCCAATGCGTGCGCCACGCTGTGGCTGCCCACGCAGATCTTCGACTTCGACATCAACCCGAACGCGAGCGGGCCGATCAAGCACATCGACGGCTCGATCCAGATGCCGCTCTCACCGGACCTCTGACAGCGCGGAGCCGCCCATGCCGACCTACGACTACGCCTGCCCGGCCTGCGGCGGCTTCGATGCCTACCGCTCGCTGAGCGAGCGCAACGAGCCGGCGCATTGCCCCGACTGCGGCACCGCCTCGCCGCGCGTGTTCGCCACCGCGCCGCGCCTGGCGCTCATGGACGGCGCCACGCGCACGGCGATGGGCATCAACGAGCGCGCGCGGCACGAGCCGAAACGCTCGAGCGACTACGCGCGCCTGAAGCACCCCGCGGGCTGCGGCTGCTGCAGCCCCGGGCGCAGCAAGGCCACCGTCACCGCGCCGAACGGCGCCAAGGCGTTTCCCTCGAAGCGCCCCTGGATGATCAGTCACTGAGCGGCAGGGTCACCACCACCGTGCTGTGCTCGGCCAGCCGGCGCGGGTCGCCGTGGGCTTCGATGCGCAGGCCCAGTTCACCGCGCGGGCTGTCCAGTTCGTTGAGCAGGTGGCCAACGGGGATGGTGCAGTCCCATGAGCCCGCGTCGCGCGGCCCGCAGCTCACGGGCCGGTTCAGCGGCGCCGGTGCGCCCGGGCCGGTGCGCACGAAGGGGAACACCTGGACCTGCGACAGGCGCTCCGTGGCGATGAAGCTCAGCCGCAGGTGCTGCGCCTGGCGCACCAGCTGCGTGGGCGTGACGCCGAACACCACGAAGGGCGCGTCGTTGGAGAGGTAGTCGGTCTTCGATGGCCAGCCATCGAGCGTCGACTCCGCGCCGCTCGGGCCGCTGGCCAGGCCGGCCGCGAGCAACACCGTGCCCGCCAGGCCGCTTGCCGTTTTGCCCATGCCTGTCTCCTGCTGTCGTTCTGAGCGCATTCTGGGCGCGCCACCCCATACGTCAATCAACGTATCCCCGAGGGCGGGGCGGCTGTCCACAATGAACCCGCTTCCGCCCAACCGCTTTCACGAGGATTGCAGCCATGATGCACGGCGACATTTCGAGCAGCCAGGACACCGTCGGCGTGGCCGTCGTCAATTACAAGATGCCGCGCCTGCACACCAAGGCCGAGGTGCTGGACAACGCGCGCAAGATCGCCGACATGGTGGTCGGCATGAAGCAGGGCCTGCCCGGCATGGACCTGGTGATCTTCCCGGAGTACAGCACGCACGGGATCATGTACGACGCGAAGGAGATGTACGAGACCGCGTCCACCGTGCCCGGCGCCGAGACCGAGATCTTTGCCCAGGCCTGCCGCCAGGCCAAGGTGTGGGGCGTGTTCTCGCTCACCGGCGAACAGCACGAGGAGCACCCGTACAAGGCGCCCTACAACACGCTCATTCTGATGAACGACCAGGGCGAGATCGTGCAGAAGTACCGCAAGATCATGCCCTGGGTGCCCATCGAGGGCTGGTACCCCGGCAACTGCACCTACGTGAGCGAGGGCCCCAAGGGCCTGAAGGTCAGCCTCATCATCTGCGACGACGGCAACTACCCCGAGATATGGCGCGACTGCGCCATGAAGGGGGCCGAGCTCATCGTGCGCTGCCAGGGCTACATGTACCCGGCCAAGGACCAGCAGGTGCTGATGGCCAAGGCCATGGCCTGGGCCAACAACAGCTACGTGGCCGTGGCCAACGCCTCGGGCTGGGACGGCGTCTACAGCTACTTCGGGCACAGCGCCCTCATCGGTTTCGACGGCCGCACCTTGGGCGAGTGCGGCGAAGAGGACTACGGCGTGCAATACGCGGCGCTGTCGAAAAGCCTGATCCGCGACTTTCGCAAGAACGCGCAGAGCGAGAACCACCTGTTCAAGCTGCTGCACCGCGGCTACACGGGGATGATCAACTCACAAGAGGGCGACAAGGGCGTTGCCGCCTGTCCCTACGAGTTCTACGGCAAGTGGGTGAACGACCCCGAAGGCACGCAGAAGGCGGTGGAAGCCATCACGCGGCCCATGGTGGGCACCGAGGAATGCCCGATCGAGGGCATTCCGAACCCGGCCACCGCGGGCCACCGCTGAGCGTGTCGTCCACCGATCCGCTGGCCGACTGGCGCCTCGCCGAGGAGCCCTTCTACCAGCCGGTGGGCGAGGAGATCGCGGGCTTCGAGGCCGCGCGCGCCGCGCGCCTGCCGGTGCTGCTCAAGGGCCCCACGGGCTGCGGCAAGACGCGCTTCGTCGAACACATGGCCTGGCGGCTGCAGTTGCCGCTGGTGACCGTGGCCTGCCACGAGGACCTGAGCGCCGGCGACCTGGCGGGCCGCTGGCTGCTCGATGGCGAGGGCACGCGCTGGATGGACGGCCCGCTGGCCCTGGCCGCGCGGCACGGCGCGCTGTGCTACCTGGACGAGCTGATGGAGGCGCGCGCCGACACCACCGTGCTGCTTCACCCGCTGGCCGACACGCGCCGCGCGCTGCCACTGGAGCGCCACGGCGAGCTGTTGCACGCGCACCCCGATTTCCAGCTCGTGGTCAGCTACAACCCCGGCTACCAGGGCCTGCACCGCGAGCTCAAGCCGTCCACGCGGCAGCGCTTCGTGGCCCTGGGCTTCGACTACCCCGCGCCCGAGGTGGAGGCCGCCATCGTGGCGCGCGAGGGCGGTGTCGATGCCGAACTCGCGGGGCGCCTGGTGCAGCTCGCGGTGCGCACGCGCCGCCTGCGCGACGAAGGCCTGGACGAGGGCGCTTCCACGCGCATGCTGGTGCACGCGGCTCTGTTGCACCGCGCGGGACTGCCGGTTCGCGCGGCGGCGATGCAGGGCATCGCCGACCCCTTGAGCGACGACCCGCAGCTCGCGCCCAGCCTGCGCGCGCTGGTGGACGCGAGCTTCTGAACCATGGCCGCATCGGCCGACCTGCCGGGCCAGGTGCGCGCCCTGGCCCAGGCGCTGTGGGGCGAACCCTGGCGTGTGGAGGTGCGCGCGGGGCCGGCCGAGGCGACGCAGCGCGCGGTGATCGTGTTCGGCGCGGGGGCGGATGCGGTGCTGCACCTGCCCACGTGGGCCACGCCGGGGCTGGCCCTGGCCATGGCAGCCCACGCTGCCGCGCACCGTCGCTTCGGCGGTGAGCCGCAAGCGCGCGCGGGGCTCAAGCCCGTGCAACAGGCCCTGCTGGGTGTGCTGGAAGACGCCCGCGTGGAATGGCTTGCCCTGCGCGAGTTGCCCGGCCTGCGCGCCGTGTGGTGGCCCTTCCACGCCGAGGCCGCCGCGCGCCGGGGCAGTGGATTCGAGGAGCTGCTCGCGCGCCTCGCGGCCAGCCTGTTGCAACCCGATCACGAGGACCCGCACGCCTGGGTCGCCAAGGTGCGGCGGGTGTTCTTCGCGTCGGACGGTAGTCTCGCGCTCGACACGCCGGCCCGCGTGCGCGAGGCCGCCTCGGTGCTGGGCCACGACATCGGCCAGATGCGCCTGCCCTTCAATTCGCGCACCTACACCGTCTCGGCGCGCTACCGGGACGACAACAGCCACCTCTGGCAACCCGACGACGAGCCGCCGCGCGACGAGGCGCCGCTGCACGCCGACGCCGCACCGCCCACCGACGACGCGCCGGCGGCCTCACCCACCCCGGTCGCACCCGAACCAGTGGCCGTCTACCCCGAGTGGGACCACCGCATCGCACGCTACCGGCCCGACTGGTGCCACGTGTTCGGCGGCGATCTGCCCGTGGGCGAGGGCGCGCCGCCGTCGCGGGCCGAGCACCACCACCTGCAGCGCCGCCTGGCCAGGCTGAGCCTGCAGCGCCGCGCGGGCGGCGGGCGCAGCACCGAGGGCGACGAGCTGCACCCCGCCGCGCTGGTGGAGGCGCGGATCGATCGCCTCGCGGGCCGCACGCCCGACTCGCGCGTGTATCGATTGCCGCTGCGGCCCGCGCCGCAGCTGGCCGTGTTGCTCCTGCTCGATGCCTCTGCCTCCACGCAAGGCGAGCCGCTGGCGCATTTGGAGCGTGGTGCCCTGGCCAGCGCCCAGGCCTTGCGCGCGCTGGGCCACCGCAGCGCCGTGTGGGCCTTCTCCAGCCGGGGCCGCCAGCGCATCGAAATGCCCTGCCTGCGCCACTGGGACGACGTGTCGGTCTCCGCCCCGAGGCCCGCCTTGCGCGCGGGCGGCTCCACGCGCATGGGCGCCGCGCTGCGACACGCCCTGCACCTGAGCGCGCTCGACCAGCGCCGCCACCCGGGGCGCCGGCGCCTGATCGTGCTGCTGAGCGACGGCGAGCCACACGATGTGGACGTGCACGACCCCGCGTACCTGCCGGCCGACCTGCAACGCGCCGCGCGCGAGGCCGCCGCGCACGGCGTGGGCGTGCGCGCGCTGGTGCTGGCGCCCGGCGAGCCTGCCACGCTGGCGGCCGCCCTGGGGCGCGCCCACGTGCGGGCCTGCCGCTCATCGGCGCACTGGCCCGCCGCCGTGGCCGCCTTGCTGGCCCAAGCCCCTCACTGAGGCGCGCGCGCCGTCGCTGGGCGACAATCCCCGCCCCATGCAACTGCACGAGCTGCGCCAACGCCTCACCGCCCTCGGGGCCGGGCCGCTGCATGCGCAGCGCGTGCTGCGCCATTGGGTGTACGCCCTGCCGGCCGACGCCGGCCGGCGCAAGCCCGAACACCACTTTCCCAAGGCCCTGTTCGAGGCCCTGCCCGCGCTGCGCGACGAACTCGCGGGCCTGGCGCGCCTGCAGGCCGAGCACCCGGGCGAAGACGGCTCGGCCCGCCTGCTCGTGGCCTTGCGCGACGGCCAGACCGTGGAGAGCGTGCGCCTGCCGCGCGGCGGCCTGTGCGTGTCCACGCAGGTCGGTTGTGCCGTGGGCTGCGCCTTCTGCATGACCGGCACCGGCGGCCTGATCCGCCAGATCGGCAGCGCCGAGATCGTGGCCCAGGTGGCGCTGGCACGCGCGGGCCGGCCGGTGAACAAGGTGGTCTTCATGGGCATGGGCGAGCCCGCGCACAACCTCGACGCCGTGCTCGAGGCCATCGAACTGCTCGGCACCGTCGGCGGCATCGGCCACAAGAACCTGGTGTTCTCCACGGTGGGCGACGAGCGCGCCTTCGACGCGCTGCCGCGCGGCGCGGTGAAGCCCGCGCTGGCCTTGTCCCTTCACACCACCAAGCCCGAGCTGCGCGAACAACTGCTGCCGCGCGCGCCGCGCCTCACGCCGCAGGCGTTGGTGGAGCGCGCCGACGCCTACGCCCGCGCCACCGGCTACCCGGTGCAATACCAGTGGACCCTGCTCGACGGCGTGAACGACGGCGACGACGAAGTCGAGGGCATCGTGCGCCTGCTGGACGGGCGCTACGGCGTGCTCAACCTCATCCCCTACAACGCCGTCGACGGCCTGCCGTTCCAGCGCCCCGCGTGGGAAAAAGCAGCCGACATCGCCCGCCGCCTGCACCGCCAGGGCATCCTCACCAAGCTGCGCCACTCGGCGGGGCAGGACGTGGACGCGGGCTGCGGGCAGTTGCGGGCGCGGTCGCTGGAGACAGGGGAGCGGGTGGTGGCGGTGCGGCGCGCGCGCTCGCCGCTCAATGTAGCGTGAGCGGCATCGACGTCGTCTTCACCCGCACCACCGCCGCACGCGGCACATAAGGCGCGGGCGCCGCGCCGCAGATGTCGGCCGCGATGGCGCGTGCCTGGCGCGCGATGGGCTCAATGTAGCGGCTGGGCTGGCCATCGATGGCGATGCAGTCACCGAGCGCATGGATGCGGTCCACGCTGGTGCGCAGGTTGTGCGGGGTCACGCGGATGCCGTTGTCCCAGGCCAGGCCCGCGCTGAGCGCCAGGCGGTTGGGTGTGTGCAGGCCGGCGGCCACCACCACCTCGTCGGCCGCGAAGCGCTGGCCGTTGGCGGTGGTGAGGCGGTAGCGCTCGCCCACGCGCTCCAGGGATTGCACCTGTACGCCGCCCACGAAGCGGATGCTGAGGTCGCGCCAGGCGTCCAGCAATTGCTCGCCCACGCCCAGGTCCTGCCAACGGGCCAGGGGTTGCTCGCAGGTGTCGATCAGCGTGACGCGGTGGCCGCCGATGGCGAGGTCGTTGGCGAGTTCGCTGCCGATGAGGCCGGCGCCGACGATGAGCACTTCGCGCGGCGCATCGCCCAGGCGCGCGCGCAGGCGCTGGTAAGCGGCCAGGTGGTTCACGCGCCAGCACAGCTCGGGCGCCAGGCCCTCGGGCAGGCGTGGGCTGGCGCCGTGCGCCAGCACCAGGTGCGCGTAGCGCAGGTTGCCGCGCGTGGTGCGCAGGGTGCGGGTGTCGGGGCAGATGCGGATCGCGTCGGTGTGCGCGAGCAGGCGCACGCCCAGGCGCGCGGCCGCGTCGGCGCCGCGCTCGCGCACCAGCGCGTCGTTGGCCAGGCCGCGGGCCATGGCCACGGACAGCAGGGGCTTGTCGTAGACGTCACCCGCGCACTGGCTCACCAGGGTGATGGGCAGCGTGGGACTGAGTGCGCGCAGGGCCTCGGCGGTCTGCCAGCCCGCGCGGCCCGCGCCGACGATCACCACACCCGGCTCACCCCCGCGCGCGGCGACAGACACGGCATCGGCGCGCTCGCGCAGGGCCGACAGATCGGGCGCTTCGTACAGGCGGAAGTCGGCCTTCGTCACGCCGCACAGCGGGCAGGCCCAGTCGTCCGGGATGTCCTCGTAGCGCGTGCCGGGCGGCAGGCCACCGTCGGGGTCGCCCTGGGCTTCGTCGTAGACGTAGCCGCAGGCCTCGCACAGGTACTGGCGGTACGGCGCCAGCGCGCGCGCGGCCTGCGCCAGGGGTGTGGGGGTTGGCATGGTTGCGTTCACCGGATGACCCTCCGTGGGGCGCACTGCGGCGCTCATGCCGGCAGGGCCTCGGCACTCAGGCGCGCGATTTCCTTGCGCAGGTGCTTGATGGCCGGCGTGACGATGGCCACGAAGTGCGATTCGCGCACGCGGCGCTGCACCTCGCTGCTCATGAGGTAGCCGCGCGCGCCCTGGTGCAGCAGGGCCGATTGCGCGGCGCGCAGCGACAGCTCGGCGCCGTGCGCGCGCGCGTCGAGCACGTCGATGAAGAAGTCCGCCGAGGGGTCGAACGGCGTCTCGGCCAGCTTCATCACGCGCTCGGTGAGCGCGTCCAGCTCGGCCTGCAGCTCGGCGGGCCGGTCTTCCAGAAACTGGTTGACGTGGCCGAGCTGATCTTCCACCGCCCACATGCTGTCGATGGCGCCCTGCGTGACGCCCACGGCCATGCCGCACTGGAGCAGCACGAAGGCGCCGCGGATGCGCGCGATGAAGGGCTTGGCCGGGTCGGCCATGATCTCGTCCGCGCCGATGAACAGGTCCTTCAGGCGCAGCCCGTAGGTGCCCGTGCCTTCCATGCCACTGAAGCTGGGGCACTCGCGCATCTCCACGCCCTCGGCGTCGCAGCGCAGCAGGAACATCACTTCGCGCACCACTTCGCCGTGTTCGTCCACCACGCCGGCCAACGCGCCACAGGCGTGGCCCGGGCCCAGGTTGCTGACCCAGGGCAGGGTGCCGCTGACGCGGTAGCCGCCGGTCACCGGCACGGCCTTGAGCAACAGGCCCTCGATCTGCGCGTAGTTCTTCATGGGGTTGGACATGGCCGTGCCGCCGAGCGTGGCGCCACTGGCGTGCGCCATCAGCGCTTCACCTATGAGGGCCGGGTTGCCCGAGGCCTGCATGTACAGGCCGCACACGGCCTGGCACCACATCATGAAGCCGGTGGCGCCGCAAACCTGCGAGACCTCGGCCATGGCGCGCAGGGCCAAGGCGAAATCGCCGCGGCCGGCGGGCGCGTTGAGGTGGGCGCTCATGGCGCCCAGCGCGCCGAGCCGCTGCAGCTCGGCGCGCGGGTAGTACCCCTCGCGGTCGATCGCTTCCACCACCTGGGCCAGTGGGCCGCGCGCCACTTCGCGCACGGCGGCCAGCACCGCGTCGGGGGAGTCGAGCCGCAGGTCGCGGGGGATGTCGGCAAGGTCCATGTGGGGCTCCTGTCGCGGCGTGTCAGCCCATCGAGATCTCGAAAGGGATCGGGTTGCGCATGCTGTTGGCCACTGGCGAGTAGTGGTTGGCGTGCTTGACGATCTCGTCCAGCACTTCGCGCGGCGCGTCGCCCTCGACCAGCACCTTCACGCGAATGGCCTGGAAGCCCATCTCGGGCGGCGTCTTCTCCAGCGCGCCGCCCGCGCCCCAGGCCGCGGGGTTGCCGATGTCGCCTTCGAGGAAGACCTCCAGCTTGCTGAGCTTCACGCCCTTCCAGGTGGCCACGGCCGTCACGCCCACCGCGATGCAGCCACCCAGGCCCGAGAGCACGATTTCGCCCGGCGCGGGCGCGGTGTCCTGGCCGAACAGGTGCAGGGGCTCGTCCACCACCACCGGGGCGTGGTTGCCCACGGTGCTCAAGGAGCGGTACTGGCCCTCCATCACGGTGTGGACCTTGTTGGTGCCGCGCGAAGCGGGGTTGGCCTTGCCCTTGGCGGCGAAGGCGGCGAGGCCGGCGGCATCGATGGGACGCAGATACGCCTTGACGGTGGTGGGCTCGGCGGTGTCGGTCGTGGACATGTTGTCTCCAGGGGACGGTTGAGAAACAGAGAAGGGCTCAGGCGGCCAGGGCCAGCGGCGTGGACTTCGCCGCCTTGATCGGCAAGCCGGTCTCGATCGGCAGCGCCGGGTCGCGTGACCACTCGTTCCAGGAGCCGAAGTACATGCGCACGTCGGCGAAGCCGGCCTGCTTGAGCGCGAGGAAGGTGTTGGACGCGCGCGCGCCCTTGAAGCAGTAGAGGTAGATGCTGTCGTCGGTGCCCACGCCCACGGTGGCCATCTCGGCCTTCACCTCGTCGGGCGACTTGATCACCGGGCCCTGCGGCGAGGGCTTCATGAAGCGGTACCACTCCACCCATTTCGCGCCGGGCAGACGGCCCTTGCGCGGCGCGAAGTCCTTGCCGTAGGGGCTGGAGCTCTCGCCGATCCATTCGTCCACGTCGCGCACGTCCAGCATGACGACGTCCGTGCCCAGGGCCTTTTCGACGTCGGCCTGCGTGAGCATCACGTCGGCCATGGGCAGTTCGGGGAAGGTGGCGGGCGTGGGCGTGGCGGCCTCGGTGCTCACCGGCAGACCGGCCGCCTTCCAGGCGCTGAAGCCCCCGTTGAGCACCTTGATCCTGGGGTAGCCCAGCCAGGTGAGCAGGTAGTAGCCGCGGCAGGACTGGCCGTAGCCGCTGTTCATGGCGTCTTCGTAGAACACGGCGGTTTCCTGGCCGGACAGGCCCACGGCGCCGAGCGCGCTGGCGAAGGTGTCCCGCAGCGCCTCCAGGCCCTCGGGCGTGGAGGTGGCCAGGTAGGTAAAGACCTCGCGCAGGTTCACCGCGCCGGGGATGTGGCCGGCCGCGTAGGCCTCGGGGTCCCGTGTGTCGATGAGGACCACGGGTTCGCTGGCTTGCAGGGCTTGCAGTTGCTGGGGGGCGATCAGGGTGGCGTCGATGCTCATGGAGACCTCGCGATGTGGAAGGGCCGGGGGGATGTACCGGCCTTGCTTTTTGCAACGGTCGTGCCAGGGCATTGGGTTGGATGAATATCCAATCGAATCAACAGCTTGCGCCTCAACGGGCGCCTGGGCGTCCGGGCCGTCACCGCCACTGTGTCGACACTTTGTCGACACAGTGGCGAGCCCTCAGCGCAGTTGCGCCTTGCGCAGCCGGTAGCTGAACTGGCGCAGCGTGAGCCCCAGGCTCTGGGCCGCGCGCGTCTGGTTGCCCTGGTGGCGCTCCAGGGCCTCGCGCAGGGCCTGCGCGCTGTGAGATTGCGCGCTCTGGTAGTCGCGCACCAGTGGCGCGGCGTCGACGATCGGCGGCGTTGCCACGGCCGCGCGCTCGCGCTCGGGCATGAAGCGGCGCAGCGCCGCCGCGTCCACCAGCGTGCCCTCGGCCAGCAGCACCACGCGCTCGATCAGGTTGCCCAGCTCGCGGATGTTGCCGGGCCAGTCGTGCGCCTCCAGCGCGGTCAGGGCGTCGGCCGCCAGGTGCACGTTGCGCTGGTGCGCCTGGTTGGCGCGGCTGAGGAAGTGCAAGGCGATGGCGCGCACGTCCTCGCGCC
>QFCS01001340.1_pt1 | contig 10635 bp, 11 predicted proteins | sample 3576561 | NCBI WGS metagenome assembly QFCS01 | reverse complement strand
GCGTCGGGGTGGCCTGCACTCCGCCCGCACCGTGATGGCGTCGGTCGACTTCGCCGAGGTCACCGCCCTGCAGGAGGCCGAGGACTGGGACGGGGTCGCCGCGATCCTGCGCGACGCCGCCACCTCCGTCGAGCGCGCCGGCGCCGACTTCCTGATGCTGTGCACCACCACCTTCCACCGCGTCGCCGAGCAGGTCCAGGACGCCGTCGGGATCCCCCTGCTGCACCTCGGCGACGTCGTCGCGGAGGCCTGCAAGGAGCAGGGCGTCGAGAGCGTCGCGCTCCTCGGCACCAAGTTCGCGATGTCGCGCACCTTCTTCACCGACCGCATCGCCGGTCACGGCCTCCAGGTGCTCGTCCCGGACGCCGCCCACCACGACGAGCTGAACCGGATCATCTACGACGAGCTGGTGCACGGGAAGGTCCTCGACGACTCCCGTCGCTCCGTGGTCGCCATGATCAGCGAGCTGTGGGACGCCGGCGCCGGCGGCATCATCCTCGGCTGCTCCGAGCTCGAGCTCCTCGTGCGCCAGGCCGACTCGGAGATCCCCGTCTTCGGATGCACCTCGCTGCACGTCGCGCGTGCGCTCGACCGCGCCCTCGCCTGAGGCCCACGCCCTCGCCTGAGGCCCACGCCCTCGCCTGAGGCCGCTCCCGCGGGTCAGCCCGCGGCCCGGACCATCCCCTTGCCGCGCAGCTCGCCGAGGAAGGTCTCGACGTCCGGGCGGCAGCGCTCCGCGGTGACCTCGTACTCGTCGGCCACCAGCGCGCACAGCTCGCCGACGTCGCGCGGCTCGGCGAGGTGGCGCCACAGCGACGCGGCCACGCCCCGCACGGCGTAGTACTCGCCCTGCTCGACGCCCATCATCACGAACTCCTCGCCCATCTCCACGGCGTCGAGCGCGTCGTGGCGCACCCAGCGCTGGGCCACGCGGGCCCGCTCACCTCGTCGTCGCATGGTCGTCCTATCGGGTGGGGGTGGACAGGGGCGGATCGTGCGGATCGCCCGGATCGGCCGGGTCGCGCAGGTCGGCCAGCAGCAGGTCCGCGGAGGCGGCCACCGAGTCCACGCCCCGCGGCCGGTCGAGGCGGGCCAGCCGGGCGGTCGCGGCCACGGCCGCCGCGCGCGTCAGGTGGGCCCTGCGGTAGGCGCCGACGAGCAGCTCGTTGCGGTAGGCGTGCTCGTGCAGCGCGTCGAAGACCGCCGCGCCGGTGACCGGCACCAGCCGCAGCGGGCCGTCGTGACGGTCCAGGACGTAGACCCACCGCACCGGCAGCGGCGCCAGCGCCGGACGCTCCAACGGCAGGTGGAACTTCGCGTGCTCCGCGCGCACCCGGCTCAGCCCGTCGGCGGCCACGCCCAGCCGGTCCAGAGCGTCGCGCCACAGCTTGACCCGCGGCCAGCCCGGCAGCGCCCGCCCCGCGGCGTCCACGGGGACCACGTCGTCGCTGAGCACGTCGTACCCGCGGCGGTGCAGCTCCGCGGCCAGGGTCGACTTGCCCGCACCCGAGCGGCCCAGCACCACCGCGCACGCATCGCCCACCCGGAAGGCGTTGCCGTGCAGCACCAGGTGCCCGCGCTGGAGCAGCACCGCGCCCAGCGCGGTCCCCAGCAGGAACAGCCGTACGGCGGCCGGCTCGGCCTCCACCAGCGGCGCGACCGTGATCCGGGTGCCGGCCGTCGCGACCAGGCGGCCCACGCCGGGGACGTCGACGCCGATCCGGTCCGCGTCGACCCACAGGCCGTGTGCCAGCAGCGTCGCGGCCGGGGACGGGCCGACCGGCGTGCCCACGCGCACGACCACGTCCGGCGAGCGATCGTCCGGGCCGGACGCCGGCGGCAGCTCCGGCAGCGCGATCTCGCTGTCGAGGAGCAGTCCGTACGCGTCGTACCTGCTGGTGTGCATGGCGGTCCCGGTGGGGTCGGGGTCAGGTCAGGGAGGAGCTGGGAAGGAGGGAGCGGCGGCTCAGCGCCGCGGCGCCCACGCGAAGGTGCCGACCCCCGTGTAGCCGCCTCCGCGGCCCCCGGTGACGGCGACCTCGCGCGCGTCGACCCAGGCGTGGGCCTCGAGGGAACCGCCGGCGGAGCGGCGTACGCCGAAGGTGACGGTGTGCGGGACGCGGGAGACACGCAGCAGCAGCCGGGCGGTCAGGGCCTGCGGGTAGCAGTCCGAGCGCCAGGGGGTGCGGGCCGCGGCGGCCTGCACGAGCCACGCGATCCGGCGGGCGCGGTCCCCGTCGCGCGCGGGACCCGCGACGGGCGCCCCGACGGCCGCTGCGTCGGGCGGCGGGCCGGGAGCCCGGCCGGTCCGCTCACCCAGCAGCCGCCGTACCGCACGGAACGGCAACAGCAGGGTGAGCAGCCGGGTGATGCCCAGCAGCGCCCAGGTCGCCGCGACGGCGATCCGGGCGCCCGGGGTCATCGACGGGCCGGGTTCAGCTGCCGAGGCCGAGGTCGATCTCGAGGTCCAGGTCGAGATCGATGTCCTGGGTCGCCCGCAGGCTGAGGGACTCGAGGACGGGTGCTTCGTAGGCCATCTTCATCGGGGAGCTCCTTCGAGGTGAAGGACGGAGTTGGGAGGTCCGAGATCCGCCGTCGCACGGTGAAACGGCGATGGGTGCCCCGAGGGCACGGCCTGGCGCCGCCGATGCGGAAACTTTTACCTTCGGGGCCGCTGCGTTCCACCCGCCCACCGCTCGTGCCCGTGCCACGCTCGGCGCCGTGACCGCCGCCCTCGACCTGCTCCGGACCCTGGTCCGCAGCGCACTCGCGGCCGAGGAGGGCCAGCAGGTCACCACGGTCCCGCTGGGCGACGTGGCGCCGCGCGACCTCCTCGAGGCGGTACGACGCCACCGGGTCCCCGAGGTGCTGCACGACCACGCGCCCAGGCTGGGGCTCCCGCCCGAGGCGGTGCGGGTGCTGGAGGCGTGGCGCGCGCACGCCCGCCCGCGGGTGCTGCTCCAGGGCCTGGAGACGGTGCGCGCGAGCCGCCTGCTCGCCGACCACGGCGTGGACGCCCTGACGTTCAAGGGGCAGGCCCTGGCGGTGCAGACGACGGGCTGCGCGGACGCGCGCGGGGCGGGCGACATCGACCTGCTGGTGGAGCCGGTCGCGATGGAGCGGGCGCACCGGCTGCTGACGGGTGCCGGGTGGGCGTTGCGCGACGGCGGCCGGGTGGAGCCGGACACGTGGGCGTGGCGCCATGTCGTGCGCTGGGGCAATGCGCTGACCTACGTGGGCGAGGGTGGGGATGTCGACCTGCACTGGCGGTTGGAGGCGACACCCGGGGCGCATCCGGATCCCGCGGTGCTGCTGGCGCGCGCCGACGAGGTGACGCTCGGCGGGGTGCGGGTGGCGACGCTGGCCCGTGCGGACGCGCTGCGCCACCCGGCCGCGCACCGTGAGGGGTGGGTGTGGCTGCGCACCCTGGTCGATCTGCGCCGCCTGGCGCGGGACCCGGCGGTGTTCGAGGGCGGCCTGCGCCCGGCGGCGGCGGTGTCGCTGGCGGTGGCGCGGGTGACGATCGGGCTCCCGGCGGGCGTCCCGCGCGAGGTCCATGCACGCCTGGACCGGGTACCGCCGGCGCTGCTGGAGCGGGCGCTGGCCTTCCACGGCGTCGCGGTGCCCTCGCGGTTCGCCGGCGGCGCGGGCAGTGCGTCGAGCTTCCGGCACCGGGTCTCGACCAGCCGCAGCCCGGCCGACCTGCAGCATGCGGCGGTGGCGCTCGTCCTGCCCGCGCACGCGGCGCTGCCGGTGGACGCGCGCACGGCCTGGTCGGGCGTTCCGCGGGCGCTGGCGCGCCGGGCCCGCAACGCGGCGCGGGCCCTGCCGTTGCCGCGCCGCCTCCCGGGGCGGGAGCAGAGGAGCGACGCCGCCTAGCGTGCCCTCTCGTGTCGGGCGCGGGTCAGGCCCGGTGCACCTTGTGCTGCGCCGCCTGCGCACGGGGCTTGATGACGAGCTCGTCGATGTTGACGTGCGGGGGCCGGGTGGCGACCCAGGTGATCGCGTCGGCGACGTCGTCGGCCAGCAGCGGGTCCGCGACGCCGGCGTAGACGGCGTCGGCCTTCTCCTGGTCGCCGCCGAAGCGCACCAGCGAGAACTCCTCGGTGTGCACCATCCCGGGCGCCACCTCGCACACCCGTACGGGCTGGTCGTACAGCTCCAGGCGCAGGGTCTGGGTGATCACCTTCGTGCCGTGCTTGGCCGCGGTGTAGCCGGCTCCGCCCTCGTAGGCGACGCGGCCGGCGGTGGAGCCGACGTTGACGATGACCCCGGCGCCGCTCGCGACCAGGGCAGGGAGCAGGGCGCGGGTGACCAGCATCAGCCCGAGCACGTTCACGTCGTACATCCGCCGCCACGCGTCGGCGTCGGCCTCGGCGACCGGGCTCAGCCCGAAGGCGCCGCCGGCGTTGTTGACCAGCACGTCCAGGCGGGGGCCGACGGCCGCCGCGAGGGCCGCCACGGACTCCTCGTCGGTCACGTCGCACGCGACGGCCCGGCCGCCGATCTCGGCGGCGAGCGCCTCGATCCGGTCGGTACGACGGGCCGCGCAGACGACCTCGAACCCCGCTCCGGCCAGGTGGCGGGCGGTGGCGGCGCCGATCCCGCTGGAGGCTCCGGTCACGACGGCGATGCGCTGGCTCATGACCTCCATCTTGGCCCACCGGGAATGCCGGGCACACTGGGAGGGTTGACCGATCGCCCGGCGAAGTCGGGCGAGACGCCCGAGGGGCGCGGAACAGGCGGACGAGACCAGCGGGAGGTGGCATGGGGGAGGCCGGCATCGAGCGGGTCGCCATGGTGAGCCTGCACACCTCGCCGCTCGACCAGCCCGGCACGGGCGACGCCGGCGGCATGAACGTGTACGTCGTCCAGGTGGCCCGCCGGCTCGCGGCCTGCGGCATCGCGGTCGACATCTTCACCCGCGCCACGAGCTCGCGCCTGGAGCCGGTGGTCGAGATGGCCGACGGTGTGACGGTCCACCACGTGCACGCAGGCCCCTTCGAGGGGCTCACGAAGGACCAGCTGCCCGGCCAGCTGTGCGTCTTCGCCCGTGAGGTGCTGCGCGCCGAGGCCGCCCACCCGGCCGGTCACTTCGACGTCGTGCACTCCCACTACTGGCTCTCCGGCCAGGTCGGTGCGCTGGCCCGCGACCGCTGGGGCGTTCCGCTGGTGCACTCGATGCACACGATGGCGAAGGTCAAGAACCAGGCGCTCGCCGAGGGCGACACCCCCGAGCCGGCCGCGCGCGTGATCGGCGAGGAGCAGGTCGTCGAGGCCGCCGACGTGCTGATCGCCAACACCGACCTCGAGGCCAAGCAGCTCATCAACCTGTACGACGCCGACCCCGGTCGCGTCGAGGTCGTCCACCCCGGCGTCGACACCGAGGTGTTCCGCCCGCTGTCCGCCGCCGAGCACGCCCGGGCGCGGGCCGAGCGGGACCTGGCCGACGACGCGCTGGTGCTGCTGTTCGCGGGCCGGATCCAGCCGCTGAAGGCGCCGGACGTGCTGCTGCGGGCGGTCGCCGAGCTGGTGGCCCGCCGTCCGGACCTGCGCGGCCGGCTCGTCGTACCGGTCGTCGGGGGGCCGTCGGGCAGCGGCCTGGAGCGGCCGGCGGCGCTGGCGAACCTGGCCGCCGAGCTGCGTATCGACGACGTGGTGCGCTTCGTCCCGCCGGTCCCGCAACACGAGCTGTCCGGCTGGTACGCCGCGGCGACGCTGGTCGCGGTGCCCTCCTACAACGAGTCCTTCGGGCTGGTGGCCGCCGAGGCGCAGGCCAGCGGGGCTCCCGTCGTCGCCGCGGCGGTCGGCGGGCTGACCACCGTCGTGCGCGACGGTCACAGCGGCCTCCTGGTCGACACCCACGAGCCGCGTGACTGGGCGGCCGCGCTGGAGCGGGTCGCGGGCGACGCCGCGCTGCGCGACCGCCTGGCCGCGGGCGCGTTGGAGCAGGCACGCCACTTCTCCTGGGAGGCGACCGCCGCCCAGACCGTCGCCGTCTACGAGCGGGCGCACGCGCTGATGCGCCGCGAGGCAGGAGCCCTGTGATGAGCGAGCCCACGGACGTCGTACGCGGTTGGCTGGAGGCCAACGAGGTCGAGTACGACGAGACCGCCCCCGGCGTGTTCAGCTTCGCGCTGCCCGGGGAGCGCAAGCTGCAGACGCCGGTGCGCGTCGACGTGGGCCCGCACGCGCTGGGGGTGCACGCGTTCGTGTGCCGCCGCCCCGACGAGCAGTTCGAGCGGGTCTACCGCTGGCTGCTGGAGCGCAACCTGCGGATGTACGCCGTGGCGTTCGCCCTCGACCATCACGGCGACATCTATCTCGATGCCCGGCTGCCGTTGTCGGCGGTGACGACCGACGACCTGGACCGGATCCTCGGTTCCGTGCTGACCTACGCCGACGAGTCGTTCAACACGATCCTGGAGCTGGGCTTCGAGAGCTCGATCCGCAAGGAGTGGGCCTGGCGGGTGGAGCGGGGCGAGTCGACGGCGAACCTGGAGGCGTTCCGCGGCTGGCTGGAGGCCGGCGAGGGGCCCGAGCCCCCGTCGGCCACCTGAGACCGGTTCAGCGGCGGATCCGCCACGTCGCCTTCGCCGGCGTCGGGTCGACGCTGCCCCGGTCGTCGACGGCGCGCACCTGCACGGTGTGCTTGCCGGGCTTGAGCTTCGTCAGCCTCAGCGGCGAGGTGCAGGCCTTCCACGGCTTCTTGTCGACCTTGCACTGGAAGGTCGCGCCGGTCTCGCTGGCCGTGAAGGCGAAGGTCGCCTTGCGCTTGGTCGTGGACGCCGCCGGGCGCTTGGTGATGGTGGTCTGGGCGGGCGGGTCCATCCGGAAGATCAGCTTGACCGAGCGCAGCGAGCCGCCGTCGCCGCCGCCGTCGTCGAAGGCGTAGAGGCGCCACGTGCCGTTGGCGACGGTGCCGTCGAACGCGCTCAGGGTCGCGGCGTAGGGGCCGGCGGGGGCGGGTGCGGCGAAGGTGGGCGTGCCGTACGCCGTGGGCTTCACGACGTAGGGGTAGCAGTCGTCGAGTGAGCTGTCGGTCAGGCTGACGGGGGCGTCGTCGTCGAAGGTCCAGGAGAAGTCGACGATCGGGTGCGGGCCGCACGCGTTCGCCGCGAGCACGACCTTCCGCCCGGTCGGGCCGACCAGCAGCAGGTTGAGGTCGTCGACGTAGGAGTGGGTGATGCCCTTGATCTCGACGTCGACGTCGAGGATGCGGCCGGGCTGGTTGGCGACCGTGACGGGCAGCGGGTACGTCGAGGCGGGTCCGGCGGCACCGGTGGTGTTGCCCGGCACGGCGACGCCGCCGTCGGAGGAGGTGACCTTCACGCTGAATCCGCCGGAGATCTGGCCGCTGTCGTTGCCGGAGTCGTCGACGACGTACAGGCGCCACAGCCCGTTGGGGTTGCGTCCGTCGAGCTGGGACAGCGTGGTGTGCCAGGTCTGGCCGCCGATGGCGGTGCCGTCCATGGTGTCGGAGGAGGGGTCGTCGTTCGTCGGCTTGTACGACGCCTGCGCGCAGGTGGCGCCGGGCGGCATCGCGGTGGGCGCCTCGTCGTCGATGCGGATCGTCACGCCGGGCAGCCCGCCGAGGCAGACGTCGGACATCAGCACGACGTTGGTCCCGTCGGGCGCCTTCAGCACGATGTCGAGGTCGCGCGCGTAGGTGTGGCTCAGCCCGTGCAGCGTCACGTCGACGTCGGTGATGAGACCGGTCATCCCGCTGACGACGGCCTCCGCCGGGTACGGGGCTGCCAGGCCCACCGCGGGGATCGCGATGGCGCCGGACGAGCTGGCGGTGCGGACCGCCGCGGGTGCGGACGTCGGCGTCAGCAGGACGCCGAGGGCCAGCGCGAGCGCGACGAGGGGGACGAGGGGACGGCGCATCGGGACTCCTGGGTGGTCCCGGACGTGGTGGCCGGGACCGTGGTGGACTCCCGCAGTTATAGGTGCCGCCGCGCCGGCGCGGACGGGGATCGTCGGTGATTACACCGGATCCCCACCTGTCACGGTGCGGGGGCGCGGCGTGCTCCTGCGCCACACGGCCGGGCCCTCAGGGCCGCGCGGCGACCTTGCGCGGCGCGCTCCAGGCGCCCTTGCCCGCCTTCGACGTGGCGGCGACCTTGCAGGTGTACGCCGTGCCGCGGCGCAGGCCCTTCACGACGACCTTCGCCGCGTCCTTCGGGGCGGTCGCGGTGACCCGGTGCCCGCGCGGGGAGACGCAGCGGGCGACGTACCCGGTCACCTTCGCGCCGCGGGGCGAGGCGACGCCGTGCACCAGCCGGGCCCGGGCCGCCGCGAGGCGGGTGGCCTTGGTGAGAGCCGGCCGCGCCGGAGTGATCCGGGCGGGGGTCACCTTCAGCCGTTTCACCGAGAACGTGAACCCGCCGGCCTGGATGAAGAAGCCGCCGCCGTCGGGGTCGTGCCAGGTGGTGAAGACGCCGCCGGCCTTGCCGTTGTTGACCGAGCCCGCGAGGCTCGTGGGGGTGAGGGTCTCGGGGTCGGGGATTCCCAGCTCCAGGCGCATCTGGCGGTAGGACAGGCGGTAGCGGACCAGACCGACCACCGGGGTCGTGCCGCCGGCGAAGAAGTGCGGGGCGACCAGTTCGGTGGTCAGTGCCCGGGAGCCGTCGCGGAGCTCGTCGAAGAAGATCCCGTTGTACGTCGCGTTCGTCCCGGCGTACATGCCGATGGTGGTGTCCGTGCGGTCGTCGAGCATCTCGATGTCGGCGTCGAGGACGATCTCGTTACTCTGTGCCGTGCTCGGACACGGGTAGGGCCAGCCGGCCGCGTTGTCGCACCCGTGGGCCCAGCGCACCGGGTGCGCGCGGATGGCGACCTCGTGGCCGCTCGGGGTGCGCCGCGGGTCGACGTCGAGGAGCGCCATCCTCCCGGCGACCCGGTCGGGAACGAAGTCGGTGCCGGTGCGCACGACGACCTCGACGACCTGGGACGTGGAGGTGGCGGCGGAGACGGTCGCGACCATCTCCCGGTAGCCCTCCTCGGCGGGGAAGAGTGTCACGTCGGCGCCCGAGGCCCGGGTGGCGCCATCGACGGTGAGCGAGACGATGCAGGGGGCCGCGACCTCGCTGCACCAGCGTTCGCCGGCCGCTGCGGCGGGCGAGGTGACCGACGTGGTGCCGACGAGCGCTGCCAGGCCGGACCCGAGCAGCGCGAGGGTGGTGAGGATCGCTCGTGCGCGCATGGGTGCACTGTGGACCAGGGCGACCGCGGGCGAGCGGCGAATCGGGATTTCTTGACCTGGCGGGATGTCGCCGGAGAGTGGCGGCAATCCAGGCGACGGATGTCGGCGGGCGATCCTAGATTGTCCGGGTGACGAAGCGGGGCTGGTCGCTGTTCCTGGCGATGTGCGTGATCTGGGGTCTGCCGTACCTGTTCATCCGGATCGCCGTCGACCATGTCTCTCCGGCCGGCCTCGTGTTCTGGCGCACCGCTCTGGCGGCGCTGGTGCTGCTGCCGCTGGCGCTGGTGCGCAAGGAGGTGGCGTCGGTCCTGGCGCGGTGGCGGCCGCTGGCGCTGTTCGCGGTCGTCGAGATCATGGTGCCGTGGGTGCTGCTCGGGCATGCCGAGCAGCGGATCTCGTCCTCGCTGGCGGGACTGCTGGTGGCGGCGGTGCCGCTGTTCGGGGCGCTGGCGTTCCTGGTCACGGCGCACGCCGAGCGCTTCACCCGGGCCCAGCTCGGCGGGCTGCTGCTGGGCTTCGCGGGGGTGATCTCGCTGGTCGGGCTCGACCTGGGGCACATCGACCTGCTCGCGGTGGCGGAGATGCTCGGCGTCGCGGTCTGCTACGCGGCCGGGCCGTTGATCCTGACCCGCTACCTGAGCGACGTCTCCGGTCTCGGCGTGATGGCCTGCGCGCTGACCCTGACCGCCCTGGTCTACCTGCCGTTCGGGCTGACCGAGTCGATGGGGGAGGTGCCCGCGAACGCCTGGGCCAGCATCGTCGTCCTGGCCCTGGTGTGCACGGCCCTGGCGTTCGTGATCTTCCTGCAGCTCATCAAGGAGTCCGGGCCGACCCGCGCCACGATCATCACCTACGTCAACCCGGCGGTCGCGATCGCGTTGGGCGTCGCCCTGCTCGACGAACGGGTCACCGCCGGCATGCTGGTCGGCTTCCCGCTGATCCTCGTCGGCTGCGTCATCGCCGCCGGTGGTCGCTCCGCCGGGGCCGACGGGACGACCGTGGCCAGCACCGAGCCGGCCGCGGACGTCGTCCTCGCCGTCGAGGCCGAGGCCGACGCGGCCCCGGAGGACCGGGAGCCGGGTCAGACCTCGAGCTTGTAGCCGAGGCCGCGCACCGTGACGAGGTACTTCGGCTCGCTCGGCTCCGGCTCCAGCTTGGCGCGCAGCCGCTTGACGTGGACGTCGAGCGTCTTGGTGTCCCCGACGTAGTCCGAGCCCCAGACGCGGTCGATCAGCTGGCCGCGGGTCAGCACCCGGCCGGGGTTGCGCAGGAACATCTCCAGCAGCTCGAACTCCTTCAGCGGCAGGCGCTGCTCGGTGCCGTCGACGGTGACCACGTGGCGCTCGACGTCCATGCGGACCGGGCCGGCCTCGAGGGTGTCGGGCAGCAGCTCGTCGCCGAGGCCGCGGCGCAGCACCGCGCGGATG
>QFCS01001339.1_pt1 | contig 10640 bp, 4 predicted proteins | sample 3576561 | NCBI WGS metagenome assembly QFCS01 | reverse complement strand
TCCTCCGCGGGGTACGGCGGCGCGGCGACCCTCACCGCCACCGTCACCCCGGCGGACGGTCGTCTCGGCGCCCCGACCGGGCCCGTGACGTTCACGGCGAACGGGCAGGTCGTCGCGACCGGCACGCTCGCCCCGGCAGCGGGCGGCACCGGTGTCGCGACCGCCACGGTCGCGACGCTCCCGGCCGGCGAGCACACCCTGCGCGCCGTGTACGACGGCGACCAGGTCTTCGAGGGCAGCTCCTCGGCGACCAGGCCGCTGTCGGTGGCCAAGCGGGCGACAGTCGTCACCCCGGCCGCGGCCGTGGTGTCGCTCTCGCCGCTGGGTCTTCCGCTGGGTCAGTTGCGGGCGGCCGTGACCGCCGGCGGCCAGCCGCTGGCGGGTGTCCCGGTGGAGTTCCGGGTCGGCAACAAGCTGGTCTGCACCTCCACCACGGAGAGCACGGGCGTCGCGGTCTGCAATGCGGCCTCCCAGCTCCTCGCGCTCGTCCTCAACGGCGGCTACACGGCCACCTACGGCGGCGACGCGAACCACCTGTCCTCCACGGCGCGCGGCGCCATCCTCAAGTGAGCCGGTCATGCTGAAAGGGAACACTCCTGTGCGCAGACTGATCGCCGCCCTCGCGGCCTTCGCCCTGGCCATCGGCCTTCCTGTGGCACTCGTCTCGTCGGCCGCCGCGGACATCACCGCGCCGGCCGCCGGGGCGGTGCTCCGGGGCAACGCGACCCTGACGAACAGCGGTGCCACCGACGGCACCGGCTGCCTGAACGCCAGCGGCCCCCAGACCACCCTGCAGCTCCTGAGCGGCAGCACCGTGGTCTTCCAGAGCGTGCAGGGGGGGACGGGCGGCAAGAGCGCCACGTTCGACACGCACGACTTCGCCAACGGCGCCTACACGGCGCGGGCCGTCGAGCGGAACCGGTCCGGCCTCCTGTACTGCACCAACAACACCAAGACGACCGACCGGGCCGTCACCATCGACAACATCACCCAGCTGGCGTACTCCGGTGCGACCGAGGGTGCGCAGAACACCTCGGTGACGGTGCGGGCCACGCTGACCGACCCGAACCTGTCGTCGTCGGTGCTGCCGAACCGCCAGGTGACCTTCGCGCTGTCCGGCGGCACGTCGGTCAGCGCCAGCACCAACGCCGCCGGCGTCGCGACCGCGACGCTGCCGGTGTCCGGTCCGCCGCGCAACGCCACGGTCACGGCCTCCTTCGCCCAGACCACGCACTACAAGGGATCGACGGCGAGCTCGCCGTTCACGGTGGAGAAGAACCCGACGACCACCACCCTGCTGGAGCCTCCGGCGACCGTCCACGGCCAGTCGGTGTCCTTCACCGCCCAGGTCGCGCGCGTCAACGGCACGAGCGACCCGACCGGCACCGTGCAGTTCACGGTCGACGGCGACGACCTCGGCTCCCCCGTCCCCGTGGTGAACGGCGTGGCGAACTCGCCGGCCACCAGCACGCTGAGCACCGGCTCCCACACCCTCGGGGCCCGCTACAGCGGTGACGGCAACCTGCTGACCAGCAACGCGACGCAGCGCCCGTTCAGCATCGGCAAGGCCCCCACGAGCACGGTGCTCACCAGCACCGGCTCCCCCACGGTCTCCGGCGAGGCGGTCACCTTCACCGCCACCGTCGCGGTCGTGGCCCCCGGCGCGGGCGACCCCGCCGGCGCCGTGCAGTTCAACGTCGACGGCGAGCCCTACGGCACCGCCATCGCGCTGGACGGCGACACGGCCGAGCTGACCATCACCAACCTGTCCGCCGGGAACCACCAGGTGCAGGCGACGTACAACGGCAACGCCGACTTCGCGAGCAGCAGCTCCGCGGAGACCACCCACGGCGTGAACCGGGCCGAGACCGCGGTGTCGATCGCGACCTCCAACGAGGACGCGGTCGCCGGTGAGCCCCTCACCTTCACCGCCGAGGTCGACGTGGTCGGCCCCGGCGCGGGCGACCCCACCGGTGCCGTGCAGTTCGCCGCCGACGGCGAGCCGATCGGTGCGCCCGTCCCGCTGAACAACGGCGTCGCCGTCTCGACGCCGGTCGGTCTCGACGCGGGCGACCACGTCATCACCGCCGACTACGCGGGCGACGCCCGCTTCGCCGGCGGCACCGCCAGCCTCGAGCAGGAGGTGTCGGCGGCGCAGACGACGACGTCGGTCACCACCTCGCCGAACCCGTCGGTCGTCGGCCAGGCCGTCACCGTCAAGGCGACCGTGACGCCCGTCAGCCCCGCGACCGGCTCGCCGGTGGGCTTCGTGCAGTTCGAGATCGACGGCCAGCCCAGCACGTTCGCCGAGCTGGTGGACGGCGAGGCCGAGATGACGATCAGCACCCTGGCCCGCGGCAGCCACACGGTGAAGGCCCGCTACCTCAGCGCGGACCCCAACTTCGTGACCAGCACCTCGCCGGTCGCGAACCACACCGTCAACAAGGCCGCGACCAAGACGGTCGTGACCAGCTCCGCGCCGACCTCGGTCTTCGGCCAGCCGGTCACCTTCACCGCCGAGGTCTCGGTCCTCTCCCCCGGCGCCGGCTCCCCCTCGGGCACCGTCACCTTCATCAACGGCAACGACGTCCTCGGTACGGCGCCGGTGAGCTCCGGCACGGGCGGCGTGGCCTCCGTGACGGTCGACTCGCTGAGCGTCGGCCAGCACGCGATCGTCGCCACCTACGACGGTGACGACAGCTTCAACGGCAGCAACGGGACGGTCTCCCAGCGGGTCCAGCGGGCCCTGACCTCCACCGTGCTGACCTCGTCGGCCAACCCGGCGCAGTCGGGTCAGAGCGTGCGCTTCACCGCCACGGTCGGTCCGGTCGCCCCGGGCGCCGGCTCCCCGACCGGGACCGTGCAGTTCACCATCAACGGCGCGAAGCTCGGCAACCCCGTCGCGCTGAACGACGGCGTCGCGCAGAGCAACGCGTTCAGCTCGCTCTCCCCGGGCAGCTACCGCGTCGAGGCCGCCTACAACGGCGACGCGCGGTTCGTGGCCAGCAGCGGCGTCCTCGACCAGGGCACCGGCCAGGGTGTGGTCAAGGGCGCGACGGCGATGAGCCTGGCGTCCGACGACGACACCTCCGCCCACGGCCAGACGGTGACCTTCACCGCGACGGTCGAGGCGGTCGCCCCGGCCACCGGCAAGCCGACGGGCGTGGTCCAGTTCTGGAACGGCGGCACCCTCCTCGGTGCCACCAGCCTGGTGCCGGGCGCCCCGAACACCAGCACCGCGTCGTACGCGACCGCGGGGCTGGCCCCGGGGCAGCACACGATCCGCGCGGTCTACGTCGGGAACTTCAACTTCGAGGGTCAGGTCGCCACCACGGCGCAGGCCGTCGGGGCGGTCGCGACGGTGACCGGCATCGCGTCGAGCGCCAACCCGGCGGCGTACGGCGAGAGCGTCACGCTCACCGCCGTCGTCGGCGACGCGGTGCCGACGCCGGGTGCTCCGAGCGGCACGGTGACCTTCCGCTCGGGCGAGGACGTCCTGGGCACGGCGGAGCTGGAGACGGTCGACGGCCGTCGCCAGGCCTCGCTCGAGGTCGACGGCCTGGCTGCGGGCTCGCACGAGTTCACCGCCGAGTACGGCGGCGACGAGTCCCGCTCGGCGAGCACCTCGCCGGTCCTGACCCAGGAGATGACCCGGGCGGCCAGCACGCTGACCGCACTGCCGGTGGCGACGCCGATCGTGGACAACTACTCCCGGGTCGAGGCGACGCTGACCGGTCTCGGCGGTCAGCCCCTGGCGGGCCAGCGGCTGGTGTTCACCACCTCGCCGGCGCTCGACGGCGGCGTGATGCACATCTGCGACGTCGTCACGAACGCCGACGGCTACGCCAAGTGCGACGTGCCGCTGCGGTGGCCGGCGCTGATCGCCAACGACGGGTTCGACGTCCGCTTCGAGGGCAACGACAGCTACCTGCCGTCGTACGACCACGGGCCGTACATGGCGCGCTGACGCACTCCGCCCACGACGAGGGGCCGGCCGCGGGATTCCTCCCGCGACCGGCCCCTCGGCCATCGCCCCCTCCGGGGCTGCCTCCCTCAGCGGCGCACGCGCACCGCGGTGGAGGTGACCTTCACGGTCGTGTAGCCGGGACGGGACAGGGTCACGGTGACGGTGACCCTCTTGCCGGCGTACTTCCTCAGCAGGCGCAGCTTCGCGCCCGTGGCTGCGACCTTCGTGCCGCCGACCTTCCACACGTAGCGGACCTCGCTCGGGGCGGGCGCGACGCCGCGGAGCGCGACCCGCAGCACCTTCCCGGCCTTCGCGGCCCCGGTCAGCTTCGGCCTCCTCACCGCGATCGTGCCCCGCGCGACCGGCGCGGTGGCGACCGAGACGGCCTCGCCCTCGAGGTGGCCGTCGGCGGTGACGCGCACCCGCAGGCTGAGCCGGCGCCCGACCAGCGCCGGGCCGACCGTCAGGGTGGTGCGGGTGGCGCCGGCGACCGGGACGCCGTCGGCGAGCCACTGGTACGACGTGCCGGCCGGTGCCGGGCTCCACGTGCCCGCGCGACCGGTGAGCGTCGCGCCGACCTTCGCCGTACCGCTCACCGTGGGGCGGGCGGTGTTGGCGACGGGCGTCGGGTCCGGGATCGCCGTGCAGGGCAGCGTGCCCGCGCGCAGCGAGTGACCGCCGGTGCCGGCGTCGTCGGCCCACACGACCTGCTGGAAGCCGTCGGTGCAGATGGAGCGCGGAGCGACGGCGAAGCCCTCGTTGTTGAGGTTGGGCATGCCCGTGGGGCGGTCGTAGCCGGTGTCGACGGTGAAGCGGCCGTCGTCGCCGACCTTCAGCAGGGACACCTGGCCGTCGCAGTTGTCGTCGCAGGCCGCCCAAATCCGCTCCCGCCCGGGGTCGAAGGTGACGTCCATGACCTTCGGGAAGCCGCTGGAGACCACGGCGATCCGCTCGGCACCGCTGTCGGAGAGCGCGTAGGCGTAGAGCCTGCCGTCGTTCTCCAGGGCCATGAAGTACAGGCCCGTGCCGTGGCCGGGGTAGTCGGCCGGGTCGTAGGCGGTGCCGGTGCTCTCGTCGACGAAGCCGTTGCCGGTGAGGTAGTCGTCCGGCACCCAGATCAGCCCCTCGAAGCCGAGGTTGGAGCCGCCGGGCAGCGTGGCGAGCTCGGGGAAGTCGGCGGTGAGATCCCACTCGTCGGTCGCGGTGAGCGGGCCGGGCTGGGTGGGGTCGTAGCGCAGCACCGTGTTGCGGGCGATGCCGCTGGCGGTGTTGTCCCGCTCGGACGTGGCGTAGACGGCGCCGTCGGGGCCGACGGTGACGCCCTCGGTGTCGGGCTCGCCGGCACCGTTCGCGAACCTCAGCTCCTTGCCGCCGGCCCAGCCGTCGGTGGTCAGCGGCGTCCAGAGGCCGTCGACGCGGGTGAGCTTGAAGAGGCGGTTCTTGTTCTTGATCGCCCACAGGACGCCGTCCTGGAACGGGTCGAAGACCAGGCCGCTGACGTCGCCGGCGCTGACGTCGGAGACGAACGCGTTCTGCGGGTCGGCCGGGGTGATGTCCTGGCTGCCGGGCCACGGCTGGGTCTCGACGCCGTAGAACGGCGGCGGGCAGTCGTTGGCCGCGCCCTTGGTGACGCTGCGGGCCGTCACGAAGGTCCGGGTCCCGTCGGCGCACCGGCCGTAGGGGGTGGTGGCGTGGCTGGTCCAGCTGGTGGAGTCGACCAGGGTGGTGCCGTCGGCGCGGAACAGGCGCGCGGAGTCCGCTCCGCCGAGCCCGAAGCCGAGCTGGGCCTCCTCCACGACGAGACGGGCCCCGCCGGCGATCGTGGTGGCGGCGGGCAGCGGGTAGGCGTGGGTGTCGTCGTCGTCCTTCACGACCCAGCCGGAGACGTCGACGGGCTCGGCGGTGACGTTGACGAGCTCGATCCAGTCTCCGGGGACGCCACCGTCGCTCTCCACCTCGTTGATGCGGACCGGCTGGCACACGTTCGGCGCGCCGGGCGACGGCGCGGCGTTCTGCACCATGCCCTCGGCGTCGGGGCAGCGCCCGTACGACGGCACGCGGTGCGAGGTCCAGGAGTAGGTGTCGACCACGGTGCTGCCGTCGGGCAGCAGGATCGTCACGCTGTCGGCGCCGCCGAGGCCGAAGCCGCCGGGCAGCTGGTCGGGTGAGAAGGAGAACAGCTCACCGGGCAGCAGCGGCGTCGACTCGGTCGTGATGGTGACCGCCGGGTTGGCGTTGTCGGCGACCTTGAGGCCGGCGACGTCGACGAGTCCGTCGCTGACGTTCTTGAGCTCGACGAAGTCCGCCGGGTTGCTGCTGACCTCGTTGATGACCAGGTCGTCGATGCCGCCGGGCACCGGGCAGTCGTTGGCGGCGGCGCGCGTGGGGGCGACGGTCTCGGCGAAGGAGCCGGTCATGTCGGGGCACCGGCCGTAGGAGGTGCCGGCGTGCGCGGTCCAGGTGTAGGTGTCGATCAGCGTGGCGCCGTCGGCGGTGAAGAGCCGCGCGCTGTCGGCGCCGCCGAGGCCGAAGCCGGCGGGGTCGCCGGCCGGCTCGGTGGAGACCGACGCGTAGCCGCGGGCCGGGACGACGGTGCCGCCCGGGACGGCCAGGGTACGGGAGTCGTCGTTGTCCTTGACCCGCAGCCCGCTCGCGTCGATGGCGACGTTCGTCGGGTTGGCGAGCTCGATCCAGTCGCCGACCGGGTCCCCGTTGGACTCGACCTCGTTGATGACCAGGTCCTCGACGGAGCCGCAGTCGTTGGGGGCGCCGAGGGTCTCCGAGACGGCCTGCACGAAGGCGCCGGTGCCGTCGGGACAGCGCGACCACGACGGCGCCGAGTGGCGCGGGAAGGTGTGGCCGTCGACGAGCGTCGTACCGTCGGGCAGGAAGACGCGGGCGGCGTCGCCGTTGCCGAGGCCGAAGCCGCCGGTGACGTCGACCGGTACGGCGAGGAAGCCGCCGGGCGCGATCGTCGTACCGCCGGCGATGGCCAGGGTGCGGGTGTCGTTGTCGTCCTTCAGGATCCAGCCGGACACGTCGACGGCGTCCGAGCCGATATTGGTCAGCTCGATCGAGTCGGTCGCGGTGGCGCTGTTGGTGATGATCTCGTTGACCTTGATGTCCGACGTGGCCGCGACGGCGGGCGTGGGAGCGAGGGCGACGGCGAGAGGGGCGACGGCGAGAGGGGCGACGGCAAGGGAGCCGGCGACGAGGGCGGGGAGTGCGGGCAGGCCGCGTTTCTTGCGCACAGGTGGGCGATCCTCGGTGAGTGGGCCGGGCCCGGGCACCGGCGGAGGCGTGCAGGAACGCCTCGAAGGCTCGGGGGTGCGGGCGAACCGTCGGTGAACCCCGCGCCAACGGGCCCCGGCCTGCGGGCGAGCGCTTGACTCAGCCGTCGCGGGGTACCGCTCCCCCATGAGCACCTCGTTGCAGCGCGAAAGCGTCCCGGGCGCCCACGCCGAGAAGCCGACGGAGATCCCCCGCTCGGGATGGGTGCAGGTGGTCAAGCGGGCCTGGAAGGAGGCGAAGGCCGACCAGGTGCCCCTGCTGGCGGCCGGCGTGGCCTTCTACTCGTTCATGGCGCTCTTCCCCACCCTCATCGCGTCGGTGCTGATCTACGGCCTGGTGCGCGACCCGGAGGACGTGCGCCGTCAGATCCAGGACCTCTCCGACACCCTGCCCTCCGACGCCGCGAGCCTGCTGACGACCCAGTTGGAGGCACTGACCTCCACCTCCAGTGGCACGCTCGGCGTCGGCCTGCTGATCAGCATCGCCCTGGCCCTGTGGAGCGCGTCGGGCGGCGTGGGCAACCTGATGACGGCGATCAACGTCGCCTACGACGAGGAGGAGACCCGGGGCTTCGTGAAGCGCAAGGCGCTGGCCGTGGGCCTGACGCTCGCCGCCATCTTGTTCGTCGGTGCGACCGTCACCCTGGTCGCGGTGGCACCCGCCCTGCTCGACAACCTCGTCGACAGCGCTCCACTGCGCTGGGCCTTCGAGGGCCTGCGCTGGATCGGGCTCCTGGCCGCGATGGCGATCGCGCTCGCCGTGCTCTACAAGGTGGGCCCCGACCGGGACGCCCCGAAGGTGCGCTGGGTGTCGGTCGGCTCGATGGTCGCGACCGTGGTCTGGCTGGTGGCCAGCCTCGGCTTCTCGCTCTACGTCGACAACTTCGGCTCCTACAACAAGACCTACGGCGCCATGGCGGGCGTGGTCGTGCTCCTGCTGTGGCTGTGGCTCACCATGTACGTCGTGCTGCTCGGCGCCGAGATCAACGCCGAGGCCGAGCAGCAGACCGCCGAGGACAGTACCGTCGGTCCCGAGCGGCCGATGGGCCGGCGGGGTGCGGTGAAGGCCGACAGCCCGCCGGGCGACGGCGGCGACGGCGGGACCGACGGATAGCCCCGGGCGGGGTCAGCGGAACGCCGGGATCCCGGTGATCGCCTGGCCCATGGTGAGGGTGTGGATCTCGTTGGTCCCCTCGTAGGTGTAGACCGCCTCGAGGTTGTTCATGTGGCGGATGACCGGGTACTCCAGCGCCACGCCGTTGGCGCCCAGCACGCCCCGCGCGGTACGCGCGACGTCCATCGCCTGGCGCACGTTGTCGAACTTGCCCATGCTGACCTGAGCCGGGGTGAGGACGCCGTCGTCCTTCGCGCGGCCGAGGTGGAGCGCCAGCAGGGTGCTGCGGTTGACGGCCACCATCATCTCGACGAGCTGGCGCTGGACGAGCTGGAAGCCGGCGATGGGCCGGCCGAACTGCTCGCGGCTCCCCGCGTAGTCGAGTGCCGCCTCGTAGCAGGCGCGACCGGCGCCGACCGCGCCGAAGAGGATGCCGAAGCGGGCCTCGTTGAGGCACGACAGCGGCCCGCGCAGGCCGGTGACACCCGGCAGCACCGCCGAGTCCGGCAGTCGCACGCCCTCGAGGACGAGCTCGGAGGTCACCGAGGCCCGCAACGGAACCTTGCCCTTGATGTCCCGCGTCGAGAACCCCGGGGTGTCGGTCGGTACGACGAAACCGCGGATGCCCTCGTCGGTGCGCGCCCAGACGATCGCCACGTCGGCGATGCCGCCGTTGGTGATCCACATCTTCGAGCCGTCGAGCACCCAGTCGGAGCCGTCGCGCTTGGCGACGGTGCGCATGCTGCCCGGGTCGGAGCCCGAGTCCGGCTCGGTGAGCCCGAAGCAGCCGATCGCCTCGCCGCGCGCCATCCGCGGCAGCCACTCCTGCTTCTGCTCCTCCGAGCCGAAGGCCCGGATCGGGAACATCGCGAGGGAGCCCTGCACCGACACGAAGCTGCGCAGCCCCGAGTCGCCGGCTTCCAGCTCCAGGCAGGCCAGGCCGTAGCTGACCGCGTTGGTGCCCGCGCACTCGTAGCCGTCGAGATGCATCCCGAGCAGGCCCAGGCCACCCATCTCGGTCGCCAGCTCGCGGGGGAACACGCCCCGGTCGAACCAGTCCCCCACCTCGGGCAGCACGCGGTCCTGGACGAAGCGGCGCACCGTGTCGCGGATCGCCACCTCCTCCTCGCCGAGGAGGCGCGTGATCCCGACGAAGTCGTGGGGGTCGTTGGCGAGGGTCGGGTCGAGTGCGGAGGTCATGTCAGTTCCCGTCTGGGGTCGGCGCCGTGGGCGCGGGGTTGCTGTCCGCCGATCGCCACGGTAGCGGCGCGGGCGGTCTCGGTGATGCGGTCGACGAGCAGCGCGGTCGGCAGGTCCCCCTGCCCCGACGCGGCGTCGGCGTCGCCCCAGATCGTCAGCGCGAAGGCGACCTCGCCGTCGCTCCCGAAGACCGGGGCCGTGATGGACTCGACGGGCTGGTCGCCGTGGAGCTCCGCCGGGTTGTAGCCGTGCCAGCCCGAGCTCGCGCGGGCGTGGGGAAGGGTCAGTCCGTAGCCGCGACCGCGCACGAGGCCGGGGATCTCCTCGAAGCGGCGTCGTACGTCGTCGCTGGTCGGGCCGGCGGCGCGCAGCCAGTGCCGCCGCAGCTCCTCGCCGCCCCAGGCGACGAAGACGGAGCCGAAGGGGGCACGGAAGGGCACGCGACGCCCGACCTGGGCCAGGTCTCCGCGGCGCGGCCGCCCGGACGCGGCGGCCAGCACGACCTCGTTGCGGACGACGCAGCTGGCGGAGACCTCGGTGCGGTACTCCGCCGCGAGCGCGTCCATCATCGGCCGCACGGAGTCGATCATCCGCAGCTGGTCGATCAGGTCGGCGTCCGCCACGGCGAGCGAGCGCGGCGCGAAGGACCCGTAGCCGCCCCGGAGGAACAGCAGCGGCTCGACCGGGTTGTGGACCCCCATCTCCATCACGCGGCCGAGGACGACGTGGTGGTCGCCGGCCTCGTGGATCGCCTCGGTCTCGCAGTCCACGTGGGCGACGCAGCCGTCGATCACGGGGTTGCCCGAGGGCGAGAGGTGCCAGCCGATCCCCTCGAACTTGTCCTGCTTGCGGGTCGCGACCGCCCGGCAGATGTGCTCCTGGTCGGCCCCGAGCACGTTGACGCCGAAGCGGGTGCCGGACGCCCGCAGTGCCTGCCAGGAGCTCGAGCTCCGGTCCGGCATGAACATCACCAGCGGCGGGTCCAGGGAGGCCGAGTTGAACGACCCGACGGTCATCCCGAGGGGCTCGCCGTCGGCGCCGGTCGCCGTCACCACCACGACGCCCGTCG
>QFCS01002203.1_pt1 | contig 10650 bp, 9 predicted proteins | sample 3576561 | NCBI WGS metagenome assembly QFCS01 | reverse complement strand
TGAGGGCAAACGTGTCGTGGCTCAGTTCCGCGCCACGCACGACCTCTGGGCAGCAGACCCGGCCTTTGCCGAACTGCTCCACCGGCTGCGCCGAGACAGTCCTGAGTTTGCGGGCTGGTGGAAGACGCACGACATCCGATCCGGGGCATCGGGCCTCAAGATTCTGAAGCACCCGAAGAAAGGCACCCTGCACTTCGAGCACACGAGCTTTCAGGCCACTGACGATCCTGCGCTGAAACTCGTCGTCTACACGCCGGTGCCGCATGAGTCCGGCTGATTCCAGGCGGACTCCTCAGGCGCTAGCTAGGAAATGCGACCTTCTACCGTATGAAGGTCATCGCTCCGCGTCGCGCTGACCTCGAGAATGATCTCGATGCCGCGCACGATGTCGTCCAGCGCCATGGACGGTGCGCCGCCCAGCCGGGAGGCCTGTTCGGGGATATAGGGAATATGGAGAAAACCTCCCCTGACGGGCTCGGACCGGGCCCGCACCATGTCCATCAGGGCGTAGAAGACATGATTGCAGACGAAGGTGCCGGCCGTGTTCGACACGCCTGCAGGAAGGCCCGCATCGCGCAGGGCGGCAACGCAGGCCTTGATGGGCAGTGTTGCGAAATGCGCGGCGGGGCCGCCTTCCACCACAGGCCGGTCGATCGGCTGATCGCTGTCGTTGTCGCGGATGCGCGCGTCCTGGACGTTGATCGCCACGCGCTCCAGTGAGAGCTCCGTGCGGCCACCGGCCTGGCCGACGCAGAGAACCATGTCGGGCCTCACCTGATCGACCGCGGCCCGCAGGACAGCCGCCGAACGGGCATAGGACGTCGGCAGCTCTGCCGTATGGACGGTGATCCCGCCAATCCGCTTCTGCAGTCGGCCGACCGCGAGCGACGAGGGATTGACCCTATCCCCGCCGAATGGGTCGAAACCCGTCACCAATGCCTTCATGGCAAACGCTCCGCAAACGAAAGGGCGCCCCGGTGGGGCGCCCAGACGCTATTCCTTCTCGGCCGTGGCGGCTACTTGCCGGCGGCGTCGACGGCGCGGCGCGCCATCACATTGACCAGGTGCGCCCGGTATTCCGCGCTGCCATGGATATCACTGTTCAGCTCGTCGGCCGGCACCTTGATGTCCTTGATGGCATCCGAGGAGAAGTTCTTGGCAAGCGCCTCTTCCATGGCCTTCACGCGGAAAACGCTGCCGCCCGCGCCCGTGACCGCCACCCGCACGCCGCCCGCCGTCTTGGCGACGAACACACCGACCATCGCATAGCGCGACGCCGGGTTGGGGAACTTGATGTAGGCCGCCTTCTCGGCCTTCGGGAAGGAGATCGAGGTGATCAGCTCGCCCTCGCCGAGAGCGGTCTCGAACAGTCCCTTGAAGAAGCTGTCCGCCGCGTGCGTGCCCTTGTTTGTGGTGATCGTCGCATTGAGGGCGACGACGGCTGCCGGATAGTCGGCCGCCGGGTCGGCATTGGCGACGGAGCCGCCGATCGTCCCGCGGTTGCGGACCTGCGGATCGCCGATATGCCCGGCAAGGTGGGCCAGTGCCGGAATGGCAGCCTTGACCTCGGCCGAGGTTGCGACGTCGGCATGCCGCGTCATGCCGCCGATCACGACGTTGTTGCCTTCGACCTTGATGCCGGCCAGCTCCTTGATGTTGCCCAGGTCGACAACGTCGCTGGGCTTCGCCAACCGCTGCTTCAAGGTCGGAATCAAGGTCATGCCGCCCGACATCGGCCTCGCCTCTTCCTTGCCCTTCAGCAGGTTGACGGCGTCGGCCAGCGTCTTCGGACGGTGGTAAGCGAAATCGTACATTTCTCGGAACCTCCCCTAACTATGCGGCCTGACGCGCGCTGCCGTGAATGGCCTGCCACACATTGAGCGGCGTCGCAGGCATCGGCACATGGTTGATGCCCAGCGGCGCCAGGGCATCGTGGACGGCGTTCATCACAGCGGCAGGCGCAGCAATCGCGCCAGCTTCGCCGCATCCCTTCACACCCAGCGGATTGTGCGGGCAAGGCGTGACCTTGTAGCCGAGCTTGAACGACGGAACGTCGTCCGCGCGCGGCATGGCGTAGTCATTGAACGAGCCGCTCAGGAGCTGGCCCGTGTCCTTGTCGTAGACGGCCTTCTCGAGCAGCGCCTGTCCGACACCCTGCACGATCCCGCCATGGACCTGACCTTCGACGATCATCGGATTGATGATGTTGCCGAAGTCGTCGACGGCCGTGAAGTTCACGATCTCGACGACGCCGGTCTCCGGATCGACCTCGATCTCGCAGATCTGCGTGCCCGCCGGATAGACGAAGTTCGCCGGATCGTAGAAGGCGTTCTCGTCCATGCCCGGCTCGACCTCGGCGAGCGGATAGTTGTGCGGCACGTAGGCCGCGAACACCGCTTGCGCCAGAGGCACGTTCTTGTCGGTCCCGGCGACCTTGAAGACGCCGTTCTCGAACACGACGTCGGCTGCCGACGCCTCCATCAGGTGGGCCGCGATCTTCTTGCCCTTGGCGATGATCTTGTCGGCCGCCTTCATGATGGCCGAGCCGCCGACCGCCAGCGACCGGCTGCCGTAGGTGCCCATGCCGAACGGCGTCGTCGCCGTATCGCCATGGACGACCTCGATGTTCTCGATCGGCACGCCGAGCTTGTCCGACACGATCTGGGCGAAGGTCGTCTCATGACTCTGCCCGTGGCTGTGCGAGCCGGTGAGGATCTGGACATTGCCTGTCGGGTTGAACTTGAGCTGCGCCGATTCCCACTGCCCGACGCCACCGCCAAGCTGGCCGATGACCTGCGACGGTGCCAGGCCGCAGGCCTCGATATACGACGAGAAGCCGATGCCGCGCAGCTTGCCGCGCGACTTGGCTTCGGCGCGACGGGCCTCGAAGCCCTTGTAGTCCGCCATCTTCATCGCCTCGTCGATGATCGGCGGATAGTTGCCGGAGTCGTACTGCAGCGCCACGGGCGTCTGGTATGGAAAGGCGTCGGAGGGGATGAAGTTCTTCCGGCGCAGTTCCGCCGGATCCATCTTCAACTCCTGGGCTGCCTTGCTGACGATCGTCTCGACGACGAAGGTCGCCTCGGGCCGGCCGGCGCCACGGTAGGCATCGACCGGAGCGGTATGGGTGAGCGCCGCCTTGACGTTGGCGTAGATCGCCGGCGTCGTGTACTGGCCGGCAAGCAGCGTCGCATAGAGATAGGTCGGTACCGCCGTCGAGAAAGTCGACAGGTACGCGCCCATGTTGGCGATCGTCTCGACCTTCAGAGCCAGGAACTTTCCATCCTTGTCGATGGCAAGCTCTGCATGGGTGACGTGATCCCGTCCGTGGGCATCGGTCTGAAACGACTCGGTGCGCTCGGCTGTCCATTTGATGGGCCTGCCGACGCGGCTCGAGGCCCAACACACCATCGTCTCTTCATTGTAGCAGAAGATCTTGCTGCCGAATCCGCCACCGACATCCGGCGCGACAACCCTGAGCTTGTGCTCGGGAATGCCGAGCACGAACGCCGACAGGATCAGCCGAAGCACATGCGGGTTCTGCGATGTCGACCACAGCGTGTAATTGCCGGTGCCCTTGTCGAACTCGGCGGCCGCGGCGCGCGGCTCCATCGCATTGGGGATCAGCCTGTTGTTTACGATGTCGACCTTGGTGATATGCGCTGCCTTGGCGAAGGCGGCGTCGACATCGGCCTTCACGCCGATCTCCCAGTCGTAGACCAGATTGCCAGGCGCCTCGGCATGGACCTGCGCCACCCCCGCATCGAACGCCTTGGCGAGATCGACATTGGCTGGAAGCACCTCGTAGTCGATCTTGATGGCTTCGGCTGCGTCCTTGGCTTCGTCGTGGCTGTTGGCCACCACCATCGCCACCGGATCGCCGACGTAGCGTACAGTGTCCGCGGCCATCACGGGATGCGGCGGCGCCTTGTGCGGCTCACCGTGCTTGTCCTTGACAACCCAGCCGCAGATCAGGCTGCCGACCTTGGCGTCGGCGACGTCCTTGCCGGTGAAGATATCCACCACGCCTGGCATTGCCTTGGCAGCGGAGATATCGATGCTCTTGATCTTTGCGTGCGCATGGGGCGAGCGCAGGAAATGCGCATGCGTTGCCCGCGCCAGCGGCAGATCGTCGACATAACGGCCCGTGCCGGTGAGGAAGCGAAAATCTTCCTTCCGCTTGACCCGGGCGCCAATTCCGGTTTGCGCGGTCATGGCTACACCCCCGCCGCTTTCATGGCCGGCGCAGCGGCCAGGATCGCTTTCACGATGTTGTGGTAGCCGGTGCAGCGGCAGAGGTTGCCCTCGAGTTCCCGCCGGACCGTGGCTTCATCGAGCTGGTAGTTGTTGCGCTTCACCATGTCGATGGCGCTCATCACCATGCCCGGCGTGCAGAAGCCACACTGCAGCGCATGGTTCTCGCGGAACGCCTCCTGCATGGGATGCAGTTTCTCCGCGCTCTCGGCGAGACCTTCGATGGTCGTCACCTTGGCGCCCTCCGCCTGAACGGCAAGCATCGTGCACGACTTCACCGACTTGCCGTCGACGTGTACGACGCAGGCGCCACACTGGCTGGTGTCACAACCGACGTGGGTGCCGGTCATGCCGAGGTGCTCGCGCAGGAACTGGACCAACAGCGTGCGTGCCTCGACCTTTCCCGAGACTGGCTTGCCGTTGACGGTCATGGCTACGGGAATGGTCATCTACTCTTCTCCCTCACATTGTTGGTCTTGCAGGCAATGGAGTACGCGCCCGCAGGGCGTTGGGTGAATCTGGCAAGCTGGTCCGCCGCCGGTCAAGCGAATTGCGGATGACGGCCCTTCGAAACCATCCAGCAGCGCCAGCTGCTAACGACTCGCAAGAAAAATCAAAATCAGTACCGCTGCACTGACGCCGATGACGGTCCAATGCCGGTATCCACGCTGCACTGCAGCGGAAGGTGCCATGACGGGCGGCGGAAGCCGGCTCGTCGGCACGCCGGCGATCGCGGCGGGCGACGGATTGTTGATAGAGGTCGCAAACTTGCCGAAGAACTCATCCGCAAGCTTGCGCGCCGTGCCGGTGATCAGCCGGGCGCCGACCTGGGCGATCTTGCCGCCGACCTGAGCATCGACGCTGTATTCCAGGATCGTATCGGGTCCGTCCTCGCGCAGAGTGACCACCGCACCGCCCTTGGCGAAGCCCGCGACGCCACCCTGCCCTTCGCCCGTGATCTTGTAGCCGTTGGGCGGATCGATGTCCGACAGCGTGACCTTGCCCGAGAAGGCGGCGCTGACCGGGCCGATTCGCAGGCGCACCTTGGCCGTCATCTCATTATCCGACAGCTTCTCCAGCGATTCGCAGCCCGGAATGCACTCCTTCAGCACAGAAGTATCGTTCAGCGCCGCGAAGACTTTCTCACGCGGTGCGGCAATCTTGTATTCGCCTTTGATTTCCATCTGGTAACTCCCGCCTGTAGGGCCGATCGCCTCACCACTTACTCGTATAAGAGTCCGGCGGCGGTTCTGCCAGTGGCTCCCGCAGTGAGACGTAGATCGTAGCAAGGTAGGGCACAGCCATCAGGATCGCGAGGGCGGCGAACCAGTCGGCCTGGGTATTCCAGAACAGCGTGCCGATGACCCAGCGACCGCCGTCGGCCGAAACGAAGCCGCCGGCCCCGCCGTCATGCAGCTTGATGGCGCCTTCGGTGACGACCATCACGACGGCCCAGAAGATCAGCAGAGAAGCCAGAGCGATCTCCGGGATGACCGGCCTCATGCGACTGTAGGCCCGGTCCATCCTGACGAAGCCGCGGCTGCCGTCATACCCCAGCAGCCGGCCGAAGGAGAGCGCCTTGGCCAGGCGGTGAGGACGCAACACTTGTTCGCTTCGAAGGACCGTCAGCGCCTTCCAGGCCATCAGCACGATGCTCGGAATGACGAAACTCCAGATCGGAAAATCGCGATATCGCCCGTCGATCGCGATCTGGCGATACCAGTCTCCGATCCGGATCACGCCGTCGTACCAGTCGATGCTGATCACCACGAGGTAGAAGATGCAGAGCACCGTCAGGACAAGATAGAGCATCTGCGCCATGAGGTCGGCGCGCTGCAGGATGCGGTAGCGCGGAAGCTCCCGCCAGGCCCGCCAGGCCTCGCGGACCCGAGCACCGTAAAGCGACGGATCGGCCATTTTCCCGGTGAGACTGTCCGCGATGCCACGCAGCAATGCATAACTGAAAAGCCCGAGCAGAAGCGCCCAGAACACCACGCCGACCGTGCGCTCGAAGTAGAACATGCGGGACAGGTCGATCCAGGTCGCCTGAACGTAGCAGGTGGCAACGACCTGGGCGAACAGGGCGAAGATGATGATGGTCTTCCCGGCGGCCTGACGGCGCAAAATGACGAAGCTGCCCAGGATCAAGCCGGCGGCGATGGTGGAGAGGATGAAGAGGGTTCGCCATTGTGGCTCGGCCGAGACCGGGCTGCCGAGTTCGAATTTGTCCCGGCGCTGCGCGTCCAGCAGCCCCCATGCGGCGCCGACCGTCCCTTCCTGCCGGGCCTTCCAATACTGGTCGAAGGCTTCCACGATGTTGTATTCGAACTTCTCTCGATCGGCGATGCCGCGAAAGTTCGAGAAGTAGCGGACCTGCTCCACCCTGCCAGGTCGAGCGTCGGAACGCATGCGGCCGTCGCTCGGCCATCCGGTTTCGCCGATCACGATCCGCTTGCCTGGGAAGCGCTCCTGCACCTTCTTGTAGATATCGACGATGTGCTTATCGATGGTTGGTGTCCCGTCGGGCTCTCGCCGGTCCAGCCCGATCGGCACGTCCTCCCAGTACGGAAGGATATGGATCGTGATGAAGTCGACCTCGTCGGCAAGCGACGGATTGCGCAGCCAGAATTCCCAGACATCAGCGTAAGTCACAGGCTGGGACACGCGCTGCTTGACCTGCCGGATATAGCTGCGGAGCTGGTTCGCCGTCAGGTCCTTGCGCAGCAACACCTCGTTTCCGACGATCACCCGTTCGACCGTGTCCTTGTACTTGTTGGCATGGTCGATCAGCAGGTTGATCTGTTCCAGGTTCTCCTTGTCGTTGTCATTCAGCCAGGCGCCATGCCAGACCTTGAGCCCGTACTTCCCCGCGCGCTGGGGGACGGTCTCGAGGTTCTCGCCGGATGAGTAGGTCCGAACCGCCCTGACCTTGCCTTGCAGGCGCCGAAGGTCGGCTTCGATCTGGTCGGGCGTCGGAAATGTCCGCGTGAGAGGACTCTGCCCAGGCCTGTAAGGCGCAAAGGAGACGCTTTGCAGCGGCGCATTGGTCCAGCCGGCGATCTCGACCGGCCGATTCGGCCACCACCACCACAGGAGATTCAGCGCAGCAACGGCCACGAAGGCGATCAGCGCCACAAAGACACGCATGAGCAGGCTTTTAGCAGGATCGACTGCTTCGGGTATGGCTTTTCGCGGGCGATTGTCCCCAGAGGCCGTGCTGGAATGCGCAGGGACCCAGTCGACGGCTAAAGCGCGCCGAGCTGGACGCTCGCAATGGCCTGCCGGACGACCTGATGCCCGCGGAACAGGACGGCTTCCTTCCAGTCGTCCGTATCGGGGTAGAACTGTCGCCGAATGGCAGCCCGGATCGGCCCCGCCTCGGCCCCCGAGGGATCACCGTACTTGTGCAGCCAGTGATCGGCGCGGAAGGCTCGCTGGCCACTTTCCCGGTCGAAAGTGCCGAATTCCAGGGTACACATGGTGAGCCTCGTGTCAGGCTCGGTCAGGACGCGGTTGAGGCCATAGTGGGTCAGCCCGTCGCGGGCCTGGGAAGCCGTCTGCCCGCGCTTGGACTCGGTCACCGATTCTCCCCAGAAGGCGCGCACGCGACGCGAGGCCGGGCTGCCGACGTCGAAATGGGTTATCGGCTCGCCATAGCCATAGGGTCCCAGGCCAGTATGGAAATCGATGACGGCGACGTCGGTTCGGCCCTTCAGGCAGCGGTCGACGATCGCATGGAGCGTCCGGTTCGACCAGGAAGGGCCGCCGCCGCCGAAGAACATGCCGTCCGGGTGACTGTACTGGCCCCCGGAGATGGCCCGGTAGAAGGCGACGTCGCCCACCTTCTTGCGATACTCGGCCAGTTTGGCATCGACCGTTGCGAGGGTTGCCGGCTCCAGGTTTGGGGGCACGAGCAGATCCGCGATCTCCAGATAGCCCTCGTTGACCGGATAGGGTTTGCTGTGGTCGACGTAGTTCCGGTTGAGATCGTTGCCTTCTTCGGTCACCCGGCGCGTCCACGCAAACCCGTAGGGATTGATGGCATGCACGAACAGCGCGGCGGTGCCCTTGGGCAGCCCCGCCGCCCCGACCCCGGCCAGCCAGTCGACCTGGAAGCCGGAACCGCAATACCCTTCCACGCCGTGCGTTGACGAAATCGTGACCACGACCCGGGACGCGTCATCCGGCCCTGCCCAGGCCACATCGGTCGACAGCGCTTCGCCCTGAGGTCCTTTCCTCGGATTGTCGTAACGCCAGGTCATGGCTCCGGCGATCCGCGCCGCCGCCAGGAATTTGTCCCGCGCCTCGGCGTAGGACGATGCAAACGAATGGACGGTGGGCATGGCGCTCGCTCAGGTTCGAAGGGTCAGGCCGCCATCCACCACCAGCTCATGGCCAGTGATGAAATCGGCCTCGTCGGAGGCCAGCAGCAGCGCGCCGCGGGCGATGTCGATGGGTTGCCCGAGCCGACGCAGCGCCGCCTTCTTCTCCCAGACCGCCCGGATCTCGGGATTGTCGAAATTGGTGCGCGTCATGCCCGTGTAGATCGCGCCGGGGCAAACGTAATTGGCGGTGATGTTGAACTTGCCGAGCTCGAGCGCCAGGGTACGCGTCAACCCGCCGACACCGGCCTTAGAGGCACAATAGGCCGCAAGGCCGTAGTCGGTATCGAAAGCCATGACCGACGCCGTGTTGATGATGCGTGCCCGGCCCCGCTCGCGCGCACGCGCCTTCAAGGCTGGAATGGCCTCGCGGCAGAGCCTGAACACCGCGCGGACATTGACGTCGTTCACACGGTCCCACTGCTCGTCCGTCATCTCCTCGACAAAGGCCCTGCCGCTGACGCCCGCATTGTTGAACAGGATGTCGATGGCGCCGTACGTCTCGAGCGCCGCCGCCACGATCCGGCTCGGTGCGTCCTTCGCCGTGAGGTCACAGGCAAAGCTCGTGATCGCCCCGTTGCCGGAATGCGCCTGGTCGATCGCCGACTCCGGTCGATCGACCGCCAGCACCTGTGCGCCCTCGTCGGCAAACAGCTTGGCGGAAGCCTCGCCGATTCCCGACGCGGCCCCGGTGACGATGGCGATCTTGTCGTTCAGCCGGCCCACGCATTCCTCCCTCAATCAGTCGATCGTCAGCACGACCTTGCCCGTGGCCTTGCGCGACAACAGTGCGTTCATGGCCTCCGCTCCCTTCTCGAGCGGGAAGCGCATCGAGATGTGCGGCTTGAGCTTGCCCTCGCCGTACCACTTCAGCAGCTCGTCGAAGTTCTTGCGGGCTTCGACGGGCTCGCGCGCACGCCAGGCACCGTAGAAGACGCCACGGACATCGCAGCTCTTCAGCAGGGCCAGGTTGGCCGGCAGCGAGGGGATGCGGCCGGCGGCAAAGCCCACGACCAGCAGCCTTCCGTACCAGGCGATGCAGCGGATCGCTTCGTCGAAGGCATCGCCGCCGACGGCGTCATAGATGATGTCCGCACCATTGCCGCCGGTCAGCTCCTTGACCTTGTCGCGCATCTTCTCCTTGGCGTAGTTCACGAACATGGTGGCGCCGTAGGTGCGGCAAATCTCCATCTTCTCATCGGAACCGACGGCCGCGATCACCTTCAGCCCCATCAGCGCGCCGAGCTCGACGGCCGTCAGGCCGACGCCACCCGATGCGCCGGTGACGAGCAGCGTCTCGCCCGGCTTGTAGCTGCTGCGCTGCTTCAGCGCATAGTACGAGGTGCCGTAGGTCATCGTGAACGCCGAGCCGTCTTCGTAGCTCATGTTCGACGGCATCGGCAGCAGCTGGCCCTGGTCGACGATGGCCTCGCTGGCGTAGCCGCCATGGCCGATCATGCCGATGACGCGATCGCCCATCTTGTAGCCGCTGACGCCTTCACCGACCTCGGTGATGTCGCCTGCGATCTCGTGACCGGGCGCGAACGGGCGCGGCGGCTTGAACTGGTACTTGTCGGCGATGATCAGCGTGTCGGGAAAATTCACACCGGCTGCCTTGACGGCGACACGCACCTGTCCCTTGCCCAGCGGCTTGGAAGGAAGCTCCATGAGCTTCAGGCTTTCCGGTCCACCAGGTGTCTCGCTGATCAAGGCGCGCATCGGTTTCGCTCCGTCTCGCTGTTCCGTTCTGTGGCGGCATTGATACGATGCCGCCCCGGGCAGCGTCCATCCATGCTAGAAGCACCTGTTCGCGGGGAGGAAAATGGCAGGCCTTTATTTCGAGGAATTCAGCATCGGACAGGTGTTCGATCATGCCTGGACGCGCACGGTCACCGAGATGGACAATGTGCTGTTCAGCTCGCTGACCATGAACGTCCAGCCGTTGCACCTCGACGAGGAATTCGCATCCGGCACGGAGTTCGGCCAGCGCATCGTCAACAGCCTGTTCACCCTG
>QFCS01001338.1_pt1 | contig 10654 bp, 21 predicted proteins | sample 3576561 | NCBI WGS metagenome assembly QFCS01 | reverse complement strand
TCTTGTCGTAGACCGCGAAGCGCTTCGGGCTCTCGGCGGGCTTCTCGGTGCTCCGGGGGGCCGGGGTGGGCGGCGTGGGCGGGTCCTGCGGCGGGTTGGTGTTCTGCTCGGTCACGGGATTTCTCCTGTCAATCGGTGCTTGACGGTGGATGGGCGTCCGGGCGCGCGCTGGTGCTCGCGCCCGGACGGGGGCGGTTACTCGGCGACGGGGGCGGTGAACGTGGTCTTGGCGATGCCCTGCTCGTGGTGCTCCTCGATGGCCCAGTAGCCGAAGAACGCGTCGTCGATGCCACCGTTGGCGAGGTGCTGCGCGGACACTCGGACCGGCGAGCCGGGCAGGGTGCGGACGGTGGCGGCGGGCTTGGCGACCGCCACGACCGTTCCGGCCGGGACGAGGTCGTCGTCGCGGAAGTTGCGCGGGTCGATGCCGAACATGTCGAGGAAGACGGGGAGGTCCTTCTCGTTGTAGTCCAGCAGCGTCTCGAAGTCGTCGCTGTTGACCACGATGCCGGTCGCGCGGCCGACCTTGCGGCGCTTGAGCGAGCGGGCGGCCTTGGCGGCGGCCTTGAGCAGGGTGGGCTGTGCGGCCAGCGGGGTGACGCCGTCGGCCTGCATGGCGGCGGTGGCCTTGGCGAGCGCGTAGGCGCGGGTCTTGGCGTCCAGCTTCATCGCCCACGACTCGCGGACCTGCTGCCACAGGGCCTCGACGAACCCCTCGTTGGGGAAGTCGTAGAACTTCCGGTCGACGTCGACACCGACGGCCATGCGGGCAGCCTCGTAGGTGCTGGTCTCGGTGGTGACGTTGTCGGAGGGGATCTCGGCCTTGTTGCCCGCGTAGTCCTGGATCTCCAACTTGGACGTGAACCGCCACCCGATGCCGGAGTAGTTCGTCAGGTTGTCGGTGTTGAACAGGTCCGACCAGACGGGCTCGTAGAGCAGGCCCGACCACAACTCGCCCGACCAGGCGGGCTGCTCGATGTTGGCGCTGTGGGCGCTGTGTCCTTCCTGGTCGGCCGGCGGAGCTCAAAAAGCGAGGCGACAGCGGTGCAGGTTGGTCGAGGGTGTTGCCGCGCTCGGCGTTGCAATGGCGGCAGGCGGGGCGGCCGTTGGTCACGTCGTACTGGCGCGACAGGTCGATCGAGCGGGGCACGATGTGGTCGCCCTCGGTCGCGACACGGGTGCAGCCGTCGAGGCGCAGCGCACACTCTCGGCCGTACAGCCCGAGCACGGCCGCCGTCCACCGCTGAGCCTTCCGGCCGCCCCACTTCGGAACGCTCATCGGATCGGCTCGAACTCGTGGTTGTCGGGGCCGGGGCGCTCGGTGAGGCAGCGGCCTTCGATCTTGCCGCACGTCGTGCAGCGCGGGCCGCCGGTGATCGCAGCCGGGGCGGTCGCCAGGTCGCGCCAGTGACGGCCCCGGAAGATGATCGCCTTGGGGGTCGAGATCTGCGAGTCACGAGCGCAGCGCACGGCGGCCTCGGCCAGGTCGGCAAGGTCGATGGTCGAGCGATGTGCCGCGAGCACCTGACGGATCAGCCAGCGTTCCCAGTCCATCGCGGGTCGGATCGAGTAGACGAGCGCTGACAGGTTCTCGATGTCCTCGTCGGTTGCGGTGCGCATCTGGCTGGTTCCTCCAATCGGGTGCTTGCTCGGGTTAGCGGGGGCGGGGCGGGTATGCGGGTGGTGACGTTGAAGGCAATGGGGACGCCCTGACGGGCGCGGAGTTCGCCGACCTCCCCCTGAATCCCCCTACGGATTCGGTTGCGCAGTTTCCGGGGTCGCCGGACTGGTCCTCCTTCGCGGAGCGAGAGGACTGACTGCCTGTGGCCCCTCCGCTGCAGACGGCATGTGGTCACAGACGACGCGCACCGTTTCGCGTCGAGCGTTTCCCTCGGCGTCGGCGTCTCACTGGTCAGGCCGCCGCTTGTAGCCGGTTCGGTGCCGCTGAGTTGTTCGCCCCCTTGCGGGTGCCCCCGGTCGCGCTTTCCTGCTCCTCCGGGGTGCTGCGGTCAGGTTCTGGGGGCCTCCCGGTCGTCGGTGGTGATGGTCAAGACGTGGTGGTCTGTGTGGGCCATGCGGACGGCGTCGCGGTGCACGTCGCCCCACCCGGCCGAGTAGACGAAGGCCATGACGTCGGCGCCGAACACGTGGGGCGCGTCAACGCGGGCCGCGATGCGTGAGGGGCGGTCGTTGCCGTCGAGCGCGAGAGCCCAGCGCAGCGGCACACGGCCGCGTGCGCGCTGGATCGCGCGACGGGCACGGCAGGCGCGCACGAAGCGGCGTACGGCCTTGTCGAAGGCGTCTTGCCGCCCGGTGGCGGGCAAGGGACGGTGACCGACCGCGAGGCGGGTCCGGCGACCGTTGTCGTCGAGGGTGACGTCGAGGAGGTAGCGGGCCTGCACCTTGCGGCCTCGCGTGGAGGCGCGGCGCAGGCGGTGGCGCACGATGTCGACCCCAGAGCTGCGGCGTACGGCCAGGGCGTTGCCGGACCTCGCGCCGCTGCTGGTGTCCTGCACGACGGCCCAGCCGTCACCGAGGATCGCGGCCACGTCGACCGGGTCGTTGTGCCGGTCGCGGCACTCGACCAGGGCGAGGACGTCGGCAGTCCGGGCCAGGGCGCGCACGAGGGCGACGTCGCCGCCCAGTTGCCACGCGAGGTTCGCGGTGACGTAGCGGGTCACTGCTCGGACTCCTCGGGGCAGTCGTAGCCCTTGGAGTGCCACAGGTCGCACAGGTGGCAGGGGCACAGGCGCAGGGTCACGACAGAGCCGTCCCCGGGTCCATCGCGCCCCGTGAGAGCGCGGACATGAACCAGCCGAGTTGCGGGCGCGGGTGCTGCTCGGCGAACTCGCGCATCTCGGTCTCGTAGCCGATCGCGACCTCCTCGCGACGCTTCAACCACGCCTCATCGGCACAGCGCCACGCGTCGGTGACGTACTCGCGCCACCAGTGATGACCAAGCGGCTCAACCCGACGACGGGGAGCCAGCGCGACCATCCACGCGAGAACGGCGGGTTCGTCAGTGAAGGTCACGACGCCTCCAGACCGAGGAGATGCCGGGTCTGCCGCCACCCACGCCGATAGTCGTTCCGAGCGGCAAGGCACGCCGCGCAGGGGTCGGAACCCTCGCGCTGGTGGGCCTTGTGACCGGCAGGGGTGCCGTGGCGCGGATCGGTCGGCGTGAGTGGCCGGCGGGGGGCGGGCATGGTCAGACGACTGCCTTGACCGGGCGGACGAAAGCGGGCGTGACGCGCCAGGGGTTCGACGCGTTCGCGGTCTTGCTCACGCGCTGCTTCACGCCGGACTGACGGCCGATCATGATCGCGACGTCGACCGCGTCGTCGAACCAGAAGAACGACGGGCGGTTCACCGGGCGAGCCGGTTCTCGAAGGTCGCTTGCGCAACGGCCAGGTGGGCGTGGATCTCGGCGCGCTTCAGCGCCGACCGGTGGCGGCGGTTCAGGTCGGCGACGACGTCGCGGCGCGAGAAGCCGGTCTGCTCCAGTTCGGCCTGGAGGGCGTCGGCCTCGTCGAGGAGTTCAACTGACTGTGCGTAGTGGTCTGCCATAGCCAGGGAAAATGCCACGTTGTGGTGTTCAACCACGCCACGCCACGCCGAAGGTTCGTGACTTTCGTTCTGTCTCCCGGCATACTCTCCGGCATGACAGTTACCTCCCTTCGCGACTTCACGACGCGTTACGCGGACGACGAGAGGCGCGTCCCCGAGTGGTCCCTCGGTGACCGACTGCGCAAGTCGATGGATCTCGCGGGCATGACCGTGAGCGAGATGGCCGAGATCTTCGGGGTGGGCCGCGAGACGGTGAGTCGGTGGATCAACGACCGTGGACGACCCAAGCCCATGATCCTGATGCTGTGGGCCGACGGATGCGGCGTGGACCACCAGTGGCTAGAAACAGGTGAAGCCTCACCGGAGGCGGTGAGGCTTCAATCTGTACGCCATCAGGGACTCGAACCCCGAACCCGCTGATTAAGAGCCTTCCGGCGCCGCTCGCGGACGTCATCCGGTTCCCGCTCGAGCGCCGCGCTGGGCACGCGGCATGAGCGACCTCGCGGCCGCGCGAGCCGCCGCCGACCGCCGCCTCCGTGTCGCCGACGAACGTCGCGAGCACGCGACCCGCGCCTGGCGCGCGCTGCAGCACGCGACCCAGGAGGCCGACAACTCCGCCCGCATCCTGGCGGCCTACGTGCTCGAGGGCCGCTCCGAGAAGCGGATCGCGATCCGGGCCGCGAAGCACCGCAAGGCGCTCGCCGCCGAGGCCTACGCCGAGGCGGTCTGGGCGTCCTACTCCGAGGCGCTGGCATCGTGAGGCTCGGCGACCAGGGCGGCCGCCGCAGCTGGCCATGCACGAACGCTGGGATCGGCGGCTACTCCCCGACCTACCGGCCGCGCAAGACGGTGCTGCGGTGCGCCCACTGCGGCAACGTCCTGGTGTGGATGGGACCCGAGGAAGGGTTCGCGATCGCCCCGCCCCAGGCCGCGGCCGAGTTGATGGCGGCTGGGCGATGAGGCGCGCTGCCGGGGCATCGGCGTCGGCCGCGAGGTGCGGGTTTGGCCTCTGCGACAGTCCGGCCGAGCACCAGGTCGTCGTCGAGAACGAGGACGGCTCGGTCGCCGAGTTCGCCCTCGCCTGCGGGCTGCACGTCACGCCCGTCGTCACGTGGGGCAGTGCGGCCCCGATCGAGTTGACTCGGGTCCGGACGCTCGTGGCCATCCAGTGATGGTCGGCGGGAGGGTCCTAAGTTCGGTCCCAGATCCGGGCGAACCGGTCGCGAGGGTAAAGGAATCCTCGATAGAGCAGTCGGGTGTGATGACCACCACCCCCCATGCCCTGCCCGATGCCTGGCCCGCACTCCTCGTCGCCTGGACGGCGTACCTCCCTGCCGCCGGCCGTCCCGACACCACGATCGGGCTGCGCCGGTACCACATGATGAGGCTCGCGAAGGTCTTCCCGGACGGGCCGACGTCGGTCGGCTTCGAGGCGATGGTCGGGTGGCTCGGCGAGCAGGACTGGAAGCCGAACACGCGGCGCAGCTACCGCGCCTCGCTGCGGGTGTTCTGGCAGTGGCTCGTCGCGACCGGCCGCACCGAGCAGTCACCGGCTCACCTACCCCCGTCCGTCGCCGTCCCCCGGGCCCGGCCCCGGCCGACCCCCGAGACCGCGTTCCGCGACGCCCTCGCGAAGGCCGACGACCGGGCGCGGCTCGGCATCCTCCTGGCCGGCAAGTGCGGGCTCCGCCGCGGCGAGCTCGCACGCGCCCACACCAAGGACCTCGTCGAGGACCTGGTCGGCTGGTCGCTGCGCGTGGTCGGGAAGGGCGGCCACGTCCGCATGGTCCCGCTGCCCGACGACCTCGCCGGCGAGATCCGCCGGCGTGCGCCGGGGTGGCTGTTCCCGTCGAAGGTCGACCCCGCGCAGCCCCTCACGCCGCACCACCTCGGCAAGGAGATCTCGAAGTACCTGCCGAGCGGGATGACGACGCACTCGCTCCGGCACCGGTGCGCCACCGTGGCCTACGCCGGGAGCCGGGACGTCTTCGCCGTGCAGGAACTGCTCGGCCATGCGAAGACCGAGACGACGAAGATCTACGTCGAGATCGCGGCCGACGCCGTCCGTCGGGCGATGCTGGCCGCGGCTTCCTGACTCCACAGCACGCGCACGCGGGCCCGGGTGTATATACACCCGGGCCTAGCGTCTTTCCGGTGCCGAACCAGCCCGCGACCCCGCTCCGCTCCCTGCGGATCCCGGACGAGGAGTGGGAGGCGGCTCAGCGCGTCGCGGCCGATCGCGGCGAGACCGTGACCGACGTCGTGCGTCGCGCGCTGCGGCGGTACGTGCGCGAGCTCGGCGACGAGCCGCCGGTCGGCTAGAACAGGCTCGGGGCGTCGTCGACGGCCGGCGCCTGGTCGACGAGCTCCGGGTAGCGCTCGCGCAGGTAGGCCTCGATCTCCTCGGCGAGCTGCAGGAACGTCTCATGGTCGGCGTGAAGCCGGCGGACGGCGGCCGGCCCGATCGCGTCGGCGTGCCCGGGCGTCATCCGCTCGAGCTCGCGGGTGGTGCGGGCGTACTCGGCGCGGTACCAGCGCGCCTCGGCGAGCAACTGCTTGCCGCTCGCGGCGCTCACCGCCGGCCCCGGAAGTAGAAGGGACAGGTCGCGGCGTGCGGGACGGCGAGGTACTCCCCCGGTGCGTCGTGGGTCTCGTCCTTGAAGAGCACGCGCGCCAGGAGGCGGCCGGCGTGCCCGGGGCGCACCGCGGTGTTGCCGTAGCCGAGGTCCTCGCGCGGGTTGAGCGGCATGGCCTTGCCGCCGCGGCCGTTCGGGCCGGCGACGGTGACGGCCCAGACGATCGGGGCGCCGCAGGACTCGCAGGTGACGATGTCGCCAGGGAGCCGGCGGCCGGTGTCGGTGGGGCCCGTCATGCTGGCGCCACCGTGATCCGGGTGACGGTCGAGTTCGCCTCGAGGGTGCGCATGGCGTCGTCGAGGGCGCGGTCGCCCTGGATGACGGTGTTGTGGACCTGGTCCTTGCCGGCGTAGCCGATCAGTCGCCAGGAGCGGGTCTCGGGCCCGTTCACGGTGAGGTGCACATGCCGCCGATGGTGGCAGGAGGGTCCGACAGCACGGCGCGACGCGCCGGTTCCGGGGACCCGTGCTCACGCGTAACCCAAACGCCTCCTTGGTACACGCTGATGTGTCGGTGCTGCCGTGTACCAATGTGCTCGTGAGGGCGCGTTGCGCCGCGAACCGAGCGTGAGAACGGGGCACAACTATGCGGGCGGTGGGGTACTGCAGGGTCAGCACCGACGAGCAGGGCGAGTCCGGGCTCGGACTCGAGTGGCAGCACGGCGTGATCGAGACCGAGGTCGCGCGCCGCGGCTGGACCCTCGAGCGGATCTACTCCGACGTCGCGTCGGGCAAGTCGCTGCGCCGGCGCCACGAGATGCAGGACGCCCTCACGACGCTCGCGCTGGGCGGCGCGGACGTGCTCATCGTCGCGAAGCTCGACCGGCTCTCGCGCAGCGTGAGCGACTTCGCCGCGATCCTGGCGCAGTCCCACGAGCAGGGCTGGTCGCTCGACGTGTGCGACCTCGGCGTCGACACGACCTCGCCCGGCGGCAAGATGGTCGCGCAGATCATGATGGTCCTCGCCGAGTGGGAGCGCGAGATGATCGGCGAGCGCACGAAGAACGCCCTGCAGGTCGCGCGAGCTCGCGGCACCAAGCTCGGCCGGCCCGCCGGCGTCAGCGCCGACACCGTCCGCCTGATCCGGATCCTGCGCGACCAGGGCCTGTCCTGGGCGAAGGTCGCCACGGCGCTCGAGCGCGAGGGCATCCCCACCGGCCAGGGCGGCCGCTGGCACGCCGCGACGGCTCGGCGCCTGGTCCAGCGCGCCGAGCAGCCCGCCGAGCAGCCCGCCGGCGTCGTCGACGAGCCGCTCCTCGTGCCGTGAGCGAGCCGCGGCAGCGCCACGTCTTCGTCCGGATCCCGTTTCACCCGGCGGAGTTCCCCGGCCTGCTCCTCGACTGGCGACAGCGCGAGAACGTGTGGGAGGCGCTGGTGACCTACTGGCACGAGGACAACGCTCGAGCGATCACCGGCTGGTACCCGCAGACGCAGATCCGGCCCGCCGGACGCGAAGCGGCCCCGCCCGCCCGTGAGGGCGAACGGGGCCAGGTGCGCCAGGAGTGAACGAAGTGTATGAGAACCCGTCCGTCTTGGCGCCCGGCCAGCGTAGACCACTTCTCCCGGAGATGTGATGCATCTGTCGGAAGAGTGGCGTACCCTCGCAAGTCCAGCGCCCCGCCGCCGTCGTGCAGGACGACGACGGGGCTAGCCGACTGACAAGGAGTCGACCATGAAGAACCCTACTCGCGCCCTCTCGCTGCTCGGCAGCATCGTCGCCAGCCTCGCGCTGCTCGTGGGCCTCACCTCGCCCGCGGACGCCGTCACGCGACCGCTGCGCGACCTGGGCAAGGACCTGAGCTGCAAGTCGCTCAAGGACACCAGCTACGGCGTGAAGCCGTCGCCGGACGAGAAGGCCGGCGCGATGTGTCGCGTCGACCAGCCCCGCGGCAAGCAGAAGATCGCCCTGTACCGGTACGGCAAGGGCACGATCGGCGAGGCCGTCGTCTACTGGCGCCAGGTGACCGCCGAGGGCAACGTGCTGTTCCCGCAGGACGCCGGATGCTTCGTGAAGAAGGGCCGCACGCTGCTCGTGCCCCTGGGCAGCAAGACCGACGTGGCCTACTCGGCGAAGTGGTGCAGGTACGTCGCCAAGAGGACCGGCGGCCGGATCGTAAAGGGCTACCTCCTAGCAGCCCGGTCGTGACGATCACCGAGTTCCTGCTGGCCCGAATCGCCGAGGACGAGGCGCGGGTTGCGGTATGGGAGGCCGGCGGCGCGCTGTGGCCGCATCAGGAGCACGATGCGGGTGAGTGCGACGAGTGCGACCACCGCCGCTCTCACCGTGCAGCCGACGACGTCCTGCAGGACCGCGTGCTGGCCGAGTGCGAGGCCAAGCGGCGGATCGTGAAGCGAGAGGGCGAGCGGCTGCGCGAGGAGTGGCGGCGACGGTCCGACGAGCATCGGCAGACGTTCGAGGAGTGGTTCCAGCCACCCTACGGTCCAACCCTCCGTGACCTCGCCTCGGTGTACGCCGACCACCCAGACTTCCGCGAGGAGTGGCGCAGCTGAGCCGGTAGAGGGGCCTTAGAACAGAGCAGCCCCGCCCGTCGAGAGACGGGCGGGGCTGTTGCGTTGTGCGAGCTCGAGCTAGAGCACGGTGAAGTCGCTGTCCGGACGCAGCGCGGCGACGCGGCTGTCGAGCCGCGGCTTGAGGGCGCGGACGACGGCCGCGGCGTCGTTCTTCCGCTGCAGGTTGCCGCGCGAGTTCAGGTGCACCTGGTCGCCTGAGTAGAGGCCGTTCGGCGTGACGGTCGAGGGTACGTAGACCGCGTTCCCGAACTCGGCGATGACCTCCTTGTAGACCGGCGTCAGCTTGCCGATGTTGGCGGTGAACAGCGCGAGGTCGGTCGCGTCGAAGCCGTTGGGGTGGGTCCCGAGGCGGTGCTCGAGGCCCATGCACAGGATCGGGTTGGGGTCCTCGGACGGGATCAGCACGCAGTCGAGCGGCAGCGCTGCGCCGGCCGCGCCGGCGTGGGCGATTCGCACGGTGTGCGCTGCGCCGTCGACCGGGACGGTGACGGGGATGGCGTTGACGACGCCCTTGACCTGGGCGCCGTTGTGTCCGACGTAGGCGGCCCGGTGGGTGGTGACCGCGGCGGATGCTGCGCCGCCGTCGACGCTGATGGTGACCGGGGCGTAGGCGGAGCCGGTCGGGATGTCGGAGGCGAGCACGACGAACACCTTGCCGGCGAGCGGGCCGCGCTGCGGCGGCGTGACGGAGTACTCCACCCAGTCGCCGGCCGCGGTCGTGTAGCAGAACTCGCCGCCGGATGCCCAGGGGGCCGCGACCGCGTGCTGCCAGCCGGCGCCGCCGGTGGCGCTGTGGGTGTGTCCCTCGGCGCGGGTCTCGGTCGACATCAGCGCGAGCGCGGCGCGGTAGTGCTGTCGCAGGTAGTCGAGGTAGGCGGTGCCGGTGATCGCGACGACGGTGATGGAGGCGGCGTTCATGGCGGCCTGGTTCATGGCGTCGTTGCCGATCGCGTCGTGCACGACCAGGCCGCTGCGCGCCGCGGTGCCCGGCCAGCGGCCGGCGGCCACCATGTTGGTCTGCCCGGACATCGGGACCCCGCTGAGGAGGGTGACGGCGACGTCGAGGGCGCGTCGGCCGTTCGAGCCGTAGGAGGTGACCGCGCCGCCGCCGAGCTCGGCGGCCAGGAGCTGGGTCCAGTGCTCGCCGGGACCGAAGAAGACCTGATCGAGAGTGGAGCCCGACGCGCCGTAGTTGGACGTCGGCCACCCCGCGGCCGTGGGCCGCGCGATCGCGTCCAGCTCGCCGAACGCCGGCACGTCGACGAGCTCGGTCGGCACGTAGGCGTTGTCGGTGCTCGAGTAGGCCAGCACGCGGCCGTCGGGCGGCTCGATGAAGGACGGGTCGTCGCCCGTCGCGTACCGGGTGACGGTCTCCGGGCCGGCCGGCGTGGTCGACCAGCGCGCGTCGGGCGCTGCGGCTGCCTCGAGCACGTCGCCTGGCCACGCGATGAAGCCGAGCGTCGCGTAGTCGAGCGGGCCGCTCGCCCACTGGTTGAGGATCCAGAACGCCACAGCCGCGGTCCTAGTCGCCCGAGCTCGTGCGGCCGGCGGGCACCAGGAGGCCGACCAGGCCGGTGAGCGCGCCGACGGCGACGTTCTGCAGCACGTCGGGGACCGGCTGACCGTTGAGGGCGAGCAGCACGATGCCGGCGAGCGCTCCGAGCAGGGTGAGGCCGACGAAGCCGATGACGAGACGGATGGGCGAGGTGACGATGGTGCTCATGCTGCTGACTCCCATTTCTGGTTGGCGGGGCGAGGGATGCGGACGAGGGCGGCGACGCCGCGGTGGTCGCTGGTCCGCCACCGGAGCCGTCGCGCGGCCGCGAGGACGTAGCGCAGGGCGCCGGTGATGATGTGGCCGTCGATGCCACGGAACCGCTTCCGGCCGCGGACGCGGCTCGTGCGGGGCCGGTGGGGGTT
>QFCS01001337.1_pt1 | contig 10666 bp, 10 predicted proteins | sample 3576561 | NCBI WGS metagenome assembly QFCS01 | reverse complement strand
GGTCTTGCCGATGATCGCGATCACCCGGTCGGCGGCGAAGACACCGTCGTCGATGAGCGTGGCCAGCTCGGAAGCGTCCGCGACGGAGTGGATCGGGACCTTGCGGACCTCGATGGCAGAAGGCATGGGATCAGGCTTCCTCTCGGTGGGGGTCGACGATGTGGACCAGGCATCGCGCCCACCGTCGATGCGATGCTCGCATTGTGGATGCCATGTTCGCTAAGTGGCCCGCCGCTGTCAACGGTTGCGCGGGTTCCTTCGGCCTGACGGGACGACGCGCGACGCCGGTCCTCCTCAGCGAGGCCGCTCGGCCAGCCGCAGCGCATAGACCGCGACCTGCACGCGCGTGCGCAGGTGGGCGTCGCCGGTGAACGGGCCCAGCAGCCGCTCGAGCCGGGCCACCCGGTGACGCACGGTGTTGTAGTGGAAGTGCAGCCGGCGCGCGGTCTCCGCGACGTTCAGGCCGGTCTCGAGGAGCGTGTCCAGCGTGGCGAGCAGGTCGTCGCCGTCGCCGCCCGGCTCCGCGAGGCTGCCCAGCGTGTCCGCGGCGAAGGAGGCGAGCTCCGCCGAGCCCGCCGAGAACAGCAGGCGGAAGACCCCGAGGCCGTCGTACCAGGTGTCGGATCCGGGCCCGTGCATCCACCTGCCCACCGCGAGCGCGCGGCGCGCCTGCCGGTAGGCATCGGGGAGATCTCCCAGGTCCCCGGCGGTGCGCGAGACTCCCACCGAGAACGACCACGAGAAGCCGTTGCGGTCCGAGCGCACCTGCCGGACCAGCGACCTGAGCGCCGCGTCGTCGTGGCCCACCGGTCCGGCCGGCAGTACGACGACGATCTCGTCGCGCAGGCAGGCGGACGGCGCACCCGGGGCAGTCCGGGCGACCAGGCGCCGCCAGGTCTCGCGGAAGCGATCCTCGGCCTCACGGCGGGGCGCGGCCGCCAGGTCCTCCAGGCCGCTGGCGGGATCCGCCTCCGCGACGAGAACCACCGCGGGGAACGCCAGCTCCCACCCGAGATCCGCGGCGTGGCCCGCGACGGCCTGCGGCGGACCACCTCGCCCGGCGAGCACGTCGCGCAGGAACACCGCCCGGAAGCGGCTCTCGACCTCGTTGACCGCGTCGAGGCGGTTCATCGTCAGCGCCGCGACCGCGGCGGCGCGCTCCAGGATGGCCGCGGTGCCGGGCGCACGCGCGCCGGCGCCGTCCACGTGCGCCAGGATCCCGCCGCCGCTCCCACCCGCCATGGGGACGACGGCGATGTCGCCGCCACGCTCCCACGGGCCTCGGCGCAGCCGCTCGACCTCGGCGGCCGCGCCGGCGACGGCCACGACGCGACGACTGCGGTCCACGACAGCGACCGCGCCCCCGACCGTCCGGACGGTGTGCTCGCACAGCTCCCGCAACCCGCCACCGGCCAGGACGACGTCGACGAGCCCCCGGTGCACCTCATCGATCTCGCGCAGCGCGGTGGCGAGGACGGCCGTTCCGGCCGCGTCGCGCGCGGCGGGAGGGAGCTCGGTCACGATCGACTCCTCGAAACCCTTGCGAACATCATGTTCACTATGCGAACTTTATGCTCGCAGCGTACGCACCGGGGTGTCAACCAGGCTCCCGGAGCCGGGCACGATTCCGGTGGACGCGTCCGGCGGCCCGCCGCGGGACCGCCGCGGGACCGCCGGTGACAACCAAGGAGGAGACCGATGACCTCGACCCGAGGCCTGATCACGCACCTGCGCCACGTCGGCATCGCCGCGCCCGACTTCCAGCGCGCGGCCGAGTTCTACCGCACCACCTGGGGGCTCACCCAGGTCGCCGAGGACAGCGGGATCGCCTTCTTCGGCTCGCCCGCCTCCCCCGAGAACTACCTGCTGCGGGTCCGCAAGGACGACGCGAAGCGTCTCGACGTCGTCTCCTTCGGCGCGGCGGACACCGCCGCCGTCGACACCCTCGCCGAGCACGTGGGCCGCGCCGGGATCCGGACCGACCGCGAGCCCGGCACCCTCGACACCCCCGGCGGCGGCTACGGCTTCCGGTTCTTCGACCCCGACGGCCGCCTGATCGAGATCTCCAGCGACGTGCAGGAGCGCGACGCCCGCCCGCTGGAGCGCGGCGAGTCGATCCCGCGCAAGCTGAGCCACGTGGTGTTCAACAGCACCGACGTCCTCGCGACCAAGTCCTTCTACGAGCAGCTCATGGGACTGCGCCTCTCCGACTGGCTCGCCGACCAGATGTGCTTCCTGCGGAGCGGGTCGGACCACCACATCCTCGCGATCGCCCAGGGCCCCCACGTCTCGCTCAACCACATCTCCTACGAGATGCGCGGCATCGACGAGTACATGCGCGGCACCGGTCGCCTCCTGCGCGGCGGCCACGACATCGTCTGGGGCCCCGGCCGGCACGGCCCGGGGGACAACACCTTCTCGTACTTCTTCGACCCCTTCGGCAACGTCATGGAGTACACCACCGAACTCGAGACCATCCCCGACGAGGACACGTGGGAGCCGCGGGTCTTCGAGATCAACGCCGAGAACTCCGACCAGTGGGGCACGGCGAACCCGATCACCGAGGTGATGATCCCCGCGCAGTTCAACGACCCCGACCAGGGCCTGTGGACGCCGTCGCCCGTGTGAGCGCGGCAACCGGCCCGACGGAGCCCGGCACGGCGGAGCCCGGCACGGCGGCGCGCGCCGCACCCCTCGTCACGTCGCTCTCGCGCAGCACCGTGATCATGCGGGCGCTCGCCGACCGGCCGCGCCGCCCCGCGGACCTCACCCGCGAGCTGGACAAGCCGTGGGCGACGATCTACCGCGCCGTGCGCGTCCTCACCGACGAGGAGATGCTGCAGCGCGACCCCGACTCCGGGGAGTACTCGATCGGCCCCCTGATGTGGAGCCTCGCGTCGACGTACCTGCGCGACCACCCCGTCCTCGGCGTCGGCCTCGGTCACCTCGAGCAGGCACTGCCCCGCGTCCCGGGGCTGCTCAAGGTGACCGAGCGCAGCGGTCCGCTGTGCGTCACCCTCTTCGCCGAGCAGAACCCGCAGGCCGCCACGGTGACCCGGATCCGCGAGCAGTACCGGCTGCCGCTGCACGGCGCGTCGTTCGGCATCGTCCTGCTGGCCCATGCGCCCGCGGCCTTCGTCGAGGAGTACCTCGACACCTGCGCCGACACCCACGACACCGAGCCGGAGCGCCTGCGCGAGCGACTCGCCCGGGTGCGGCGCGACGGCTTCGCCGCATCCCGGGCCGGCCTGCAGGACGACAACGGAACCCTGTCGGTGCCGCTGCGGCGCAAGGACGGCGAGGTCGTCGCCGCGCTCACCAGCGTGCTGCCCCTCGCCGTCTTCGACGACGAGAGCGCGTACGCCGACCAGCTGGTCCTGCTGCGCACCACCGCCCAGCACATCTCGGAGGCGCTCGGGTGGCGGGCGGCGTACCGCTCCTGAGGTGCGACGAGCGCCCGGGGAGGACGCCGCACCCCGAGCCCGCCGCTCAGCGGAAGGGGATCGCCGTGTACTTGAGCTCGGTGAACTCGCGCATGCCCTCGGCGGCGCCCTCGCGGCCGATGCCCGACTGCTTGACGCCGCCGAACGGGGCGGCCGGGTCCGAGACCACGCCGCGGTTGAGGCCGACCATGCCGGAGCGGAGGCGGCGCGAGACGGCGAGGCCACGGTCCAGGTCGCGCGTGTAGAGGTACGAGATCAGCCCGAACGCGCTGTCGTTGGGGAGAGCGACGGCCTGCGCGTCGCGCTCGAAACGGACGATCGGGGCGACCGGGCCGAAGATCTCGTGCCGCAGGATCTCGGCGTCGGGCTCGACGTCGGTGAGCACCGTCGCCCGGTAGGAGTAGCCGGGGAGACCGTCGTACCCGCCGCCGGCGGCGATGCTCGCGCCCGCGCGGACGGCGCCGTCGACCAGCTCGGCGACCTTGCGCTGGGTGCTCTCGTTGACCAGGGGACCGAGTTCGACGCCCTCGTCGAGGCCGTTGCCGTGACGCACCGCGGCGATCCGCGCCGCGAACCGCTCGGTGAACTCGTCGGCCACGGCGTCGGCGACGTAGATCCGGTTCGCCGCCGTGCAGGCGGAGCCGCCGTTGCGCAGCTTGGCCACCATCAGGCCCTCGACGGCCTCCTCGAGGTCCGCGTCGTCGAGGACGACGAAGGGCGCGTTGCCGCCCAGCTCCATCGAGGCGCGGACGACGTTCTGCGCCGCGAGGGTGAGCAGCGTGCGACCGACCTCGGTGGAGCCGGTGAAGGACAGGGCGCGGACCCGGGTGTCCTGCAGCGCGTGGCCCACGAGCTCGCCGGAGCTCTTGGTGCACACGACGTTCAGTACGCCGGCCGGCAGGCACGCCTCGGCGAGCAGCTCGGCGATCGCCAGGGCCGTGAGCGGGGTCTCCGCGGCCGGCTTCAGCACGGCCGTCGAGCCTGCCGCCAGGGCGGGCGCGATCTTGCGGGTGGCCATCGCAGCCGGGTAGTTCCAGGGGGTGATGAGGAGCGCCACACCGATGGGCTCCTCGGTGACCATGATCCAGTTCTGTCCCGTCGGGGAGCGGCGCATGTCGCCGTGGGCGCGCACCGCCTCCTCGGAGAACCACCGGAAGAACTCGGCGGCGTACGCGACCTCGCTGCGGGCGTCCGGCAGCGCCTTGCCGTTCTCGCGCACGATCAGCCGCGCGATCTCCTCCGACCGCTCGGTCATCAGCTCCCACGCCCGGCGCAGGATCGCGGAGCGCTCGCGCGCGGGCGTCTCCGCCCACGACTCGTAGGCACGCGACGCGGCGTCGACCGCGTCGGCCATGTCCTCGACGCCACCGTCGACGACGTGCTCGAGGACCTCCGTCGTCGCCGGGTCGACGACGGCGAAGTCGTCACGACCGGCGCGCGACGCGCGCCAGCCTCCGTCGATCCACAGACCGGTGCTCATGGCTGCTCCTTCGATGCGGGGCACCTGCGTGCCCGGGTGGGGAAAGGACTAGAGGTTGCGCTTCACGTCGGTCAGGCTGTCGACGAACCGGCCGTCGAGGCCGGCCATGTCGTCGACGATCGCCGCGGCGAGCACGAGGTCCTGCTCGGGCGATCCGATGGACTTGTAGAGCGTCGTACCGGCCGCGGGGGAGCCCGGGGCCTCGATGTAGTCGCCGAGGAGGCGCACCCGCGAGCGGTCGAGACCGGCGTCCGCGGCGGCGATCGCGTCCCCGGACTCCTCCAGGACGTCCCAGGTGTCGACGACGACCACGGCGGCGTCCGCGAGGACCTCGCCGGGGAGCTCGCGCTGGTCGGGCATGGTGGAGCCGATGGACAGCACCAGCGGGACGCCGGCGAGATCCTCGGGAGCCACCACCACCGACGACGAGCCGGTGCCGAGGTAGACCACGTCCGCGCCGCGGGCCGCCGACGCGGCATCCGGGGCGGGCAGCACCGCGATGCCGAGCTCGGCGCTCATCTGCTCGGCGAACTCGGTGCGGTTCGCCTCCCGCCGGCTGGTCACGTGGGCCGCCTTGACCGGCAGCGCGGCCGCCAGCGCACGCAACCCGGCGCGCGCCTCGGCACCCGATCCGATGACGCCCACGGTGAGCGGCTGCACCGCGTCGCCGAAGTACGCCGTGGCCGCCGCGGTGGCGCTGGCCGAGGTCCGCAGCGTGGTGATCATCGAGGCGTCGAGGATCCCGACGGGCCGGCCGTCCTCGGTCGAGAAGAGGTGGAGGACGTAGCGCAGCGTTCCGCCCGGGGAGTAGTGGAACTCCTTGTAGCCGAAGATGCCCAGAGGCGGCAGCGAGGCCGCGAGGACCCGCATCCAGCCGCCGGGGAGGGCGAGGTTGAGCCGCTTCGTCTCCGACTCCGGGTGGCGTCGTACGTCGGCCGCCCGGCGCGCCGCGGTCAGCGCCAGCGCGGGGGTGCCGTGGCGCAGCACCTCCTCCGCGCTGACGACCCGGATCCGGGTGAGGTCCTGCTCGATCATGCGCGGCACCGGCCGCGGAAGAACTCGGTGTCCGGCTCGTCGGTGACGTCCAGACCGCTGGCGACGGCGGCGGCGCGCAGCGTGCGCATCTGGCGGTCCAGGAGGCGGGTGTGCGGCGGGCGGACGGGGCCGCCGTTGAAGCCCTGCAGCCAGCCCTGGTACTTCCACAGCATGCGGTGCACGAACACCGTCCCGCTGTTGGCCTCCTTCATCAGCCCGCCGGTCGCCTGCCGGGCCGGGTGGATCCGCCAGTAGATCTCCATCGCCTCGTCGTAGCGCGCCGGGTCCTGGAGCATCTCGAAGTAGCGCGGCACCTCGGCGCCGAAGTACTCGTAGTTGGAGGTGCCCATCCACGGCATCCCGTACGACGTGGTCCACGCCGGGGAGTTCATCTCCAGCGGGTCCGCCACGACGACGTCGTCGGCGAACCTGCGGAAGACCTCGGAGATCCCGGCGACACCGGGCTCGGCGACCTCGTTCTTGATGGCGACGATATTCGGCACGTCGTCGACGAGCCGGCGCAGCCAGTCCACCGCGAAGCCCGAGGGGTGCAGGCGCTCGAAGTTCCACAGGTTCATCGCGAAGACGATGAGGCCGAGGTGGCTCGCGTCGGCGAGCGCCTTCGTGTAGGCCACGACCTCGTCGCCGCTCTGCGGGTAGAAGCCGAGCGGGTAGGAGGGCATGACCAGGTCGACGCCGGCGTCGGCGGAGCGCTTGATCAGCTCGACGTTCGCCTCGACGGTCGGCTCGGCGGCCTGCAGGACGGTGAGGGCGTCACCGCTCTCGGCCACGCAGATCTCGACGAACCGGTCGAACTCCTCCGCGGTCGTGCCGCACTCGGCGACCATCAGGAAGCCGCTGAAGCCGAGCTCGAGCTCGCGGTGGATGTCGTGGACGATCGCCGCCTCGTTGAGGGCGGACATGTCGGCGGTGAACGAGGGCATCACGCACCCGGTCACGCCCCGCAGGTTCTGGCGGGCCCATGCGCGCGCCTCTGCGGCGTTGTCGTAGCTGGCCACGAGGGCCTCCGTTCTCTGGGGGTTCTGATGCGGCCGCCGCGAGGCGGCCGTCGAGGATCAGGCGATCGACAGTCCGCCGTCGGGGCGGACGACGTGACCGGTCAGGCCGACGCTCTGACGGGTGAGGAGGTACAGGTAGTGCGGGACGAGGTCCTCGGGGGTGAGGCTGGTGCCGAGCGGGTTCAACGCCCGGATGTCGGCGAGGGACCTCTCGACGTCGTCGTACACGGGAGCGAGCCCGGCCTCCCCCTGCGGGTCGTCCCCGGCGCGCACGCGGCTCAGGGGCGTGACGACGCCGCCGGGAGCGACCGCGTTGACCCGCACGGCGGGAGCCAGCTGCGCGGCAAGCGACCGTACGACGCCGAGCCCGGCGTGCTTGGACGCGGCGTAGGCGATGCCGGCGCCGTTGCCGGCGACGACGTACGTCGCGTCGGAGAGCGTGAACACCATGACCCCGCCGGACGCGGTGACCGCCGGCGCGGCCGCCCCGGCGCCGACGATGTAGCCGACGACATTGACGTCCAGCACGCGGCGGGCGAGGTCGCGCAGGGTGGCCGGGTCGACCTCCTGCACGCGCACCCCGCCGTCCTGCACGCCTGCGTTGCCGACGAAGCCGTGGCGGGACCCGAACTCGCTCAGCCCGCGGTCGCCGGCCGCGGTGTTCGCCTCGGGATCGGTCACGTCGCCCACGACGCGCAGGCGGCGGCCGGGCAGGTCTGCCTGGTCCGCCTCGTCCTCGGCGCTCAGCGGCACCCGGTCGAGCTCGACCACGTGGCACCCGCGGGTGCGCAGGGCGCGGGAGAGGGCCGCGCCGATGCCGGTCGCCGCTCCGGTCAGGAGGACGGCACGGCCGGTGAGCTCGGGAAGATCGATCTCAGCCACGGGCGCTCCTCGTTAGATGGGATACTTTGTTCGTTATGCGAACATCATGCTCGCCTAGAGACCGATCGCGTGTCAAGCGACATGGGGCGAGACCTCGCGTCGAGGTCGCTCGACTAGCTGCTCCCGCCGCGACTACGCTGTCCGAAGAGCGGGCAGTCCGGGTCCGCGAACGCCGAACAGGACGCCCACGATGAGCGAGACCAACCCGACGCCACGCGGCCAGGCGGTGAAGTCGCTCTCGCGCAGCACCCTGGTGATGCGCGTGCTCGCCGACCGACCCATGCGTCCCGCCGAGCTGTCCCGCGAGCTCGACAAGCCCTGGGCCACCATCTACCGGACCATCCGCGTCCTTACCGAGGAGGGGATGCTGCAGCGCGACCCCGACACCGGCGAGTACTCGATCGGCCCCATGATGTGGGCGATGGCGACGTCCTACCTGCGCGACCACCCCGTGCTGGGCGTGGGCCTCGGCCACCTCGAGCAGGCGCTGCCGCACGTCCCGGGCCTGCTGAAGGTCACCGAGCGCAGCGGGAGCAACGCCGTCACCCTGTTCGCCGAGCAGAACCCGCAGGCCGGGGCCGTCACCCGGATCCGCGAGCAGTACCGCCTTCCTCTGCACTGCGCGTCCTTCGGTCTCGTCCTGCTCGCCCACGCCCCCGACGAGGTCGTCGAGGAGTACCTCGCCGGCCCGCTCACCGCCGTCAGCCCACGGACCATCACCGACCCGCAGGACCTGCGCACCCGCATCGCCGAGGTGCGCGACCAGGGCCACGCGGCGTCGCGCGCGGAGCTCCAGGACGACAACGGCTCCCTGTCGGTGCCGATCCGGCGCAAGGACGGCGCGGTCGTCGCCGCGCTCACCGCCGTCCTCCCGCTGCCGGTGTTCGACGACGACGCCGACCGGTCGCTCCACCTCGAGCGGCTGAGCGACACCGCCACCCGGATCTCCGAGGCCCTGGGCTGGCGGGGTACCTACGCCTGAGGCACCGGCGACCCGCGCGTCGGTACTCACGCGCGTGCAGGCTGCGTCGCCCCGAGGTCCGCGACCAGGGCACGCACCTCGGCGGCACTCAGGCCGTCCTCCCACGCACGGCGCAGGCGCACGCTGATCTTCGGCGCACCGAAGGTCACCCCTCCGGCGAAACGGTCGCCGTCGGCGTACAACGCCACCGGGCGCTGACCGCCGGGACCGTCGCACCACACGATCTCCGTGGTGTCGCCGGGCCCGCGACGGCCGACCATCTGGACCTTGATGCCGTGCTGGTCCGACCAGAAGTACGGCGCCCGCTCGTAGGGCTGGAGATCGTCCGGACGCACGATGTTGTGCGCCACCAGCTGGGCCTGCTGGAACGCGTGCGTCCAGTGCTCGACCCGGCGCGACGTACCCGTGCGGACGTCGTACCAGCGCGCCACGTCGCCGATGGCGTAGACGCCCGGCACGCCGCTCACGCGGGAGAACTCGTCGGTCACGACGCCGTCGTCGACCGGGATGCCGGAGCCGGCCAGCCACTCGACGTTGGGCACGCACCCGATCCCGACCGCCACCGCGGACACCGACAGCACACGACCGTCGCCGAGCTCGACCTCCGAGAGGCCGCTCGGCCCGCGGCGCAGCGCGACCACCCCGGTGCCCGCGACCACCTCGACGCCGTGCTCGGCGTGGATCCTGGCCAGCTGGGCGCCGACCTCGTCGCCGAGCACGCGGGAGAACGGCGTCGGCAGGGACTCCACGATCGAGGTCGGTACGCCGAGGCCCGCCGCCGTGGAGGCGACCTCCGCGCCGATGAAGCCGCCGCCGACCACGACCAGGCCCCCGCCGGAGTCGAGCGCCCGGCGCAGGGAGCCGACGTCGGCGAGGTCGCGCACGGTGTGCAGCGGGACCGACCGCGGCGCCGCGAGCGTCCGCGGCCGCACCCCGGTCGCCACGACCAGCGCGTCGTAGTCGAGCGTCGACCCGTCCACGAGCGACAGCCGCCGGTCGCGTACGTCGACCCCGCCCGCCGCCACGCCGAGCCGGAGCTCGATGCCCGCGTCCGCGAGCTCGCCCGGCCGGGCCAGGGCGATGTCGGCGACCGACCACTCCCCCGACAGCAGCTGCTTGGACAGCGGCGGCTTGTCGTAGGGCTCCTCGTTCTCGGCGCCGACCACGACGACGCTCCCCTCGAAGCCCGCGGCGCGCAGGCCCTGGGCGGCGCGGACGCCGCCCACCGAGGAGCCGACGACGACCACGCGGTCCGGGACGGCGCTCATGGCGCGTCCCTCTCGTCCTCGTCGGGGCCCGGGGTCGGGCTCGGCTCGCGGTGCAGGACGTTGCCCGGGTCCGTCGCGAACGCCACGATCTGCGCCAGCTCGGACTCCGAGAGCATCGTCAGCGCCTCGAGCACGGTCGCGTCGATCAGGCCGGTCGACTCGACGCGGCCCGCGCTGATCCGCAGCCGCGTGCCGCGACCGTGCGGGACGAGCGCCAAGGTGACCGCGGCGAACTCGTTGTGGACCCGCCACTTCTCCGCCTCTGCCGGCGCCGGCTCGTGCTGCGCCATCAGAAGATCGAGCTCAGCTGCGAGTCGTTCGGGCGCTCGGTGTCGATGTGCACGACCCGCTCGCGCAGCAGCAGCCGGCCGTCGTGGCGCTCGATCCGGTCGACGCGGCCCGCGGTGGCGGCGACCGGGCCCTCCGGCAGGCGCGAGCGCAGCACCATCACGTTGGTCCGCGCCCGCCAGGCCCGTCCGGGGTCGAGCTCCTCCACCCGCAGGTTCGACACGAAGTGACGGACGAACGCCGCCGGACGCTCCGCCCAGGCGAAGTCG
>QFCS01001336.1_pt1 | contig 10685 bp, 6 predicted proteins | sample 3576561 | NCBI WGS metagenome assembly QFCS01 | reverse complement strand
GGCCTGGACACGATCTGGGTCGCCGAGCCCTACGGCTTCGACGCCCCGACCCTGATGGGCTACCTGGCCGCCAAGACCGAGACCGTGGAGATCGGCGCCGGCATCCTCAACGTCTACTCGCGCACCCCCGGTGCGCTGCTGCAGACGGCGGCCGGCCTCGACAACGTCTCCGGCGGCCGCGCCGTCATCGGCCTCGGCGCCTCCGGGCCCCAGGTCATCGAGGGCTTCCACGGCCTGCCGTACGACCGCCCGCTCACCCGCACCCGCGAGGTCATCGAGGTGCTCCGCTCCGGCCTGCGCGGCGAGCGCCTCGACTTCCAGGGCAAGACCGTCCAGGTCCCCCTCCCCGAGGGCCAGGGCCTCGGCCTCGGCAAGCCGCTGAAGCTCCTCAACCGCCCCGAGCGCGCGGACCTGCCGATCTGGGTGGCGGCCCTGGGCGACAAGAACGTCGCCATGACCGCCGAGGTCGCCGACGGATGGCTGCCGTTCCTGTACTACCCGGAGAAGGCCGCGGACGTCTGGGGAGAGCCGCTCGCCCGCGGCGCCGCGAAGCGCTCCGCGGACCTGAAGCCGCTGGAGATCTGCGCCGGCGGCATGGTCGCCATCGGCGAGGGCCCGGAGACCAAGGCCCTGCTCGACTTCATGCGCCCCCTCTACGCGCTCTACGTCGGCGGCATGGGCGCGCGCGACAAGAACTTCTACAACCAGCTCGCCTGCGAGTACGGCTTCGAGAAGGAGGCCAAGGAGATCCAGGACCTCTACCTCGCGGGCAAGAAGAAGGAAGCCGAGGCACTCGTCCCCCTCGAGTGGCTCGAGGCAGGCAACCTCGTCGGCCCGGCGTCGTACGTCCAGGAGCGCATCGCGGCGTTCCGGGAGTCCGGCGTCACCAACCTCTCCGTCACCCCGGCCTCCGACGACCCGGCCGGGACCATCGCACAGATCAAGGAATGGGTGAGCTGATGCCCGAGCGTCCCAGCATCTACGAGACCGAGCACGAGGACTTCCGCACCTCCGTGCGTGCTTTCATGGAGCGGGAGGTGATCCCGTTCCACGAGCAGTGGGAGAAGGACGGCATCGTCGACCGCGAGGTGTGGCGCAAGGCCGGCCGCACCGGGATCCTCGGCTTCGACGTGCCCGAGGAGTTCGACGGCCCGGGCATCAAGGACTTCCGCTACAACATGATCGTCGCCGAGGAGTGCTCGCGCGCGGGCGCCAGCGGCCTCGGCTTCGCCCTCCACACCGACATCGTGGTGCCCTACCTGGTGACGATCGCCGACGACGAGCAGAAGGCCCGCTGGCTCCCGGGCACCGTCTCCGGCGACATCGTCACCGCCATCGCGATGACCGAGCCCGGCGCCGGTTCCGACCTGCAGGGCATCCGTACGACGGCCGTCGACAAGGGCGACCACTACATCCTCAACGGCTCCAAGACCTTCATCAGCAACGGCATCATGGCCGACCTGGTGGTCGTCGTCGCCAAGACCGATCCCGAGGCGGGTGCCCACGGCATCAGCCTGCTCGTCGTCGAGGAGGGCATGGAGGGGTTCACCCGCGGCCGCAACCTCGACAAGCTCGGCCTGAAGGCGCAGGACACCGCCGAGCTCAACTTCGACAACGTCGTGGTGCCGAAGGCCAACCTGCTCGGCGAGGAGGGCCAGGGCTTCATCTACCTGATGCAGAACCTGCCCCAGGAGCGGGTGTCCATCGCCTGCATCGCCATCGCGGCCATCGAGCACGTCCTCGACATCACCCTCGAGTACGTCAAGACGCGCGAGGCGTTCGGCAAGCCGATCGGCAAGTTCCAGAACACCCGGTTCACCCTGGCGGAGATGGCCACCGAGGCGTACGTCGCCCGCACCTTCGTCAACCACTGCGTCGAGCTGCTCAACAAGGGCGAGGTCGACACCGCGCTCGCGTCGATGGCGAAGTGGTGGACCACGGAGCTGCAGAAGAAGATCGTCGACCAGGGTCTGCAGATGCACGGCGGCTACGGCTACATGATGGAGTACCCCATCGCCAAGGCGTACGCCGACACCCGCATCCAGACCATCTACGGCGGCACCACCGAGGTGCAGAAGGAGATCATCGGCCGCTTCCTCGGCCTCTGACCCCTCGCAGTCTCCGCACGGCCCCGGGACCTCCTCGTCCCGGGGCCGTGCTGCGTCCGGAAGGACAAAAATTGGGCAAACCTGCCGACGGCCGATGACCGCCGGGCGATCGGGCGGTCGGATGGGGAGGAATCCCCGATGCCCGCGCCAGCACCCGTTGGGAGTGTGATCGACATGCACCGCCAGATCGCCGGACGACTCACCGGCCCCGTCACCAAGTGGGTGGTGCTCGTCGTCGCCCTGATCGCCGCCGCGGGCCTGGGCTCGCTGTCCTCGAAGCTGATCGACGTCCAGAACAACGAGGCGTCGTCCTGGCTGCCCGACAGTGCCGAGTCGACCAGGGCGCTGGAGAGGCTGGGCAGCTTCCAGGACGAGTACGACATCGGCACCACGCTGGTGTTCTCCAAGCCGCAGGGCCTCACCGACACCGACCTCGCCGCGATCGAGGAGCACGGCGCCGCGATCGCCGCGCTCGACGGTGTCACGAACGTCCTCACGCCGGCCACCGCCGCCGCGGCAGGCGTCCCGACCCCCTTCGTCTCCGGCGACGGCGAGGTCGCCAAGATCGAGTTCACCCTCAACTACGGCGACCAGCTGTGGGAGGTCCTGCCCGACCTGGCTCCGGAGATCCGCGACATCGCCGCACTGGACGGGGCGGACGTCTACCTCGCCGGCGCCGGCGGGCAGAGCGCGGACGCCGCCACCATCTTCTCCTCGTTCGACGGCAAGCTGCTGCTCATCACCCTCGGTGCGGTGATCCTGATCCTGCTGTTCAGCTACCGCAGCCCCGTCCTGTGGGCGCTGCCGATCATCTCCGCCGTCGTCGGCCTGGTGATGTCGACAGGCCTGCTCTACCTGCTCGCGAAGTACGCCCACCTGACCATCAACGGCCAGACGCAGTTCATCCTCACCGTGCTGGTCATCGGTGCGGGGACCGACTACGCCCTGCTCCTGGTCGCCCGCTACCGCGAGGAGCTGCGCCGCCACGAGGACCGGCACGAGGCGATGGCCTTCGCGCTGCACCGCGCCGCCCCGGCGATCCTGGCCAGCGCCGCCACCGTCGTCGTGGGCCTGCTGTGCCTGCTCTTCGCCGACCTGAACTCCACCGCCGGGCTCGGCCCGGCCAACGCGATCGCCATCGCCGTCACCTTCGTCGTCATGGTGACCCTGCTGCCGGCGCTCCTGGTGATCTGCGGTCGCTGGGTGTTCTGGCCGTTCGTCCCCCGCTTCGGCAGCGAGGAGCCCACCTCCTCGGGCTTCTGGGCCCGCGTCGGTCGGCGGATCGCCCCGCGCCCCCGCATCGTCTGGATCGGTACGGCGGCCGTGCTGGCCCTGCTCTGCCTCGGCTTCCTGCGCCTCGACACCACCGGCATCCCCAGCGACGAGCAGTACACGCGGCAGATGGACTCGGTGACCGGCCAGACCATCCTCATCGAGCACGGCCTCGTGGACGCCAGCACGCCCGTGCAGGTCGTCGCGGACGCCGACGCGGCGCCGGCGGTGGCCGCGGCCATGGCCGGCGTCGACGGCCTGGCCGAGCCGTTCGTCGTACCCGGCCCGGACGGCGCCCCGCTGGTGGTCGACGGCAGCGCACTGGTGCAGGCGGACCTGACGTCGGACCCCTACTCCGAGGCGGCCTTCACGACGGTGAGGGACATGCGCGCGGCGGTGCACGACGTACCGGGCGCGGACGCGCTGGTCGCGGGCTTCACGGCGGTCACCCTCGACATCGAGGAGGCCTCGGCCCGCGACAACAAGGTGATCATCCCGATCGTGCTGCTGGCCGTACTGCTGATCCTCGTCGGCCTGCTGCGCGCGGTGCTGGCTCCGGTGCTGCTGATCCTGACCGTGATCCTGTCCTTCGGGGCCGCGCTCGGGATCTCGGGCTTCGTCTTCGACCTCCTCTACGACCGCGGGCACACCGACCCCGGGTTCCCGCTGTACGCCTTCGTGTTCCTCGTCGCCCTGGGCATCGACTACAACATCTTCCTGATGACCCGGGTCCGGGAGGAGACGGTGGCGCGCGGCACCCGGCGGGGCTCGCTGATCGCCCTGTCGTCGACCGGCGGGGTCATCACCTCCGCCGGCCTCGTGCTCGCCGCGACCTTCGCCGCCCTGGCGACCATGCCGATGACCTTCACCCTGCAGCTCGGTACGACGATCGCGCTGGGCGTCCTGCTGGACACGATGATCGTGCGCTCGGTGCTGGTCACCGCCCTGAACCTCGACCTCGGCGGCGCGATCTGGTGGCCCAGCCGCCTCGACCGCGGTCCGGGCGCCGTGGCGGAGCCACCGGCCGCGACCGCACCGGAGCGGGTCCCGGCCCTCGACTGAGTGCGACCTGGGTCACACCGGTCCGACCGGTAGACGAGGACCGGCCCCGCACGCCCAGGAGATAGCCTGCAGGGGATGAGCGAGACCCCCACCCCCCAGCAGATCCGCCGTGCGCTGGCACGCGCCGAGCGCGGTGCCGCGCTCGACGTCGCCGAGGCCACGGCGCTGCTCGCCGCTACCGGCGAGGAGCTCGACCGGCTCACCGCCGCCGCGGCGAAGGTCCGCGACGCCGGCCTCGCCGCCGCCGGACGACCGGGGGTCGTGACCTACTCCCCCAAGGTGTTCATCCCGGTCACCAAGCTGTGCCGCGACCGGTGCCACTACTGCACCTTCGTGGAGACCCCGGCCCAGGCCGCACGAGAAGGGCGGGCCCCGTACCTGTCGCCCGACGAGATCCTCGACATCGCGCGCCAGGGCGCCGAGCTGGGCTGCCTCGAAGCGCTGTTCACCCTCGGCGACCGGCCCGAGGACCGCTGGCCCGAGGCGCAGGAGTGGCTCGACGAGCAGGGCTACGACTCGACCATCGCCTACATCCGCGCGATGGCGATCCGGGTGCTGGAGGAGACCGGCCTGCTCCCCCACCTCAACCCGGGGGTGATGACCTGGGAGGAGCTGAACCGGCTCAAGCCGGTCTCGCCGTCGATGGGCATGATGCTCGAGACCACCTCGCGGCGCCTGTGGGAGACCAAGGGCGAGGCCCACTACGGCTCCCCCGACAAGGATCCCGAGGTCCGGCTGCGGGTCCTCGAGGACGCCGGACGCCACGGCATCCCCTTCACCACCGGCCTCCTCGTCGGGATCGGCGAGACGCTGACCGAGCGGGCCGAGACGATCTTCGCGCTGCGGCGCAACGCCCGGGCCTACGGCGCCGTGCAGGAGGTCATCGTCCAGAACTTCCGGGCCAAGCCCGACACGGCGATGCGCCACGTCGACGACCTCGAAGTCGCCGAGTACCGCGCCGCCATCGCCGTCACCCGGCTGCTGCTCGGCCCCAAGGCCCGGATCCAGGCGCCCCCCAACCTCGTCGACCTCGCCGAGTGCCGCGCGCTGCTCGACGCCGGCGTCGACGACTGGGGCGGCGTCTCGCCGCTCACCCCCGATCACGTCAACCCCGAGCGGCCGTGGCCCTCGCTGGAGCGGCTGCGCTCGATCACGGCGACCTGCGGCTTCGACCTGCGCTCGCGCCTGACCGTCCACCCCGAGTACGTCCTCGGCTCGCTGCAGCGCGGCGAGGCGTGGATCGACCCCCGCCTGCACGCCCACGTCGCCGCCCTCGCCGGACCCGACGGGCTCGCGATCCCCGAGGTCCGTCCCGCCGGCCTGCCGTGGCAGGAGCCGGACGTCGTGCTGGAGTCCGCCGGTCGCATCGACCTGTTCGCCGCGATCGACGACGAGGGACCCGACGGCGGCCGGACCGAGGACCGGCGCAGCGACTTCGCATCCGTGTACGGCGACTGGGAGGCCGTCGGCGAGGCAGCCGCCGCCACCGGCCTGATCGACGGCGCCCCCGCGGTGCTGCACGCCGAGGGAGGCGACGCGCTCCGGGCCGCGGAGAAGGCCGCCGCCTCCGGACAGGTCGACCTCTCCGACGAGCACGCGCTGACCCTGATGACCGCCGGGGGCGACCTGCTGCGCTCCGTCGTACGGCTCGCCGACGACCTGCGCAGGGAGACCGTCGGCGACGACGTCACCTACGTCGTCAACCGGAACATCAACTTCACCAACGTCTGCTACGTCGGCTGCCGGTTCTGCGCCTTCGCGCAGCGCAAGACCGACGCGGACGCCTACTCGCTGTCCTACGACGAGGTCGCCGACCGCGCCCAGGAGGCCTGGGACCTCGGCGCGACCGAGGTGTGCATGCAGGGCGGCATCGACCCGGAGCTGCCCGCCACGGCGTACTTCGACATCGCCGCGGCGGTCAAGCAGCGGGTGCCGCAGATGCACGTCCACGCGTTCTCGCCGATGGAGGTCGTCAACGGCACCTCCCGCACCGGCCTGTCGATCGAGGACTTCCTCATCAAGGCCCGTGAGTCCGGCCTCGGGTCGCTGCCCGGCACCGCCGCGGAGATCCTCGACGACGAGGTCCGCTGGGTGCTCACCAAGGGCAAGCTGCCCGCCCGCACCTGGATCGAGATCGTCTCCACCGCCCATCGCATCGGGCTGCCCACGACCTCGACGATGATGTACGGCCACGTCGACAACCCGCGGCACTGGGTCGGGCACCTGAACGTGCTCAAGGGCGTCCAGGACACCGCCCGTGAGAACGGCAGCGAGGGCTTCACCGAGTTCGTCCCGCTGCCCTTCGTGCACACGTCCGCGCCGATCTACCTGGCCGGCGTGGCCCGCCCCGGCCCGACGCTGCGCGACAACCTGGCCGTGCACGCGATGGCGCGCATCCTGCTCCACGGCCGGATCCGCAACATCCAGACCTCCTGGGTCAAGCTCGGGGTCGAGGGCACCCGCGCCATGCTCCAGGCCGGCGCCAACGACCTCGGCGGCACTCTCATGGAGGAGACGATCTCCCGGATGGCCGGCTCCGAGCACGGCTCCGCCAAGACCGTCGCCGAGCTCGTCGACATCGGCGCCGGGATCGATCGCACCGTCCGCGAGCGCACCACCCTGTACGGCGTCCCGGCCCGCGCCTGACGACGCGGACCGGGACCCGCCCTACCCTCTGCCCGCGCTCGAGCGCGCGCGGCGCGCGACCGAGTCGATGGCCACGGCGAGCAGCAGTACGCCGCCGGTGACGATGTAGCGCACGTCGGAGTCGACGTTCATCAGGTTCAGGCCGGACTCGATGGACTGGAGCACGAGGATGCACAGGAGCGCGTCGTACGCCGACCCGAGGCCGCCGAACAGGCTGGTGCCGCCGATGACGGCGGCGGCGATCGCGGTGAGGTTGGTGTCGGTGGTGCCGCTGTCCTGCGAGACGGAGGTCAGCTGGGCCGCCGCGAGCAGTCCGCCGAGGGCGGCGAGCGCCGAGCAGAGCACGAAGGCCGAGCAGTAGGTCCACCCCACCCGTACGCCGGCTCGGCGTGCGGCCTCCTCGTTGCCGCCGACGGCGAACAGGTGCCGCCCCCAGCGGGTCTTGCGCAGCAGCAGGTCCATCACGACGACGAGCGCCGCGAACAGGACCGTCAGGTAGCCCCACCCCCGGGCGATGCCGAGGTAGTAGGTCAACCAGCCGAGGCCGCCACCGAGCAGCGCGGCCTTGAGCAGCACCGCGAGGAGGTTGGGCGGCGTCAGCCCCGCGGCGCGCCTGCTGCGGATGGTCCACAGCCGCGAGCCGAGGTAGCAGGCGACGACGACGGCGACCAGCGCGTAGGCCTGGGCGTCGGTGAGGAACTTGTTGCGGGCGAACTGGGCGAGCCCCGAGTCGCGGGGGATGTTGATGCTGCCGTCGGTCAGAACCCACAGCAGCGCGCCCTCGAAGGCGAGCAGCCCGGCGAGCGAGAACACGAAGCTCGGCACGCCGATCCGCACGTAGAGCACGGCGTACGCCATGCCGATGAGGGCGCCGACGCCCAGGGCGGCGGCGATGCCGAGCCACACGGAGTGGCCCTGGTTGACGACGAGGACCGCCATGACCGCCGCGCAGAAGCCGGAGACCGACCCCACGCTGAGGTCGATCTCGCCGAGCAGGAGCACGACGACGATGCCGAGCGCGATGATGCCGACCGGGGCGGCGTACAGCAGCATCGAGACCAGGCTGCGCGAGGACAGGAAGGTCGGCTCGTAGGCGTAGAAGACGCCGCAGATGATCACGAGGCCGAGAACGACCGGCATCATCCCGAGCTCGCCGCCGCGGATCCGGCCCCACGCCTGCCGCAGGTAGTCCCCCGGCGAGACCGCTCGGATCAGGCGCTCGTCGGCGGCGTCGGCCGACGGCGGGGTCGCCACCGGCACGTCGTCCTTCGTCGTGGTCACCCCTGCACCTCCGTGCGTCGTGCCGCGCGCTGCGCGACGACATTGTCCGAGGCGCCGGTGATGGCCGCGACGAGCTGGTCGGTCGTGGCCTCCTCGGTGCGGAACTCCGCGGCGTTGCGGCCCAGCCGCAGCACCACGATGCGGTCGGCCACCGCCTGGACGTCGGCCATGTTGTGGCTGATCAGGATCACGCCGAGCCCCTGGTCGCGCAGTCGCTCCACCAGGTTGAGCACCTCGGCGGTCTGGGCGACACCGAGGGCGGCTGTCGGCTCGTCGAGAAGGACGACGCGCGGCGCGCCGACCAGGGAGCGCGCGATGGCGACGGTCTGGCGCTGTCCACCGGACAGCGAGGCCACGGGGATCCGCACCGACGGGATCTTGGCCGACAGGGAGCGCAGCAGCCGCCACGCCTCCTTCTCCATCGAGACCTCGCTGAGGACCGGCCCGCGGTGGTGCTCCTTGCCGAGGAACAGGTTGGCGACGACGTCGAGGTTGTCGCACAGCGCCAGGTCCTGGAAGACCGTCGCGATGCCGAGCTCCTGGGCGGCCGCGGGGCCGGCGACGGAGATCGCGCGCTGCTCGAACTCGATGGTGCCGGCGTCCGGCTGGTAGACGCCCGCGATCACCTTGACCAGCGTCGACTTCCCGGCGCCGTTGTCGCCGACGAGCGCGACCACCTCGCCGGCCCGGACCGTGAGGCTGACGTCGGTGAGGGCCCGGACGGCGCCGAACCGCTTGTGGATCCCGGCCAGCGACAGGACGACGTCGCCCGTGTCGCTGGCCGGGGTGCTCTGCTCGGTGATGGTCATCAGGAGACGCCGGCCTCCGTGCACGCCGCCTCGTAGTCGGCCGTGCAGATGTCGGCGAGCTCGTAGAAGCCGTCGGCGACGACCGTGTCGGCGATGTTGTCGGCCGTGACCTCGATGGGCGTGAAGATGTACGACGGAACGCCCTCGAAGTCGCTCTGGTCGACACCCGTCTCGGTGCTCGCGGGGGCCTCGTCGCCCTGCGCGAGCGCCACCGCCACCTCGGCCGCCGTCTCGGCCTCGATCTTGATCGGCTTGTAGATGGTCATCGCCTGCTCACCGGCGATGATGCGCTGGAGCGCCGCGATCTCCGCGTCCTGACCCACCACCGGCGGGAGGGCGTCCTCGGCCACGCCGCCGCCGGTCAGGGCGGCGATCACGCCGCCGGCCTGGCCGTCGTTGGCGGCGTAGACGCCCTGGATCTTCGCGGCGTCGAACTTGTTGATCTGGTCGGTGGTCCACTGCTGGGCGTTGTCGGGGCTCCAGTCCGGGTTGTCGTACTCGGCGAGGATCTTCACCCCGCTGCCGTCGAGGACGCTGTGCGCGCCGGCCTTGAACTGGGCGGCGTTGGGATCCGAGGGGGCGCCGTTGAGCATCAGGATGTTGCCCTTGTCGCCCATCGCGTCGACGAGTGCCTGGGCCTGCATCTGCCCGACCGTCTCGTTGTCGAAGGACATGTAGTAGTCGGCGTTCTCGATGAAGCGGTCGTAGGCCACCACCGGGACCTCCTGGTCCTTGGCCTCGTCGACCATGCCGGCGGCGGTCTTGCCGTTCACCGGGTCGAGGACGACGACGTCGGCGCCCTGGTCGAGCGCACTGGTGAGCTGCTGGGCCTGCTTCTTCTCGTCCTGGTCGGCGTTGAAGTAGAGGACCTCGCAGTCGTCGCAGAGGTCCTTGACCTTCGCCTCGAACAGCGGGCGGTCGTGCGTCTCGTAGCGCGTGGTCTTGGTCTCGGGCAGGAGCAGGGCGATGACGGCGCCGCCGTCGCCTCCCGACTCGGCGTCGTTGGCGCCGCACGCGCTGAGCGCGGTGACACCGAGGAACAGGGCAGCACTGAGGGCTGCGGCTCGGCGGGACGTGGTGGACATGGCTCTCCTCGGCGGCTGGGACTGGAGTTTAGCCGAGTGTCGCGCGTCACAGGTTTGCCGTCAAGAGTTGAACACAAAACCGATATCAACCTGCATTCGGCTCACTTTGTGTTCGCTTCTTGACCATTATCGGCGAGCCCGGCACAGTGTGCCCATGTCCCCGACCGGCGCCGCCCCCGGGTCGACCGCGTCGCTGCGGACGGCCAACCAACGCCGCGTGCTGCTCGCCCTGCGCGACGCCGCGCCCGACGAGGCCGCCTTCACCCACGCCGAGCTGGCGCGCGTCACGGGCCTGGCCCGTTCCACGGTGTCGACCATCTTTCGCCACCTCAGCCGCGCCGGTCTCGTCGCCCCCCAGGCGGTCAGCGGCCGGCGCGGCCCCCCCGTCCCGCCGTCCCTGGCCGCCGGCCTCGTGGCCCGTG
>QFCS01001335.1_pt1 | contig 10699 bp, 8 predicted proteins | sample 3576561 | NCBI WGS metagenome assembly QFCS01 | reverse complement strand
CCTCCGCACGGTCGCGGTCCCGGGGCTCGGCGAGGTGCTGGCCGTGTCGCTCGCCGACGGCGGCTGGCGGATCGACGGCCTCGACGGGGAGTGCGCGCCGGTCGGCCTCGTCTCCCGCGACGCCGGCCGCACGTGGGACCGGGCACCCGACCCGGCATCCGGCCCGGCATCCGGCCCGGCATCCGGCCCGGCCGGCTGGGCGCTCACCGCCGACGACACCCTCGTGCGCAGCCCCGCCGGGCCGCGCCGGGTCCCGCCCGAGTGCCGCCCGCAGACCCTCGTGCCCGACGGCAGCCGGGCGTGGGTGGCCTGCCTGAGCGGCGAGATCGTCGTCGTCGACGTCGCCCGCAGCTACGCCGTCGAGGCCACCGTCCCCGGCCTGCGTGCCGTCGCCCGCGTCGGCCGGCGGGTCGTGGCCGCGGTCCGCGAGCCGCGGTGCGCCGCACGGATCGTCAGCTACACGCGCCGCGACCGGATCCGCCCCGGGGCCTGCCTGGCCACCGATCGCGTCGTGACTGGCATGTTCGCGGCCCCTGCCGGTCTCTACCTGCAGGTGGGCGACGCGCTGGTGCTCACCGACGACCTGGGCAGGACGGTGCGACCGGTGGGCTGAGGAGGATCGGGTGAAGGTGCTGCTGACCGGCGGAGCTGGGTACGTCGGCTCCGTCGTCGCCACCGCGCTGGAGGAGGCCGGACACGTCCCGGTCGTCCTCGACTCCCTGCTGAGCGGACCCCGCGCCTTCACCACCGGCCGTGTCTTCTACGAGGGCGACATCGCCGACCGGGCGCTGCTGCGGCGCATCGTCCGCGAGCACCCCGACCTCGACGCCACCGTGCACCTGGCCGCCCGCATCGTCGTACCGGAGTCGATCGAGCAGCCCTACGCCTACTACCGCGACAACGTCACCGGATCGCTCGAGCTCGTCGACGAGCTCGTCGCGCTCGGCCGACCCCGGATCGTGTTCTCCTCCAGCGCCGCGCTCTACGCGCCGGTGCCGGGCTTCGAGGTGCGCGAGAGCGACCCGCTGGCCCCGGCGTCGCCGTACGCGTGGACGAAGCTGGTCGTCGAGCAGGCGCTCGCCGACCTCGCTCGCGCCACCGACCTGCGGGCAGTGGTGCTGCGCTACTTCAACCCGGTCGGCTCCGACCCCGGCCTGCGCTCCGGCGTGCACCTGCGCGCCCCCACCCACGTCCTGGGCCAGTTGCTGCGGACCGTCCGGGGACACCAGCCCGCGTTCGTGCTGACCGGGACCGACCACCCCACCCGCGACGGCACCGGGCTGCGCGACTACGTCCACGTCTGGGACGTCGCCCGCGCCCACGTGCGCGCCCTGGAGCGCTTCGACGCGGTGTTGGAGCGGACCGGCGCGCCGTCCACCGTGATCAACGTCGGGCGCGGGGTCGGGATCACCGTGCGCGAGCTCGTCGCGGCCGTCGAGCGCGTGCACGGGGCACCCGTCCCCGTCGTCGAGGCGCCCGCGCGTCCCGGCGACGCCGTCGGCGGCTACGCGAACGTCGACCGGGCCGGGGACCTCCTCGGGTGGCGGGCCGAGCACGACATCGACGAGGCCGTCGCGTCCGCGCTCGCGTGGGAAGCGCGGCGGATCACGGTGCTGGGATACCCGTGAGCGTGGATGAGGGGTGAGATCTCGTGTTCAGCCTCGTACAAAAGGGTGAGATCGGGCGCCGGGCCTGGCGTACCGCCCCGGTCGGTTCCTAGGTTCCGGAGCATGGAAGAGAGCTCCTCGGGCACCAGGCGTGCGCTCCTCGGCCTCGGCGGCGCCTCCGCGGTCGCCGCCCTCACCGCCCTCGCGACCGCCGGCGAGGCCGGCGCCGACGAGGCCTTCAACCAGCAGATCGCCAGCGCCCTCGGGTTCTGGCCCGTACTGCAGGACGACCCACCGACCGCGACCACCCGGTACGGCGTACCCGTCGTGTGGATCAGCCGGCGTGCCACGCTCGTCGACACCCCCACGCTGCCGATCGTGCCGAGCTTCGACAACGCGCAGAGCCGCTACACGATCCCTGCCTCGGTCGGGATCGACTACTACGTCGGCGCCACCTTGAAGCCGCCCGGCACCTACACCTCGGGTCCCCGCACGACCGTCACGATCACCGCCGTCGCCCGCGACGGCTACATCATCCCCGGCGCCTACCAGTGGCGGTGGAGCTTCCCCGATCCCACCGAGATCACCGTCGTCACCTCCGACGGGTTCTCCGACGCCGACGCGGCCACCGTCGTCGGGCGTACGACGGACCTGGTGAGCGGGGGGACGGCGGCGGTGTGGAAGGTCTATCAGGGCGATTCCGCAGCGTGGGCCGTGACGGGCGGCCGTCTGCGCTACACCGGCGCTGCGGGGACGGTGGCGCTCCCAGGAGGATCAGGGAGCAACTTCCGGATGGAATGGGAGATCTCACGCTACGAGAACGTCCCTCACATGACCCTCATCATGAACGTCGCCGCCCTGGCGACGACCTTCGGTGGGCTGTACATCGGGGGTGCGATCGATGCCACTCGGATCTACACGGGCGGCGGACAGATCGTCGGCACTGCACCCCGGTTGACCGTCGGTCGCTACGCCCTCCAGTACTTCGATCGCACGGCCATCCTCGAGATGCCAAGCGGAACACGGACTTTCGACCTCACGGCGTACAACGCATCGGATCAAGGCAAGTTCGGCTCTACCGCCACCATTCGCTCGCAGTACGCCAACAGCGCAGTCATCGAGATCGACAACATCGTCCTCAAGAAGGTCGGCTGGTGAACCCGCCGGTCGTGCGGATCTACCACCACGGCTCGCGAAAGTGGGTCGTCTCCCAGCCCAACGTGTGGGTCGACGGCGCGTGGGGCCAGGCGGTGCCGGAGGACTCGGGCGTGTGGTTCGGCAGCGTCTACGCGCCGTACCTCGCCGAGGGGACGGTGTTCACGCGGGACGTCGCCGCGATGCCGCTGCACGAGCACTCGGCGAAGATCGCGGCGTACCTGCCGGTGATGACCTACGAGACGACCCAGCGGATGCGGAAGTACCAGGACGATCCGGCGCTGAGCGGCCCGGGGCACCGGCCGCTGCAGGACTTCGGGCCGCGCGGGGTGACGTCGCTGAACGTGCGACAGTTCAACATCCCCGTCTACGTCGTCGACTCCTCGATGCCCGGCTGCGACCTCGCGCCGATGACCGCGGCGGCCGTGACGGGCGAGGGTGCGCAGATGGTGAGTGGGCTGGTGCCGATCCCGCGGTGGGCGACGCCGTCCGATCCGGCCGGCTGGGGTGATCTGGCCATGGCGATCTACGACCGGCACACCGGGATCATGCGGGAGTACTTCGGCTGCGCGAAGGACGCCGACGGCCGGTGGACCGCCCGGAGCAGCGGCTACTACCACGCTCGGCCCAGGTTCGAGGGTTTGCGCGAGACCAACCACGCGATGCAGCTGAGCGCCGGGAGATCGGCGGTGGTCGGTCTGCTGAGCCCCCTGCTGCAGGTCGGCATCGCCGAGGCGCGGTCCGGGGAGATCGGCCACGCGCTCGGCTTCACCCTGGCCGACGGGCTGAACCGCTTCTCCTGGCCCGCGACCGCAGGCGACGGGATGATCGACCCCGCGGACAACCCGGACCTGCTGCCCGCCGGTTTCTGGCCCCCCGCCCAGGGCCAGTGGTTCCGCCTGCCGCCCGATCTCGACCTCGAATCCCTCCGGCTGCGCCCCTTCACCCGCGTGCTCGCGCGCGGCGCAACGGTACGGCGGGGTGGCGATCGACAAGAACTGACACAACCACGCCTTCAACTGCGAGCCTCCGCACGTCGAGCAGCGCTGGACGGCGAGCGCCGAGCAGCCGGAGGGCCGCGACCCGTGGGCCACCGACATCCTCGCCAAGTACCAGGCCGAGATCGACTACGAGCGCAACGTCCTCGGCGTCGTGTATCCGGACGGAAGCACCAACCCGTTCGACGTCAACGACTTCCCCTGGCACCTGACGCAGTGGGCGCCGCTGGACTGGGGCAGACCGAACTGATGGCGGGGAAGACAGAGGGAGTGAAGCGGTCATGAGGAGGACGCAGGCCCACCTGGCGGTGGTGCTGCACGGGATGCCGGTGCGCGGCGACCGCCTGGAGGTCGCGGAGAAGACCACCTCGGGGGTGGCCGCGATCGCGGAGCACTGGCCGGGCCGCGTCACGGTCGTGGCGCCCCCGATCGCGGCCGATCAGGGTGGCAACCTGGGGCGGACCTGGGTGCGGACCGCGGACCTGCCCACGGAGTTCGTGGCCGCGGACCCCGTCGACTGGGTCCGGCGGCACCGGCCCGACGTGGCGCAGCTGCCCTTCGACGTACGGTTCGCAGCGATCGGCGCGCTGGTGCCGTCGGTCGTCATGGCGGAGAACCCGGCGCGGGAGCGACTGGCGTACGCATGGCCCACCGCGCCCTGGACGCACCGGCCGCGGATGGTGGCGGGTGCCGCCAAGCAGGCGGCGGCGTTGCGCCGCATGATCGACGCGGCCGCGGCGGTGGCCTGCAACGGGTGGGCGGCCTGGTCGGCCTACGGGCGGCGACGTCGTGCGCACCTCGTCGAGCCGTTGCTGTTCTTCGACAGCCGGCTGCCACGTGCCGAGATCGACGAGGCTCGGGCGCGACGGGACGCTCGGCGGTGGGAAGGACGCCCGTTGAGCCTCGCGTTCTCCGGGCAGCTGCATCCCGCCAAAGGTCCCCAGCACGCGGTGCGTGCCTCGGCGCTGCTCGACCGGGCAGGCGTGGAGCATCGCCTCTCCCTCCTCGGGGCCGGACGGCTCGAGGACGAGCTGAGGTCTGTCGCGGGGCCTAGTGTGCGCTTCCTGGGCGCGCTGCCGTTCACCCCCGACTGGGTGCGCTTCATCCGCGACGAGGTCGACCTCATGGTGCTCCCGCATGTCCAGGGCGACCCTTCCGGGACCTACGTCGAGGCGGCCGGCCTGGGGGTTCCCGTGGCGGGCTTCGCCAACCGCGCGCTGCGCGGGCACGCGCGCCAGGGTTTCGGCCTGCTCGCCCGCGCACGTTCGGCGGCGGCGTTGGCCAGGCTCCTCGAGGAGTTGGACGGCGACCGCGAGCGGATCAGGCTGGCCGGTCTGCGAGGTGCCGCATTCATGGCGACGCGCGGCTACGAGAGCGAGTTCGCGCGGCGGGTCGAACAGATGATCGCCGTCGCCTATCGGTCGCGGTGACGAACGACGATCTCGCCCAGGCCCTTCGAGAAGGCGGAGGCGTCGAACGTCCGGGCACGGGCGACCACCTGGCGGCGCAGGGTGTCGGCGTCGGCGCCGGAGAGCGCGGCGAGAGCCCGGGTGCGGGCGCGCAGCTCGGGGATCGTGCGCCACGTCGCGGTTCCGGGTGTCTCCGCCACGATCTCGGCCGGTCCGCCGACGGCGTACACGACGGGCAGCAGGCCCGCCGACATCGCCTCGACCGCGACGATGCCGAAGTGCTCGTGTGCCTGCGGAGCCACCGCGACGTCCTGCCCGTGGCCCTGGGCGTGCCAGAACAGCGACGAGGTGGCGTAGAGCCGCGCCAGATCGGCGGCCGGCAGGTCGGGATGGAAGTCGACGGGCAGGCCGCGGGCCAGGTCGCGGAGCCGGCGCAGCTCGTCCGGTGACCCGACGCTGCCGGCGAGATGCAGCCGCCAGCCCGCCGCATGCAGGTCGCCGAGATCCCGGAAGGCATCGATCATCGCGTCCTGGCCCTTGTGCGGCACCTGCGGGCCGCTGTCCTGGAAGCGGCCCACGGCGAGGATCGACCGGATGCGCGCGGCGTCCCCGGTGGGAAGCAGCGCCGCCGGAGGATGCAGCACCGTCGCGGTCGCGCCCCAGCGGGCGGTGACATGGGTGGCGGTGAACGCGGAGTTCGCCAGCGTCACGTCGTACGAGGTCGGGAACGCGGCTGCCGGCACGACCCGGCGCCGGGCGCACCGCGCCGACCGCAGGTAGGCGGCATGCGCGCGGCCGCGTGGCTCCGGGGTCAGCGTGTGAGGGAAGTGGACGTAGAGCAGCGACAACCGGCCGAGGCCGGGCAGCTCGGACTTGTACTGCGTGTTGACGCAGATCGACCAGTCCTGGGTCTCCAGCAGGTCCATCCAGCGCCGGTCACGGATCAGCAGCGCCGCCTGCACGGGGAGCCGGCGGGCCCACCGGGGCGTCGGTGGCAACGGCAGGTGATCGAGATGCGTCGTGTCGACTCCGAGGTAGGCGCCGCTGGACCGGACGGCGTCGGCGCCGGGGGCGTCGGTGCTGGCGAGGCTCGTGCGATAGCCGAGGTCGCGCAGCGTGGCCGCCGCGGCCAGGGCCAGACGCTCCGCGCCTCCCCGGGCCCCCAGGTCGTGGGCCAGCACGACGGCCCGCCCGGGATCGCTCATGCCGGCTCCGCCTCCAAGGACCCCAGCCGCACCAGCCGCGCGAAGTCGGCGTTCGAGGCCTGCAGCTCCTCGAAGGAGCCCGCACCCGCGACCCGCCCGTGCTGCACGAGGACGACCAGGTCGCAGTGACGGACGGTGGAAAGCCGGTGCGCGACCACGACCGTGGTGACCCGGCCCTTCAGGCCGTCGATGGTGCGGCTGATCTCGCGCTCCGTCTCGTTGTCGAGAGCCGAGGTCGCCTCGTCGAGGACGAGCAGCCGCGGGGAGCGGTAGAGGGCGCGCGCGATGCCGACGCGCTGGCGTTGCCCGCCGGAGAGCCGTCGCCCGTGCTCGCCGGTCTCCATGTCCAGGCCGCGGGGATGGGCACGGACCAGGCTCGCGAGGTTCGCCTGCTCCAGGCATGCCCAGACCCGGTCGTCGTCGGCGCTCTCCCCGGGCGAGAAGACGACGTTGTCGCGGACGCTCGCGTCGAGGAGGAACACGTCCTGCGGCACCATCGCGAGATGCCGCTGCCACGAGCGCAGCCGGTCCGCGACGTCCACCCCGTCGGCCAGGACCCGCCCGTGCGTCGGCGGCAGCAGGCCGAGCAGGACGTCGACCAGGGTGCTCTTGCCGGCCCCCGAGCTGCCCACCAGCGCCAGGGACGAGCCGGCCCGGACCCGCAGCCGCACGTCGTGAAGGACCGGGGTGTCTGCGTCGGCGTAGCGGAAGGTGACGCCGTCGAGGGCGACCTCCTCGTCGAGGCTCACCTCGCCGGCGCTGCCCGCGTCGTCCGGGCCGGTCGGCGGCAGTGCACGGGCCGCGGCGAGGTCCCGCTCGACCAGGTCCAGCGCGGCGAGGCCGCCGCGCACCAGGGTCGACGACGCCACCAGCCGCACCGAGCTCGGCATGATCCGGAAGCCGGCCGCCGCGATGAGCGCCAGCAGCCCCAGCGCCTCCGCGCCCGCGCCGTCGCGGTAGACCAGCGCCGTCATCAGCGCCACACCGACCACGAACGCCAGCTCCAGGACGTGCTTGGGCAGCTCGGCGAGGAAGCCCGACATGCGGCCCGCGCGGGCGCCGTCGAGCCGCGCGGCGCCGTACGCGTCGGCGAACAGCTGCTCCTCGTTGCGCAGCTTGATCTCCTTGATCGCCCCCAACGACTGCAAAGCGACCCGGATCGCGCGGTGGTAGGCGTCGATGATGTCGGCCCCGGCCGCGCGGGCGCGACGCCGGACGACCCGGTTCAGCACGACGGCCACCCCGAGGAAGTAGACGCCGACCACCAGGGACGCCACGGGCGCGACCGCCAGGAGCATCCCCGCCATCGCGGCCACCGTGATCGCCTCCGTCGCCACCACGATGCCGCCGGAGACGACCTGGCTGTAGGTCGCCGAGACCGCGTCGTTCGCCGTACGGATCAGGTCGGCGCTGCCGCGTGCGGCGTGGAACGACAGCGGAGCCCGCAGGTACGACGCCAGCAGGGTGCGCGCCGTACGGGCGGCCTGCTCGTTGACGAACCCCAGCGTCCACCAGCGGATCGCCAGCGCCGAGACGCCCTTGACGAGGAAGCCGGCCAGCACGATCAGCGCCAGGTACGACGCCAGGCGGGCGTCGTCCGGCTCGCCGAGGAGGCCGCGCAGCCGCTCGGTGACCCCGGAGCGCTCGCCGGTCACCAGGGTCATCAGCGGCAGGATGCACAACACGGCCGCGACCTCGGCGAACGCGATGAACACCGAGCCGGCCAGCGCGAGGTGCAGGCGGCGTCGGTGGTGTGCGTCGAAGAGGCGCATCACGCGCCGGTAGAGCCCCGTCATCCGCCCCTCCCCGTGCCGATCCGTGTCCCGAGAGGGAGGACCGGGTCAGGTGCCGGCTATGACGCGGGACGGTCGCGGGACCAAGACCCGTCGCCGCGCCGCTCGCCGGCCAGGCCCGCAGCCTCGACGGCGGCGGCGACGACGCGCCCGCCGGCACCGGCCGGGACGAGGGGCAGCAGGCGGTCCACGGCTCCGCCCAGCCGCCGCGCGGCGTGCTGGCTCCTGACCGCGGAGGCGAGCGCCGCGGTCGAGCGGTCCCAGAGGCCACGGGGCTGGTGTGCCGGCGCCGGGTGCGCCGAGGGGTGCCGGCGACGGAAGTCGGCCAGCGAGGTCCCGGACAGGTAGGCGCGCTCGACGCGGTCGGCGGCCGTGCTCAGGGGACCGTGGTGGTCGACGGTGAGGGCGGCATCGATGACGATCTCCACTCCCGCGGCCGCCAACCGCCAGCCCAGGTCGGCGTCCTCGCGGTAGCGCACGGTGACGTCGAACCCGCCGACGGCGGCGTAGTCGTCGCGCCGCACGGAGTTGCAGGCCGCCCAGTGCATCCAGCGGTCCTCGGCCGGGCGCACCACCGCGCTCGCGCGCAGCCGCTCGTTGGCGACCCGTCCGTAGGCGCGGGCATACGCGGAGTCCGCCAGCACGTCGCGGGTGAGGGAGACGACGCCCAGGCGTCGTCCGCCGGTGTGCCAGGCGTGGTGGCGACGCAGGAGGTCACGGGGCAGCCCGAGGTCGTCGTCGCAACGCACCAGGACCGGAGCGCGGGCCGCGTCGAAGCCGGCGGCGAGGGCGGCGGCCACGCCCGTCGACCGGTCGCGAGCGACGATCCTCATCGGGAGACGGTCGCGCCAGGCGGCCAGCAGGCTCGGGGTGGCGTCCGTGACACCGTCCTGGACGACGACCAGCTCCCATGACTGCTCCAGGTCCTGCGCGGCCAGATCGGCCAGCAGGCGCGGCAGCCGGTGCGCGCCCGACCTGGTCGCGACGACGACGGACAACGACGGATCCCCCCAGACCACGACCGGACCCTACCCCGCCCCTGTCGCCGCCCGACCGGCGCTGCGCCGTACCCTCGGGCCGTGACCACGGACGACCTGCTCATCGACCGCGACCGCCTCGGACCCGGCGTCCTCGAGGTGACCTTCAACCGGCCCGAGCGCCGCAACGCCTTCACCAAGGCGATGTACGGCGAGCTGCGGGCGCTGTGGGAGGAGCTGGCCTCCGACAGGTCGGTGGGCGTGGTGGTGCTGCGCGGCGCGGGCGGCAAGGCGTTCGCTGCGGGCAACGAGATCAGCGACTTCCTCGAAGCCGACGCGGTCGACTACGAGAACTGGATCCGCGAGATGTTCGAGCGGCTGTGGTCGCTGCCGCAGGTGACGATCGCGGCCGTCGACGGCGTGTGCGTCGGCGGCGGGCTCGCGGTGGCGACCCACTGCGACCTACGGGTGGCGACGGCGGCGTCGCGCTTCGGGTACCCGATCGCCCGGACTCTCGGCAACGCGCTGTCCGGCACCGTGCTCTACCGCTGCCAGGCGATCTTCGGGGAGTCGCTGACCCGCGAGATGCTGCTGGCCTCGCGTCTCGTCACGGCCGAGCGCGGCTACCACGCGGGCGCCCTCGCGGCGGTCGTCGACGACGCGGCCGCCCTCGACGCGGAGATCGCGACCCTGGCCGACGGCATCGCGCAGGCGTCGAAGGTCACCATCGAGACCACCAAGCACCAGCTGATCTCCCGCTCCCGCGCCGCCGAGGCGTCGATCGCGGGGGAGGAGGCGCTGCTGCGCGAGGTGTACGGCGGCCCCGACTTCGCCGAGGGCGTGCGGGCGTTCCTGGCGAAGGAGAAGCCCGCCTTCGGGCGCTGAGGCCTCAGGCCAGGGCGGTGGCGAGCGCCGCGACCTGCTCGGCCGGCGGGTCGTAGCCGGGGAAGTAGCAGCACACCCGCTCCGGCGTCCGCCCCTCCGGCGTCGCGAAGCGGTCGCGGATCTCGGCGGCGCACTCCTCCGGCGTACCCGCCACCGCGATCGTGGCCAGCATCGTGTCGTCGACCAGCGCCATCATCGCCGCGACGTCGCCGGTCTTCGAGAGCCGGTTCAGCTCCGGCTGCAGCTCGCCCCAGCCCTCCACGTCCAGCACCGGCCGGTACGCCGGCGTGGAGCCGTAGAACGCCAGCAGCCCCCGCACCCCGGCCCGCGCCGCGGACACCTCGGCGTCCGTGCGCCCCATCGCGACGATCGCCTGCGGCAGCACCGCGAAGTCGGCGGCGTCCCGGCCGCCGCGCGCCAGCCCCTCGGCGACCGCGGGGAGGGTCCGCTCGCGGAAGTGCCGGCGGCTGTGGAACGGCATCACCAGCAGCCCGTCCGCGACCTCCGCCGCCGTCCGCGTCATCACCGGCCCCAGCGCGCCCAGCAGCACCGGCGGCGGGCCGTACGGGTTGGGGCCCGGCACGAACGTCGGCGGCATCAGCGTGTGGGTGGTGTGCTCGCCGCGGAACTCCAGCCGGGTGCCGTGCTGCCACGACCCCAGGATCGCCTT
>QFCS01002443.1_pt1 | contig 10716 bp, 8 predicted proteins | sample 3576561 | NCBI WGS metagenome assembly QFCS01 | reverse complement strand
GTCCTGGAGACTTTGGCCAGGGAAGACGAGCCCGTCGCCGCCGGCGACGGCGGCCTGCGTCCGTGGACGGACCAGGCTTCGGACTTCTGTTACCGGCTCAGCGCCGGCCAGGCGTTCCGCGAGACGCTCAATCGGCCCGAGGTCCCGCACGTGCTTATCTCTTACAGCGAGGACGGCCAGGTTCGGGAAGATGAGCTGTTTTCCATCCTGAGCGACTTCGGCACGGTCAGACTGCACGAGCAACCCCATGTGCGATATCGCAGCAACGACCGAGTGAGGGATGGCGCAGTGCTGGAGCGGCTATACCACGTCGAGGCCTTCTGACCATGGCGCAGAAGCTGAACATCGACCGCATCTGGTGGCGCAACGTCCAGCCTGGCGAGTTCTACAACATCGAGCGACATCACCAGATCAAAGGCGGCGGCGGATCTCTCTACATCGAGATCCCGAGCTCGATGGTGCCCGCCACCCTTGACTTCCTCGACGCGACCGGGGCTGACGTGGACTCGCTTCCCGTCATCACGATCCAGGCCGGCGTCGTCGGCCAGCCAGGCGTGTCCGGTCCGATCGAGTTCCAACGGAAGAAGGGCAGTCGGATGCGCATCGCGCGCCAGAACCGCCAGCAGCCGAACTCCCAGCGGCACCCGGCGTGGACAGCGGCCCGTGGGTTCCCGACTGCGCCTGACGACGTCCGCAACAAGAAGGAAGCACTGCCGTACTTCCCCGAGGGCGGGCTCCGCGTCTACATCGCCAAGACCATCGAAGGCGACTACTACGCAGGGTTTACGAAGGGGCCGCGCCCCGCGAGCATGAAGCCCAACGACCCGATGTGGGATCTCTATCCTCAAGGAAGGGTTGTTGGCGGCGTGATCGACGCAGGCTGAGGTGGGACGTGGCTGACAAGATCGACGACATTCTGTCCTCCTGGAACGCAGGCAGGAACGCGCTGCTCTACGGACCACCGGCTACGGGCAAGACCAGGCTCATCAGCGAGCTGTTCGATGCTCTGAACAACCCGCCGGAAGCACAGCGGGGCATCCTTCTCGACGTCGCCGACGCCGAGACTCCGTTCAGCAGGCCTGAGCAGGAGATCACGATCCCGCAACCCATCAAGGTTGTGTGGACGACGTTCCACCAGTCCTACGGCTACGAGGACTTCGTGCTGGGGCTGCGGCCGGAGATCACGGCTGACGGCACCCGCCTCCAACCGTGGGCTGGAGTCTTCCTCGACGCCGCGCTTGAGCTCTCCGACCCCGAGTCCGAGTACAAGTCGGTTGTGATCTTTATCGACGAGATTAACCGCGGCAACGCTGCCCGCATCTTCGGCGAGTTCATGACGTTCCTGGACTTCGACTACCGCGACGGCGGACTCGTTCCCCTCCCGCTCCCACTGCGACAGCTGACCTACGAGGACGGCCAGAGCGAGGAGATCCGCCGACCCGGCGGCAAGGTGACCACGATCCCTGAGGGCTTCGCGTTCCCGAGGCACGTTTACATCGCCTCAACGATGAACAGCGTCGACCGAGCCGCGGTGCCAATCGACAGCGCCCTCGCGCGCCGGTTCGACAGGATCGAGATGCGCCCCGACCTCGACGTCCTCACTGATCACTGGGGCCTGGACCCGACGGCGATCCCGACGCCGACCGAGGATAACTGGGAAACGCTCGGTCCATTCGAGACCGGCTACCTCATCCTCGACCGCCTCAACGTCGCGATCGCCTCCGATCTGGGCCCCGAGTTCGAACTGGGACACGGCCTCCTCACCCCCGTGCTCGCCAACAAGACGGCCGCCGACGGAACCACGCAGGCGGTCGAGGAGAAGGACGCTTGGCGCAGCCTCGCCAAGACTTGGGACGACGTGCTGTTCCCGCAACTCGAGGACAGGTACTCCGGCCGTCCCGAGCAACTGATGGACCTGCTGCGCGTCGACACGGCGCCGCCGGCCGGCGACTACGCCTGGCGGCTCCGCACCACCAAAGGCGGCACGGTCGAGGCCCGCACTCTCGCCCCCATGCGCGTAAGCGAGCTTGACATCGACGTCATCAAGAGGTCCTTCAGGTGGATAACGCGCTGACGGCCTCGCCCCGGATCGAGCTCCAGGAGTACGGCGCACCGGTCGTCCGTCACGCCGCGGACCTCGATCTCCACGCGCTGGCCGAGGCGAACATGCGCTGGAGCCGGGCGCTCGGACTAGCCGGCGACCCCATCCGCGTGGAGGACCTCGGCGACGGCCTGGTGAAGCTGCGGGCGGAAGCCGTGACCGGCGTCGTCCGCATTGGCGACACCGATATCGAGATCGCTCCCAAGTTCCTAAGCGCGACCGACGGCAGCTGGCAGACCGTGCTGTGGCGCATCCTCACCGTCGTCGAGGGCGGCCACGTCGACGAGAACCTCACGACGGCGCACGAACTCGAGTCGCTGTCGATGCCGGACCTGCTTGCCGAGATGTTCCTGGCCTCGTACGCCAAGGGGGCTGCCCGTGGCCTTCCGCGCGGCTACCTGACCGAGGAGTCTTCGGGCACGATGCTGCGGGGCAGCCTGGACGCATCGCGTCTGGGCGCCTGGGTGGCCCGGCCGTGGGAGCTTCCCTACGTCGCTGACCTCCTGACCGACGACACCCAGCTGGCCCGGCTGCTCCGCTGGGCCGCGGAGTGCCTGGCCGCGACAGTGAAAGCGCCAGGACGAGCACGAGCTGTGCGCGAGATCGCCGCCGGCCTCGCCCACGTCGGCCGACAGCCGCCCCACCTGTTCGACGCGCAGCGGATCTCGCTCGGCATCCAGCACCAGGGCCTCGAGGCGGCGCGGGTGGTCGGGTTGCTCCTACTGGAGGGCGCCGGCGTCCACCACGCCAGCGGCGACCACGCGCTGTCCGGATTCCTGTGGAACTCCGACGTGATCTACGAAAACTACATCTTCTGGCTGTGCCGGCGGGCGGCCAGCAGGCGCGGAGAGCGCGTCAGTAAGGCCGCCATCAAGTTCGGTGACGTGATCGCCGGAGAGGGCTCGAAGCTCGAGACGACCCCGGACGTGGTGTTCCGAGATGCCCAGGGAACACCGGTCGGGGTCACCGACTCCAAGTACAAGCGCCTCGGCACTCGTCCGAAGGCACCGGACACCTATCAGGTTCTGACCGCGGGCCACGTGCTCGGCTGCCAGCGGATCTCCCTGACCTATCCAGTCGCTGCGGACCGTGAGCCAACAGTGTGGAGAGTCTCCTCAGCGCTGGGAGGCAGTGACATCGAGTTGACCGCGCTTCCCCTCAACCTGATGGCGTTGACTCAGCCTGAGGGGCCCCGGGCACTCGTCGACGCAATCTGTGCGTGGCTGGACGGCGAACCGTTCGCCGATATTCCGCAGGAGGGCGCCGGCGAACAGCTCCCTACGCCGTCGTTCGACGGGTAGTGAGGAAGGACGCGCAAACCGCCAGGCCACCAGCGAGCACCGCAAGCCCGGCTCCCCGCACGGGTCTACCCCTGCGACGTATGCGATGGCTGGCATCTCACCGCGACGCCAGTCTGGGGCCGAAGGCCACCATGGGACCGCACCCGCTTGGGTCGGCCCCGAGGGCACCCCGCACCTCCAGCAGAGGTCAGCCGAAGCGCTCACGGGTCACGTCGGCAGCGGAAGCGAGCACGCGCCGGCGCGGGGCAATAGGAAGTCCCCAACTCCTCTTCCGGCGGTCCTCGAAAGGTCCCGATCTCGCGCTTGGCGGGGCTCAGGACGCAGCACGGGCAGGGAGCACCAACAGCGTTCCGTCGCCGTGCTTCTCGATCTCGATAACGACGTCGGCAGCCGGCGCAGCGCTGTGGCCCACACCGAGGGCTCGGAGTCGGTAGGACGTGTCGAGCAGGTTGTCCACCTGCTTGCGAGTCATGACCTTGTCGATGAGGCGCGTCGGCGGGTGCAGCTCGAGCGCAGACACTCGCAGGAGCACGCGCTGGATGCGCGACTCCAGGTCGTCGATGCGTTGCTGGTCAGCCTTGAGGCTGCGCACGAAGTGCTCGAACGGATTCTTCGGATCGCTTTGCCCGGCCTCGACGCCCTGCAGCACGACGACTCGGCGCTTCAAGGCAATGGCGAGCGCGGCCAACTCCAGGTGTGCACGAAACTCGCCTCCATCGTCGCCAACGCCAGGGAACGCAGCCTCGAGCTCGGCCAGCTCGACCCTGTTGTCGGGGAAGGCGTTCAGCGCCTCTTCCCACTTCTGGACGCGACGGGCCGCGTTCTCGATGGCGGTACTGATCGCATGTACGGCGGAGTCGAGGCCGAGCGAGGCCCCCACCTTGCCGCGGTCCAGGAGCAGGGCGGTGGCCTTGTCGATGGCGTCACGGCAGCCGTCGAGTTCGCCGCGTTCCTTGTCCAGCTTGTCGTCGTGGAGCTTCTCGAGGAGCTTGGTGATGTTCTGGATCGCCTTCTGGCGTTCGTGATCGGCGTACGCGCTCGCTCCGACAGCCACAGCCATCAGAACGAGCGGAGCCGCGACGGTCATGGCAGTTCCCGCCACTGCTGTTCCCGCGGCGGTACCGACAGCAGTTCCGGCGGCGCCAGCAGATGCGGTCTCGACCGGCACGAATGAGGCCTTGGCGGCGATGAGCTTCTTGCCGGTGCCCGCGACAAGGTCGCCGTACACGCCGCCATTAACTGCCTTGGAGGCCATCGGCCGCACTAGGCCGTTGCCCATCTGGGAGGCGACCTTCGTAGGAACAACCATGCGATAGAGCACCTCGCTGGACTCGGCGACCTGCGCCACTGCCGGCACCCTTTGCGCGTGGGCCGCGACGAGGCGCGAGAGTTCCTGGGCGAGCGGGCTTGCAGCATGCAGCGGAAGCCCGGTCGAGTGGTCGCGCTTGGCCGGCAACGGATGCGCTTCGAGTGTCACCACGGGGGCGGAGGCGAACGCCGCGAGGGCCGAGCGGAGTTCGGTCAGACGCTCAGGCGACAGCGCACCTTCGCCAGCGAGTGACGGAACGGTCGAATCGTGGGCCGTGGAAAGTGTCCACACGGGGACCCTTGCGGTCGGGGCGTCGCTCAATTGATCTCCTCGGTGACAGATTCACACGATATCGGCCGGGCCCGACAGATGGGGCGGATCAGCCTGCACACAGGGTCTGCCCGTTGCAGCTCACGCTTGGCCGCACCCGCCCCGGGGGTGCGCCGGTCAGCTGGAGAGGTCCAGGCGCAGCCGGCGGTAGCGGGTGAGATGCCGCCACCTTTCCTGCTCGAAGGCCGTGTCGGCCTCGACCTCGACGACCACCGTGGGCGCGACTCGGGTGATCGCCACGGGCTCGCGGGCAAACCGGCCCAGGTGGCGAGTGCTCAGCTCATGCGGCCACGGGTGCTCGTCGGCGACGACCAGGACCGCCGCGACCTCGGCCGACTCGCGGGCGCTGAGCGGATGTGTCGCGCCGGCAACGCGTAAGACGCCGGCGCCGTCGACGAGGCCGAGGACGAGCCTCTCCGGCTGCTCGACGCGCCCGATCACCGCTCCGACGATCGCCTCCCGGGTGTCGCGGATGCGAAACTTCAGCCAGCCTCGTTGGCCGGGCAGGTAGCGCTGGCCGACGCCCTTGACCACCAGGCCCTCGACGCCGACGTCGGCCGCGGCGTACTCCGCGAGCCACTGCCGCGCCTCGTCCAGGTCCGCGGTCTGCGGAGTCAGCTGCAGCGGCGGGTGCCACCCCTCGGCCAGCTTCTCGAGCAGCGGTCGCCGGACCCGCAACGGCTGTTCGCGCACGTCGACGTCGTCGACGGACAACACATCGAACGCAAGGAAGGCCGCAGGTGCCAACCCACGGGGCGGCCGACGACGGCCACGGTAGGCCAGCCGCGGCGCGAGGGCCGCGAAGTCCAGTCGCCCCTCGCTCCACACCACGAGCTCGCCGTCGACCACGCTGCCCGGGTGCAGCTGAGCGCACGCGGCCGCGACGATCTCTGGGAAGCCGGCACTGAGATCGGCGCCGTTGCGGGACCACACCCGGCAGCCCTGGGGCGTTCGCTCGAGTACGGCCCGGTATCCGTCCCACTTGGGCTCGTAGACGGTGCCACCAGGCAGAGCTGAGCCGGCCGGCAGCGTAGCTGCGGGCTTGGCCAGCATCGGGTCCCAGCCAGGTGGCACCTGTTCAGCGTACGAACTCGGGCGTGGCCGACGAGCAGACCGCGGACGGGACCCCAAGGCATGGTCAGTTCTGCAGGAGCACGTCGTTCACAGCGCTGTGCCACCAGGCGATCGCCGCCGTGGTCGCCGCCTGAAGGGACCCGAAAATCCGGCCCTGACTTCGCCGTAGAACTACCCACTCAGTGTCAGGCGTCGCAGAGCCCGACGAACGCTCCCAGCTGGAGCAGCCCTGTGGTGGACGTCGGCATGAACTGGGTCAAGCGACCGCTGCGAATGAGGACTGCCAGCCACTCCCCGCGCGAGATCGCGACGTTGACACGGTTGCGGTCGAGCAGGAAGTCGATGCCACGCGGTACGTCGGCGATCGACGATGCGGTCATCGACACGATGACGACGGCTGCTTCTCGGCCCTGGAACTTGTCGACCGTTCCGACCAGCACGTCGGCGAAGCCACGCTCGTCCAGCGCCCGGCGGATCGCGTGCACCTGCGCGTTGTAGGGCGCGACGACGAGGAAGTCCTCGGCGATCAGCGGCCGCGTGCCCTCGAAGAGGTCGGGCGCGGTCCACGGCGTACCGACCAGGCTCTCGACCTGGCGGACGACCTCGTCGGCTTCCGCCATGGACTCGACCGAGCAGTCCTGGTGGTCGAGGCGTACGACGCGCAGGCCGGGCTCCACGCCTGCCAGATCGCGTTCGGCTGTGCGAGGGTGCGCCCGTAGCCGGCCTTCGTAGGAGAGTTTCGAGTCCTTCTCAGCCAGGTCGGGGTGCATGCGCCAGGTGAGGTCGAGGAAGTAGCCGAAGTCCTCGGGCAGGGTTGCGTGTTCACCGATGAGCCAGCCGAGCGCAGAGTCGTTGACGGGTTCGGGGTGGATGCCTTGGCTGACCTGCGGTAACTGTTGGGGGTCACCTAGCAGGAGCAGCCTCTGCGCGGCCACTGAGACGGCGAGCGTGTGCGCGAGCGAGAACTGGCCAGCCTCGTCGATGACCAGGAGATCCAGGGAGTCCCGGTCGATCCGCTTGGTGTTGACGAAGTCCCATGCGGTGCCACCGACCACGCAGCCCGCGGTGTTGTCCTCGATGAACTTCGCGTAGCCATCGTCCTTGATCCCGGTCCATGCGCGGGAGGCGCCGGCGTCGCCGACCTTCTTGGCGACCACCGAGCCGGGCAGCCCGGCCTGCACGATGGCGTCGAGCATGTGCTCCACCACCGAGTGTCCCTGGGCCACCACGCCGACCTTCCAGCCGTGGTCGCGGACCAGCCGCGCAACGACGTGAGATCCGACGTAGGTCTTGCCAGCGCCCGGCGGTCCCTGGATGGCGACGTACGAACGGCCGGCGGCGCGCACAGCGTCGAAGATGTCGTCGACCGAGCCCCCGCCGCGCGGCAGCCCCGCCCCGCTGGTGCGGGGTGGAGTACGGCGCAGGACGTCGAGTCCGGGCTGCGGATGTAGTCCGCGCGTGAGCACAGCCTCAGCCAGTTCCTGGACGGCCGCGTCGATGCCACCAGTGCCTGGCGGTGGCCCGGGAACGACGGCGTCGGGCAGCTGGTTATAAGGGGCGCACTCCTTCGTCAATGTCTCGTCGAGCACCAGGACGTCCCGGCCGTCGTGGTCGTGTCCACGTGAGACGACCACGACGCCGCTGCGCGAGCAGCCTAGCGATGCGTTGGCGGGTACGTCGTGGGCTCCGTCCACGGGATTTGCGTAGACGGTGCTCACCTGGGTGCCGTCGCGCACCACGCTGCCCGCACCCCAGTGGCCGAGCAGGCGCACGTGGCGATGGGGGCTCGATCGCGGGGTCGGCTTGGCCCAGTCCGTGAGCACGTCGGCGGACTCCACCACGAAGACGTCGCGCTCATCGCGCCAGTCGGTCAGTGCCGAGGACAGGCGATCGAAGTGGGCCCACCAGAAGGGCTTGTGCTCGCGCCGGTTGTAGCCGATCGCCGCGGCCAGCATGGCCCGCGCCTGCTCGTCCGGGGTGCGCCCGGTCTCGGGGAGGCCTTCACGCAGCCGCATCTCAAGCGGCGTCAGCTCGAGATCGGATGGCTTCGCCTCCGCGGGATCCGGGATGCGGGGCGTCACGCGGTGCTCGGCGGCCCGCTCGAGCAGCCAGTCACGCAGCCGGCGGGTGCTCTCGCAGTCGTAGCGGTTGTAGTCGCGGATCTCGGCCAGCAGTTTCTCCGCACCTTCGGCATCGCCGCTGTCGCGGGCTTGGCAGTAGGCGTGGTACTCGACGATTGAAGCCGCCGCGTCGGTCACGTCCCCCTCACGCAGGTCGTCGCCCATGTAGAGGGGTTCGAGCTTCTTGATGCTGTAGGACGGCGCGGAGACCCGGATCGCGCCCCGGACGACGGCGTACAGGTCGATCAGGACGCCCGCGGAGAGCAGCTCGTCGACGGCGGCCTCGCAGGTCGCGTGCTTGGCCGCGAGCCGCAGCAGTGCGGACTTCTCGTACGCCGCGTAGTGGTAGATGTGCAGGTCGGGATGCTTCTCGCGGCGGACACGGACGAACTCGATGAAGTCCTCGAGCGCCTGCTTCTCCTCCTCGCGGTCGTGGGCCCAGAACGCGGTGAACGCTGAATCGGCTCCCGGCTCGGGGACCTCGGTGACGCCGAAGAGGTATTCCAGGCCCCACCAGTCGGGATGCCCGTCGTTCCACATCGGGTCGCCCTCGAAGTCGAAGAACAGGTCGCCGGGAGACGGGTTCGGGATCACCGCGAGGTGGTCGGGGCAGAAGACGTCGGCGGTGACCGGGGCGTCATCGGTGCCGCCGGCGACCTGGAGCGCGGCCTGCGCCTGGAGCGTGGTGAATGTCGAGGCGGGCATGCCGTCGACGCCCGACGTGGCCGCCGCCAGCTGGTCGATGGTGGTGATGCCGGCATCCATCAGCTTGCGGCGTTGGGTCATCCGCATCCCGGCGACGAGCAGCAGGTCGTTGGCGGCGGCGACCTCCTCGCTGCAGACATCGCAGCGGCCGCAGGCGAGCACGCCCGGCATCCCCCACACGGCCGCCGACTCAGCGGTCTGGTGCCCGTGCAGCAGGTCCAGCAACCGTTCGCGGCGCTCCCTGAACACCGGGGCGAGGTCGCTCAGGGGGAACCTGACTTGGCGGCCGTTGCCGAGTAGGAGCTCGACGTCGTCGGTCAGCGGGATCCCGGCTGCGGTGAGCTGGTCGGCGTACGCCGCGAGCTGGAGGAGTGCCTTCGGCCGCTCGTGGCGGGAGAGCTTGGCGTCGCAGACGCGGTAGGCGTTGTCGTCGCGGATGAGGAAGTCGGCGAACCCGTGGAAACTGCCGTCGAAGAACGCCGCCTGGCTGACCAGGTCGGCGCCGGCCTCGAGTGCGGCCAGGGTCTCGTCGCGACGCTCGGCAAGGAGCGCAGGTGTGTAGGGCTTGGGGTAGTCGATGAGGCAGACGCCGCCGCCCGTCGCCACGCCAGAGGGCGTCAGACCCTTGCTGGGGCGAGCCAACTGACGGGCTTCGTGCTCGAGGCCGATCTCGGCGATGCGGTCTAGGAGGGGGTCATCGGCAGCTTCGGGCGCGGGGATCCGTCCCAGCTTCACGTCGAGCTGACGGAGCAGGGAGAACTCGCACTCCGCTGCCTTGGTGAGGTCGCTAGCCGACCACAGGATGTCGTTGTCCGACACGATCATCGAATGTCCCTTCGCTGGACTCAGACTGTAGTAACGACCACTGACATCCACAGAGGTTCGCTCCCACAAGAGCCCAGTTCGGTGTGTGCCCACCTCCTCGGCCGCACGGTTCCAGCCCTTATCAGGCGGCCGACGTGCCACGATTCACCGGTGGGAATCTTCAAACGCAGCGATGCCGTCAAGGCAAAGAAGATCGGGGCTCACGCCCGCTACGTCGACGAGGACGTCCAGCGCGTCGACCTCAAGGTCACCAGCACCGACGGCGAGACGACGACCATCGACCTCAGCCTCGACCAGACCCGCCAGCTCGTCATCGACCTAACCAACGCCTACGGCGCCTGTCGGCCCGCGTTGCTGGACCAGAAGCAGGTCGACCGGATCACGTCGTTCTTCGGGATGCGCTGATGAGCCGCTACGAGTACGACGAGGAGGCCAGCGCGGCCTGGCACATGGACGTCATGCACGAGATCGACGACTCCCCCGCACCAGTCTCTCGGTGGGTGGATGCGATGAGTCGCCTCAACACGATCAACGACCCGCTCGCCCGCAAGCTCCTGGCGCTGCATCGCGACTGCGGATCCGGCACGGGTGTTTGCGATTCGCTCGATGACGAATCGGACCCGATGGATCGCCGCTCGAACTGGGGCTGCGAGACGACCGAACTCATCGCCGACCACTTAGGCATCGAGTACCCGCGGGGCGCGTCGAGCGACCACTCGTGAGCTCTCACAACTCCAACGCGCAGCTCGCCGACCTCATCCGGGCCGGCCTGAGCCGAGCCGACGAGCTAGGCCGAGCACGGGTCCCGCTCAAGCTCTACCCCGCCGAAGAGCAGGAAGAGCTCCTCACGCTCCTCCACGCCTACCTGTGGGACACCGCGGCGCCCTACGACGACGACTGGCACCGCTCCCCCGGCAACATCATGACCCTGTGGGCAGAGCTGCTGGAGAT
>QFCS01006739.1_pt1 | contig 10737 bp, 10 predicted proteins | sample 3576561 | NCBI WGS metagenome assembly QFCS01 | reverse complement strand
CCGCCACCTCCTGATCCGTCAGGTGGTGGATCCACGCCCTGTCCGCCACGTGATCCGCGCTTTTCCAGGCCAGCCGGCCGCCGATGGGGCCGGGCGCCGAGTCGAGCTCGGTGGTGCTGTTCGGTTGGTTCAAGATCCTGCCTCTTGCGCGTCGAATGTGTCGATGCGCGGAAGCTAGGGGGCAGGCAATTCACTGCGATGACAAAGGCAATGGCCGAACTTATCGCAGGGTGTCGCCTTTCCTTATGCACGATGGGCTACACGATCAGGCGGAATGGCTCGGCAGCGACTGCGCGGACGACCGGATCTCGCCCAGCAGCATCCGAAGGCCGGCGTCAAGGACCTTGTCGGCACGCAGGACCAGCGACAATTGCCGGCGCGGCGGCCGCGCGAGCCGCCGACAGACGATCCCTGCAGGCAGCACCCGTGCCGCCAGGCTGGGAACCAGGGACGCACCGAGGCCCGCGCCCACCAGCATCTTGATGGCCTCGATGCTGCCGAGCTCCATGGCGGGAACAGGCCTTATCCCTTCGGCCCTGAACCAGGCATCGATGATGTCGCGCGTTCGGCCCGCCGGATCGAACAGGATCAGCGGCAGACGCGCGAGATCGCGCTGATGCAGGAAAGCCGGCAGCTGATGCTCCAGCCGCTTCGGCAGGATGGCGACCAGCTCCTCTTCGAGGACATGCTCCATGTGGACGGTCGGGTTCGACCGCCCCTCCTCGTTCGTCACCAGACCGATGTCGATCGACCCCTCCTCGACCGCCGACATGATCGCGGACGTGTTGCCGGTCACCACGACGAGCTGCAGGTTCGGCATCTGCGCCTGGGTGCGCGCCAGCGGCTCGGGCAGGAAATGAATGCACGCCGTCGCGCCCGTGCCCAGGCGGACCAGCCCCGTATCGGGCTCGCGGAAGGGCGCAATGGTGGACTCGATCTGGTCAAGAGTGGCGAAGGCGCGCCGCACCGGCTCGATCAGCGCGCGGCCCGCGGGCGTCGGCAGCATGCGGATCCCGACCCGTTCGATCAGACGCACCCGCAGCAGCGTCTCCAGTTCCTGCAGCTGCTGGCTGACGGCCGGCTGCGTCACGCCCAGGCAGCGCGCGGCCATGGAGGCGCTGCCGTTCTCGGCGGTCAGCAAGAAGGCGCGCAACTGGCGCAAGGTAATGGCCGCCTTTGCGCTCCTCGGTCTGGTCGCCACGATCAAGCCTGTGCGGGTGCGTCGCGGGCCGTTCCCGCGAGGTCATAAGCCGGATCCAAGCATAGGCAGGAGAACTTCTTATGACGTTCCGCGATTCACTTCGGGTCGCCAGGCTTCGGCGAGGCCTACTTCGGGAACAGGAACTGCACCTGCGCGCGCAGTTGCCGGCCTTCAGGCGGCGACGCCGGCGCGCCGGGGCAGTTTCCAGCCCGGCCGCACGAAGTGGCAGGTGTACCCGTTTGGAATGCGCTCCAGATAGTCCTGGTGCTCGGGCTCGGCTTCCCAGAAATCGGAAACCTTGGTCACCTCGGTCGTGACCTTGCCGGGCCACAGGCCCGAGGCCTCGACGTCGGCGATGGTGTCCTCGGCGATCCGTCGCTGCTCGTCGCTGGTATAGAAGATCGCCGAGCGGTAGCTGGTGCCGATGTCGTTGCCCTGGCGGTTGAGCGTCGTGGGATCGTGGATCTGGAAGAAGAATTCCAGGAGCTGCCGGAAGCTGGTCTTCGCCGGATCGAAGATGATCTCGATCGCCTCGGCGTGGCCGGCATGGTTGCGGTAGGTCGCGTTGGCGACGTGGCCGCCGGTATAGCCCACCCGCGTCTCCAGGACCCCGGGCTGCTTGCGGATCAGATCCTGCATCCCCCAGAAGCAGCCGCCGGCCAGCACTGCGCGTTCCCGATTCATCGCACGTCCTCCACCTGGTCGAGGTAGTCACCGTAGCCCGCCGCCTCCATGTCGTCGCGATGGATGAAGCGCAGCGATGCCGAATTGATGCAGTAGCGCAGGCCGCCGCGATCGCGCGGCCCATCGGGGAAGACGTGGCCAAGATGGCTGTCGCCGTGCCGCGACCGCACCTCGGTGCGGATCATGCCGTGGCTGGCGTCGCGCAGCTCGGCGACGTTGGCGGGTTCGATCGGCTTGGTGAACGAAGGCCAGCCGCAGCCCGATTCGTATTTGTCGGACGAGGCGAACAGCGGCTCGCCCGAGACGACGTCGACGTAGATGCCCGGCTCCTTGTTGTGCAGCAGTGCCCCGGTGCCCGGCATCTCGGTGCCGCTCTCCTGGGTAACCCGGTACTGCTCCGGGCTGAGCCGGCGCAGCGCCTCATCCGTCTTCGCGTATTTCTCGCCGTCGCGCATCCGATCCTCCGTTCCTTCACCTGGTGCTCACGGCGGCTCGTCACCCCATTTCACCGTGAAGGCATAATACCCCGGCCTTGAAAAGGATGCTGCCGAAGCCATGGAAAACCTATTGTACGATGGTATTGGTGCCCCCAACGGAAGGTCTGGTCAACGGCACCCGTGTCGGCGCCAGTGCCGGCACCAGTACCGGCCCGGTTGTCGTCAGCAGCAGCCGGGCCGTAGGCCAGGGACGTTGCCCTACTCCAGCTTCAGACCAATCCTCCGAATCAAGGCACCCCATTGCTCCGCTTCGCGTCGCCAGGCATCGCGGAACTGCTCGGGCGTCATCGGATCGGCGGCAACGGCGCCCATGGCCAGCATGCGCTCGCGGTAGGTCGAGCTGGTGATGATGGCGGTCAGTTCGCGATTGAGCCTGTCGACGATCGGGCGCGGCGTCCCCTTGGGCACCAGGACGCCGTACCAGCCCGCGACATCGAAGCCATCGAAGCCCTGCTCCGCCATCGTCGGCACGTCGGGCAGGCTCGCGAGCCGCGTGGGCGTGGTCACCGCGAGGCCGCGGATCTTGCCGCCGGCGATCCCCGCCTTGGCCTCGCCGATCGGCGAGACGAAGACATCCATCTCGCCGGCGGCCAGCGCCAGGATGGTCTGCGGCACGCTGCGATAGGGGACCATCTCGGCCTTGCCGCCGATTCTCTGCAAGTAGAGTTCGCCCACCAGATGAGCGAGGCTGCCCGGCGCCACGTTGGCGAACGTCACCTTGCCGGGATGGGCGCGGATGTATTCCCCAAGCTCCTTCATGGTGCGCACCGGCAGGCCGTCGCGCACCAGGACGGCAAACGGCGCCTTGGCGAGCATGGCAACCGGGTCGAAGTCGCGGTCGGTATCGTAGAGCGCGTTCTCGTAAACGAACGGATTGGTGACGATCAGGCTGGCGATACAGAACAGCAGGGTGTAGCCATCGGCAGGCGCGCGTGCCGCGATCTGCGCCGAGATGCCGCCGGTGGCACCCGGCTTGCCGTCGACGTAGAAGCGCTGTCCCAGCCGGTCCGACAGCGCCTCGAAGACGATGCGGGAATGGGTGTCGGTGATGCCGGCATTCGACGGCGTCACGACCCGCACCGGCTTGGTCGGCCAGTCCGTCACCTGCGCCATCGCGATCGCAGGAAGCAGCAGCACCGCCGCTCCAGTCAGCATTCTCGCCAGTCTATGCCGCATGTCCTGCCCTCTTTTCCAGGGTCAACGGTTTGCCGTGCGTCTCCACGCCGAGCAGCGTGAAGGCGAGCCCGAGCGCGAGCCCGCAGGTGGCGAGGAAGAGGAAGGCCGGCGTCACCGCCTCCATGGTCGCCTTGGGCGAGACCAGGTTGGAGGTGCCGGCGATCAGCGCCAGGCAAAGCGGACCCGCGATCTTGCCGATGCCGTTCGATGCCTGCGCCAGGCCGACACCGCGGGCGCTGAGCCGCACCGGGAAGATCTCGGCCGAGTAGGGCGCGATGTTGGAGAAGCCACCGTCGAAGAACAGCGCCGCGGGGATCAGCAGCACGACGAAGGCCGGGTAACCGAGGATGGTATGGTCGTAGAGTAGCGCTGCCGCGCCGAGGCTGAGAGCGATGCCGTACCCCATGATCTCGCCACAACGGCGGCGGCCCAGCCATTGCGGCAACAGCGCGAAGCCGACGCGTCCCAGCATCCCGGTGAGGCTGACGATGACGAACAGGAGCGCCGCCTCCCTGGCCGACGCCCCCATCAGCAGGGCGACGATGGTCGGCCCCCACAGGAAGACGCCGTAGTTGGCCGTGCTGGCGCCGAACCAGACGATGACCGTGAGCCAGAACAGGCGCGGTTCGGCGAGCAGGTCGCCAAAGCTGGTGGACGCAGCCGACGGCGAGATGACCGCCATCGCGGGCCGAGGCAGGGAGTCGGGCGGCGCCCCCAGGGCGCGACCGACGATGACGCGCGCCTCGGCATGACGACCGCGCGCCACCAGCCAGCGCACCGACTCCGGCATGATCAGCACGATCAGAACCGCCGGGATGAGCGGGATGAAACCCAGCATGGCCAGCCCGCGCCAGCCGATCACCTGCAACAGGGCAGCCGCTGTCAGGGACGCCCCGAGGATCCCCAGGGATACGGGGATGACGACTGCGCTCGACAGGATGGTGCGGTGTCGTGTCGGCGTATACTCGACGATCAGGGGCACCCCGACCGCCGCCGCACCGCCGATCCCGAAGCCCACGACGAAACGCAGCGCCGCGAACAGGATCCAGGCACGGTCGGGGATCAGCGACACGCAGCCCGCGCCCAGGGCGCAGAGCGCCACGCCGGCGACCAGCAGCGTCTTGCGGCCCCAGCGGTCCGACAGGGCTCCCCAGGCGAGTGCGCCGACGATGGCCCCCACACCGGCGCTCAGCAGCATGAGCGAGGTCTGGCCGAAAGTGAGCTGCCACTGCGGCGCCAGCACCGCGACCAGGAAGCCGACAATGAAGAAATCGAAGAAGTCGAAGATGCTGGTCATCACGACCAGCATCATGCTGATCCAATATCGGGCACCGAGCGGTGCCTTATCGTACAGCGCGACGAGATCGTCCTCCTGCGCGGTCATGATGGTTTCCTCCCGTTGTTGTCATTGTTTCTTCGACTGCATCGGCAAGCAGGAACGCGCGCACTTCCCGGGCGACGGCCTGCGGGTCCTGCAGCGTGCCGACATGGCCAAGGCCAGCGAGACTCACGGTCCGCGCACCGGCGATGTCCTTGGCGAGTGAGAGTGTGTGCGCCGGCGGGATGAGGCGGTCCTCCGCCCCGACCATGATCAGGGTCGGCGCCGCTATCGCCGCAAGGTCGCTCTCGGCCGGCCGCGCGAGGATGGCGGCACGACGCTGCCTCTGCGCGGCGTCGCGGCTAGTACCGGTGAAGATGTCGATCACCTCCGGATGTGCCGCAATGTGGTGTGCCGGGAAGAAATACGTCGCGATCTCGGCCGCCGTGCCGGGCAGGCCCGCACGCAATGCGGCGAGCCTGGCGAACACTTCGGGGTTGATCGAAGGTGGCGGCACGCCGGCGCGGAAGGTACTCGACAGGATCAGGCGATCGACGCGCTGCGGATGACGCGCCGCGAGCGCCTGCGCGATCACGCCGCCCAGCGACGTGCCGAAGACATGGGCGCGCTCGTGGCCGAGGCCGGCGATCAGCGCGGCCACGTCATCCGCCATCTCGCCGATGCCGTAGGGCGTCGGCGGATTGCGCGTCGCACCTGAATCGCGCTGGTCGTAGGCGATCACGGTGAAAGCGTCGGCCAGCAGCGCGCCGAACGCGTCGAACATCGCGTGGTCGGCCTCGGCCCCGTGGATCAGCATCACCGGCGCGCCGCTGCCGCTTTGCCTGTAGGCGATCGAACAACCATTGGCTTCGATGGTGCGCATGGTCAGTGCAGCAGCGTCTGGAGGGCGCCGGCCAGTTCTCGCGCCGGATCGGATGGCATGTAGGGCATGCGCCAGGCGACGTGGCCGTCGGGCCGCACCAGGACGGCGCCGCGCAACCCCATGTGGATTCCGTCGCTGGGATGTGCGTTCGGCAGGAGCTGCAGGTTGAGCGGCAGGCCGAGTTTGGTCGCCACGTCGCGCCCGGCCTCGAGCCACGCCTCCCCCATGGCACCGGCGACGACGGTGAAGTCCTGGTCGAACCAGTCGAGCGTCGAACGCTTGCGCGCCATATCCAGCCAGAGATGCGGGAAGCGGCCGCCCGGCCGGTCGCTGGGCGTGTAGACGCGCGTGAGATGGCCACCGCGCGGCGTGCCGTCCGGAATCACCGCGCCCGCTTCGTAGGAGAAGCCCAGCGCCTGGCCAATGCTGTGCAGGTGGTTGTCGAGGTCGTTGATCCAGAAGCTGATATGATCCTCGTTACCCGAACGGATCGCCTCGTCCATGCGCAGGAAGCGGATGCGGTTGCCGAAGCTGAAATCGGCGTTGGACTGCGCGACCGGGCGGCGCTCGACGTCGTAGCTGTCGAGCAGCTTGTCCGAGGCCCAGCCCCGCAGCACGTACACCAGCTTCCAGGTGAGGTTGTGCGCGTCCTGCACGCCCGAATTCAGGCCGAAGCCGCCGGTCGGCGGAAAGCGATGGGCGGCGTCGCCGACCAGGAAGACCCGCCCGCTGCGGAAAGACGCGGCAACCTGCTTGCTCATACGCCAGACCGAGCGGTTGAGCAGCGTCACCTCGAGGTCGGGCATGCCGACATGGGCGCGGATGATCTCGATCGTTTCCGCGTCGGTCCATGGGCGCGGGCGTTCGTCCTTCTGCTCCCCGATCTGGATGATGCTGAGCCAGCGGTCACGGCCGTTGGTGTTCAGGATCCCGGCGCGCGGCACGCCAGGCGTTTGTGAATAGACCTGATAGCCCGCCGCTTCGCGCGCCAGCGGCAGGCGCGAGAGATCGGCGCGCCAGTATTCGTTCAGCAGCACGGCCAATGTCGACGGGCCGACCATGTCGATGCCGGCGGCGCGGCGCGTCTGGCTGCCGGCGCCATCGCACGCCAGCAGGTACTGGGCGTGCCAGCGCTCGACCTGACCGGTGTCGACCGAGCGGATATCGCAGACGATGCCGTCCTCGGTTTCCTCGAAGCCGGCGAACTCGGTGGAGAAGCGCACCTGCACCCGGTTCGAATGCTCGATGACCCGATAGAGCTCCTCCTCGACCGCGTCCTGCGCCACGAGGCACTTCCAGGCCGGCGTCTGGCCGAGGTTGGGTTCGGGCCGCGAACGGCCGATCTCGTGCCCCGCCATGCTCTCGACCTGCACGAACATGTCGGAGTTGTCCTGCAGGCCGCGGTCGCGGATCACCTGCTCGATGCCCCACTGCCGGAAGATCTCCATGGTCCGCACCCAGCAGCCGCGCGACTTGGGATGATCGGTCGTGGTCGGGCTCTTCTCGACGACCACCGCATCGATGCCGAAGCGGTCGAGCAGCAGTCCCATCGCCAGGCCGACCGGCCCGCCGCCGACGATGAACACCGACGTCCGACGCGGCGTGTCCAGGGCACTGTCCATTTACCGTTCCTCCGTTTTCCTTGAACCGGAGTCTGCGCAACGCCCTCCATCTCACAAGAACATGTTTGATATGCTATGCATCTCAATATGAGATGATCGGGAGGGACGATGGACCTGAGGCAGCTCCGCTACTTCGTGGCGATCGCAGAGCGCGGCGGATTCGGCGCTGCGGCGAGCGCGCTCAACGTGGCGCAGTCGGCGCTCAGCCGTCATGTCCGGTTGCTGGAGCACGAGCTGGGCGGCGCCCTCTTCGAGCGTGGTCCCCGCGGCGTAGCGGTGACCGAATCGGGCAAGGTCCTGCTGGCGCGCGGCCGCTGGCTGCTCGGGGCCTTCGACGACGTCAAGGCCGAGGTCCTGACCGAGAATCGCGAGCCGGGCGGAACCGTCCGGCTTGGCGCGCCGTCAAGCCTGGCCGACATCCTCTATGCGCCGCTCGCGCAACTGTTCGCCGAGCGCTTTCCGAGAGTGCAGCTCGAGTTGAGCGACGGCCTGACGGAGGAGATGACCGACCGTCTGCTGCGGGCCGAGATCGATCTCGCCATCCTCACCGGTCCTCAGCCGAACGACCATCTGGACTACGACCTTCTCGTGGTCGAGCAGGTGTTCCTGATCGGCCCGCCGGGCGACGGGCTGCTGAAGCGTGGTTCACTGACGCGCAAGGAGTTCGACCAGTTGCCGGCGGCGGTACGGCCGCTCAGCCGCAGCATCTTTCCCACCAGCACGCGCTCCCAGCTCAAGGTCGAGAGCATGACGCCCCTCAAGCAGATGGTGGCGACCGGCCTGGGCTACGGACTTCTGCCCTTCTCAGGCATCCACCACGAAGTGGCCGCCGGCACCTTGTCCGCCGCCCTGCTGCCCTGGCTGACGGCCGATCGCGTGCTCGCCCTCCCCCGCGGCCGCCCCACCAGCCGCGCCACACGCGAGACCGTGTCCGCCTTGAAGGATCTGTGCCGCATCCTCATCAAGGAGGGAAAAATCCTGGTGGCCAAGCCACGCCGCTCCGCGCGTTGAAATCCGTGGCAAGGCCTCACCTCCCGGCCAGCAGCAGCGCGAACTGCGGGACATAGGTGGTCAGGAACAGCACGATCAGCATCACCAGGATCATGGGCCATATCCGGCGGGCTACCGCACCGAGGCTGAGGCCGCTGATCGCCATGCCGATGAAGAGGCAGTAGCCGATTGGCGGTGCCGCCATGCCGATGGCGACGTTGGTGACGATGATCGCGCCGAAATGAATCGGGTCGACCCCGAAGCGACTGGCGATCGCGATGAGCATCGGACCGAAGATCACCATGATGGCGATCTCGTCCATCACGGCCGCGAGCAGGAAAAAGACGATGTTGAGGCCGGCCAGCGCGACCCAGCGCTGGTCGACGCTGGCGGCGAGCCACTCCGCCAACTTGACCGCGATCTGGTCCTGCGCCACCAGCACGCCGAAGCCCGTGGACACGGCGACGATCGCCATCACCATGGCCGACGTCCGCACCGCGCGGATGAACAGGTCCGGCAGCCCGCGCAACGTGAGCTGCCGCTCGATCAGCAGACCGACGAGGATGGCATAGACACAGCTCACTCCCGCCGCCTCGGTCGGCGTGAAGACCCCGCCATAGATGCCGCCCAGCACGATGGCCGGCGACAGCAGCGCCCATTTCGCGTCCCAGAAGGCAGTCCTGGTCTCGCGCCAGGTGGCGCGCTCCTCCAATGGCACCCCGTGGCGACGCGCATGCACGTAGCAGACGACCAGGAGGCCGGCGACGATCGCGAGGCCGGGCACGACGCCCGACAGGAACAGCCGGCCGATCGACTGCTCGGCGATGACTCCCCAGATGACGAAGGCGATCGACGGCGGGATCAGCGGCCCCAGCACGCCCGAGCTGACGGCGACCGCGGTGGCAAACCCCTTGTCGTAGCCGGCGCGGGTCATGGCGGGGATCATGATCGACCCCATCGCCGCCGTGGTCGCCGGCGCCGAGCCCGAGATGGCGGCGAACACCGCCGAGGCGATCACCGTCACCATGGCGAGGCCACCCGTGCGGTGACGCACCAGCACGCCGGCCGCATGGACGAGACGGGCGGACAGCCCGCCGGCCGTCATCAACTCGCCGGCCAGCATGAACAGCGGGATCGCGAGCAGGCTGAACGACTGCGACCCGGCGACCATCTGTTGCGCGAAGAAGGCCGGCTCGATGTCGGCCACCACCACCACGGCCATGGTCGCGAGGCCGATGGCGATGGCGAAGGGCACGCTGATCGCGGCCAGCCCGACGAAGGTGGCCACCAGCACGATCGCGGTGACGCTCATGCGGTAACGCTCGCGGTAGCGCTCACGGTGGGGACGCTCACGGTGGGGGCGACGCTCCGGCCGGCCCGGCGGCAGGCGCGCCCGCCACCATGCGCGCGACGGCGAACAGGCAGACCAGTACACCGGCGCACGGAGCCATGCCGTGCAGCAGTTCGATGGGATAGGCGATGGCTGCCGACACCGACCCGCGCGTGAACTCGACGAAGCGCAGGCCCGACCAGACGAGACAGATGCCGAACACGGCCGCGATCAGGTCGATGCCCCGCTCCGCCCAGGCGCGCGCGGCGCGGGGCAGCGGGTCCAGCAGCGCCGTCAGCCGGACATGAAAGCCTTCGTGAACTCCCAGCGCCAGGCCGCCCATCGTGGCCCAGGCGAACATCAGGATCGCCACCTCCTCGGACCATGAGGGCGTCTGCCCGAACACGTAGCGCATGACGACCTGGATCGTGATGCAGGCCAGCATCACCGCCGCGGCGGCGATCAGGCTGGCCCGCAGCAGCCAGGCGACGGCGCGGACGATGCGCCGGATACCCTCGATCGCCGCTCCCTCCGTGGACTCCGTCGCCATCGCCTACTTAACCTGTACGAGCACGTCCTCCATGATGTCCGGCCCGATCGACGTCTTGAACTGCTCGTAGACAGGCTTCACCGACTCTCGGAAGGCCGAGATGTCAGCCACCTTGTTGACCTTCATGCCCTTGCTCTCGAGCGTTCCGATCACGGTCCGGGACGCCGCCAGGGAGGCCGCGCGCTGCTGCTTCGTCGCTTCTGCGGCCGCCTTGAGGATCGCCTTCTTCAGGTCGTCGGGCTGCTTGTCGAAGACGCGCTTCGACATCAGCAGCTCGATCACCGAGTAGGTGTGGTTGGTCAGCGACAGGTACTTCGTGACCTCGAAGAGCTTGTTCTGGTCGATGACCGTCGGCGGGATCTCGAGCCCGTCGATGGCGCCCTGCTGGACGGCCGTGAACGTCTCGGCCCATGCCATGGGCACCGCATTGCCACCGAGTGAGGAGAACATCGCGATGTAGACCGGGTTCTGCATGACCCGGTATTT
>QFCS01002202.1_pt1 | contig 10744 bp, 9 predicted proteins | sample 3576561 | NCBI WGS metagenome assembly QFCS01 | reverse complement strand
GTCGGGCCGTCGAATGCCAAGACCGCGACGGACCATCTCGCGGTGCTGCGGCCGCACTGCTGGCTGATGATCGGCCACTGCGGTGGCCTGCGGCAGTCGCAGACGATCGGCGACTACGTGCTGGCCCACGCCTATCTGCGGCGCGATCGGATCCTGGACGAGCTTGTCCCACCCGAGATTCCGGTGCCGGCCCTGGCCGAGGTCCAGGTCGCCCTCCAGCAGGCGGCGGAACGCGTCACCGGCGAACGGGGCGATGCGTTGAAACGCCGGCTGCGGACCGGGACAGTCGTGAGCTACGACGACCGCAACTGGGAACTGCGCTGGTCGCAGGAGCGCCAGCGCATCAACCTCGGCCGCGCCATCGCCGTCGACATGGAGAGCGCGACCCTGGCCACCCAGGGCTACCGCCTGCGCGTACCCTATGGCGTCCTGCTCTGCATCTCGGACAAGCCACTGCACGGCGAGATCAAGCTGCCGGGGGCGGCAACCAAGTTCTATCAGCGCGCCGTCGGCGAGCATCTGCACATTGGTCTGCAGACGCTGGATCTCCTGCGCGGCGAGCTTCATTCCCTGCATTCGCGCAAGCTGCGCAGCTTCGACGAGCCGCCGTTTCGCTGAACGCCCCGACCATCATGATCGCCGAGCAGATGGCGCAGATGATTCTGTCCGCCTGATTTGTCTATGCGATTTCGGGGCCGACGGAGTTGGCATCATTCCGGCCACAGCCAGGCCGCGCCGCGGACGCCGCTCGAATCGCCGTGCATCGGCGGCAGCAGCCTCGTTGCGATGTGCTCGGGCTCGGAGAAGACATAGCGCTTCCAGAGTTGAGGTACGCGCTCATAGAGCTGCTGAATCTTCGAAAGGCCGCCGCCCAGCACGATGGCGTGGGGGTCCAGGACGTTGATGATCCCGGCCAGCGCGCGTGCCAGCCGGTCGCAGTAGACCGCCATCTGGGCCGCGGCTTGCGGGTCGCCGGCGAGCGCTGCATCGGCGATTTCGGTCGCGCGTAGCATGCGACCGGTCCGCTGCTCGAACTGCTGCTGCAGCCGGGGCCCGCTCAGCCATGTCTCGATGCAGCCCACCTGGCCGCAATAGCATTGCGGCCCGGGCCGTTCGTCGTCATGGGGCAAGGGCAGCGGATTGTGGCCCCATTCACCGGCGATGGCCTGCGCGCCGGTCAATGGCTTGCCATCGACGACCACGCCGCCCCCGACACCTGTCCCAAGGATGACACCGAACACGATTCCGCATCCCGCGGCGGCGCCGTCGCTCGCCTCCGAGACGGCGAAGCAATTGGCGTCGTTCGACATCCGTACCTCGCGGTCCAGGCGGCGTTCGAGATCGGCCTTCAAGGGCCGGCCGTTCAGGCGCGTCGAATTGGCGTTCTTCACCAGGCCGGTGGCCGGCGAGATGGCGCCGGGATGGGCGATGCCGACGCTGCAACGCGTTCCGACTCTGGTCTCGAGGTCGTCGATCAGGCCCACGATCGCCTCGACGTCCGCCTCGTACGACGTCGCCGGCGTAGGGATTCTCAGGCGGAAACGCTCGACGCCAGCCTTGTCCAGGACCAGGCCTTCGATCTTCGTGCCGCCGAGGTCGATGCCGATTCGCATGGGCGCAGTTCACAGAAAACGCGCGTGGATGTCGATGCTGCTTTCCACGCCGACGGCGTTGAATGTCGAGGCGAGCCACGTGGTCGCCGCGGTACGTCCGAGTTTGAACAGGTGCTGCAGGAACTCGGGCTCGATGTTGAATTTGCTGACGGAACCGAGCTGCGAAAGCGAGGCGGGGTCGGCGATGGAGTGGACGAGGATGCGCTTGAAGCGGCTGACGAACTCGCCGGAAAGGGCACCCTGGTCGATCAGGTCCTGGACGAAGGCTATCGCGCGCATCTCGGCCATCAGTGCTCCGCCGAAGGTGATCTCGTTCAGCCGGTCGGCGATCTCCGCATTGGACGAGGGGACGCCGTCGCGGAACGGCGGGTCGACCTCCACCAGGATGACGTCGCGGCTTTCCGAATTGTAGATGAAGGGCCAGATCGGTGGGTTGCCGCGGAATCCGCCATCCCAGTAGGGCACGCCATCGATCACCACCGCGTCGTGAACGTTTGGCAGGCAGGCCGAGGCGAGCAGTGCATCGATCGACATCTCATCGCGCGGGAAGATCCGGACCTTGCCCGTCTGTACGTTGGTGGCGGCGATGAAAGCCTTGATCTCATGGCAGGCGCGCACGGCATCCTCGTCGAAGTGTCGGCGCAGAAGATCACGCAAGGGATCGAACTTGAGCGGGTTGCGCTGCCAGGGCGATAGCGTTCGCTGGACGAGGTCGGCCCACAACGCGCCGGGCGAATCGTCGAGATTCCAGTTGCCTTGCAGTCTGTCGAGCGGCGACCGCTGGATGGGGCTGGTGATCGAGAGAGTGCCCAGTTCCTGCCAGAACGCGTCGAGCGCCGCGCGTGCGCCGGCGCGGCCGCCCCGAGCCCAGCCCTGCAGGAGGATGGCGGCGTTCATGGCGCCGGCGCTGGTGCCGCTGACCGCCTCGAACTCCAGCCGCTCGTCCTCAAGCAGGGCGTCGAGCACGCCCCAGGTGAATGCGCCGTGAGCGCCGCCGCCTTGCAGAGCAAGATTGACGCGTTTGGTGTCGCTCATGCAGCTATCCTCCGTGCCGACGCAACGCTACGCTCGATATTTCGAATGATCGACGAGGCTGGTGTCATTATGGCCAAGGCGGATGCGGGAAAACCGTGGCGAAAGCGCCCGCCCGTCATCCTGTGGATGCTGTCGCTAGGGCAGCTCTTCTCCTGGGGATTGGTCTACTACACGTTTCCACTCTACGTGGTGCCGATGTCCGAGGAGCTGGGCTGGTCGCGCAGTTCGATGTTCGGGGCGTTGTCGGCCGGACTGATGGTGGCTGGTCTTTGCTCCATTCCCGTCGGTGCGTGGATCGATCGCGGCCATGGCCGCCTGCTGATGACTTCGGGCGCGCTGCTGGCCGGGCTGCTGATGCTGGGATGGTCGTACGTCGAATCGCTGCCTGCCTTCTACGCGTTGTGGATAGGACTGGGCGCCTGCCAGGCCGTCCTTCTGTATGAGCCCGCCTTTGCGGTGATCACGCGCGTCTACGGACCACGCTACAAACAGGCCATCCTGCTGATGACCTTCGTCGGCGGACTTGCCAGCACCTTCGGCATTCCCTTCACGCAGTTCCTGATCGAGCGTGTCGGTTGGCGGCCGAGCCTTGTGGCTCTGGCGGCGATCAATGTCCTGGTGGGCCTGCTGCTCCATTGGCCGTTCATCCCCGGCCCGCGGGAGAAAGCCGTACCGATTTCCGAAGCCAAGGCGCTGCCTTCGGGAACGCCACGCGTAAGCCCGCTTGCGGCCGCCGTACGGGTCCCTGCCTTCTGGGGACTGGTCGTGGCTTTCGCCGGGTATGGTCTTGCCTTCTCGGCGATGAGCTTCCACTTGATCCCGCTGCTCGACGATCGTGGCGTACCGACCGGTGTGGTCATGGCCATCGTCGCCCTCATCGGGCCCATGCAGGTCGTCGGTCGCGTCGTGCTCATGGTCGGACAGCGCCACGTCACCGCCATACAGCTCGGCGCCGGCATCTACTTTGCCTTTCCCATCTCGATGGCGATGCTGGCGACCGGCATCAGCGACGTTTACGGCCTGATCCTGTTCGCGATCATCTACGGCGTCGCCAACGGCCTGGTCACCATCCTGCGCGGCATGGCGGTGCCGGAATTCATCGGCCCGGAAGGCTACGGCGTCGTGTCCGGAGCGCTCACGATGCCGACCAACATCATGCGGGCGGCAGGGCCGGTGCTGGCAGCGCTCGCCTGGGGGACATTCGGCGGTTACACGCCGGTGCTGTGGGGGCTGGCCGGAATCATGCTGATCGCCGCGCTGGGCTTCGCTGCCGCTGCCGCGTTGTCGAAACGCTCGTCCTGAAGAACGCGCCAGCCCGCTTTCGCCACAATTGCAGGCCAACTGTACGCGCGCAGACATCACGGGTGAGGCGGAATGTTCGACGCGAAGCGTTTGCTGGATCAGTTCATGGGCGGTCAGGGAAGCCAGGGCGGGCAAGGTGGCCAAGGTGGCCAAGGTGGTCCCGGCGAGTTCCTGAAGGGCGCCGGCGGCGGTGCGCTGGCCGGCGGTCTGGTGGCGATTCTCATGGGGACGAAGACCGGCCGCAAGATCGGTGGCGAGGCATTGAAGCTGGGTGGCATGGCCGCAGTCGGGGCGCTGGCCTACAAGGCGTATCGCGACTGGCAGGGCGGCAAGGCGCCGGCGCAGGCTCCCGCGCCGCAACAGCAGGGTTTTCCCATGCTGCCGCCGCCCAGCGGTACGCCCTTCAATCCAGCCAGCGAGAGCGGCCAGCAATCGCTGGCGCGCAACCTGTTGCGCGCCATGATCGCGGCTGCCAAGGCGGACGGTCATGTCGACGCCCAGGAGCAGACTCGCATCTTCGCCGAGATGGACAAGCTGCCCCTGTCGTCCGAGGACAAGGCCTTCGTGATGGATGAATTGCGTGCCAAGCTGGATGTCGATGCCGTCGCCGGCGCCGCCGGGACGCCGGAGGAGGCGGCCGAGATCTACACGGCCTCGCTTCTTGCGATCGATGTCGACAATGCCGCCGAGCGCGGCTACCTCGCGATGCTGGCGGCGCGGCTCAACCTCGATGACGCGCTGGTCGCGCACCTTCAGCAGACGGTGGCGTCCGCCGCTGGAAAGGCGGCCCAGCCGATCGGCTGAGCCGCCCGCTTTCCCGGTTACTCCGCGGCCAGCTGGGTCTTCTTCGACGGCTTGAGGTGTTGCACCTTGGGCAGCACCTCCTTGGCGAGAAGTTCCAGCGAGTTCCGCCAGGCTTTGGGGCTCTCGACGTAGTCGAAGCCGAACACGAGCAGCTGCCCGAAGCCGCCGACCTCGTCGTAGATCTTCTCGATCTTCTCGGCGACCGTTTTCGGCGAGCCGATAATCCAGTTGTGCTTGGCGCAATATTCCGGCGTCACATCGGAATCAGCCACGCTCTGATCGTGCTTGAGGTACTCGAAGAAGCCGAACTGCGAGAGCAGCGGCAGGAAGTATTCGCGCATCATGCGGCCCATGTGAGAGCCGACCGAGAGCTTCATCGCCTCCTCGTCGGTGTCGGCGACGAACACCTCACGCACCATCCGCCACTCGCCACGGTCGGGCGTGCGGCCGCTCTTCGCAGCGCCGATCTCGACAGATTCCCAGTGGCTTCTGACATAGGCCGGATTGAGATTGAGGCTCATCGGCAGAAATCCCTTTTCGCCGGCGAGCTTGAGCGTGTCGGAACCTTTGCTCAGGCCGGCGACGCCGATCGGCGGATGCGGGCTCTGCAGCGGCTTGATGTGCGGCTTGAGGAAGCCGAACATCGTATCCGGCTTCGTGACGTGCCAGTACTTGCCCTTGTAGTCGAACGGCTCGGTCGAGGACCAGAGCTTCAGGATGATGTCCAGCGCCTCCCGCGTCATATCGCGGTTCTGCCCTGACATGCCGTCCACGTTGAACATCGCCCAGTCGCTGGGCAGGCCCGACGCCGCCACGCCGAAATTGAGGCGGCCACCGGAGATATGGTCGAGCATCGCAACGCGGTTCGCGAGCTCGGCGGGATGGTGGTAGGGGAGGAGGAAGCCGCCGGGTCCCAGCCGGATGTTCTTGGTCTGCATCAACGCTTGCGCCACCAGCAGGTCGGGCGAGGGATGCGGCTCCCAGGGAGCGGTGTGGTGCTCGCCGATCCAGCACTCCTTGTATCCCAGCTCGTCGAGCCAGCGGATCACCTGGAGATCCCACTCGTGCCCGTCCTTGAGCGGCCTCTCGGGCGGGTGTGACGGCATTGTGAAATATCCGATCTGCATCGTTTCCTCCTACGTTGTTGGTGTAAGTCGACTACCATTGAGCGGGAAGTGCAAGAGGGTCGATGCATGGTAGGGTCACGGCGGACAGTCTTCGTATGCTGCGACGGACTGGGACGCGACTGGGTGCGGCCGGAGACGACGCCGGTCCTCGACGGGCTGCGGCAGCGCAGCCTGTGGTGCGCCGACCATAGCGCGGTCTTTCCGTCGGTCACGCGCGTATCGGCGGCGTCCGTCGCCACCGGCTGCCAGCCGGCGCGTCATGGCCTGCACGGCAATCGGATGGCACTGCTCGAGGAGGAAGGCTTCGTCGTTCGCGATGTCGGCCAGCCCGATTTCCGCAGTCACATGCGCCGCGTCACGGGGCGAACGTTGTCGACGCCGACCCTGGCCGAGCGCGTTGCACAAGCCGGCGGCTTCGTCGCCTTCTCGAACGTCTCGCCGGGAGCCGCCTACTTCCTCGATCCGGACAATCACGGATGGGTCTATCACCGCGCGGGTTCCTGGGCGCCGGGCGGTGAGGCGATTGCGGCACCCGACGCGCTCGCCGTCAGCCACGATGCTGCCGGCGACTGGGCAATGACGCAACGATTCTGCGACGAGGTGCTGCGCCGACGCCGGTCGTCGGTTGCCCTTCTGTGGCTGTGCGATCCCGATCATACCCTGCATGGCGTGCCGCTCGGCTCGCCGGCCCACGCCGAGGCCCTGCGCGGTGCGGAACGATGCGTCGCCGAGGTCGTCCGTACCGTGGATGCATTGCGGAGCGAAGGCGACGAGATTTTGCTCATGGTGGGCTCCGATCACGGTCAGGAGACGATCGGCGGCAGCGTGAACATCGAGCGGTGGCTGGCGGATCGGGGGCTTGGCCGGATGCTTGCGGCGGGCGACATCGCCGTGGCCGGCCAGGGCACCGCCGCCGTTCTTTATGCAACGGAGCGGGGCCGCGCGCCTCTGCTCGGGGTCATCGACGCGATGAGCCGCGAAGCCTGGGCGGCCGATGTCGTGGTCGGCGCCGCGTTGCGCGAGCGAGGCTATGCGCCGCTCGGCGGGATCGTGGCGGCGGTGAATATGGGGCGATCGACCGAGGGGAATCCGTACGGCGTGCCGGGGCAACGCTGGGTCGTCGAGGAAGGCGGCAAGCCCGTGCCGATTGGCAGCGGCCAGCATGGCGGCTGGGGCCCCGACGAAACCCGGCCGTTCCTGATGATCAATGCTGCTGGAGCGGTGCCCGGAATGCTGCGAAGGCCTTCGAGCCTCGTCGACATCGCACCGACGATCGCCGGCTTCCTGGGGCTGCCTCTCGATGGGTTCGACGGATCGTCGCTGCTTGCCTAGTTAGAACGCCGCAAGCAAGGCGCCGCCGCCGGCGCACAGCACGACGACGGCCCATGGCGGCGCTCGCCACATCATCAGCAGGAGAAGGGCGACACAGCCCAGCGCGAAGTCGCCGGCGCCCAGGATGCCGGCCGTCCAGACCGGGTCGTAGAGCGCGGCCAGCAGCAGGCCGACGACGGCTGCGTTGACTCCCCGCAGCGCCGACTGCGCGGCCGGACGGCGCCGTAGCTCCTCCCAGAAGGGCAGCGCGCCGATCACCAGCAGGAAGGAGGGCGCGAAGATCGCCACCAGGCAGATGACGGCACCGACGACACCGGCCGGCGCAGGCTGCATGGCCGCGCCGAGATAGGCGGCGAAGGTGAAGAGTGGGCCCGGGACGGCCTGCGTCGCGCCGTATCCTGCGAGGAACGAGTCGTTGGATATCCAGCCGGGCGGCACGACCGCCTCCTGTAGCAGCGGCAGCACGACGTGACCGCCGCCGAACACCAGCGAGCCGGCGCGATAGAAGGCGCTGATCAGGTCGAGCGCGTGCGACGGAACCGTGGCCGCGAGCAGCGGCAGTCCACCGAGCAGGGTGAAGAAGGCGACGAGGCAGAGGACGGCCGGGGTACGTCCGACCGATAGCGGCAGCCGGGTGTGCTCCGCTGGCGCTTCGGCCCGTTTCAGCATCAGTCCGGCCAGGCCACCCAGCGCGATGGCGCCGACCTGCGTCCACGCTGTCGGCACAGCCAGCACCAGTGCCGCCACGGCCACCATGATCGTCGCCCTCTCGCGGTCGGGCGCCAGCGAACGCATCATGCCGAGGACGGCCTGCGCCACGACGGCGACGGCCGCCACCTTCAGCCCGTGCAGCCAGCCGCTCCCTGCGGTGTTCCCCAGGACGCCGACCGCGTAGGCGAACGCCATCAGGGCTGCGGCCGACGGCAGGGTGAACCCGACCCACGCGGCGAAGGCGCCGGCATAGCCGGCCCGCGACAGGCCGATGGCAATCCCGACCTGGCTTGAGGCCGGGCCCGGCAGGAACTGGCAGAGCGCGACGACGTCGGCATAGGCGTGATCGTCGAGCCATCGTCGACGCTGCACGAACTCTTCGCGGAAGAAGCCGAGATGGGCGATCGGGCCGCCGAACGAGGTGAGGCCGAGCCGGAGGAACGCGGTGAAGACCTCGGTCCAGTGGCCTGTCGGTACGGTATTGGAGGATGAGTGAGATGACGTCATGACTGGCTGTCGTCCCACACTCTATCGACAACCGGACGACTGTGCAGTGGGGTCGTCGTCGTCCGCGAGCCGGTTACTCGTTTGTCTGGATACGGAGCATCAGGGAACTGAGATGCGGGCCATGGACGACAGTCGGATAGAGTGACCGAAAGGCATCGACAAATGCCGTGTGGTCGACGTCACGGACAGTGCGGACATTCGATGCCTCGATCGCCGCACGATCGGCTTGCAGACGATCCTCCCACAATCGGTGCATCGCCGGTACCGAATCGCGCGCCGTTCGCCGGATCAGCTCCCGGTCGGCGGCGGGCAACGTTTCCCAGATCCGTTTTGAGAATATGAGCACGGCCGGCGTCATCGCATGGCCCGTTGGACTGAAGTATCGCGCGATGCGGTAGTGTCCGGACGACATGTAGGTTGGCAAGTTGTGCTCGGCGGCCTCGACGACCCCGGACTGGAGGACGATGGAGAGGCGGTCGGCAGGAACGGCGACCGGCTGGGCTCCGACCGCCTCAAGTAATGTGGCCCAACTGTCGGACAGCTGAACTCTCACGCGCAGGCCACGAAGGTCGGACGGTACGCGGATCGCGCGGGTCGCGTAGAAATGGCGCGGGCCGGCATCATAGAATGCCAGGCCGATCAGGTCGTGCGCTTCGAGGCTGGCCAGGATCTCGTCACCGATTGGTCCATTCAGCACATGGCCGGCATGAGCGCTGGACCTGAAGAGGTAGGGCAGCCCGGGAATCGCTGTCGCCGGCGCGATGCCGTTCAGGGTGGCAAGGCTGATCCGCGCCATGTCCAGCGTGCCGTTGCGCACCTGTGCGACCGTGAAGTTCTCCGAGTACCGGCTGTCGTGTCCCAGTGACGAAACGCGGTAGCGCCCTGCGCTGCGCTCGCGCAGCAGCCTGTCCATCTCCGCGACCGCCCGCACCGTAGGGTAATCCCGCGGATAGATATCGGAAGAGTGCAGATCTCTGGCGAAAGCAGGTGTACTCGCCAGCATCGCGATCAAGGCGCCCAGGGAGCGGGCGAAAGGCATCGTTCGATTGTCCTCGAACAGGAAAGTCCTGTCCGAGCACAACAGCTTCAGCGACCGATGGTTGCGGTCAGGACCGTGGTGGAAGGGCGTACCGGGCGGCCGGTTTGGGGATCCTGTCGGTCCCGTCGAAGCACACGATCTCCGCTTCGTGCGCCATGTTTCCCTTGCCGTCGGACTTGTAGGTGGTCACCACGCCCCGGAACGTCTCGGCGGCGAGCCGATCGCGCACCGCCTTGGGAGTTACCGGCTGACCGGCCTTGCGCAATTCCTCGATGACATGCCCCAGCATGGTCACGGCATCGAACTGGGCAGCGGCGAAGGCATCGGGCTCGCTGTGATAGGCCGCGCGATAGGCGTCGAGGAATGCCCGCATCGGTCCCTCGGTCGCCGAGATCGGCGACGCCGCCGTTTCCGCGCAAACGCCTTTCAGTTCGGCGGGCTCGAGCAATGCGGCCGTGGCCGGCTGATGCATTGCCGAGCCGGCGACGATCGGCACATCGGGCAGGAGCTGGCGTGCCTGACGCACGGCCAGCACCGTCGACGGTGCGTGGAGATGCAGGACGATCACGTCGGCGTTGGCATTCCTGGCACGCAGCAAGGCCGGTGACAGATCGTTGGCGTTCGGCGCCACGCTCTCCTCCAGGACCGGGGGTGCCTTGAGTTCGCTGAGCGTACGGCCGAGCTGCTCGCGGCCGGACTGACCGTAGGCTGTGCTCTGATAGATCACCGCCGGACGCCTGGCGCCAAGCTTCTCGACGACATAGCGGGCGTGGGCGACCTTTACCGTCGCATCGCTCGGGAAGAAGCGGAAGAACCACGGATTTCCGAGTTCGCCCAGGCGCGCCGTACCCGAGATGGTGAGCAACGGCACGCCGCGCTCCTGCGCCAGCGGCAGCAGCGCGAGCATCTGGGTACCCAGGATCGGCCCTACGACCGCGGGCGGCGGCGCGCCGCCCATGGCGCGTTCCCAGGCGGTGACGGCCGCTTCCGGCGTGGACTGGGTGTCCAGTACTTCCGGCTTCAGGACGACGTCGCGCCGCTGGCTGGCGGCCAGCAGCGCGCCGTTGCGCTGACTGGTGCCTTCCAGGGCGACGAAGCCGGTAAGCGGCACCAGCACCGGCAGGCGCTGCTCCTGCGCCTGGGCCGGCAACGAGGGCGCGAGAACGGCGGCGGCGAGCGCCGCTACTGCGCTGCGCCGCCAGCCCATGGCGACATCACCTCGTTCATGCCGGTCAGCTCGCCGGTCGTGGGGTCGCGCACGATGCAGGACGGAT
>QFCS01000589.1_pt1 | contig 10763 bp, 10 predicted proteins | sample 3576561 | NCBI WGS metagenome assembly QFCS01 | reverse complement strand
GGTGACCGCCGCTACCTCTCAGAGGAGTCCATGGCGCTGCTCAACGACCCCGTGCATACTGGTGATCACGCCGCCATCGAGAGCGGCGAGTAGGGCACCGAGGATCACCTCAAAGCCCACCACCCCGCGGGGCTTTGTCTCCGAGGAGCCAGCACCCCCACAGCGCTTGGTCTCCTCGACGGAATCAAAGTAAAGGAGGATCCGCCGCAGCGACACCGCTCGTTGGGCCCAACCTGTCTAGTCACAACGGACTATGCCGAGCGTCGCACCTCGGTTTCGGCGACTCGGAGCGGTAAGGGGACGTCCCGTACCCTGACCGCATGTCCCGCAACCGGTTCGACGGCCTGCCGCCACGCAAGATCGCCTCTCACCTCGGCGTGATGCTGGTCGTGTCGGCGGTCCTGGGCGTCGTCGTCTCCGGTCTGGCGATCCCGTTCGCCGGGGTCCTCGGCTTCACCGCGCGCAACGTGTCCGAGACGGTCGACGAGCTGCCGCAGGAGCTGGAGACCGAGCAGCTGCCGCAGCGCACGGAGATCCAGGACGTCACGGGCAAGACGATCGCGACCCTCTACGACCAGAACCGGGTGAACGTCCCCCTGCGCCAGATGTCGCGCACCATGGTCGAGTCGATCGTGGCGATCGAGGACTTCCGCTTCTACCAGCACGGCGCGCTGGACCTGAAGGGCACGGTGCGGGCGCTCTTCACCAACCAGGCGGCCGGCGGCGTGACCCAGGGCGGCTCGTCGATCACCCAGCAGCTGGTCAAGCTGACCCTGATCAACCAGGCCGACACCGACGAGGAGCGCAGGGCCGCCACCGACGACACCTACGGTCGCAAGCTGCGCGAGCTGCGCTACGCCATCGCCCTGGAGAAGCGCCACACGAAGGACTGGATCCTCGAGCGCTACCTCAACACCGCCTACTTCGGTGACGGCGCGTACGGCGTGCAGGCCGCCGCCCAGCACTACTTCAACGTCAACGCCAAGGACCTCAACCTGCGCCAGTCCGCGATGCTGGCCGGTCTGGTGCAGAGCCCCGAGGCGTACAACCCGACGAAGAACGCCGCACAGGCGAAGGTGCGCCGCAACATCGTGCTGGACCGGATGGCCCAGCTGAGCGTCATCACCGACGAGCAGGCCGAGAAGGCCAAGGACCGCAAGCTCGGGCTGAAGGTGCAGGACTCCCCCAACGGGTGTGTGAACTCCCCGGCGCAGTTCTTCTGCGACTTCGTGGTGCGCTGGCTGAAGACCGACGAGGCTCTCGGCGAGACCCCGCAGGAGCGGGAGCGGCTGATCTTCAACGGCGGCCTGACCATCAAGACCACGATCGACATGCGCTACCAGCAGGCCGCGCAGAGCTCGGTCACCTCCCAGGTGTTCAAGGACGACCAGGCGATCGGCGCGCTGGCACTGGTCGAGCCCGGCACCGGCAACGTCAAGGCGCTCGCCCAGTCCCGCCCGATGGGCAAGGGCAAGGGCCAGACGTTCCTGAACTACACGGTGCCGAAGATCTACGGCGACGCGAACGGCTTCCAGCCGGGATCGACGTTCAAGGCGTTCGTGCTGGCGGCGGCGATCAAGCAGGGCATCCCGCTCAACCGGACCTTCCCCGCCCCGAACCCGGGCGCCTTCCCGCTGAACCGGTTCGAGACCTGCGACGGGCCGTACCAGAGCTCGGAGGTGTGGACGCCGGGCAACTCGACCAGCTCCTCGGCCAATCCGAACCTCTACGAGGGCACCCAGAAGTCGGTGAACACCTTCTTCGTCAACCTCGAGATGGAGACCGGCATCTGCGAGCCGTGGAAGCTGGCGCGCTCCATGGGCATCGACCTGAGCAAGGACCGTCAGGTGCCGTCGTTCACCCTCGGCGTCGCCGACGTCAGCACCCTGGAGATGGCCGAGGCGTACGCGACCTTCGCCGCCCGCGGCGTGCACTGCGAGGCGCGTCCCGTGACGCAGATCGCCGACGTCGACGGCAACGTCCTCAAGAAGTACGCGAAGTCCTGCAACCAGGCCCTCGCCTCCCCCGTCGCCGACGGCGTCAACGACGTCCTGCGCGGCGTGGTGGCCTCCGGCGGCTTCGGCGCCGCGCTCTACCCGGGCCAGCCGGCCGCCGGCAAGACCGGCACCACCAACGACAACAACTCCGTGTGGTTCGCCGGCTACACGCCGAACCTCGCCGGCGCCTCCGTCGTCGCCGGCATCAACAGCGCCGGCCAGCCGCAGTCGCTCGACGGCAAGTCCGTCGGTGGCCGCACCCTGTACACCTCCTCGGGCTCCACCACCGCCGGCCCGATCTGGGGCGACGCCTTCAAGGCGATCGCCCCCTTCCTCGAGGACGTCGACTTCACCCGCCCGTCCTCGGTCGACATCGCCGGCCTGCTGGTCAGCGTGCCCTCGGTGGCCGGGCGCAGCTACGACGACGCCCGCGCCTCGCTGGAGGCCCTCGGCTTCACCGTGGTCCGCGGCAGGCAGGTCGACTCGTCGTACGCCCGCGGCCTCGTCGCCTACTCCTCCCCCGGCGCCGGTGCCCAGCTCGCCTCCGGCGACCAGGTCACGCTCTTCATCTCCGACGGCAGCCCCAAGAAGCCCAAGAAGGGCAAGGGGCGGGGCGGTCGCGGCAACAACGGCAACGGCCGCGGCTGACACTCCGCAGCTGCGCCGTCCCGCCCCACTCAGCCGAGCTGGCGGCGTACCTCGGCGGCGACGGCGGCGCCGTCGGCGCGCCCCTTGACCTGCGGCGTGACGATGCCCATCACCTTGCCCATCGCCTTCGGGCCGGCGCCGGCGGCACCGGCCTGCTCGACGGCGGCGGTGACGACGGCCGCGATCTCCTCGGGGCCGAGCTGGGCGGGCAGGTAGTCCTGCAGTACGGCGGCCTCGGCGCGCTCCTTGGCGGCGCTCTCGGGGCGGTCGCCCTCCTCGAACGCGACGGCGGCCTCGCGGCGCTTCTTCGCCTCGCTGGCGAGCACGGTGAGGACCTCGTCGTCGGTGAGCTCCTTGGCGGTGGTGCCGGCGACCTCGGCGTTCGTGACGGCGGTCAGCACCATGCGCAGGGTGGAGGAGCGCACCTCGTCGCGGGCCTTGATGGCGGCGGTGAGGTCGGTGCGCATGCGGTCCTTGAGGGTGCTCATGACTCGATTGTGCCCGGCATGTGTGAGGCTTGCCGAATGGGATTCGCGCGCACGCTGCTGCGCACCGCCGGGCTGGGCGGGGCGCTGGGGGCCGGCGTCACGTCGTACGCGCTGTGGGAGGCGCGGCAGTTCACCCTCCGCGCCCACGACCTGCGCGTCCTGCCGGCCGGCATGAGGCCGCTGCGGGTCCTGCATCTCAGCGACATCCACATGACCCCGGGCCAGACCCGCAAGCAGGACTGGATCCGCTCCCTCGCGGACCTGAAGCCCGACCTGGTCGTCGACACCGGCGACAACCTCGCCCACCGTGACGCCGTCCCCGTCGTGCTCGACTCCCTCGGCGGCCTGCTCGACCGGCCCGGCGTGTTCGTCCACGGCTCCAACGACTACTTCGAGCCCGGCCTGCGCAACCCGATCGGCTACCTGATGCCCGACCGGGGCAAGCGGTACGTCGACGTGCCGCAGCTGCCGTGGGGCGAGCTGAGCGCCGGGCTGGCCGGCGCCGGGTGGCTGGACCTCACCAACCGCCGCTCGCGGGTCACCGTCGGCGAGACCGTGCTCGCCTTCGCCGGGGTCGACGACCCGCACCTGGGCTACGACGACCTCGACGCCGTCGCGGGGCCGGCCGACGCGGACGCCGACGTCCGGCTCGCGGTCGCGCACGCGCCGTACCTGCGGGTGCTGGACCGTTTCGCCGCCGACGGGTACGACGCGATCGTGGCCGGGCACACCCACGGCGGCCAGGTGTGCCTGCCGTGGCCGGGCGGGCCGCGTACGTTCGCCACCAACTGCGACCTCGAGCCCGCGCGGGCCCGCGGCCTGAGCCGCCACCCGGCGCGATCGCGCCCCGGCGACGCCGGCTCGGCCTGGCTGCACGTGTCAGCCGGACTGGGCACCAACCCCTACACCCGGGTGCGGATCGCCTGCCGCCCCGAGGCGACCCTGCTGACCCTCCTCCCCCGCGCCTGAGCGCCCCTCCCGATTGCGGGTCGCGGCGTCGGCTCCGCTATGCTCTCGTGCTGGTGAGCCGACCTTGTGGTCGGAGCACGGCGGGCTGTGGCGCAGCTTGGTAGCGCGCCTCGTTCGGGACGAGGAGGCCGCAGGTTCAAATCCTGTCAGCCCGACCGATGAGCAGGTGGATCCGGAGACCCGGGTCCACCTCTCGTCATTTTCCCCTCCGTACCGGCTCGTGACCTGGGGTCTGCCGCGGGCCGGTTCGTGACACACTGCACCCCATGTCTGACGAGCAGGACAAGCTGAAGCTCAGCTTGGAGGCGCCCAAGCTGTTCGGGCGCAAGAAGAAGACGGCCGGCGCGAAGGGCGACGACGCCCCCGCTGCCGTTGCTCCCGCGCCCGAGCGTCCTGCCGCCCCCGAAGCACCCGAGGCGGCCGACGAGCCCGTTGAGGCCGTCGACGAGCCGGTCGACGAGCCGGTCGACGAGCCGGTCGACGAGCCGGTCGAGGAGCCCGCGGCCGCCGAGGAGACCGTCGTGATCCCCGAGGTCGGCCCGGAGCCGACCGCCGTGATCGAGCCGGCCGTCGTACCGGCTGACAAGCCGGCCGACAAGCCGGCGGAGAAGTTCGCGCCGAAGCCGGCAGTGCGGGCCACGAAGCCCAAGCCCGCCCGCCAGCCCGCGAAGCCGGTCGAGCGCACCCCGCTCGCGCCCGCGCTCGACGTCGCCCCCGAGCCGGTCGACGACACCGCCCGCGAGGACGCCGAGATCGCGGCGCTGGCCGCCGAGGGTCCGCTGCTCAGCGTCTACCGCGCCGCCGCCGTCACCGGTCTCGTCGTGGGCGCGGCCATGGTCGTGCTCACCTGGCTGTCACTGCGCGGCTGCGAGGCGGTCCGCGGTACGTCGTCGTGCGGTGGCGGCCCCGGGTTCCTGCTGCTCATCGCCACGTTCGTCGTGTGCGTCCTGGTCGGCAGCGCGCTGCTGAAGGCGTTCTTGATCCCCGACCCGGGCAGCAGCAGCTTCCTCGCGGTCGGCCTCGTCGCCGTCATCGCGCTGCTGTTCCTCGTCGACTTCCTCGACAGCTGGTCGATGCTGATCCTGGTACCGCTGATCAGCATCGGCGCCTTCCTGGCGTCGGTGTGGGTGACGAAGACCTTCGTCGAGCCGCCCGAGAGCGCCTAGCGGTACCTGGCCCTCAGGCGTCCGGGCGGATCCAGCCGCGGCGTACGCCCTCGGTGACCAACCGGCCCACCGCGTCCCCCAGCGTCGTCGAGGCGGCCACGACACCGGCCTCCCGGCGGCGCACCGTCTCCACCGTCGCGCCGGGCATGCCCCACGTACCGCCCTCGTTGAGCCAGTTGAGGAGCATCGGCTCGAGCCGGTCCATCGCCTTGCCGAAGCGAGCCTCGGGGGTCGCGCCCTCCTCGAACTCGTCCCACAGCGCCCGCAGCTCGCCGGCCTGGTCGGCTGGCAGCAACGGGAACAGCCGGTCCGCGGCGTCGACCTCCCGCCGGCGCTGGTCGACCTGCGAGGACAGGTCGAACACCGGGCTGTCGCCGGCGTAGATCTCCACCAAGTCGTGCACCAGCACCAGCTTCACCGCGTGCGCGGTGTCGATCGGCTCGTCGGCGTACTCCGCCAGGAGCAGCACCATCATCGCCAGGTGCCACGAGTGCTCGGCGTCGTTCTCCCGCCGCTCGTCGGCCGCGAGCGGGGAGGCCCGGAAGACGTTCTTCAACCGGTCGATCTCGGCGATGAACGTCAGCTGGGCCACCAGCCGCGGCTCGATGCCCTCGGGCAGCGGGTTGCGGTCGACGAGGCGGTCGGACTCGGCCATGGGGTGCGCGAGGTCAGCGCGAGGCCGCGATGAGCTCCGCGATCTGCACCGTGTTCAGCGCCGCGCCCTTGCGCAGGTTGTCGTTGGACACGAACAGCGCCAGGCCCCGGTCGTCGTCGACGCCCGGGTCCTGCCGGATCCGGCCGACGTACGACGGGTCCTTGCCGGCCGCGCCCAGCGGGTTCGGGATGTCCGTCAGCTCCACGCCCGGCGCGCCGGTGAGCAGCTCGCGAGCCCGCTCGGCGCTCAGCGGCCGCTCGAACTCGGCGTTGATGGCCAGCGAGTGACCGGTGAACACCGGCACCCGCACGCACAGGCCGGAGACCCGCAGGTCCGGGATGCCGAGGATCTTGCGGGACTCGTTGCGGAGCTTCTGCTCCTCGTCGGTCTCGTTCAGCCCGTCGTCGACCAGGTTGCCCGCGAACGGCAGCACGTTGTAGGCGATGGTCTTCTTGTACACGCCCGGCTCGGGGAACGCGACGGCCTCGCCGTCGTACGCCAGCTCCTTGGCCTTGTCCCCCGCGGCGGCGATGCCGGTCGAGAGCTCCTCGACACCGGCGATGCCCGAGCCCGACACCGCCTGGTACGTCGACGCGATGAGCCGCACCAGGCCGGCCTCCTCGTGCAGCGGCTTGAGGACCGGCATGGCGGCCATGGTGGTGCAGTTCGGGTTCGCGATGATGCCGCGGCCCGCGGCGATGACCTCGGCGGCGGCCTCCGGGTTGACCTCGGAGACGACCAGCGGGATCGCCGGGTCCTTGCGGAAGGCCGAGGAGTTGTCGACGACGATCACGCCGGCGTCGACGAAGCGCGGCACCAGGGCCCGCGACGCGGTGGCCCCGGCCGAGAAGAGCGCGACGTCCAGGCCGGTCGGGTCGGCTGTCTCGGCGTCCTCCACGACGACCTCGCGGTCGCCGAAGGCGAGCACCTTGCCCGCCGAGCGGGCCGAGGAGAAGAACCGGATCTGGTCGACCGGGAAGTTCCGCTCGAGGAGGATCTGGCGCATCGCGACGCCGACCTGGCCGGTCGCGCCGACGACACCGATGTTGATGGGGGTGCTCATCGTCCGGTCCCTCCGTAGACCACGGCCTCGATCTCGTCGGATCCGAGGTCGAACGCGGCGTGCGCGGCGTTGACGGCCGCCTCGACCTGGGTCTCGGCCACCACGACCGAGACGCGGATCTCCGAGGTGGAGATCATCTCGATGTTCACGCCCGCCTCGGACAGCGCCTCGAAGAAGCGGGCCGAGATGCCCGGCGAGGAGCTCATGCCGGCGCCGACCACGGAGACCTTGCCGACGCTGTCGTCGTACTGGAGGCTGTCGAAGCCCACCGACTCCTGCAGCCGCGACAGGGCCGTCATCGCGGTCTGGCCCTCGCCGCGCGGCAGCGTGAAGGAGATGTCGGTCAGGCTGGTCGCGGCCGCCGAGACGTTCTGCACGATCATGTCGATGTTGATCTGCGCCTCGGCGACGGCCCGGAAGATCGCGGCGGCCTCGCCCGGCTTGTCGGGCACGCCGACGACGGTGATCTTGGCCTGGCTGCGGTCGTGCGCGACGCCGGTGATGATGGCGGCTTCCATGGTCTTCTCCTGAACTACATCCTCGGCCTTGACGACCCAGGTGCCCTCCTTCTCGGAGAAGGACGAGCGGACGTGGATGGGCATGTCATAGCGGCGGGCGTACTCGACGCACCGCAGGTGCAGGATCTTCGCGCCCTGCGCCGCCATCTCCAGCGTCTCCTCGTAGGAGATCCGCGGGACCTTGCGGGCGCGGGGCTCGATGCGGGGGTCGGCGGTGAAGATGCCGTCGACGTCGGAGTAGATCTCGCAGACGTCGGCCCTGAGGGCCACGGCGAGCGCGACGGCGGTCGTGTCGGAGCCGCCGCGGCCCAGCGTGGTGATGTCCTTGGTCGTCTGGGAGACGCCCTGGAAGCCCGCGACGATCGCGATCGCGCCCTCGTCGATCGCCGCGCTGATGCGGCCCGGCGTGACGTCGATGATCTTCGCCCTGCCGTGCGCCGCGTCGGTGATCACGCCGGCCTGGGAGCCGGTGAAGGAGCGGGCCTCGTGTCCGAGGTTCTGGATCGCCATCGCCAGCACCGCCATCGAGATGCGCTCCCCGGCGGTGAGCAGCATGTCGAGCTCGCGGGCCGGCGGGAGCGGCGAGACCTCGTTGGCGAGGTCGATCAGCTCGTCCGTCGTGTCGCCCATCGCCGAGACCACGACGACCACCTGGTGGCCGGCCTTCTTGGTGTTGACGATGCGCTGCGCGACGCGCTTGACGCCGGCGGCGTCGGCGACCGACGAGCCGCCGTACTTCTGCACGACAATGCCCACGAGGGCTCACTCCTGGCTGTGCGGGGAAGGGGTCCGCCCCCTACCACGGGGGCCGGACCCGATTCTACCGATCCGCGCTACGGGGTTTCGCCGCTGTCCAGCGCGGCGGCCGCCGCCTGGATCTGCTCCAGCTCCTGGGTGCTCGCGAGGTCGGCGTCGAGCCGGTCGTGCGCCACGACGGACAGCAGCGCCTTCATCGACGCCCCCGCCAAGGTGCCCCACGACGACACATAGGAGAACTGCCACCACCACAGGGCCTCCTCGACGTCCCCGGCCTCGTAGTGGCGTACGCCGACGGCGAGGTCGGCGGCGATGCTGGTCAGGTCGTCGGACAGCACCCCCTCCACGACCTCGGGGGCGTAGGGGTCGAACACGTAGCTGTAGGTGTCGAGGTCGCGCAGCAGCGTCGCCAGCTGCAGGCGCAGCTCGTCGAGGTCGGGGTCCGGGCCGTCGTCGGGCTGGAACTCCTCGCGCGGCGCGAAGTCGCGGTGCACCCCGAGGCGCGCGCCGGTGAGCGCGATCTGGCTGATCTGCAGCAGCAGGAGGGACACCGCCTGCCCCCCGGTGGCCTCGGCCGCGACGACCCGCAGGCCGTCGAGGAAGGAGCGGACCGACGCGGCGATGTCGTCGGCGAGACGGACCGTCTCGGTCTCCAGCGCGATCAGCGCCTCCAGCGCCGCCAGGCCGGGAAGCTGCTCGGCGGTGCCCGTGCCGCTCCCCGCACCGACCGCGATGCCGGCCGCGATGCCGGCCGCGGTGTCGGCTCCGGTGTCGTTGCTCGTGTCGTTGCTCATGTGGCTGCCTGCCTTCCTACGAACGCCCTGCCCAAGGTGACCTCGTCGGCGTACTCCAGGTCACCCCCCACGGGCAGTCCACTCGCCAGACGCGTCACGCGCAACCCCAGCGGCCCGAGCATCCGGGTGAGGTACGTCGCGGTGGCCTCGCCCTCGAGGTTCGGGTCGGTCGCCAAGATCACCTCGGTGACGGCCCCGTCCCCCAGCCGGGTCAGCAGCTCGCGGATGTGCAGCTGCTCGGGCCCGATGCCGTCGATCGGGGAGATCGCGCCGCCCAGCACGTGGTAGCGGCCGCGGAACTCGCGGGTCCGCTCGATCGCCACGACGTCCTTGTACTCCTCGACCACGCACAGCACCGACGGGTCGCGGCGCGGGTCACGACAGATCCGGCACTGGTCGTCCTCGGCGACGTTGAAGCAGATCGAGCAGAACTTCACCTTCTCCTTGACCTCGATCAGCACGTCCGCGAGGCGTCGTACGTCGACCGGGTCGGCCTGCAGGAGGTGGAAAGCGATCCGCTGGGCGCTCTTGGGCCCGACCCCGGGGAGCCGACCGAGCTCGTCGATCAGGTCCTGGACGACGCCTTCGTACATCGACGGCTGCTCAGAAGCCGAGCTGACCCGGGCCGCCGCCCGGAGCACCACCCGGACCGGGCATGCCGGGAAGTCCGCCGGCGAGCGGGCCGAGGGTCTGGCTGGCGAGCTCGTCGACCTTCGCGCGGGCGTCGCGGAAGGCGGCGACGATCAGGTCGCCCAGGTCGGCCAGCGCGTCGGCGTCGGTGCCGTCGAGGGCCTCCGGCGCGATCGTGACCGCGGTCAGCTCGCCCGTGCCGGAGACGGTGACGCTCACCGCGCCGCCGGCGACGGTGCCGTCGACGGTCGCCTCGGCGAGACGGTCCTGCGCGGCCTGCAGGTCCTCCTGCATCTGCTGCGCCTGCTGCAGGAGAGCGCCGAGGTCGAGGCCGCCTGCGCCGCCGCCGAGGGCGTCGAACGGGTTCTGGCTCATGATGGTGTTCCTTCGTCCTGATCGTGGTGCGGGTGGGTCGTGCGGGCGGTGCGACGTGGCGGTGCTGCGGCGCGGCTCAGCCGCCGCGCGGGATCTCCTCGATCACCTGGGCGCCGAGCTCGCGGGCCAGGAGCTCGGCGCTCGACTCGGCGTCGACCTCGGCGTCGGCGTCCATGTCGACGTGGGCGTCGGGGTCCTCCGGCGGGGCCTCGGCGTGCGCCTCGGCCTGCGCCTGAAAGTCGGCCATCCGGGGACGACGGGACACCGGCTCGCCGGCCGGCGGCTCGGGCGGCGCCTCGTCCACCGCCCAGGGCGGCGCGTCGTCGACCGAGCCGGGGGACTGCGGCGCCGCGTCCCCTCCCGGGGGTACGGCGGCCGCGGGCCAGCCGGACGCGGCGGCGTCCGGGGCACGCGGCGCGGCGGCCGCGGGGGCGGCCGGGGCCGCCGGCTCCGGCGGAGGCGCGGCTCCCGGGTTCGCCGACGGGTCGATGATCGCCTCGATGCGCACCTGCGCGCCGATCTCGTCGATCACCGCCTGCTGCACGATCTCGGCGTGCCCGCCGGACTCGAAGGAGCGGCGCGGCCCGTCGTTCTGGAAGCCGAGGCTGAGCACGGCGTTGTCGAAGCCGACGACCTGCGAGTTCTGGGTCAGGTGGATCCAGGTGACCCGCTTGACCGACTTCACCCGGTCGATCACCGAGGGC
>QFCS01006241.1_pt1 | contig 10767 bp, 10 predicted proteins | sample 3576561 | NCBI WGS metagenome assembly QFCS01 | reverse complement strand
GTGCGGCTCGATCGCAGCCCAGGCTTCATCCGACAACCAGAACAACGAACGCGACATCTCCAAAGGTCTCCTCCTTCAACGGAGACCCTCTGAATCAATGCACGCGCTGATTTTCAAGAGGATGATTGGGTTTGAACCCTAAGGACGATATTGATGACCTCGTTAAAGACCTGGAAGTCGGCGGCATCGTCGGATTGCCCCCATATCGGCAGCGGCTCGCAGAACTCATCCAGAAAATTGAGACGGGTGAGTTCGAAATTCCCTTCTATTGCAAAGGGAACAAGAAGTACGCCCGGAAAGAGCCGCTCGCCAATGCGCTCGGCGCACCTCACACACGGAGTCTTCCGGCATCCGTTTCGCATGATTTGGATGACTTCATCCGCGGACAAGGCCTTTCAATCCAGCCTCGCAAAGGCGCGGGCCAAGACGATGAGGAAGATGATCTGGTCAACGAAATCGACGAAGGTGCGCTTTCGGAGAATCGGATAATATCATTCCTGACTGCGCCGCAGTTACTATTCTATTATCGAAAATATCTTACCCATGATCCGATCAAATTCGAGCCGTTTGAAGGCGAAGATGGCATCTCGAAGATTGGTAAATCAATCTGCCGTGTCGCTGCGGAGCGATCTTTTACCACACCAGCATATCAGGCCTGCTTTCTCGTCAATCAAGCAATAACCTGGATCACAACGTATTTTGATGAGATTCGAGATTTTACTAATGATCTCGATGACACTATTAAAAAGTACGAGGCGCTCAATCATTGGCGGCCCACGGAAGCGGCTTTCAATGAGCGGCTGAGAGAGGATCGGGACAAATACACCACGGCGCCGGGCAGTTGGTGGCCGATCCACCCGTCTTACTTCGCGGCACCAGGTTGGACAACGAATATCAGTGAATACCGACCGGCGCTGCGTCCGGTCTTATTTGAGTTGCTCGCTACGGCGGCATTGGTGGTTATCGCTGCGTTCGCTGCCCGCCGAAAAGAGGAGATGGGCTCACTAAAGGCCGATTGTATTTCGACCGTAGATGGTGAGTTTTGGCTAGAGACTTGGATTTCGAAGAATCTCCATGGAATGGACAAAATTCCCGTCCCTACCACAGTGAAGAAGGCGGTCGATGTGTTGCTATGGCTATCCGAGGAGGGCCGCCTTAGCTCAGAAAGTGCCTGGATCTTGGATTTCGCTGAATTTGTGGTCGTTGGGGAAGGTTCGCAAGCAAGCAATCCTGCCTACCGTTTCTACGACGGCCTCGACCGCTTTGCCGAATTCGTTGGTGTGCCGCTTATTGATGGCAAGCGCTGGATTCCGAAACCGATCGAATACCGGCGCTTCTTCGGCATGACGTACTTTCACCGGTTTCATTATCCCAGCCTCGTCGCGCTCAGCGATTTCTACCGCCACTTCAATCCTACCCGGACCAGAGGCTACATCACCGAGATTGCCTACGGGACGGTTGTCACGCGTCAGGGGGAGAGTGCTGAACGCAGAAAGCGCGCCGAACGGAGGGTAGATAATTTCGCCCAAGACCGTTTGAAAGACTTTGAGGAATGCGGGCTGCAATTTCGCTTGGCCATAGTTCGCGATGCCATCACCGGCGAGGGCTACCTCACCGGGTTCGGCGGCACCACGATCGTAAACGACGCGAAAAAGCAGGTCGATGACTACAAGGCCCAGATCAACTTGGGCCCAGGAGAAGATCTTGATCGCCCCACATTGAACAATGTGTTGGGCGTGATGGTCAAGCCGATGTCGTTCGAGCCTCACCCCGCGGGCCATGGCTTGTGCAAGTGCACTGGAAAGACGCAGGATTTGGCTACGGCCAACTGCGTTCGTTCCTGGAAAGAGGCGTATCCGAATGCGCCCGCCCCTAGTGGTCCTGTTATTGAGTTCGCGACTGAAAGCGCTTGCGGGCTCTGCGTTCACAACATGCAACTTCAGTGCAACAGGCGCTGGTGGGCGGATGCCTTGGAGCATGAGAAGCATGAGCGCGAGCACGCCCTTTTGCCTTTTTTGCGGGAAATTGCCGCTCAACGAGCCGCGATGATCGATGGCGTCCTCAAGCGCTGCCACCCGGACCCTAAGAGCTAGATATGAGCTCTGAGCCTGCGCAACCTCGTGAAGGAAAGAACCGAAAGTCGTTTCGTCTTAAGATCGAATTTATTGAAGCAGCAGAACGAAGCGGCACCGTTCCAGCCCACATTCGCGACCTGAAGTTACTGAAAGATTTGGCATCTTGGGAGGACGAAGAACGCGGCTTCACAGCTTGGACGAGTGAAAATGTTCATTCGGAGAACGGCAGGAACCCTGACTTAGCGAAGCGGTGGCACGAGGTTCGCCAGAAGATCGACCGTATTATTCCACACAAACGCACGGGTCGAAATCTTAGCGAAAGTAAGAAGCACGAAATATCCCTTCGCTCGGAGAACAAGGTGCTCATGCTTCAGAATGAGAGTCTCCTTGTGGAGGTGGAAAATCTTCGCAAGCAGCTGAGAAAGGCGCTGAATGACCTCGAGAGGGCAAACAAGATCCTACGCGGCCATGGCCTTGCGACTATATTGCCAACGGCGACGGAGATTTAGTCGTGGGGACAGTCACGCCATTCATTCCGAAGAATAGCCCGTTGCGCTTGCAGCGAGTAAAGCATGACGGCACCGTGAATTTTTTCATCGTGGACCCCGCAATCGGCATTTTTCCCGAAGCGCAGGCCTTTATCCGCGAACTGACGAAATGGAGATCCAGTCACAATAAAACTGTTCGAGGCATAGCCTACATTATTATTGATTGGTGCAACTATCTTAGGGACAACGGCCTATGGTGGTATCAGGCCACTGATCAAAATTACATCGACTGGATGAAAAGCCAGAAATTTGGCAAAAAGAGGCTGGGTCGGAAGAATCGAGTTGTATGGAGATGGTATAAATACCTTTACGAGCACAGCGAATATAAGCACCAGGCGTTATCGGTTTTCGAAAGCATTTCGTTGCCCACGGATGCAGCAGAATTTGGAAAGCCAAGATATTCGCCTCCGCCTGAGGGAGGAGGCGAACGCGATCCTGAGAAAGCGCGCAAGAGTAAAACTTTTTTGAGCGACGAGACAGTCGATACTCTCGTAAACGATATAGCGAATCTTCCTCAGAACTTTATAAATGAGCGCGATGGATTGATTGTGGCTTATGAAAAAGAGTGCGGGTTAAGAGCTATTGGCATCTCTGACATTCGCGTCTCATCGTTCAGCGCAGCGCTTTCCAAGGTAGGAATTATTCCGAAATATGGAAACATCCTCAAATATGCCACAGACAAAGCAGGGCGAGCGCAGGTGCGTCGCAAAGTCGCTGAGTTAGCTGAATTTGGCAGCCATGGCGTACAAATCAATGTGGTCGAGAAATTCAGCAAATCTCGCGACGTTTTGCTTAATTTCGACGTCATATACCAAACGCTCGATTTCCTTTGGAAATATCATGACAGATGGAAGAAGAAAGGCTCTTCCTCATATCGGTCGAAAGTTCACCTGTTTATTAGCCTAAAAACAGGTGAAGGGCTGTTATCAAGCACCGTAGCCGACATTGTTAAGAGGCGTTTCAACAACTCAAACTTGGATGGAAGTGGTCACGATTTACGGCGATATAGAATCACGCAGGACGCTCTGGACATGGTCAAAGCCAATAAAAAGGCAGGGAAATTGTTCGACAATGTGGCAATAGAGGTCGCGCTGGCGGATAAGCATGGTCACGATGATTTTGTAACTATGAGGCCGTATGTAAATATGGCGAGAATTATGGACTCCATTGAGGAGGAAGTAATTGATCACTACGAAAGATAGAAGAGAAACTCGCCAATCGTATTTTCGCGATCTTGGTTCATTCGTTCCCTTGGGGATCATCGACGCGATCAGCCTTAGCATCCCTGACGGGGCATCAGATCGACCCGTCGCGACTCAGTTGACGAAATGCGTCACGCAATAGAACATATAGCGAACAAGTGAGTCGACGATTGAGCCATGTCTACCCTGCAACCCTCCACGCCTCGGCCTTCAGCCGAGATGCTCGCCGCGCTTCGCGCAGATCTGGCGACCACACGCTCGCATCGAGGACCTGCGCTGGGTTTCGGGCTGCCGGCGATCGACGAACGACTTGCCGATCACGGCCTTGACGCTGGCGGCCTTCACGAGATTGCGGCAGCTTCCGAAGCGCTGACCGACGATGCAGCAGCCACCCTGTTTCTTGCTGGAATAGCGGCGCGCTTCTGCGATCAACCCGACTTCACCATGCTGTGGGCAGTCACTGCCTTCGACCTGTATGCGCCCGGTCTCGAGCAGGTCGGCCTGGCGCCTGAGAAGGTTTTGTATGGCCAAGGGCGAAAAGATGCCGAAGTGCTTGCAATGGCTGAGGATGCACGCTGGAACAGTCACGGGGTCGTTATTTGGCGGTCCGCCTCGGCTTCCGGCAGGCACGTGGTCTTGCCAATGTCCATGGCGCGGCGGTCGTCGCTGCAAGAGGTCCGGCCCCATATGAAAGCGTCGAGGAAGTCTGGAGGCGTGCAGGCGTACCTCGCGCAGCCATCGAGCGGCTTGCGGAAGCCGATGCCTTCCACTGTCTCGCCCATGATCGGCGTCAGGGTCTTTGGAAGGTGAAGGGGTTGGGAGAAGCGCCGCTTCCTTTGTTTGCTGCAGCCGATGCTCGCGAGGCCAGCTTCTCTCCCGAAGGCGCGGAGCCCGCAGTATCGCTTCGGCCGATGACCGCCGGCAGAGATGTGGTCGAGGACTACCGGTCTCTCCAGCTATCCCTGCGCGGTCATCCCGTTCAATTTCTCCGACCCGAACTGGATCGCATGCGGATCGTACGATGCGCCGATCTCCCGTCCATTCGGGATGGCCGCAACATCGAGGTCGCCGGCGTTATCCTCGTTCGCCAGCGCCCGGGATCAGCCAAGGGTGTCTTGTTCGTGACGATCGAAGACGAAACCGGCGTCGCTCAGGGCATCCTGTGGCCCAACAAGTTCGAAGTCTACCGCCGCCAGATCATGTCGGCCTCCATGATCGCCATGAGGGGGCGACTTCAGAAGGAAGGCGAAGTCATTCACATCATCTGCGACCGCATCATGGATCATGACGATATGCTCCGCTCGATAGGGAGCATGGATTTCACCGTGACGCCTAGTCGGGGAGATGGTGCATCACATGGCGGCGGCCCGGACCCACGCGACCCCGGCTTCCCGCGCGGCCGCACATTGGCGTCAGCGCCGTTTGGCAGCATTCAGGAACGAGAAGAACTCGTGCGTATCCGTAGCCATGACTTCCATTGACGCGGACGCGCGCACCTCAGGCACCATCGACCGGGCCCTGAACGTCTTACGAGAGGCTACAGCTGCCCGGGCCAAGGTGCAGACGCGCGGCGTTGCCTTGGCTCTATGGGTGCTGCGTGGACGCTGCCCGGATGAATGGCTGTTGTCGTTCTGGGAGGCGGCCGACTCCGACCATGAGATTGGGCGAAGCCAAGGCATGCACGCAGCATATAACGGGATCGTTCGTCAGCTTCGAAGCGGCAGAACGAGGATGGGTACGGCGTCGGACTGAGCAGTCCTGATCATTCGAACGAGATCCCAAGTCGCTCGCTGGCTACATGCTTCCCGTAGGCTTTCGCCATGTCCAACATGAGCGAAATGCTCGCGCCTCCGACCTTCTTTGCCCCATCCTTGGTACGCCGCCAAATTTCACCATCGCGGACAGTGTCGAGAAATTCATGACCGTTCCAGGTGATCCGCTCAACCTGCCAGTCTCCGCCACCGCCGCGATAGAACTCGACGAATTCTGCGTCGCGCAGCAAGCCGAGGTGGTAGTCGAGCCGGTCAGCCTCTTCAGGTTCAGTTGCCTGTGCCGGATCGACGCCAATCATTTCAGCGATCTCGTGACTGATGACATGGAAGACTCGCTTGCCACCCTCAATCTCCAGAAGGAGAGAGCGGATCAGATCCATGTCACGTTTCATCGGGCCGGGCATTTTCACTCCTGTTTGGCGGTAGCGGATGCATAGCGCCTAGCGAGCCAACCGCCTATGCTGGGTGAATGTCCCAGATCGCTCTGTCGTGCTGGGGGTGACGTTTGTGTCGCCTTGGGGTGACGTCCGTGTCACCCATAACAGATAAGAAGAACGGACTGCTTGGTAACTGTTGCCGTTTGCGAAACTCTGCCAGCGCTAAAACAGTCAACTTGCTTCCCATGCTTCCGTCAGAAGGGACCGAGCCGAGTTCTCCCATTCGCAAGGTTATCACTTCACCGTGATTTCCCCGGATTGCTGAAACCTTATCAGCTGGGGCACGATCGTGCCGAACATGTCCTAAATCGATGCGATGGTTAATTTTTTCGCAGCAGGCATAGCGGATGTTCTGCATAAGGACTATATCCATTCCCGATACGTTCGTCTCGGGGACAGAAGTATGGCTAATGCAGTGGTAGCTGGGTGGCAGGGGCATGATTATCAAGCCCGCTTCTTCTGGCTTCACGCCTCGGCTCTGCGTGACCCCGACCAAACAAACGTGACGGAAGTGTCCTACGAGGCCGACTTTCCGAAGGGCTTCGATGACGTCGTGGTGCGGTATGACCCGCCCCGTCCGGGATCGCAGGGTTACCGCATTGGGGTCCACCACTATCAGATCAAGTACCATGTCGTGGCCGCTGGCCGATTCGGTTACGAGGACCTGGTCGACCCTGCATTTACTGGCGGCACCGCTGTTTCCATTCTTCAGCGCCTCCGTGAAGCCAAGGACAAGTCGCCGGAGAATGCTGCTTTCACGCTGGTCACGACAGACCGGATTAAGGATGGCGATCAGCTTCTAGATTTGCTCTCCAGCGATGATCGCCGACTGCGCCTAGACAAGCTCTTCGTACCCGGCGGCGACAAAAGCAGGATGGGAAGAGTTCGGAAACTCTGGTGTGATCATCTTGGGCTTTCGTCGGATGACGAACTGCGCAGCCTGCTATCAGGCTTCGGTATTCATGAGGGTCACGTTTCTCTGGAGCAGATGCGCGATGCCGTGAACGACCGTTTTCGTGTCGTTGGGCTCACTACCTGCCGCGACGCGTTGGCCTTCAAATATGATGGGGCCGCTAAGCAGCTTAAAATCAACGGCATCAACAATCTGACCCGCGACAGTTTCGACAGGCTGTGCATTGATGAGAATTGGCTCACCATCGGAGATCCGCCGCGCTATCACAATATCGCCATCCGCAGCTTCAGTGATGGAATCGCTGCGGATCTCGATTCAACCGCGGATAACCGCCTATCGCTGCTCGACCGCTTCGACGGACGGTATCTCATAGAAGGCCAGGATTGGAACACCGATGTCCGGCCGACGGCTGAAGCCTTTATTCGCGACGCCCTCAACGTCGGCGAATCGATTAGGCTCACTATCAACGCACATTCGAGCTTCGCTTACCTTGCCGGCACGGTGCTCAACCTCAAAACCGGCGCTGATGTTGAACTGGTGCAGAAAGGTCGCGCTCCAACCTCAATCTGGCGCGCTGACGATGGCAAGGCCGGCCCCGAGGCGACGATTGAGACGACGGTCAGTGGAGACGGCCAAGACCTGGCATTGGTTGTTAGCTTAACCCGCGACGCCGCAGCTGATGTGGCTGACTATGTTTCTAATCACCTCCCTACGGTCGGGAAAACGATGATCGTGAAGGCTGCGCCAGCACCTTCGCAAAGCGCTATCTGCGGTGGCACACATGCCGCGGCGCTGGCCGATCAAGTTGGTGAGGCCGTTCGCGCTGCTCGCCTTCCCATTGGGGCTCGCGTCCACGTGTTCGCCACAGCGCCCAACGGGTTCCTGTTCTTCTTAGGGCAGCAGCGTCCGGCGATGGGGCCTTCCACATACTACGAGTACGACTTCGACCGCCGAGTACACGGCACCTATGAACCCACCTTCAGGATCGACTGACATGGAGCTCAAGCCGCAATTCAAAGAATTTCTCGGCGCGATTAGGCCGACCGACGCGCAAAAGGAAAACTGGCGCTCCAGCTCCACGACCCTGCGCAATCGGCTGAGTCAGGACGATGACTTGAAGGGGCTTGTGGTGTCCACGTTCCTTCAAGGAAGCGTGCGCCGTTCGACGGCGGTTCGGCCGCTGGGCGACAAGCGTCCAGACGTCGACATTGTCGTGGTCACCAATATCGATTCCACCACCGAATCGGCCCGCGATGCGATGGATCGGTTCATACCCTTCCTGGAGAAGTGGTATCCCGGAAAGTGGCGCCCGCAGGGTCGTTCATTTGGGATCGAGATGTCGCTTGTCGATATGGATTTGGTGATCACTGCGCTGCCGACAGACCAGAATTCTCGTGACTTCATGACGCGTTTGTATCGGTCACAAGCAGTCGAAACCCTCGATACCCTTGAAGAAGCGCGCAGCTGGCGGCTGAATGAAGATTGGCGACCTTTCGTCCCCAGCCCTTTCGGTGACAGCCGACAGATCATCGAGCTTGCAGATGCACCGCGTGAGAAGTGGCAACCGAATCCGCTTTGGCTGCCTGACCGCGACGCCGACGGTTGGGGGCGTACCCATCCACTCGCACAAATCCAATGGACGGCTGCCAAGAACCGAGCGAACGATGGCAATTACGTTGATATCGTCCGTGCCATCAAATGGTGGCGGCAGACCAACAGCGATAGCTTGCCTAAGTATCCGAAAGGCTACCCGCTCGAACATATGATCGGGCACGTTTTGCAGGATGGCACCACCTCAATGGCCCAAGGGGTTGTTCAGGTTTTCGAGTCGATGCGGGATAACTGGGCATTGCTTGCGGCAGCTAGCATGAAGCCCAGGCTCTCCGATCACGGCGTGCCAGAGCACGATGTGCTGAAGCGCCTGGATGTCGATGACTTCAAGGCGTTCCACGCAGCTGCAGCGAGCGCTGCTGAAACTGCCCGCGAAGCATTGCTTTCACAGGATGCTCAGGAAAGCGCTGGCCTGTGGCGCGACCTGTTCGGCTCTCGCTTTCCGGTCCCGGGACCTCAGGGTGGAGATCGCGCTCGCTCAGGATTCACTGCTCCAGCGCAGGCGGCAGTTCCAAGCACCACCGGTCGATTCGCCTGATCATTCTGTGACGCCGCCAGTTCTACAATCCATCGCTGAGCAAATCCGCGATGAGGCGCGCATCCGGGTTGAGGGTGACTGGGAGATCGATGAAAAAGGGCGTTGGCATCTAGCGATTGTCACGCACCTTTCCGTCGCCCCCAGCCAACACATGCCTGGTGAAACCAAATGGCGCGTGGTCATCGGCCCTAATCAGCCGGCCGATGGCGTCTTCATCTATCCGGACGCTGTTGGCGGCATCGCAACAACGTTTCGACATCAGGATTACAATCCAGAGCCGGAGCCTGGCGCGATGTGGCGAGACGGCAAACCTTGCCTTGAGCGTCCGATCGATGGCTTGGGCCGAGACCAGTGGGAAGACGAACCGCGGGAGTTGGCGGCGGCTGCCCTCTGGAAGACGGGGCGCTTACTACAATGGATTGATGCGGCGGCCGCAGACGCACTTGTTGAGGAAGGCGCTGCGAACGAACTTCCGGCCGGCGTCGGGATAGGCTCCAAGCTGACACTCGGTTTCCGCGAGGTTTTCGAGGGACTCGACTGGGCGGCGAGTGTGCGCGAACGCTGGGGATTCGCGAGTATCGCATCTGTCCCTGGAGCCACTAAAACCTGGGCGCTAACCGAGCTTCTGGACGATCGCTCGAACTCCATACGCCGCTTCGAATGGGGGACATCTCTGGCTGCAGCTCCGAGTTCGATCGGCGCCGTGTGGCTGCTGGTGCCTGTGCTCCCTGTTCGTGAGCCGTGGGATGCCCCCAAGACTTGGGCTCAACTGCGAGATGTCCTGTTGGCCCACAACGTCGATTTGGTAGATATCATGGTGCGTGCTGGTGCCCGCTACCGTGCCGGCTCGCGGAAGACTGCCACGCATCAGTTGCTGATCGGATTCCCTTACTCACAGCGTGTAGGCGAAGCGCCATCTCGGCTGCATTGGCTCGCCATAGGGAAGATGCCATTGGCGGGCCGAACAGAAAAGCGAGATGGTTTTCGGCCCCGAGAGGAATCGCGCAAATTATGGGATCGCCAGCTCGCCGGCTCGAGCAAATCTTTGACCTGGCTTCGAACGGAAAACTGGGCACCGGATCAGTTGCAATCTCGAGGAGGGGTGGAGCCGGAAGTTAGCAGCAAAAAAATCCTGATCGTTGGCGCCGGATCACTTGGAAGTGCGATCGCGGAGAACCTCGTCCGCGCCGGAGCCCATCGAGTGGGAGTTATTGACGGTGAGATCTTGGTAACCGGGAATCTCGTGCGGCACGTTCTCTCGATGAATGATGTCGGCCATGCCAAAGCTGACGCCCTCGTGCGCAAACTGAACGCGGTATCGCCAAATGCCGCCCTGCAGTCATTTCCAATGAGGTTCGACAGAGGCATGGCCTCTGATTTTGCCGAGAATGTGCGGGGTTACGATGTCATCGTCGACTGCACTGGATCTGATGACACTCTTGAGCACCTGTCGGACTTCGACTGGCAGGATGAAAAGACCTTCATCAGCCTATCAATGACGTGGGGTGCTGAGGGATTACTGGCATTCTGTGCTGATTCCGAGAGAAGCCGCCCCCTCATTCCGAAATGATGCCGCCCCCCTGTTCCGAGAATTACTCGCCCCCTGATTCCGAGATGATGTCGCCCCCTTTGCGGGGATGACGATGAAGGTCCGCTGCTGGGATTAGGTTT
>QFCS01001334.1_pt1 | contig 10770 bp, 10 predicted proteins | sample 3576561 | NCBI WGS metagenome assembly QFCS01 | reverse complement strand
CGCCATCGCCGCGCGGATGGGCTTCGACGCCGACGAGACCGACCTGATCGGGCAGCTGGTGCGGCGTCACCTGCTCCTCGCCGACCTCGCCACCACCCGCGATCCCGACGATCCCGCCACCATCGACGCGCTCACCGAGCACGTCCGGACCCCGGAGGCACTGGCGCTGCTGACCGCGCTCACCGAGGCGGATGCGAAGGCAGCCTCGCCGAAGGCCTGGTCCTCCTGGCGTGCCGGCCTCATCCTCGACCTCTCCCGCAGGGCGCGGGCGGCCCTCGAGCGCGGCAGCGTGCCCCCGGCGTTCCGGGTGGACGAGATCGACGTGCCCGCCGCCGCCGGGGACGGGGTCTCGGTGGTCGTCGAGCCGTTCGGCGACGGCTCGAGGGTCACGACCGTCGCCGTCGACCGGGTCGGTCTGCTCGCCGACGTCGCCGCCACGTTCGCGTTGCGCCGCGTCGCCGTGCGCGCCGCCCGCATCTGGTCGCAGGGCGAGTACGCCGTGTCCGTGTGGGACGTCGCCGACGACCATCTCGACGCCGGCGCGCTGCGCGACCAGCTCGACGCCGTCGCGGCACGGCGGGTCGATCCGTCGGTCCGCCTCGGGCGCCGGGCGGGCACCGGCGACCTCGACCCCACCGTCGTGGTGCGCCCGGAGGCCAGCGACCACGCGACGGTCATCGAGGTCCGGGCCGCCGACCGGGTGGGTGTCGTCTACCAGGTCAGCGCCGCACTGGCCGGCCTGGAGATGACGGTGCGCTCCGCGCACGTCTCCACGCTCGGCCCCCAGGCGGTCGACGTGTTCTACGTGCAGGAGGCGGCGGCCGGCGCCCTGTCCGACACCCGGGCCGCCGACGCCGCCCACGCGGTGCGGGCGGCGATCAGCGGCGACGCCTGATCCGGGCGACGCGACGGCGGGAACGTCCGGTCAGCAGCAGCGCGACTGCGGCGCGTGCTCCCGCTGGTCGGCCCGGTGCCGCTCCCAGGCCCGCCGTGACATCGGCTCGCTGCCCTCGCGGGCGCAGCGCTCGACGTACGCATCCCATCGGGCCTCGCCGCCGATCTCTCGCAGGTACCAGCGCAGGCCCGCCCAGGCACGTCGTACGGGCCTGCTCATCGGGGGCTCCCGGCGGTGCGCCGCGACCTCTCCCACTCCTCGACCGCGGCCTTCTCCTCGGCGGTGGCGAAGAAGTCCGACGGCGCCACGATCTCCGACGGCGTGTGGGGAACCTCGGTGGTCGGCAGGCCGCCGGCCCGCAGCGCGCGGACCCAGACCACCGCGGCGTTCGCGACGACGATGATCACCAGGATCGCGAACGTCAGCTGGAGCACGCCGTTGGTCGTGGAGTTCGTGACGATCTGGCCCATCTGGTCGGCATCCTTCGCGGGCGCCAGGACCTCGCCGGCGTCGCGGGCGTCGCGGTAGCGGTCCGCCTGGGCGAAGTAGCCGATCGCGGGATTGTCGGAGAACACCTTCTGCCAGCTCGCGGTCATCGTGGTCACCAGGTCCCACACGAGGGGCACCAGCGGCACCCACACCCACCGGGCCTTGCCGTGCTTGAGCATCAGCGTCACGCACAGGCACAGGGCGATCGCCGCGAGCAGTTGGTTGGAGATGCCGAAGAGCGGGAACAGCTGGTTGATGCCGCCGAGCGGGTCCGTGACGCCGACGTAGAGCATGTAGCCCCAGGCGGCCACGACGACGGCGCTGGAGCCCCAGGCGGCCGGCTTCCACGACGTGTCGCCGAAGCGCTTCCAGAAGTTCCCGACCGTGTCCTGGAGCATGAAGCGCCCGACCCGGGTGCCGGCGTCGACGGCGGTGAGGATGAACAGCGCCTCGAACATGATCGCGAAGTGGTACCAGAACGCCGCGAGCCCGCCGCCGAACGCATCGGTGAAGATCAGCGAGATGCCGACCGCGAGTGTCGGCGCGCCACCCGTGCGCGAGATCAGGCTCGGCTCCTGTACCGCCGCCGCGGCCTGGTTGAGGAAGTCGGGGGAGACGGTGAAGCCCAGTGTGCTGACGAACTCCGCCGCCGAGGCGGCCGTGCCACCGGTCGCGCCCGCGGGGCTGTTCATGGCGAAGTAGAGGCCCTGATCGATGACGCAGGCGGCGATGAGGGCGCTGATGGCGACGAAGGACTCCATGAGCATCCCGCCGTAGCCGATCATCCGGACCTGGCTCTCCTTCGCGACCATCTTCGGCGTGGTGCCGGAGGCGATCAGCGCATGGAAGCCCGACAGCGCGCCGCAGGCGATCGTGATGAAGACGAACGGGAACAGCTTGCCGGCGAACACCGGCCCGTCGCCGTCGGTCGCGAAGCTCGTCACGTCCTGCGCCTGCAGCGCCGGCTGAGCCAGCAGCAGGCCGACGGCGAGGAGGACGATCACGCCGACCTTCATGAACGTCGACAGGTAGTCGCGCGGTGTCAGCAGCATCCACACCGGCAGCACCGAGGCGACGAAGCCGTAGACGACCAGGCAGATCGTCAGCGTCTCGTGGGACAGGGTGAGCGCGTCGCCGAGCGCCGTGTCGTCGATCCACCCGCCCGCCACGATGGCCATCAGCATCAGCGCCACGCCGATCGCGGTGGTCTCCATGACCCTGCCAGGACGCAGATAGCGCAGGTAGACGCCCATGAAGAGCGCGATCGGGATGGTCAGCCCGATCGAGAAGACGCCCCACGGCGACTCGGCGAGAGCATTCACCACGACCAACGCCAGGACCGCCAGGATGATGATCATGATCGCGAAGACGGCGATCAGTGCGGCCGTGCCGCCGACGACGCCGATCTCGTCGCGCACCATCTGCCCGAGGCTCTTGCCGTCGCGCCGCATCGAGAAGAACAGCACCATCATGTCCTGCACGGCGCCCGCCAGGATGACGCCGACGATGATCCAGATCGTCCCAGGCAGGTAGCCCATCTGCGCGGCCAGCACCGGTCCCACCAGCGGCCCCGCGCCCGCGATCGCCGCGAAGTGGTGTCCGAACAGCACCCGTCGGTCGGTGACGTCGAAGTCCTGGCCGTTCTCGAGCCGCTCCGCCGGCGTGGCGCGCGTGTCGTCGACCTGCAGCACCCGGTTCGCGACGAACCGGGCGTAGAACCGGTAGGCGATCGCGTACGACGCCAGCGCCGCGAACAGGATCCACAGGGCCGACACCTCCTCCCCGCGGGAGAGGGCGAGCACCGTCCAGCACACCGCTCCCACGACGGCGATGCCGCCCCAGATCGCGATCGAGAGCGGTGTCGGACGCCGGTGCGGGCCACCGGGGCGTCGTACGGGTGTCGTCGTCGCCATGAGGATCCTCCTTGACCCCTGCGGGTCGCCCCCGATGGCGATCCCGACCACCGCGCCGTGTGCCCGGGCATCGGCCCGGACCACAGCGCAGTACCCTCGAACGTCCACCGCAGACGCCGGGCCTCGGGGCGCGGACGGCTACGATCGGTGTTCCAGGACCTCCTTTTCTACCGACGACTCCGACGAGGACGCAACGCTCTTGTTCGCCACACTGTCTGACCGCCTCACCGCGACCTTCAAGAACCTCCGCGGCAAGGGCCGGCTCTCCGAGGCCGACATCGACGCGACCGCCCGCGAGATCCGCATCGCGCTGCTCGAGGCGGACGTCGCGCTGCCCGTGGTCAAGGAGTTCGTCGCCGCCGTCAAGGAGCGCGCCCGGGGCGAGGAGGTCAGCCAGGCGCTGAACCCCGCCCAGCAGGTCGTGAAGATCGTCAACGACGAGCTGGTCGCGATCCTCGGCGGGGAGACGCGCCGCCTGCGCTACGCCAAGAGCGGTCCGACGGTCATCATGCTCGCGGGCCTGCAGGGTGCGGGAAAGACGACGCTCGCGGCGAAGCTGGCGCTCTGGCTGAAGAACCAGGGGAAGACGCCGCTGCTGGTGGCCTGCGACCTCCAGCGTCCGAACGCGGTGCAGCAGCTGCAGGTCAATGGCGAGAAGGTCGGCGTCCCGGTCTTCGCGCCCGAGCCCGGCAACGGCACCGGCGACCCCGTCGCGGTGGCGCGGGCGTCGATCGACGAGGCCAGGCGCAAGCTGTACGACGTGGTCATCGTCGACACCGCGGGACGCCTCGGCGTGGACGCGGAGATGATGGGCCAGGCGGCCGGGATCCGCGACGCGGTGCAGCCCGACGAGGTGCTGTTCGTCGTCGACGCGATGATCGGGCAGGACGCGCTGGTCACCGCGCAGGCCTTCCTCGACGGCGTCGGGTACGACGGCGTGGTCCTCACCAAGCTCGACGGCGATGCCCGCGGCGGTGCGGCGCTGTCGATCCGCCAGGTCACCGGCAAGCCGGTCATGTTCGCCTCGTCGGGCGAGAAGATGACCGACTTCGACGTCTTCCACCCCGACCGGATGGCCTCGCGCATCCTGGACATGGGCGACGTCCTCACCCTGATCGAGCAGGCCGAGAAGGCGTTCGACCAGGAGGAGGCGCTGAAGGCGGCGCAGAAGCTGTCGGACGGCGACTTCACCCTCGACGACTTCCTCGGGCAGATGCAGCAGCTGAAGAAGCTGGGCTCGATGACGAAGATCCTGCAGATGCTGCCGGGGATGGGTCAGGTCCGCGAGCAGCTGGAGAACTTCGACGACCGCGAGCTGGACCGCATCGAGGCGATCATCCGCTCGATGACGCCGACGGAGCGCGCGAACCCGAAGGTCATCGACGGCTCGCGTCGCGCGCGCATCGCCAAGGGCTCGGGCCGCACCGTGTCCGACGTCAACCAGCTCGTCGACCGCTTCTTCGAGGCCCGCAAGATGATGATGCAGATGGCGAAGGGTGGCGGGATGCCGGGCATGCCGGGGATGCCCGGCATGGGCGGTCCCGGAGGCGGCAAGCGGGTCAGCGCCAAGCAGAAGGCCAAGCAGGCCAAGGGCAAGGGAGCGCGACGCTCGGGCAACCCGGCCAAGGCGGCGCAGGAGGCGGCGGCCGCCAAGGAGAAGGCGGACCAGGCCAAGCCGAACCCGTTCGGCATCGGCGAGGACATCGACTACGAGGCGGCTGCCGCCAACCTCGAGCTGCCGAAGGACTTCTCCAAGTTCTTGAAGTGATTCCCGCTCGCCCAGCCCGGATCGTCGTACGGAGGAGGTCTCGCTCGTGACCTCGACCCTCATCGTGGACGGGGCGAACGTGGTCGGCGCCCGTCCCGACGGTTGGTGGAAGGACCGTGCCGGCGCCGCGCGTCGCCTGCACGAGCAGCTCCTGGTCGCCGACGTCGAGCAGGAGGTCGTCGTGCTGGTGCTCGAGGGCCAGGCCAAGGGCGGGGTGCGTGCCGGACGTGACGCCCACGTCCGCACGGTGCACGCGCCGAAGGACGGGGACGCCGCGATCGTGGCCGAGGCCCGCAAGGCGGTGGAGCGGGGTCACCGGGTCGTCGTCGTGACCGCCGACCGGGCCCTCGACGCCCGGGTCCACGGGGTGGGCGCGACCACTCTCTCGCCGACCTGGCTGCTGTCCCGGCTCTGAGAAGGGAGCGCGCGAGGGTGCGTTAGCCTCACCCCCATGCAGCGCTATGCCACGACGTCGCGGGGGCATCGGATCTACGTGAACGACGACGATCCGCGAGGTGAGCGGCTGATCGCGGCGGGCGGCGATCTGAACCCGGGCTCGTTGCTGTTGTGGAATATCGCGCTCGGTGCGGCCGACTGGGACCTCGTGGTCGACGTCGGTGTGAACTACGGCGAGATGCTGGTCGGGGCCGAGCTTCCCGCCGGCGCGGAGCTCGTCGGCTTCGAGCCGAATCTCGCCCTGCACGGCCCCCTCGCGCGCACCCTCGACGAGAGCGGCATCGCGCTGGACCTGCGTCCCCATGCTGTCGCCGACCGGCCGGGCACCGCCCGGTTCGTCGTCGACTCCGACTGGTCGGGCACCTCCTCGCTGCACGACGAGCGGCACGACGGGACCGACCGCTGGCAGTACCGCGACGTGGAGGTGACCACGCTGGACGACGTCGTCCGCGGTCGCCGCTCCTTCTGCGCCAAGATCGACGTCGAGGGCTTCGAGCGCGAGGTCGTCGCCGGGGCCGAGGAGGCGCTGGCCACGGTGTCCGACTGGCTGCTGATGCTCGAGGTCGCCCACATGAGCCGGGCCTTCCTCGCCCATCTGGCCGAGCGATTCTCGGTCTTCTTGATGGATCTGCGCACGCGTCGGCTGATCCGGGTTCCCGGCGGCAACGCGCAACTCGCCGACGAGCTGCTCGACGGCGGCTGGCTGTACCGCCAGGACTGCCTGCTGAGCAGCCCGGCCGTCGCCCGGACGCTCGAGGCGGCGGCATGAGTGCCCCGCGCCGGGCGGTCTACACCGCTCTCATCGGCCGCTACGAGATGCTGCACGAGCAGCCGTTGGCGACGACCAGCGACCTGCCGTTCATCTGCCTGACCGACGATCCGGACCTGGTCAGCGAGACCTGGGACGTGCGGCTCGTGGAGCCCCGCTTCCCGATGGACCCGATCCGCAGTGCCCGCGAGCTGAAGATCGTCGGCTCCCCGCAGGTGGACGGGTACGACGAGACGCTGTGGGTCGACGCCCGCGTGGTGCTGCGGACCGACCCCGGCGAGATCCTCGACTCCTGGCTCGCCGAGGCGGACGTCGCGATTCCTCGCCACTCCTACCGCAAGGACGTCGTCACCGAGTTCGAGGAGGTGCTGCTCGGAGGGTTCGACGAGCACGCACGCCTCTACGAGCAGCTGAGCCACTACGCGGCGATCGCGCCCGAGGAGCTCGAGGCGCCGGTTCCGTGGACCGGCATCATCGCCCGTCGGCACACCTCGCAGGTACGCGCGGCCATGGAGCACTGGTTCCTCGACCTCGTGCGGTACTCGCGCCGCGACCAGCTCTCGGTGCGTCGGGCGTTGAGCGCTGCGGGCATCGAGGAGAACTCCGTCGAGATCGACTCCTGGGGCTCCGACGTGCACACGTGGATGGACGCCGTGGGCCGCGACGGCCGTCCGGCGGTCTTCCGTCTCTCCAGCTCCCTGCAGCCTCCGGTGGCCCGGCTCGGCGAGCTTCGTCACGAGTTGGAGACGACGGTGCGCCGGCTCAACGAGGCGCTCGCCCATCGGGAGGAGGCCCTCGTCGCGCAGGAGGAGCGCTCGGCGCGGCTGTGGGAGCGCAACCAGGCCCTGCGGGCCCGCAACGAGAAGCTGAAGGCCCGGGTCGCCGCCCTGCGTGTCCGCGTCGAGCGCCTGCGGGCGCAGGCGGCGCCGCCCCGTCGCAGCCTGCCCGCGCGGGTCGTCGGCAGGCTGCGCCGGGCCCGCTCCCGCTGAGCGGCGGTCGACGTCCGATAGCGTCGGCCCGGTGAGTGCACTGCGGTTCTCCGGCCCGGTCCTGCCCGACGGCGAGGTGCGCGAGGTCTACGTCCTCGACGGCCGCGTCACCTACGAGCGGCCCGCCGGCGCGGAGACCGCGGCCGAGGGGTGGATCGTCCCCGGCCTGGTCGACGCGCACAACCACCTCGGACTCGAGGACGGGGGTGGGGTGCCCGACGACGAGGTCGAGCGGCAGGCGCTCGCGGACCGCGACCACGGCGTCCTGCTGCTGCGCGACTGCGGTTCGCCCGTCGACACCCGGTGGGTGCAGGAGCGCGACGACCTGCCGCGCCTGGTGCGCTGCGGCCGCCACGTGGCGCGCACCCGTCGCTACATCAAGGGCTACGCGCACGAGGTCGAGCCCGACGACCTGCCGGCCACCGTCGCCGAGCAGGCGCAGGCGGGTGACGGTTGGGTGAAGCTGGTGGGCGACTGGATCTCGCGCGACGAGGGGGACCTCGCGCCGTCCTTTCCCGCGGACGCCGTGGGCGCCGCCATCGCGGGCGCTCACGCCCTCGGCGCGAAGGTCACCGCCCACTGCTTCGGCGTCGACTCGCTGGGTCCGCTGCTGGCCGCCGGCATCGACTGCGTCGAACACGGCACCGGACTCACCGAGGAGCACCTCGAGCTCATGGTGGCCGGCGGGGTCGCGCTGGTGCCGACGGTGCTGCAGACCGACAAGTTCCCCGGCTTCGCCGAGGCGGGGCGGGACAAGTTCCCCGGGTACGCCGCCACGATGACCCGCCTGCACGAGCGCCGCCGAGCGGTTCTCATGGCCGCCTACGACGCCGGCGTGGCGATGTTCGTCGGCAGCGACGGCGGGGGCACCGAGCGCCACGGCGTCCTGCACGAGGAGATCCGGGCGATGGCCCGGATGGGTCTGCCCGCCGACTACGTCCTCGGCGCCGCCTCCTGGCGGGGGCGTGCCTGGCTCGGCTGGAACCCGGGGCTCGACGAGGGGGACCCGGCCGACTTCGTCGTCTACCCGCGCAACCCGCTGGAGGACCTGTCGGTGCTCGTCGAGCCGTCCCGGGTGGTGCTGCGCGGCAAGGTCGTCGCCTGATTTCCGCCTCGGCGCGGCGCCGTGGCAGAATCGTTCCTTGAGTTCTGCGCCGTCCGGTCCCTCTCAACCGGTGACGCAGCGCCCATCGAGTCCGGGCCCCGGTGTTTCCCCACCTGGTCGTCCGCGCCTCACCCACCACGAATTCTCAAGGAGACACCACAAACGTGGCCGTCAAGATCCGTCTGAAGCGCCTGGGCAAGGTCCGGGTCCCGCAGTACCGCATCGTCATCGTCGACTCGCGCAAGAAGCGCGACGGCGCGGTGATCGAGGAGATCGGCAAGTACCACCCCAAGGAGGACCCGTCGTACATCGACGTCGTCTCCGACCGGGCGCAGTACTGGCTGGGCGTCGGCGCGCAGCCGACCGAGGCCGTCAAGGCGATCCTCAAGATCACCGGTGACTGGCAGAAGCACAAGGGCACCGACGGCGCCGAGGGCACCCTCAAGGTCAAGGAGCCCAAGCGCGACAAGCTCGAGATCTTCAACGAGGCCCTCAAGGAGGCCGCCAACGAGCCCAAGGGCGCGGCGGTGACCAAGAAGGCCGACAAGAAGGCCGACAAGGCCGACAAGGCCGAGCCGAAGGCCGAGGAGAAGGTCGAGGAGGCCGCTGCCGAGGCGCCGGCCGAGGAGTCCGCCGAGGCTCCCGCCGAGACCACCGAGGCCTGAGCGCATGCTGGCCGACGCGCTGGAGCACCTCGTCCGCGGAGTGGTCGACCACCCCGACGACGTCGTCGTGCGCGACAAGCAGCTGCGCCGCGGCTCCGTGCTGGAGGTCCGGGTCCACCCCGACGACCTCGGCAAGGTGATCGGCCGCAGCGGTCGTACGGCGACCGCGTTCCGCACGGTCATCGCCGCGATCGCCGGCAACGGCAGCACCCGGATCGACTTCGTCGACACCGACCGTCGCTGACCGCAGAAGCACCGTGACGACGGGCGCTGCCATGATGGCCGCGCCCGTCGTCTCGTTTTCTACATCGAGGGAGTAGCAGTGGTCTCGACAGGTCCGACAGCCTCGACCGGCGCCGGCTCCGGCGGCGGCGACCGCATCGAGGTCGTCGTCGGTCGCATCGGCAAGCCGCACGGCATCCGCGGCGAGGTCACCGTCGACGTCCGCACCGACGAGCCGGACCGCCGCTACGTCGCGGGAGCGGTCCTGATGGCCGAGGCACCCCGCGGCTCGGCGTTCTCCGCCCGCACGCTCACGGTGGCCCGCACCCGCTGGCACCAGGGTGTCCTGTTGGCGACCTTCGAGGAGCTCGGGGACCGGACGGCCGCCGAGGGGGCGCGTGGCGTGGTCCTGCGCACGGCCGTCGCGGCCGACGAGTCGCCCGAGGACCCCGAGGAGTTCTACGACCACCAGCTGGTCGGGCTCGCCGTCCACGACGTCGACGGCACCCACCTCGGCGAGGTCGCCGGCCTCGTGCACGGAGCCCAGGACCTGTTGCGCATCCGCACACTGGACCGCCGGGAGGCGCTCGTGCCCTTCGTGGCCGCGCTGGTGCCGGAGGTCGACGTGGCCGGAGGGCGGGTGGTCGTCGCCGACCGGCCCGGACTGGTGAGCCCGTTCCCCGAGGACGAGGCCGCCGGCCCGGAGGCCCCGGCGTGAGGCTCGACTACCTCACCATCTTCCCGGACTTCTTCGCCCCGTTGGAGCTCTCGTTGCCCGGCAAGGCCGCAGCGAGCGGCCTGCTGGAGCTGCACGTCCACGACCTGCGGGACTGGACGCACGACAGGCACCGCACCGTCGACGACACCCCGTACGGCGGCGGAGCCGGCATGGTGATGAAGCCCGAGCCGTGGGGGGAGGCGTTCGCGCAGCTGCTGCCCGGGCCCGATGCGGAGGGGGAGCGGCCCACGGTCGTGTTCACCACGCCGTCCGGCGAGCGCTTCGACCAGGACCTGGCCCACGACCTGGCCGGCCGCCGTCACCTGGTCTTCGCCTGCGGCCGCTACGAGGGGATCGACCAGCGGGTGATCGACCACGCCCGCGAGGTGGCAGACGTCCGTGAGATCAGCCTCGGCGACTACGTGCTCAACGGCGGGGAGGTCGCTGCGCTCGCCGTCACCGAGGCGGTGGTGCGCCTGCTGCCCGGGTTCATGGGCAATGCGGCCTCCCTCGAGGAGGAGTCGCACGGCTCCTCCGGGCTGCTGGAGTACCCCGTCTACACGAAGCCCCGCTCCTGGGCGGGCCGCGAGGTGCCCGACGTCCTGCTCAGCGGCGACCACGGCGCGATCGCCCGCTGGCGCGCGGAGGAGTCGCGGCGTCGTACGGCGCAGCGCCGGCCGGACCTGCTGCCGCCCTCGGCCCTCGACGACGGCACCCCGCTGGTGCCCGCCGTGCCGGGCGACGCCGCCGAGCTCCTCACCCTCCAGCGGGCGTGCTGGGT
>QFCS01003804.1_pt1 | contig 10771 bp, 9 predicted proteins | sample 3576561 | NCBI WGS metagenome assembly QFCS01 | reverse complement strand
CTGGTGCTCGGTGAGTCGGTAGGTGGTGGCCGCGTACGGGAACTCCTCCTTCTTGCCAAAGGCTTCCATGTCCCCCTTGAACACCCGAGCCGCCGGGTTGCTGATGGCCAGCGGGTTGTCGGGATGCAGCGGGTTGCTGCCCAGCGGGGTCTCGAAGGGTTCGTAGTGCTCGGGGAACGGGCCTTCGGCCATGCCGATGGCGTGCAGGCGGGCCACACCCTCGGGGTTCATGATGAAGGAGCCGACCGCTTCCTCGGGCGTGGCGTTGGGCCGCATGTCGGGCACGTCCGCCCCGCCCCACGCGGTGCCGTTCCAGCGCAGGTAGGAGCGATTCGGGTCCCAGGGCTTGCCGTTCTTGTCCGCGCTGGCGCGGTTGTAGAGGATGCGGCGGTTGGCCGGCCACGCCCAGCCCCAGCCCGGGTAGACGCCCAGGCCGGTCGGGTCGCTCAGGTCGCGCCGCGCCGTCAGTTGCCCGACTGCTGCCAGCAACCGGCGTAGATCCAGTTGCCGCAGGCGGTGGAGCCGTCGGCCTGGAGCAGCGCGAAGTTGGGCATCTGCTCGCCCGCCTTCACCAGCACCGCGCGCGGCGCCGTGGGGTTCTTCGGGTCCACGGGCGCCAGCACGTCGCTGATGGCGCGGCCGTTGATTTCGCGCAGCAGTTCGGCCGAGCTGGGCACCTGCGCGTTGAGGTACGGCCAGGTCAGCGCGGCCACCGGCTCGGGCAGGGTACCGCCGTCCTTGGCGTACATGGCGCGCAGTTTCATGAACAGGCGCGCCACGATCTCCGAGTCCACCTTGGCCTCACCCGGGGGATCGACCGCCTTCTCCTTCCAGGCGATGACGCGGCTGGAGTTGGTGAAGCTGCCAGTCTCTTCGGCGAAGCAACTGGTGGGAAAGCGGAACACCTCGGTCTGGATGGCCTTGGGGTCGACGTCGTTGAGCGGCCCGAAGTTCTTCCAGAACTCGCCCGTCTCGGTCTCCAGCGGGTCCATCACCACCAGGTACTTGAGCTTGCTCAGCGCCGCCGAGAGCTTCTTCTTGTTGGGCACCGCCGCCAGTGGGTTGAAGCCCTGCACCAGGAAGCCGTTCATCTTGCCCTGGTGCATCAGCTCGAACATGTGCAGGATGTCGTAACCCGCGTCGCGCTTGGGCACCCAGTCGTAGGCGAAGCCGTTCTCGGCGGTGGCCGCCGGCCCGTAGTAGGCCTTCATCAGGCTGTTGAACCACTTGGGAAAGTTCTGCGTGAACGCCATCTGGTTCGGGCGCAGCGGCTTGGGCGTGCGCCGGGCCAGGTACTCCTCCACCGTGGTGTCGGCATCGCCGGGCGCGCTCAGGTAGCCCGAGAGCACTTCCGAGTAAGCGTTCATGTCGGTCACGCCCTGCACGTTGGCGTGCCCCCGCAGCGCATTGACCCCTCCGCCCGGGCGGCCCATGTTGCCCAGCAGGAGCTGGATCATGGCCATGGTGCGGATGTTCTGCGAGCCCACCGTGTGCTGCGTCCAGCCAAGCGCGTACATGATCGTGCTGGTCTTGTCCGGCGCGGACATCTCGCCCAGCATCTGGCAGATCTGCAGGAACTTGTCCTGCGGTGTGCCGCAGATGCGGGTCACCATCTCGGGCGTGTAGCGGCTGTAGTGCTTCTTGAGCTGCTGGTAGACCGTCAACGGATCCTGCAGGGACTCATCCACCTTCACGAAGCCGTCCTCGCCGACCTGGTAGCCCCAGCTCGCCTTGTTGTAGCTGCGCTTGGCCTCGTCGTAGCCGCTGAAGATGCCGTTGTTGAACTGGTACTCCGGCTTGGTCAGGAACGAGAGGTCGGTGTTGAATTTCGCGTAGTCGAGGTGGATCTTGTCGTTCGACAACAGGTAGTTGATGACACCGCCCAGGAAGGCGATGTCGGTGCCGTTGCGAATGGGCGCATAGACGTCGGCCACCGCCGCGGAGCGCGTGAAGCGCGGATCCACGACGATCAGCCGGGCCTTGCGGTGCTGCATCGCTTCGGTCACCCACTTGAAACCACAGGGGTGGGCTTCGGCGGCATTGCCGCCCATGATGAGGACGAGATCCGTGTTGCGGATGTCGGTCCACGAGTTGGTCATCGCTCCGCGACCGAAAGTCGGGCCCAGACTGGACACCGTCGGCGCGTGTCAGATACGTGCTTGCGTATCGAGTGCCACCATCCCCAGGCCGCGCGCGACCTTGACGGACAGGTAACTGGACTCGTTGGACGAGGCCGAGGAGATCAGGAAGCCGGTGCTGTTCCAGCGGTTGACCGTGACGCCCTTGTCGTTGGTCTTGATCAGGTTGGCGTCGCGGTCCTGCTTCATGTGCGTGGCCACGCGGGTCAGCGCCTCGTCCCACGAGATGCGCTTCCATTCGCTGGCGCCCGCCTCCCGCACCTGCGGGTACAGCACGCGGTTGGGCGACTGGATCATGTCCATCACGCCCGCGCCCTTGGGGCACAGCGTGCCACGGTTCACCGGGTTGTCCGGGTCGCCCTCGATGTGAACGATGGTCGATTTGACGTTCTTGGCCTTGTCACCCAGCGTGTACATCACCAGGCCACAACTGACGGAGCAGTAGGGGCAGATGCTGCGTGTCTCGGTGGTGCGCGCGAGCTTGAAGCTGCGCGTCTCGGCCAGCGCGGCGGTGGGCGAGAAGCCCAGTGCCACCAGGCTGGATCCCACCAGCCCGGCACCGCTGACCCGGAAGAAATGTCTCCGGTTCATGTCCATATCGTTGAACTCCAGCGGGTCGTGGGGCCCGCGTGTTTCTGGCACGCCTGCGTCACGGCAGAGCACGTCGAGTTTGCATGCTCGACCACGAGAAACCGATGGGCACTAGCCCTTATGAAATGGAGTGCGCATGTTGGAACGTACGCAGACGGTGCGAATCGCGACAAGCTGTCGCAGCTCACGCCAATTTGTCGCATCCTTGGGTCGCTCCCTGGAGCCGAGCGCTCTATATAGTGGCCCTTCAATTCACCTTCGCGTAACACCTTTGTCAGCATGCCGGCCTCCGTCAAATCAGCGCAACGCGTCGTCGAAGTCTTCGAGTTTTTCGCGCAACGGCGGGCTCCCGCCACGCTGTCGCAGGTGGCGTCCGCGCTCGACTACCCCTCGTCGAGCACCTTCGCGCTGTTGAACACGCTGCGCGACCTGGGCTATCTCGACTACGAACGCGAGCAGCGCACCTACGTGCCCACCGTGCGCGCCGCGCTGCTGGGGCTGTGGGTGAACGACGCCCTGCTGGCGGACGGCACCGTGGTGCGGCTCATGTACCAGTTGCGCGACGAGACCGAGTGCACCGTCACGCTGGGCATCCAGAGCGGCTTCCAGGTGCAGTACATCCACGTGGTCAAGGGTGGCCCGGCGGCCGGGGTGACCCAGGTGGTGGCCGGCGCCACGCGCCCGCTGCTGCGCTCGGCCGTGGGGCAGGTGATCCTGGCGCTCAAGTCCCGGGCCGAGCTGCGCGCGCTGGTGACGCGCATCAACGCCGAAGACAAATCGGCGCCGCCGGTGCGCTTCAACGAATTGCTCGCCAAACTCGACGAGTGCCGCGAGCGCGGATATGCCTACAGCGAAGGGGTGGCGACGCCGGGCTCCGGCACCATCGCCATGCTGCTGGCCGCACCGCGCCACCAGCCGCCCATGGTGCTGGGGCTGGCGACCCGCATACCCACGTTGCGCACCAATCGCGCCCGCTACCGGGACGCGCTGCTCCAGGTGGTGAAGGCGCACCGGGAGCACATGGAATTGCTGCCGCAGACCTTCTCGGCACCGCGGCGCTGAGCGCGAATCAAGGGCGCCGGGCGCCCATCGCGCGCCGCCTCAGGCGGTGACGCGCACCGTGTTGCGCAGCACGCCCACGCCTTCGATGCGGCATTCGATGACGTCGCCATCGGCCAGGAAGCGGCGCGGGTCCATGGCGTAGCCCACGCCCGAGGGCGTGCCGGTGGCGATGACGTCGCCCGGCTCGAGCGTGAGACCGGCCGACAGCGATTCGATGGTCTCGGGGAGACGGAAGATCATGTCGCCGGTGCTGGCGTCCTGGCGGGCCTCGCCGTTCACCGAGAGCTGGATGCGCAGCGCGTGCGGATCGGGGATCTCGTCGGCCGTGACGATCCAGGGTCCCATGGGGCAACTGGTGTCCAGCCCCTTGCCTTTGAACCACTGATCGTGGCGGCGCTGCAGATCGCGCGCGGTGATGTCGTTGACGATGGTGTAGCCGAACACATGGCCCAGGGCGTCGGCAGCCGCGATGTCGCGCCCACCCCGGCCGATGACGGCCGCCAGTTCCACCTCGTAGTCCAGCCGCCGGGTCACGCGCTCGTCGTAGCGGATGTCCGCGCCATCGCCCACGATGGCGGTGTGGGGTTTGGTGAAGAACTGCGGGTATTTCGGCAGCTCGGTCTTCTGGTCGCGCGACACGTTGTCCTCCTGGATGTGTTCCGCGTAATTGCGGCCCAGGCAGAAAACGTTCTTGGGCGGGCGGGGGATGGGGGCGATCACACGGCCCTCGCCAGCGGCCAGGCGCGCGCGCGCCAGCCGCGCGGGCTCGGCCGCGAGGGTCCGCAAGGCGGCCAGGGCCGTATCGCCGGCGGCGATCAGGTCCAGCAGGCTCAGCCGCTGCGGCGCCAGGCCCTCGCGTTCGAGGAACGCCGCGTCGGCCAGCGCCACCTGCAGGTCGTGCACGCCGTCGTCGGTGAACAGCACGGGGACCGGCCGGCCAGCGCGCAAACAACTTCCCAGTTTCATGAATGTGCTTTCTTTGTCAGGCGGGTAGCCGTCATTCGGGCTTCATACCGGCCGCCTCGGCCACGCGTTTGAAGGTGTTGATCTGCTGGACCTGGAACTCGCGCATCCGGTCCGTGTTGCGCAGCAACAGGTCCGAGCCTGCGCGGCGCGCGAAGTCCTTGCCTTCGGGGGACGACATGATCTTCTGCACCTCGGCCGCGACGCGCTCCGCGATCGCATCCGGCACCTCGGTGCGCACCATGAGGGCCGACCAGCCGTAGACCGTGTAGTCCGGGTAGAACTCCTTGAGCGTCGGCACGTTCGGGAAGTCGGGGTGGCGCTGCTCACCCGTCACGGCCAGCAGGCGCAACTGCCCCGACCTGGCCATGGCCGACATGGAGGTCACGCCATCCATGGCCACGTCGATCTGCCGGCCGGCGAGGTCGGTGTTCATCTGCCCGGTGGCGCGGTAGGGCACGTAGGTGAAGCGGATGCCAGCCAGGTGCGAGAACCATTCGGTGGCCAGCCGGTAGCCGGTGGCGAAGTTGCCGTAGTTGAGCTCGCCGGGCTTCTTCTTGGCCGCGGCCACCAGTTCCTGCCAGGTGGTGATGGGGGACTGGCCCGACACCGCCACGCCCAGCATGCTGCGGCCGATGCCCGCGATGGGCTTGAAATCCTTGACGGGGTCGTAGGGCATGTCCTTGATCAGGACCGCGTTGACCGCCAGGTTGGTCCAGCTGCCCAGCACCATGGTGTAGCCGTCGGCCGGTGCATTCTTGGCCTGCATCATGCCCAGGCGCCCATCGGCGCCGGGGAAGTTCTCCACCGTCACGGGCTGGCCCAGCGCCGTCGACAGGTGCTGGGCGATGAAGCGCGCCGAGGTGTCGCTGGTGCTGCCCGCCGCGAACGGCGACACCAGCCGGATGGGCCGCGACGGCCAGTCGCCGGTTTGGGCGTGGGCGCCCATGCTGCCCAGCAGCGCCAGGGCCGCTGCGCCCCCGATCAGGTTTCTTCGGTGCATGTCTGTCTCCTTGTGGTCGGTCGGTGAGTGGCCTGTCGGCCGCGAATCAGCGGGCGGCTCGCTCGCCCATCTGTGCAAGAACCTCAGCCTGGTGTTCGCCCAGCCGCGGTGGCCGCCCGGGCGGCCGCACGCCGCTGTACCGGGCGATGTAGCCCGGGCCCAGAACCTGGATCGGCGTGCCATCGGGCAGCTCGCTGTCGAGCTTCAGGGCCCGGCCATCGAGGTGCGGGTGCGCGAGCGCGGTCGGCAGGTCGCGAACGGCGCTGGCCGCCACGCCCTGCGCCGCGAAGATCGCCTCCCACGCCAGCGCACCGTGCCGGCTCAGCGCCGCGGTCACTTCCTCGCGCAGGGCCGCCGCGTGGCGCTGGCGCCCCCCGCGATCGGCGAAGCGCGGATCGCTCAACAGGTCTTCCCTGCCCAGGGCGGCGGCCAGTTGCTCGAACTGTTCCTGGCGCACCACGCCCAGCGTGATCTCGCCATCGCCGGTCTCGAAGGTGTCGGCCGTGGGGGAGTTGCTGTAGCCCAGGTTGCCCTGCTTGCGCGGGCGCACGCCGCCGGCCAGGCAGGGCCCCGCCACCGAAATCATCATGTTCATCGCCGCGTCGAGCATGGCGACATCGAGGTACTCGCCCTGCCCCGTGCGCTCGCGGCGAAGCAGCGCCGTGGTGATCGCGTGCGCGGCCAGCACGCCGGTGAAGGTGTCGACGATGGGAAAGCCCACGCGCATCGACGGGCTCTCCGGCTCACCCGACAAGGTCATCAGCCCCGACATGCTCTGGATGATCTGGTCGATGGCCGGGTTGCCGCGCAGGCTGCCGGTCTGCCCGAAGCCGGAGATCGAGCAGTACACGAGATCGGGCCGCAGGGCCTGGCAGGCCTCGTAGCCGAAGCCCAAGCGGTCCATCACGCCCGGCCGGAAGTTCTCGACCACGACGTCGCATTGCGCCACCAGTTGGCGCACGGTCTCGCTGTCCTTCGGGTCCTTCAGGTCGAGCACGATGGACCGCTTGCCCGAGTTCACCGAAGCGAACGACGGGCTGACGCCGTCCACGTGCGTCTGCCCGCCGTAGTGGCGCATGGTGTCGCCGGTCGCCGACTCCAGCTTGATGACCTCCGCGCCCTGCAAGGCGAGGTGGTAGGTGGCGATCGGCCCCGCGAGCACGTGGGTGAAGTCCAGGACGCGAACGCCCTCCAGTGCCTGCATGGTCATTCGGCCACCTTCGGGTACGCGCCCGTGAACACCGGATCGCGCTTCTCGACGAACGCGCGCTTGGCCTCGCGGCCGTCGGGCGTGAGGCCCAGGTAGCGCTGCATCGGGCCGCCGGCCTCCATGTGCCCAGAAAAACCGGCCGAATCCAGCAAGAGGTTGCAGGCGGACTTGGTGTAGCGAAGCGCCAGCGGCGGCAGCTTGGCCAGGGCCTGCGCGTAGTCGTCCACGGCGGCCTCGAAGTCCTGCGCGCTCACCACCCGGTTGATCAGGCCCCACGCTTCGGCCCGCTGCGCGCTGATCCGCCCGCCCAACAGCGTCAGTTCGAGCGAACGCGCGCGCCCGATGGTGAACAGGAAAGCGCCGCCCGCGTGGTTGCCGGCGCGGATCTCGGGCATCTGGAAGAAGGCCGTGTCGACCGCGACCACCAGGTCGCACGCGGTGGCCAGGTAGCAGCCGCCGCCGATGGCCGGCCCGTTGACCGCCGCGATCACCGGCTTGAAGTTGCGCTGGATGCGCTGGCGGGCCTGAGTGTTCCAGCGGCCATAGGCGTCGATGGCCTGGGCGTCGGCCGAGCGGGTGAAGCGCAAGTCCTGTCCCGCACTGAACATGTCACCCGCGCCCGTGAGGATGGCGCATCGGCAATCGGGGTCGTCCTCCACCTCCGAGAAGGCCTGGACCAACTCCTTGAACATCTCGAGGTCGTGCGCATTGCGCACCTCGGGACGGTTGAGGACGACGCGCCATACCGGCCCGTTCTTCTCGACGATCAAACTCTTGAACATACCCGTGTGTCTCCGTTGAGAACGAGTATGTCGAGCGCGGGTGCGGCGGCGCAATGCTTCCGGGTCAAGCTCTCACATACGTGAGAGAGTTTTCATGGATGAGAAAGAGTGGCGTGGCGCTTCCCCACGGCCTTTGCCAGGCGCCCGACTTCCGCGCGCAGCGCGGCGGGCTCGATCGCCTCGACCTCGGCGCCATAGCCCAGGATCTGCCGCGCGCCATGCTCCACCGACTCGAGCGGCACGGCCAGGCAGCGCCAACCCGGTGGCACGCGGACATGGGGCGGTGCTTCCATGGGCACACCAGGGTGGCGGGCGTTGGCCAGCCAGACCAGCGCCCGTGGGGAGGCGAGCACACACGCGCGCAGCGGACGCCGGGCCGCTTCGAACTGTGCGAGCGACGCCTGCCAATGGCGCGCGAGGTCAAAGCCGCGCGGGCGACGAAAACCCGTGCCCAGCACCGTCAGCCCGCGCACGCTGGCCAGGCGCCAGGTGCGCACCTCGGTCTGGCCGGCCTCGCGCGCCGCCAGGTACCAGGCGCCCGCCTTGAGCACCAGGCCCAGCGGCTCCAGTTCGCGCTCGGACGTGCCGCGCCAGCTCGCGTACGCCACCCGCAGGCGCCGGCCGCGCCACACGGCCTGCGCCGCCTCGCGCAGAAAGGCGGGGTTGTCCGGTTCGCGGTACCAGTCGAGCGGATCGATGTGCAGCCGGTCCGCCACGACGGCGGCGCTGTCGCGCCAGGGCGTCGGCACGCTGGCCACCAGCTTCAGCCGCGCCGAGGCAGCTGCCTCGCCCAGCCCCAAGGCCGTCGCCGGCCCCGGCAGCCCGGCGAGCAGCAGGGCGTTGGCCTCGTCGCCTGTCATGCCGGTGAGGCGCGTCGTCCACCCGGGCTGCAACTGGAAGCCGCCCTGGTGACCGCGCTCGCCCCACAGCGGCACACCGGCCGCGGAGAGCTGGTCGATGTCGCGCAAGACGGTGCGTTCGGACACCTCGAGCGCGCGGGCCAGCGCGCCGGCTGTCATTCGGCCGTTTGCCTGCAACAGCATGAGGATGGACAAGAGGCGGCTGGCTTTCATCGGTTTTCAATCATGACATGCCTTGTCGTATTGGTGCTGAGAGGATCGCGCACCCCATCACCACGAGGCACCCACCATGAACACACCGGCCACCACCCCGACCACCGCCGCGCACGATTTCGACTTCCTGGTCGGCCACTGGACCACCCGCCAGCGGCGCCTGAAACACCGCTTGCAGGGCAGCGACGACTGGGAGACCTTCGACGCCACCACGCACAACCAGCACCTGCCGGGCGGGGTGATCAATTTCGACACCCTGGTGGCGCCGGGCTGGCGGCCAGGTTGGGTGGGCATGTCGCTTCGTGTGTTCAACCCCGTCACCAACCTCTGGAGCATCCACTGGGTCACCAACGAAGGGGGTGGCATCGACCCGGCGACGGGGTGCCTCGATGCGCCGGTCGTCGGCCGATTCCACGGAGACGAGGGCGTCTTCGATGGCGAAGACATGTTTGAAGGCCGCGCGATCCGCGTGCGCTTCCATTGGCAGCGCCAGGGCCCCGACCGCGCGCGCTGGCAGCAGGCCTTTTCGGAAGACGGCGGGATCAGTTGGGAGGTCAACTGGGTGATGGAATTCGAGCGCGTGGCGCCACGCAGCGCCGACGGGGTGACCGCCCTCGACATCGATTGCCAGGTGCTCGAACTGCGCCAGTACACCCTGCGCCTGGGCCAGCGCGACACGCTGATCGAGCTCTTCGACCGCGAATTCGTCGAACCGCAGGAGGCGCTGGGCATGGCCGTGATGGGCCAGTTCCGCGACCTGGACGCGCCCGACCGCTTCGTCTGGCTGCGCGGCTTCACCGACATGGCCAGCCGGGCCGGTGGGCTGGCGGCGTTTTATGGCGGGCCGGTGTGGCACGAGCACCGCGACGCCGCCAATGCCACCATGATCGATTCCGATGACGTGCTGCTGCTGCGGCCCGCCTGGCCGGGCGCGGGCGTGTCGATGCGGGCGCGCCATCGAGCCCGTGACGCGGGGGGCCCGGCGCCCGCGGGCGTGCTCAGCGCCGTGGTGCTGCCCCTGCGCGAACCGGCCAGCGCCGAGGTGCTGCGCCACTGCCGTGAGGCCCTCACGCCGTGCTGGCAGAGCGGTGGTGCCGAGGTGCTGGGTTGGTACGTGACCGAGAGCGCGCCGAACAACTTTCCGCGCCTGCCGGTGCGCGAGGGCGAACAGGTGCTCGTGGGCTTCGCACGGTTCCCCGACCTGCAGGCGCTCGACGCGTTCGAGCGCAGCGGCGTCTGGTCGCACGCGCTGCAGAGCGGGCCTTCGGCCTGGCTCGCGGGAACACCCAGCAGCCTGCGGCTGCAGCCCACCGCGCGCTCGGCGATCCACGCCTGAGCCGCCCGCCTGCGCCTTGCGCGGGGCCAGCGCCCGCAGGGATTCAGAGGCGCTGGCTCAGCCGCGCGGCAGGCGGCGCGCGATCTCCGCCACCAGCCGGCGCGCCAGCGCCAGCTTGCCGTCGCGCGGCAACTCGGTGGTGCCGCCCTCGTCCACCAGCAGCAGCGCGTTGTCGTCGCGGCCGAAGGTGTCGGGGCCGATGTTGCCCACCAGCAGCGGCACGCCCTTGCGCGCGCGCTTGGCCTGGGCGTGCGCCAGCAGGTCGTGGCTTTCGGCGGCGAAGCCCACGCAGTAGAGCGCCCCGCCCTTGGCGCGCGCGCCCTGCGCCACGCCGGCCAGGATGTCGGGGTTCTCCACGAAGGCCAGGGCGGGCACTTCGCCACTGCCGTCCTTCTTGATCTTCTGGCCAGCCGCGTTGGCCGGACGCCAGTCGGCCACGGCGGCGGCGGCGATGAAGACATCTGCCGCGTCGGCGCTGGCCTGCACAGCGCGCTGCATGTCCTGCGCGGACATCACGTCCACCCGCTGCACGCCGCGCGGCGTGGGCAGGGCCACGGGGCCGGCCACCAAGGTGACCTGCGCGCCGGCCTCGTGCGCGGCGCGCGCGAGCGCG
>QFCS01001333.1_pt1 | contig 10783 bp, 12 predicted proteins | sample 3576561 | NCBI WGS metagenome assembly QFCS01 | reverse complement strand
GCCGCTCGCCGACGCGGACCTGTTCCGGGCGGCGGGCGGCCGAGGCGGACGGGCCGGGCCCCGCACCGTCGTCGCCCACCTGCTGCTCCCCGCGGAGCGGCAGGTTTGCGTCATGTCCGGGGAACCCCCGCGCGTCGGCTTCGTCGTCAGCAAGGCCGTCGGTACGGCGGTCGTGCGCAACCGCGTCAAGCGCCGCCTGCGGCACGCGATGCGCGACCGTACGACGACGCTCCCCGACGGCGGCGTGCTCGTGGTTCGCGCGCTCGCACCCGCCGCGGAGGCGTCGTACGAGGAACTGAGCGGCGACCTCGACCGTTGTCTGGACCGCGTGGGTGTGGTCCGGCAGGAGGTCCGATGAAGTGGCTGCTGATCGGTCTCGTGCGCGGCTACCAGATCCTGGTCAGCCCGTTCCTGGGGCAGACGTGCCGCTACTACCCGTCGTGCTCGGCGTACGCGCTCGAGGCGCTGCGGGTGCACGGCGCGATCAAGGGCACCTGGCTGGCGGTGCGACGCCTGCTGCGTTGTCACCCCTGGTCCCCCGGCGGCGTCGACCACGTCCCGCCGCACCGGTCGCAGCAGTCCTCGCAGCAGCCTCCCGAGCACTCCCCCGAGCAGCCCTCTCAGCACAGCGCTGAGCCTCCCCTGGAGCGCGCGGAGCGCGCCACCGACTTCCGCCCGGCGACCGCCGGCGGTCACCCTCCCCGACAAGGAGCCTGATCCGTGGGCATCATCGGCGACATCGGCAGCTTCATCATGGTGCCGCTGTACTACATCATCTCGGCGGTGCTGATCGGCTGGCACGAGCTCTTCGAGCTCATCGGCCTCGATCCCGCCGGCGGCCTCTCGTGGGCGCTGTCGATCATCGGCCTGACGCTGGTCATCCGGGCGGCGCTGATCCCGCTGTTCGTGAAGCAGATCAAGTCCAGCCGCAACATGCAGCTGCTGCAGCCCAAGGTGAAGGAGCTGCAGAAGAAGTACGGCCACGACCGGCAGAAGCTGGCCGAGGAGACGATGAAGATCTACAAGGACGCGGGCACCAACCCGTTCGCGTCCTGTCTGCCGATCCTGCTGCAGATGCCGATCTTCTTCGCGCTCTTCCGGATGCTCGACCAGGCGGCCCGCTACAACAAGGCGCACGGCTTCCTCGACAAGGAGCGTGCCGCGCAGTTCGGTCAGGCCGACATCTTCGGCAAGATCCCGATCGCCGACTCGTTCTGGGGCGCGCGGACCTGGGGCGACGACCCCAACGGCGTCGTCATGGTCGTGGCGCTGATCCTCGTGCTGGCGATGACCGCCACCACCTTCTTCACCCAGCGTCAGCTGATGGCCAAGAACATGCCGGCCGAGGCGATGACCGGCCCGTACGCCCAGCAGCAGAAGATGCTCCTCTACATCCTCCCGGTGGCCTTCGGTCTCGGTGGTGTGGCGTTCCCGATCGGCGTGCTCCTGTACTGGACCACCTCGAACCTGTGGACGATGAGCCAGCAGTTCTACGTCATCCGCAACAACCCCGCCCCCGGTACGCCGGCCTTCCAGGCCAAGATCGACCGGGACAAGGCCAAGGCCGCGCGTCGCGGCGGTGCCGTTATCGAGGAGGTGGAGGCTCCCGTGCTCGAGGAGCGCCGTCCCTCGACGCGCCAGCAGCCGAAGAAGCAGACCCGCGCCCAGCGCAAGACGGGCCCCAAGAGCAACCCGGCCGCGGCGGCTCAGCCGAGCGGCGGGAAGACCGATTCGACCGAGAACGCCTCCGAGGACCCGGGGTCGGACTCCACCACGCAGGGAGACAGCAAGTGAGCACCGAGACCGAGGCCGTGAACGAGACGGCCGAGACCACCGACGAGGCCGAGACCACCGTGGAGGCACCGGCCGACGCGCAGGAGCCGAGCGCGGACCAGGAGGACGCGGGCGCCGAGGGCGACCACGTCGCGCGCCTGGAGCAGGAGGGCGACATCGCCGCCGACTACCTCGAGGAGCTCCTCGACATCGCCGACCTGGACGGCGACCTGGACATCGACGTCGAGGCGGACCGCGCGGCCGTGTCGATCGTCGGAGCCGACCTGACCCAGCTGGTCGGGTCGGACGGCAAGGTCCTGGAGGCTCTCCAGGAGCTCACCCGCCTGGCCGTCTACCGCGAGACCGGCGAGCGCTCGCGCCTCATGCTCGACATCTCCGGCTTCCGCGCGGACAAGCGGTCGCGTCTGACGCTGCTGGGCACGAAGACCGCCGCGGAGGTCGCTGAGACCGGTGAGCCGGTCTCGCTCGACCCGATGACCCCCTTCGAGCGGAAGATCGTGCACGACGCCGTCGCCGCCGCGGGGCTGCGCTCGGAGTCCGCCGGCGTCGAGCCGCGTCGCTATGTGGTCGTGCTCCCGGCCGACGCCTGAGCACGTCTCCCCTCGCGACGTTTCACGTGAAACACGACGTCACCACACCCCCGGTGTCCCACGGTCCCCAGGACCGGGCGGACCCGGGGGTGGTTGCTGAGGAACCCGAGGCGGGCCGTGCGCCCGTGCAGCTGCCCCCGCCGCCGGATGTGCTCGCCACCATCTTCGCCGCCGACCGTCTGCCGGTGGTGCTTGCCTTCGCCGATCTGCTCGCCACCGACGGTGTGGTGCGAGGTCTGATCGGCCCCCGCGAGGCTCCGCGCCTGTGGGACCGCCACATCGTCAACTGCGGCCTCATGGCTGCCGCCCTCCCCCGGGATGCCACGCTCGCCGACATCGGCTCCGGAGCGGGTCTCCCCGGCCTCGTCCTCGCCATCGCGCGTCCCGACGTCCACGTCACGCTGATCGAGCCGCTGCTGCGGCGTACGACCTTCCTGGAGGAGGCCGTCGAGAAGCTCGGCCTCACGAACGTCACGGTGCGCCGGGGACGAGCCGACGCCTTCCATGGCGAGCTCACCTTCGACGTGGTCACCGCGCGGGCGGTGGCGGCCCTCGACACCCTGGTCGCGTGGTGCCTGCCGCTCGTGGCTCCGCACGGCTCGATGCTCGCCATGAAGGGGAGCTCCGCCGAGGAGGAGGTCGCGGCCGCTGCCGAGGCCTGCCGCCGTCTGGGCGCCACGACGCCCGTGATCGAGGAGTGGGGCGGCGACCTCGTCGTACCGGAGGAGCTCGAGCCGATTCGGCTCGTCCGGCTGTCCTGGGCCGATCCGGCCCGCGTATCGTTGCCGGTCCGTGCCGACCGCGCTCCTCGGGGGAAACGCGGCCTGCAGGCACGGAAGAAGAGGAGGAAGCCATGAGTGATCCGACGAGTGTCGGCGGAGAGTTTTCCACCGGTCCGGAGGCCCGCTCTGAGCGTGACTCTCCACAGATGGGTGAGGGTTTTCCACAGAACGGCTCCGCGGGCGGCACCGACGCCGAGGCGGGCGTTTCACGTGAAACCGCGCCGGATCGCGAGGAGGACGTTTCACGTGAAACCCCTCCGCCTCCTCCTCCGGCCGCCCCGCTGACGGCAGCGCAGCTCGCCGAGCGCGAGGCCGGGTACGACGACGACCTCACGCCGCTGGCGCGTGCGGCGCAGGCGACCGTCCTGGTGCGTGCCGGCATCCCGCAGGAGCAGCTGGCCCGGCCCGACGCGACCCGGATCATGGTGGTCGCCAACCAGAAGGGCGGCGTCGGCAAGACGACCTCGACGGTCAACCTGGCCGCGGCGCTGACCCAGCTCGGGCAGCGGGTACTGGTCATCGACCTCGACCCCCAGGGCAACGCCTCGACGGCGCTGAACATCGAGCACCGCCAGGGCACGCCGTCGACGTACGAGCTGCTCGTGGACGGGCTCGCCATCGCCGACATCATGAAGCCCTGCCCCGACGCGAGCGGCCTGTGGGTGGTCCCGGCGACCATCGACCTGGCCGGCGCCGAGATCGAGCTCGTCAGCGTCGTGGCGCGCGAGCAGCGCCTCAAGCGTGCGATCGATGCGCACCCGCGGATCGGCACCGCCGCCGCGGCCGGCGAGGACCGCTTCGACTACGTCTTCATCGACTGCCCGCCGTCGCTCGGCCTGCTGACCCTGAACGCCCTGGTCGCCGGCGACGAGATGCTCATCCCGATCCAGGCCGAGTACTACGCGCTGGAGGGGCTCGGCCAGCTGCTCGCCACCGTCGACATGGTGCGCGCGCACCTCAACCCCGACCTGGCCGTCTCCACCATCGTCCTCACCATGTACGACGCCCGCACCCGGCTGGCCGCCGGCGTCGCCCAGGAGGTCCGGGAGCACTTCGGCGACCAGGTGCTCAGCACGGCGATCCCGCGCTCGGTGCGCGTGTCCGAGGCGCCGTCGTACGGGCAGACGGTGATGACCTACGATCCCGGCTCCCCGGGCGCGCTCAGCTACCTCGAGGCCGCTCGCGAGATCGTCGTCCGCGGGAGCGTCGCATGAGCGGCTCGGCCCCGCGCCGGGGTCTCGGTCGGGGTCTCGGCTCCCTGATTCCGACGGGCCCGCCGGCCGCCGAATCCACCCCCGCCACGCCCGTCGGTGTCAACCCGACGGACCACCATGCGGACCTTCCCGCAGGAGCGCCTTCCAGCGATGCGGCGGGCCCCGGGTCCACCGGCCCCGCGACAGGCGCTCAGATCGAAGATTCGGCTCTGACGCCCGTCGACGGTGCCTACTTCGCCGAGCTGCCGGTCGCGGAGATCCGGCCCAACGCCGTCAACCCGCGGACCGTGTTCGACGAGGACGCGATGGCCGAACTCGTCCACTCCATCAAGGAGATCGGGCTCCTGCAGCCCGTCGTCGTGCGGAAGACCGGCCCGGCGTCGTACGAGCTGGTGATGGGCGAGCGTCGCTGGCGTGCCACCCAGCAGGCCGGGCTCGCCACGATCCCCGCGATCGTCCGCGAGACCGAGGACACCGACATGCTCCGGGACGCGCTCCTGGAGAACCTGCACCGCAGCAACCTCAACCCCCTCGAGGAGGCGGCGGCCTACCAGCAGCTGCTGGAGGACTTCGACTGCACGCACGACGTGCTCGCCCAGCGCATCGGCCGGTCGCGTCCGCAGATCAGCAACACGCTGCGCCTGCTCAAGCTCTCCCCCGCGGTCCAGCGTCGCGTGGCGGCCGGTGTGCTGTCGGCGGGGCACGCCCGGGCACTGCTGGGCGTGGGCGACGCCGAGCAGCAGGACCGCCTGGCGCAGCGCGTCGTGGCGGAGGGCATCTCGGTGCGCGGCCTGGAGGAGATCGTCGCGGTGGGCGATGGCGTCGGCGGGGCTGCTCCGCGGCCTCCGCGCGCCCGGCCGAAGGCACCGGGTCTGGCCGACCTCTCCGAGCGGCTGTCGGATCGGCTGGAGACCCGGGTCAAGATCGACCTCGGCAAGGCCAAGGGCCGGATCACGGTCGAGTTCGCCAATACCGGCGACCTGCAGCGCATCGTCGACCTCATCGACCCGCGGCGGGACGGCGACGCCCGCGCCTGAGGGTCCCCCCGATTGTCGACAAAGAGACAAGGCGACTTGGAGATATATCTCCGAGTCGCCTTTCTCGTCGCCCGGAAGCACGGGGATTGAGTCCGGGAGGCCGGGGGCAGGATGGCGTCGTTCCCCCCAGGCGACGAAGGACTCTCGGTGACCTCACCTCCTCTCCGGCGCGTACGGCGTGCCGCCGCGGCGATGCCGTTGCTCCTCCTCACGCTCAGCGCGTGCGGTGGCGACGACACGGTGCTCGACGGTGTCGACGGCTCCGTGAGGGGGACGACGACCGAGGTGCAGCTGCCGACCGGGCGACTCACCCTCACCGTCTCCGACGCCGGCGAGGTACGACGCGGCGACCTGACCGACGCGGGTTCCTCGCCCTCCGGGTCCTATGTCGGCATCGACTGGGACTTCGAGCCGTGGGGTGGGATCCCCGACTCCGTCACCGGCTTCCTCATCAGCCAGGAGCGGGCCACGATCCGCGTGAAGGTCGACGGCACGACCTACGACCTGGGTGACGCCGACGAGGCCGCGGCCCGCTACGTGCCGGCCGACGACGGCGTGGACGCGGCCGACGTGGCGCTGTCGGTGACCTTCGACGGCGTCACCCAGCAGGTCCGCGGGGACGGCAGCGACCTGTCCCCCGGCCTGGCGGCCCCGCTGTACGACCTCAGCGCTCCGGCGGATCGCCGCGACGCCTGCGACATCGCCCTGCAGCCGGCCTCGCTGACCGGGACGCCCTCCTGCCGGGCGAGCATGCTCCGCCTGCCCTATGTCGGTGAGCTGGGCTGGGCGGAGGCGGGGACGACCTGGCTGGTGGTCGCCATCGGAGCCGGCGTGGACGAGATCCGCCAGCGTGGCGACGACGCGGGACGCGAGGTGATCGGGCAGGAGCGGACGGTCACGCTGGACGGCGAGGCGCCGGTGCGCGAGCTCACCTCGCGCACGGTGGGCTCATCGCTGGACACGCAGGTGGTCTTCGCCGCCGCCGACGACGGCGTACCCATCGTCCAGTTCCAGCAAGCCCTCACCACAAGACCGGCTCTCGACGTACCGGCGGCGTTGGTCGGCCGCGTCCGGGAGCAGCCATGAGCCGCATCCGGCGACACCAGGGACCGACGTCACGACGTACAGGAGGACGACATGGGTGACCCGAGCGACCAGGAGATCGGCGCCAACCTCGCCGAGCTCTACCTCAAGGGCCGCGACACGCTGCCCGGCGTGGCCGCCGAGATCGGTGCCGCACAGAGCAGCTTCGGCGGCGCCGACACCTGGGACCCCTTCCTGCGCCCCGGCGGCGACATCTACGAGAACAACCCGACCGTCCCCTTCGGCCACGGGTTCGGCGGCGCCGTCAACGGTCCCGGCGACGACCTCGCCGCGGCGATCAGCCTCCTCGGCGGGCACCTGACGAGCCTCAAGGCCGTGCTCGACGACTGCGGACCCAACATCATCCTCACCGCCCAGGACTACGCCCGCACCGACGCCGACGTGCAGGCCGCGTTCCTCGCCATGGGAGGCACGCTGTGACCAGCATCCAAGGGCTCGTCGACGAGCTGATGCGCAAGTCCGCCGAGTACTACTCCGCCTTCGGCGGGGAGCCCTACAACGCGGAGGACTACCGCTTCTTCTTCGAGGGCTTCGTCGGGATGCCCACCGAGAGCGACTTCGACGACCTCGTCACCCGCACCTCCCAAGGGCGCGCGCAGCTGTCGTACGGGTCCTACGGCGGTGACGCCAGCGACCCCGTCGGCGGCTCGGTCAACGTCAACAACACCCTCCTCGACATCGACAGCGTCGCCGACGAGCTCGACGAGTGGCGCGGCCAGGCGGCCTCGTCCTTCCGCGACAACGTCAAGACGCCCTTTCCCGGTGTCGTCACCAACATGTTCATCGCCGCCTCCGTCATCCACGGGGCCGCCACCGCCGAACAGGCCCTGTGGCGCGAGGCGAACGACAACGTCGAGGAGATCCTCACCAACGCCATCAACGCCGTCGACTCCCTCGACGACTGCAACCCCGACGAGTTCGTCTCCCTCGTCAAGGTGATCGGAGCCATCGGCGCCGTCGCCGTCGCCGGACCGGGGGGCGCCGCCATCGCGATCGCGGCCGTCTCCGCCACCGGCGAGGTCCTCGACTCCGGCAAGGAGTTCGGCACCGGCGGCGGCGAGCCCATGGTCATCCTCGGCAAGACCCGCACCGCGCTCCAAGCGGTCATCAGCGACCTCGACGAGGGCGAGGCCAAGGTCAAGGCGGCCCTCCAGGGCGTCTCCTCCTGGATGCGCGACAGCGAGTCCGACTACCGCCTCGGCGGCCGCCCCAGCCTCGCCGACGGCCCCGGAGGGCTGGGTGGGCTGAAGTGACCCATCGCATCGCCGAGAGCATCGACCGGCTGCACCTCGAGGCCGTCGCCTCCGACGGACAGGCCGGGGGCGAGCTCACCGGTCGCTACGACGTCCGCTTCTGGCTCGGTGCCGGCGTCCAGAGCGAGGATCAGGCCGCCCGTGGACTCGCGGAGACCGCGCGATCGCTGCTGCGCCAGCGCACCGTCGCCCTCGCCCGTGCCAAGGCGGCCACCGGAGCGCTCGATGCGCAGGGTCACCGCAGCGCCCAGGTGGCCCGCTTCCACGAGGCCTTCGCCGCGCTGCGCACCGACGTGACGTCGTACGACGGGCTGGTGCGGGTGCAGGCCCTGGGCGTCGAGCAGATCGTGTTCCACGTGGAACCAGGCGCCCTGCAGGCCGGGCACGCCGCCGTGGCCGACGCCGCCACCGAGGCCGTACGACGCGCGGTCGCCGAGCTCGTCGTCGGGATCCGCCGCGTGCGCCGCGAGGCCGACGCCGGCTGAGACGCTCAGCCGCTCTTCTTGGCCGCCCGCTTGGCCGCCCTGGCCCGCAGCTCCTCGCGATCGAGCCTCTCGGCCTCCTCGGGCGTGGGGGCGGAGCCGCCGAAGCGCGCGGGGATCCACCAGGAGCCCGGCTTCTTCTCGTCCTCGGGGTACTCCGCCAGCACCTCGTCGAGCATCCGCTTCATCACCTCGCGCAGCGCCTCGGTCTCGGCCGCGACGTCCTCCCCGGTGGGGTACATCGGCTCACCGACCTTGACGATGATCGTCTTCGGGGAGCGGGAGAAGTCCTTCGGGTGGTCCTTGGTCATCAGCCGGTGGGCACCCCACACGATCACCGGGATCAGCGGCACGCCGGCGTCGGCGGCGATCCGGGCGGCTCCGGACTTGAGCTCCTTGATCTCGAAGGAGCGGGAGATCGTGGCCTCCGGGTAGATCCCGACGACCTCGCCGGCCCTGAGATAGGCCAGCGCGTCCTTCATCGACTGCACGCCGGAGGAGCGGTCCACCCGGATGTGGTGGAAGGAGCGCAGGAGATGGCCGACGCCGGGGGCGTCCATCATCTCCTTCTTGATCATGAAGCGGACCAGCCGCTTGCGCGGTTCGGCGCCGGCGCCGCCATAGATGAAGTCGACGTAGCCGGTGTGGTTGATCGCCAGCAGCGCGCCGCCCTTGCGGGGCACCGATTCCGATCCGGTCACGACCACGCGCTGGCGCATCAGCTTGAAGAGCACCTTGGCGGTGACGATGACAGGCGGGTACGTGATGTCGAGCACCGCTGGATTCTGACAGGGCAACCTGAGAGAACGCGACTGTGTGTCGCGCAGAAACCGGGGCGGAAACTACTCCCGGCGTACAAAACTCTGCACTCGGCGGTCGGGAATCCCCCACTCGGCGGTCGGGAATCCCCCACTGGGCGGTCGGGAATCCCCCACTCGGCGGAGGGTCAGCGGCGGGTGGCGAGGAAGTCGGAGATCCGGCCGATGGCCTCCTCGAGGACGTCGACGTCCGGGAGGGTGACCAGGCGGAAGTGGTCGGGAGCGAACCAGTTGAACCCGGTGCCGTGGGTGACCAGGATCTTCTTGGCACGCAACAGCTCGATGACGAACTGCTCGTCGTCGTCGATGGGGTAGACCGCGGGGTCCAGGCGCGGGAAGCAGTACAGCGCGCCGCTGGGACGCACCGACGTGACACCGGGGATCTCGTTGAGCAGCCGGTCGGCGAGCATCGCCTGCTCGTAGAACCGTCCGCCCGGCACGATCAGCTCGTTGATCGACTGGTAGCCGCCGAGCGCCGTCTGGATGGCGTGCTGGGCGGGGACGTTCGCGCACATCCGCATGTTCGACAGCAGCGTGAGGCCCTCGAGGAAGTCCTCGGCGAGCTCCTTGGGGCCCGAGACCATCACCCAGCCGGCGCGGTAGCCGCACACCCGGTAGGCCTTGGACAGGCCGCTGAAGGTCAGGCAGAGGACGTCGTTGCCGGCCGCGGCCGCGGCGTGGTGGTGCACCGCGTCGTCGAACAGGATCTTCTCGTAGATCTCGTCGGCGAAGACCACGAGGTCGTGGCGGCGGGCGATGTCGATCAGCTTGCCGACCATCTCCTTGCTGTACACCGCGCCCGTTGGGTTGTTCGGGTTGATGATCACCAGGGCGTGGGTGTTCTCGGTGATCTTCGACTCGATGTCCTCGAGGTCGGGCATCCAGCCGTTCTCCTCGTCGCACCGGTAGTGCACCGGAGTGCCGCCCGACAGCGACACCGCACCCGTCCACAGCGGGTAGTCCGGCGCCGGCACCAGCACCTCGTTGCCGTCGTCGACGAAGGCCTGGAGCACCATCGAGATCAGCTCGGAGACGCCGTTGCCGATGAACACGTCCTCGACGGCGGTGTCCTTCAGCCCACGCGACTGGTAGTACTGCGCCACCGCGGTGCGCGCCGAGTAGATGCCACGGGAGTCGGAGTAGCCCTGGGCGTCGGGCAGGTTGTGCACCATGTCGGCCACGATCGCCTCGGGTGCCTCGAAGCCGAACGGGGCCGGGTTGCCGATGTTCAGCTTGAGGATCTTGTGACCCTCCGCCTCCAGGCGCTGGGCCTCGACGAGGATCGGCCCCCGCACGTCGTAGCGGACGTTGCGAAGCTTCTGGCTCTGGTGGATCTTGCGCACGGACGTCATTGTCTCAGGTCCGCGCCAGCGCTTTTCGTCCCGGCGCCGCACCCCGGCCGCGGCGTACCATCGCACGCGTGGCCCGCACGACGGTCCCCCTCACGCTCGACCTGCTCGACGCCCTCGACGCGCCGTGCCGGACCTGCCTGTTCTGGGAGCACCCGCCCGTGCGCAGCGACGGGATCGGCCCCGAGGAGCGCGCCCGGGAGAAGGAGGCGTGGATCTCCGAGGTGCTGCGCGAGTGGGGCTCGTGCGGGCGGGTCGCGCTCGTCGACGGCCGGCCGGTAGGATACCTCGGCTGCGGCCCGCCCGGCTTCGTGGCCGGCGCCGCCGCCTTCCACACCGCGCCCGTCTCCCCCGCGCCGG
>QFCS01003803.1_pt1 | contig 10786 bp, 10 predicted proteins | sample 3576561 | NCBI WGS metagenome assembly QFCS01 | reverse complement strand
CGCTTCGGCGCGCGCATGGGCGACGTGACGCTGATCGACATGATGGTCGGCGCCCTGCACGACCCCTTCCACAAGATCCACATGGGCGTCACGGCCGAGAACATCGCCGCCAAGTGGGGCATCAGCCGCGAAGAGCAGGACAAGCTCGCCGCCGAAAGCCACCGCCGCGCGCAGCACGCCGTGGAAGCGGGCTACTTCAAGGACCAGATCGTTCCCGTGATGCTCAAGAGCCGCAAGGGCGAGGTGGCCTTCGGCACCGACGAGCATTTCCGCCCCAACGCCACGGTGGAGGACATGGCCAAACTCAAGCCCGTGTTCGCGAAGGAGAACGGCACCGTCACCGCCGGCAACGCCTCCGGCATCAACGACGCCGCGGCGGCCGTGGTGTTGATGAGCGGCGAAGAGGTCAAGGCGCGTGGTATCAACCCCATCGCGCGGCTGGTGGGTTATGCGCACGCGGGCGTGGACCCGAAGTACATGGGCATCGGCCCCGTGCCGGCCACGCAGGCCGTGCTCAAGAAGACCGGCCTGAGCCTGAACGATATCGACGTCATCGAGGCGAACGAGGCCTTCGCGGCCCAGGCCTGCGCCGTCATTCGCGATCTGGGGCTCGACCCGGCCAAGGTCAACCCCAATGGCTCGGGCATCTCGCTGGGCCACCCCATCGGCGCCACCGGCGCGCTGATCACGGTCAAGGCCATCCACGAGCTCGACCGCTGCCAGGGTCGCTTCGCGCTGGTCACCATGTGCATCGGCGGTGGCCAGGGCATCGCCGCCATCTTCGAACGTTCCTGATCGCGCACCGGAGGCCCGCATGCACGGACTGCCGACCGCCGAGCCGGCGGACCTGGGGCTGAGCCCCGAGCGCACGCAGCGCATCGTGCAGGCGCTGCAGCGCGACGTGGACCGCGGCCGCCTGCCCGGCGCCGCGGTGCTCATCGCGCGGCATGGGCGTGTGGTGCTCGACGCCGCCGTCGGCCGCCTCGACCCGGCGCGCGACGCGCCCATGGGCACGGATGCGATCTTCCGCATCTACTCCATGACCAAGCCCATCGTCTCGGTGGCGGCCATGATGCTGGTGGAGCAAGGCCGGCTGCAACTGAGCGACCCGGTGGGCCAGTACGTCCCCGGCTTCATGAACCAGCGCGTGGCCGTGCCCGGCCCGCACGGGGTGGTGCTGGTGCCCGCCACGCGGCCCGCCACCGTGCAGGATCTGCTGCGCCACACCGCCGGCCTGACGTATGAGTTCACCGGCAACGGCCACGTCAACGCGCTCTACTCGCAGGCCGGCCTGGTGAGCCGCGACCAGACCAACGCCGAGTTGTGCGAGCGCCTGGCCGCGCTGCCGCTGGCGCACCAACCCGGCACGGCCTGGGCCTACAGCCGCGCCACCGACGTGCTGGGCCGCGTGATCGAGGTCATCACCGGCCAGACCCTGGCCGAGCACCTGCGCGAGACTGTCCTGCTGCCCCTGGGCATGCACGAGACGGCTTTTCACGTGCCGCCCGCGCAGCACCACCGCATCGCCGAGGCCTTCGAGCACGACCCCGATGGCGGCGTGCAGATGCCCATGCACGACCCGCGCGAGGTGCCGAAGCTGGAGATGGGCGGCGGCGGGCTCATGTCCACCGCGCACGACTACGCGCGCTTCCTGCAGTGCCTGCTCAACGGCGGCGAACTGGACGGCCAGCGCCTGCTCTCACCGCACACCCTGGCCTTCATGACGGCCGACCACCTGGGCACCAGCGTGCCCCATGCGGACAACCCCTTGCTGCCACCGGGCCACGGCTTCGGCCTGGGCTTTGCGGTGCGCACCGCGCCGGGCGAGGCCAGCGTGCCCGGCTCACTGGGCACCTACCACTGGAGCGGCATCGGGGGCACGCACTTCTTCGTCGACCCGTCGCTGGGGCTGTTCGCCATCTTCATGGCGCAGGCGCCGAACCAGCGGATTCACTACCGGGGGGTGATGCGGGGGCTGGTGTACGGAGCGGTGCTCGCCTGATCGGCGCGCGCGAACACCGGACCCAGGCATCGGCGAGCGCCCATCCCCAGACTGGGGGATGGTCTTTGCCCTGAGTGCGCTCGCATACTTCTGCGCCGTCCTTTCGCGCCGAAGGCAAACGGCAAGAACTCCCGATGGCATTGGCGCACAGGAGATGGCCGTGGCGACAAGGTGCGTGGTGAACGTGGACCTGGTGGACGTGTGGGCCGACGCCGGGCGCAAGAAGTTTCTGCGAACGCTCGGTTGGGGGGACGAGGTCTCCGTCAAGAAAATCACCTCTTCGGCAGTTGAAATCGAGACCGTCGTCTACGAGGCAGCGCTGGACGGCTCCATCACACCGAACAAGCTCCCGGGCTTCATCGTGCCCACCCGGTCCAGCGGCTTCAAACCCGCCGACGTCGTCATCAAGGCGGCCAACAACGAGGTGCTGCGCGTCAACTTCATCGACGTGCAACAGGGCGACGGTGCGGTCATCGAAACGCCGGACGGAAAACTCATCCTCGTCGATGGTGGCGACAACCAGTTGTTCGCGCGCTACCTGGCCGGCCGCTTCAGAGGCACCAGCGCCGCCAAGCCCAAAGACGTCGACTGCATTCTGGTCACGCACGGTGACGCAGACCACTTCGAAGGCCTGCCCCGGATCTTCGACTCCGAAACACACCCCGAGCCGAAGAAGCGGCTGTTCATTCGCCCGCACCGCGTCTACCACAACGGCATCGTGAAGCGGCCCGGCACCAGGAACAAGAAAAGGGTGCCCGAGAAGGAGTTGCTCGGCCCCACCGCAAAGCTCGGCGACAGCCTCTACCTCGTGGGACTGGAGGCGGATCTGCTGAAGGTTCCCGATGCGGACATGAACGCGCCCTTCCTGAAGTGGAAGAAGGCCTTGGCGGCCTACAACAAGCGGCGCAAGATCGTGTTCCGCCGCTTGGAACTCGGCGACACCAAGGCCTTTTCCTTTTTCAACCAGGGCAGCCTGAACATCGAGGTCCTGGGCCCCATCACGGAAACGGTCGCGGGCAAGACGGGGCTGAAATTCCTGGGAGACCCGCCCAAGGGCCCCCGAATGGGACATGAATCCCTGGCGCAAGAGGATCTGGACAGCAAGGGCTTCTCGGCGTCTCATACGATCAACGGGCACTCCATCGTGTTCAAGCTGAACTACGGTGGTTTCAGCTACCTCTTCTCCGGTGACCTCAACGATGAGGCCAGCCGCTTTCTCGCGCGGGAGCACAACAAGGGAACGGTCAATCTTCGATCGGAAGTGTTCAAGGTGCCGCACCATGGATCCGCCGATTTTTCCGGCGCCTTCGTGCAAGCGATATCTCCGGTGGTGAGCGTGGTCTCAAGCGGCGACGAGAACGCACGTAAGGAATACATTCACCCGCGCGCCACCCTGATGGGCGCCCTGGGAAAGCATTCGAGGGTCGCCGAACCCCTGATCTTCGTGACCGAGCTGGTGGCGTTCTTCACGTATGAAAAGCTGGTGCAGAACGTCGATCCCCAGGTGGCCAGGAAACGCGGGGCTTTTCACGGCTTCAGCCGCGCCGCGTTCGGCCTGGTGAAGACCCGAACGGACGGCCGTCGCTTGCTCATTTACACGGACAGCGCCAACGTCAAGATGAAGGAAGCCTACGCCTATCAGTTGGACGACTCCGGGCAACCGACACCCTCCGTGGTGGTTCGGGTGTGAAACGACCGGCAACCGTTTCTGCGGCCCTCAACCCTGGCCAGGCAACGCCTTCAGATACAGGTGCAGCGCCCGCAGGTCGGTCTCGCTCATCTCCCGCAGCGACTCGAACGGCATGACCTGCACAGCCGACCCGTCCGGGCGCTTGCCGCTGCGAAACAGGGTGATCAGCGCGTCGGCGTCGGCGTAGCGCCCCATCACGCTGCCTTCGCCCGGGGCGAGGCGCGAGGCCGGCGGCCAGTCGGGCGGGCCGCCGGGGATCTTGCCCCCGACCAGGCCTTCGCGGTGGCAGCCGATGCACATATTGGCCACGTACTCGCCGTGCGCCAGCGTCACGCCCTCGGGCACCGGCTGCTGCGGCGGCAGCGTGTGGTCGATGCGCGAAGCCGCGTCCGGGACCACGCCGAAACCATAGAGCACGCGTACCGGCAGCGGCAGCTTCACCACCGCGCCCTGCCCCGTCTGCGGCGGCAGTGAGCGGATGTGTGCCACCAGCGCGGCCAGGTCGTCGTCGGTGAAGCGGTTGTAGTCCTCGCTGGGCATCACCATCAGCGCGCGGCCTTGCGGCGTGACGCCGTGGCGGATGGCGCGCACCCAGTCCACCGGCTGGTAGGCGGCCACCGCACCACCGGGGCCGGTGGTGATGTTGGGGCCGGCGATGGTGAGAGCCCCGTCGTCCACAAAGGTGCGGCCGGCGCCGTTGGCGCCGTGGCAGTCCACGCAGCCGCGCGACGCGTAGAGGTAGCGCCCGCGTTCCAGCGCGGCCGCGTCGCTTTTGTAGGGCACGGCCTGCGCGGCCACGTCCACGCGGCGTTGCTGTTTGCGTTCGGCCAGGAAGATGCCAGTGGCCAGGATGGCGGCGGCCAGCAGCACCAGGCTGCCAAGGCCAATGCCGAGCACGCGCAGCCAGCGCGTGCGGTGATTGTTCGTCGTCATGTACCCCTCCTCGTCGGGTGGAGCGATTGCACGACAGTGGGCCCAGGCGCGTCAACGCTCCGGTGGAGGAAAAGCGCGCCGGTGGCGCGGCTTAAGGGATTTTTCAGATGCAGTGGCCCATGCGCACCGCGCCGGCCAGGGGTGTCGGACCTGGCGGGGCGGTATTCACAAGGTATGGGCAGAAGCTCGGGCGCGCGCTATGGTCCGGGCCATCGTTGTCACGCGGCTGCGCCCACACCATGTCTCTTGCCCACCTGCTGGTCCGCCAGGCCCGCATCTCGCCCGACACCCCCGCCCTTTTCAACGGCACCGAGCCCTGGGCCACGCACGCGCAGTGGGCGCAGCGCAGCGCGGCGCTGGCGCAGCGGCTGAGCGCGGCCGGGCTGCAACCCGGCGATCGCGTGGTGCTTTTCATGCGCAACCACCCGCGCTACCTGGAACTGCTGTGGGGCGCGTGGTGGGCCGGCCTGGCGGTGGTGCCGGTCAACGCCAAGCTGCACCCGGCCGAGGTGGAATGGATCATCGACAACGCGCAGGCGCGATGGGCCTTCGTCACGCGCGAGCTGGCGCCGCAGCCACTGGCCGGGCTCGACCGGCAGATCGACACCGAATCGCCCGAGGCCGACGCGCTGCTGGCGCCGCTGGACCAGGGCGCCCTGCCCGATCCGCACGACAGCGCACCGGATGACCTGGCCTGGCTGTTCTACACCAGCGGCACCACCGGCCGGCCCAAGGGCGTGATGCTCACGCACCGCAACCTGATGACCATGGGGCTGACCTACTTCGTGGACGTCGACGCGGTGAACCCGGGCGATGCCATCGTGTACGCCGCGCCCATGTCGCACGGCTGCGGGCTGTACGCGATCCCGCACCTGATGGCGGGCGCGCGGCACGTGGTGCCGGCCTCGGGCGGTGTGGACCCGGCCGAGCTGTTCGCGCTCGGCCAGGCGCTGGGGCCCCTGTCCACCTTCGCGGCGCCCACCATCGTCAAGCGCCTGGTGGACCACGCCGAGGCCGAGGGCCTGGGGCCGGCCGAGGCGGCGCGTGCCTTCAAAACCATCGTCTACGGCGGCGCGCCCATGTACCTGGCCGACATCCAGCGCGCACTGCGCGTGATGGGTCCGCGCTTCGTGCAGATCTACGGCCAGGGCGAGACGCCCATGGTTGGCACCGCGCTCTCTCGGCAACACATCGCCGACGCCGCGCACCCGGACCACGCGGCGCGCCTGGCCTCGGTGGGCGTGGCGCAGACGCCGGTGCAGGTGCGCGTGGCCGGTGCCGATGGGCAAGCGCTGCCACCCGGCGAGGTGGGCGAGGTGCTGGTGCGCGGCGACACCGTGATGGCCGGCTATTGGCGCAACCCCGAGGCCACGGCCGCCGCGGTGCGCGAGGGATGGCTCTGGACCGGCGACATGGGCTCGATGGACGCGCACGGCTTCCTCACGCTCAAGGACCGCAGCAAAGACCTGCTCATCAGCGGCGGCTCCAACATCTACCCGCGAGAGGTGGAGGAGGTGCTGCTCACCGCGCCCGGCGTGGCCGAAGTGGCCGTGGTGGGCGCGCCCGACCCCGAGTGGGGCGAGGTCGTGGTGGCGTTCGTGGTGGCCGCACCGGGCCAGGTTGGGGATGCCGCCGCACTCGACGCGCACTGCCTGGCGCACATCGCGCGCTTCAAGCGGCCCAAGCGCTACGTGTTCGTGGACGCCCTGCCCAAGAACCACTACGGCAAGGTGCTCAAGACCGAGCTGCGCCAGCGCGCCGCCCAAGCGGAGAAGCCCGTTTGACGGCTCGCCTTTGCGTGAACCACCACGCCCACGCGACCAGGATCAGTTGCACGGGCGCCCGCACCAGCAGGTAGACAGGCCCCCACGCATGGCCACCCATCGGCACCTGATTCAGGGCCGCATGGATGTTGGCCGGGAAGAACAGGATCAGCACCGCCACGGCGCTCAGGCCGGCCAGCCGGCGCAGCCGGGGGATGAAGAAACCGATGGCGATGGCGATTTCCAGCACGCCGGTCAGGTAGACCAGCGGCACTCTGCCCGGCACCCAGGCCGGCAGCATCTGCACCATCGGCTCGGTCTGAACAAAATGCCCGCTGGCGGTGAAGAGGAAAACCAGGCCAAGGCCGACGGCCGCGGCGGCGTTCGGGTCGGGGCCGCTGCGGCCAGCCGACGCGAGCAGCCGCGCGAAGAGGTACGGCGCCGTCAACAAGATGAGCAAGAGGATGGGTGTGGTCATGGGCGGTTCCTGCATGGGTTCGGTGGTGCGCACCTTAGGCAGGGCAGCCCGTGAAGACGACGCCCTTGCGACGAATCGCCAACCGAAGGGCGCCATTTGCCTGGGGGCGGCGCGAAACGCCAACGCCAACGCCAAAGCCCTGTGCACAGGCGGCCAGCGCCGTCGCGCAGGGCATGCCACGGGGCCGGCTACATCCGGCCCCCGTCCACCAGGAGGCTGCGCCCGGTGATCCAGCGCGCGTCGTCCGAGCAGAGGAACGCCACCACGTCGGCGATGTCGCCCGGCTCCGCCAGGCGGCCCAGCGGGGTCAGGCGCGTTTCCTCTCTCAACTGCTCGGCCGGGATGTCGGCCGTCATGTCGGTGCGGGTGATCGCAGGCGCCACCGCGTTGACGCGGATGCCGCGCGCGCCCAACTCGATCGCGCAGCCCAGCGTGAGGCTGTCCACCGCCGCCTTGCTGGCGGAGTAGCTGACGGTCTGGGGCTCCGGACGCACCGCGAGACTGCTGGAGACGTTCACGATGGCGCCGCCCGCGGCGGGAAAGTGCTCGAGCGCCGCCTGGGTGCTGGCGAGCACGCTCCAGGCGTTGACAGCGAACTGCCGGTGGAACGACTCGCGGCTGATCTCACCGACGGGTTCGGCTTCGAAGATGCCGGCGTTGTTGACCAGCGCATCGACGCGCCCGAAGTGGTTCACCACCTCGCGCACGGCCAGACGCACCGCGACCTCGTCCGCCACGTCGGCCTTGAACGCCGCCGCCTGGCCGCCCGCGGCCTCGATGGCGCGCACCGTGGCGTCGGCCGCCTCGGCGTTGCTGCGATAGAACAGGGCCACTTGCGCGCCTTCGCCCGCGAGCCGGCGCGCGATGGCCGCACCGATGCCGCGCGAACCGCCGGTGACGATGGCGACTTTTCCAGACAACTTCATGAACGCTTCCTTCCGTGTGTGATGGGAAGAAAACGATAGCCAGCGCCCTTCGGCAGGGGTAGCCGTCGGCCGCGCAACGCGGCGTTCCAGATCTGCAACGCGTTCAGGCCATGTCGCGGAATCGCGCTTCCAGAAAGTCGATCAGGGTGCGCACCGCAAAGCTCAGCCCGCGCCGGCTGGGGTAGATCGCGTACACGGTGGACGGCGGTGGCGCGAGATCGGGCAGCAGTTCGATCAAGGCGCCATCGCGCAGCGCGTCGCGGCAGGCCTCCAAGGGGATCTGTGCCATGCCGGCCCCCGCGAGCACCGCTTCGCGCAAGGCCAGCAGGTTGTTGCTGACGAAGCGGGGCTGGGGCAGGTGCGTCACCTCGCGCCCATCGGGCAGCCGAAAGACCCAGGGGCGAACCGTCTCGGCCTGGCCCTGCGCCACGAGCGGCCAGCGGTCCAGATCGGCCAGCGTGGCGGGTGCGCCATGGCGCGCCACCGCTGGCGCGCTGGCCACCAGCACCATCCTGCCGGTGCCGATCGGCTTCGCCACGATGTCCGCCGCCGCCAGCGGCGCACCAGAGACACGGATGGCCAGGTCGATGCGCTCGGCCAGCATGTCGACGTAGTGGTTCGACAGGTCGAGCGACACCCGCACCTTCGGGTACAGGCCCATGAAGTCGCCCAGCCAGGCGGCCAGGAAGAGCTCGCCCTGCAGCAGGGACGAGCTCACGCGGATCAGGCCGCTCGGCTCGGCCAAGGCTTCACTCACCGTGGCCTGCACGGCGTCGGCCTCGTCCGCCATGGCGCGCGCGTGACGATAGACCCGCTCGCCGACATCGGTGAGGTGAAAGGCGTGCGACGAGCGCTGCACCAGGCGCACGCCGAGCTGGCGCTCCAGCGCGGCGATGCGCCGGCTCAGGCTCGACTTCGGGATGCCCGTGCTGCGCTCGGCCGCCGAGAAGCCGCCGGCGTCGACCACGCGCAGGAAGGCGATCAGGTCGTCGAGCTTGTCCATGGCAGGTCGCGGCGGGCGTGCCGCATCAGTTGCTTTTGGCAGCCGCCGGCGGGCGCCAGCCGAAGAACATGGGATAGACCTTCTCCACCACCGGGCCGTCGAAATCCCAGGACACGCACTGGCCCAGGTGCGGCGGCGGGCGGCCATCGTCGCGCGGCGAAAAGGCGCCGGCGCGCGTCTGCATGGCGGCCGTCGCCAGGTTGTAGAGCAGCTCGCGCAGGTGGGTGCAGCCTTCGGTGTTGCCCAGGTGGCGCTGGATGGTGTGGCGCCAGCCCTTGCCCAGCACCTCGCCCACCATGCGCTGCATGTTGGGCAGGATGCCCGGGCAGGGTTCGTGCGGGAAGGCATCCATGGCGACGGCGATGTCGCGGATCACCATGGCCTCGTCGTAGGTCACGCGGATCCACATGTGGTGGATCGGCTCGTGGGCGGCCCAGCGGCCCTCGCCGCGGATGTCGATATCGAAGGGCTTGCTGTCGTGCAGTTCGCCTTCGATCTCCCACAGGCCGTCGTCGCGGCGAAAGCCCTGGTAGTTGACGCGGCGGGTGTGCATGGGCTGGCGCGCAGCGGGGGTGGGCAATGGCACGTGGGGCTCCGGAGCTTCGGGAAAACCCGCAATTGTCGGACCAGCGAGGGGAAGGCGCTGGCACACTGGTGTCTTGTCCCTCTGGAGCGCGCATGGCCCACGACCACGATCACCCGCACGACGAGCACGAGCACAGCCACGACCACCCCAACAGCGACGCGCCCTGGAAGCACAACGGCGTGCGCGTGATCCCCGGCAACCAGCTCGACGGCAACGTGCCCTCCACCCCGGGCATGGACCGCAAGGCCGCGATCAACTTCGCCCGCGTGGGCGCGCAGAAGCTGTGGGCCGGCACCGTCACCATCCACGCCAACGCCAAGACCGGCGCCCACCACCACGGGCACCTGGAAAGCGTCATCTACGTGGTGAAGGGCCGTGCGCGCATGCGCTGGGGCGACCAACTGGAATTCACCGCCGAGGCCGGCCCGGGCGATTTCATCTACGTGCCGCCTTACGTCCCGCACCAGGAGATCAACGCCAGCCCCACCGAGGTGCTGGAGTGCGTGCTGTGCCGCAGCGACGGCCAGGCGGTGGCGGTCAACCTGGACATCGAACCAGTGGAAAAACCCGAGACGGTGCTGTGGGTGGACCCGACGCACCCCACCGGCGGCGTCTGACCGCGTGCCCGATCTGCGCACCCTCACGTCCGTGGTGCCCGCCACGGGCCGGCTCGACACCATCCTCCTTCGCCCCGCCCGGCGCCTGGACGCCGTGGCCGTGAGCGAGGCCGAGGCCGTGGCAGGACGGGGCCTGGCCGGCGACCACAGCGCCGCGCGCCACGGCGGCCTGCGGCAAGTGACGCTGATCCAGGCGGAGCACCTGCCGGTGATCGCCGCCCTCACCCGGCGCGACCTGCAGCCGGCCTGGCTGCGCCGCAACCTCGTCGTCTCGGGCGTGAACCTGCTGGCCGCGCGCGGTCTGTTCGAGGACGTGGTGATGCACATCCGAATCGGCGAATCCGTGGTGCTGGAGGCCACGGGCGACTGCGCGCCCTGCTCGCGCATGGAGTACGTGCTGGGCCCTGGCGGCTACAACGCCATGCGGGGGCACGGCGGGCTCACGGCACGGGTGCTGGAGGGTGGCGTGCTGCGCCCGGGGGATGTGGTGCGGATCGTGCGCGACGGCTCACGGCCTGAACCTCAGCCCCCCTGAAAACCCCCTGCGCGCAGCGTCACCACCAGCGTGTCGCGCCAGCCGTGACCATCGGCCGGGTCGGGCTGGATGGGCGTGCTTTCGTGGATCACGCGCTCATCGTCGAGCAGCAGCAGCGACCAGGGGTCTCGGAGGGTGAAGCGCTGGCCGCTGGGGCCATTGGCCTCGAACACGCGGCTCTCGCCGCCCTTGATGGCGTGGCGCCTCACCAGGAACACCGCCACCAGGTCCACGCCGTCGCGGTGGGCGCCCT